>Ga0214925_100034_pt1 | contig 163190 bp, 143 predicted proteins | sample Stichaenrichment_FD_168299 | JGI IMG/M metagenome (GOLD analysis project Ga0214925, IMG submission 168299) | Xylose enriched microbial communities from anaerobic bioreactor in Madison, Wisconsin, United States - 63SRT | ecosystem: Engineered > Bioreactor > Anaerobic > Unclassified | place: USA... | reverse complement strand
AAAATTTCTAATCAAAGATAGCGTAAAGCGGTTCCAAAAATTAAGCAAAAAAAACACTCATCAAATTCTGATGAGTGTTCTAAGACGTTCTCCGTTCAGAGTCAATGTCTTAACTTAATGACATTGCGTTTTTGCGGAAGTCCTTTTGTTTTTCCTTTTCCTTTGTTTTCTGAATTTTTAACCAGGTTCCAACTTTTTTAATTAAGTAAGGCTTGCACTTTGGCCAAACTTGTTTTATTGTTGATCATGAGAAAATAATTGACGACAGATTAAAAAGCAAGGAGGAATCTTTGATGAGAAAAGTAGCAGTGATCGGTATGGGACACGTTGGGGCCACGGCAGCCTTTATTCTGTTTACCCACGGGGTAGCGGACGAATTGGTCTTGCTGGACAAGAATGAGACCAAGTGCCGGGCTGAATGGGGCGACTTGCGCGACACCCTGGGCAGAAACGACTTCTACGTCAACGTCAAGTGGGGCGACTGGAAAGAGCTGGCGGACGCTGACTTGATCATCACCGCTTTTGGTGACGTGGCGGCCTCAATCACGACAGGCGACCGGTTCGCGGAATTCCCGATCAACACCAAGAACGCGGTTGAAGTTGGCCAGAAGATCAAGGACAGCGGCTTCAAGGGCGTCATCATCAACATCTCCAACCCTTGTGACGTGGTAACCTCCATCTTGCAAAAGGTGACCGGCCTGCCAAAGAGCCAGGTCTTCGGGACCGGGACCTTCCTGGACACTTCCAGAATGCAGCGGGTTGTCGGGGAAAAGCTGGGCCAGGACCCAAGAAACGTGTCCGGCTTCAACCTGGGCGAGCACGGGTCCAGCCAGTTTACGGCCTGGTCAACTGTTTGGGTCAACAACCGGCCAGCCAAGGACCTCTTCAATGAAGCAGAGAAAGAAGAAATGGACCGTTTGAGCAAGGATAATGCCTTCATGGTCGGCAAGGGCAAGGGCTACACCTGCTACGCTGTGGCTACCTGCGCGGTCCGCTTGGCCAGAGCCGTCTTCTCTGACGCCAAGTTCTACGGCCCGACCAGTTGCTACGTTGAATCTCTGGGGACCTACATCGGTTACCCGTCAATCGTTGGCAAGCATGGGGTAGAAGAAGTACCAGTTCTGGACTTGCCAGCTGACGAACAGGCCAAGTTGGAAGCTTCCGCCAAGAAGCTGAAGGACAGCCTGGCCAGCTTGGAATAATTAAAACAATTCAAAAAAGTTTTAGCGTAAGAAAATCCTCCCGTCCGGGAGGATTTTTGTTATAATAAGCTAAGTTACAAAAAGTAAGTGATGTATTTGACAGGAGGCAAAAAATGACTTTGCACGGTTTGGAAGATACTTACGAATTGGCCAACGGGGTCAAGATCCCGGTGATTGGTTTCGGGACCTGGCAGACGCCAGACGGTGACGTGGCCCAAGAAGCAGTTGAGACAGCCTTGAATGCCGGCTACCGGCATATCGACACGGCCGCGGCTTATGGCAATGAAGCCAGCGTGGGCCGGGCCATCAAGCGTAGCGGTATCAAGCGGAGCGACTTGTTTGTGACCAGCAAGCTCTGGAACGGGTCCCACAGCTATGAAGGGGCCAAGGCGGCTATTGACGACAGCCTGCTCAAGCTGGACACGGACTACCTGGACCTGTACTTGATTCACTGGCCAAATCCAGTTGCCATCCGGGACCACTGGGCAGAAGGCAACGCGGAAGCCTGGCGGGCCATGGAAGAAGCCGTTCAAGCTGGCAAGATCCGGGCAATCGGGGTCTCCAACTTCCGCCGCCACCACCTGGAAGCCCTCTTAAAAACGGCAGAAATCAAGCCTGTGGTCAACCAGATCTGCCTCAACCCAAATGACTTGCAAGCGGAAGTAACGGCCGCTAACAAGGAATACGGCCTTTTGAGCGAGGCTTACAGTCCTTTGGGCACGGGCGGTCTTTTGGGCAATGAGACCATCAAGGCAGTTGGGGCTAAGTACGGCAAGTCCAGCGCCCAGGTTTTGATCCGCTGGTCCCTGCAGCATGGCTTTTTGCCACTGCCAAAGTCAGTCCACCCGGACTACATCAAGGCTAACGCCGAAGTCTTTGACTTTGAACTTACTGCTGACGACATGACCAAGCTGGATGGCCTGCAGGGGATCGGCCAGCCTGTTTTGGATCCGGACCAAGCTGAATTCTAAACTGAAAAGCTGAAAACATCTGAAAAAGATAAAAATATTTATAAAAAAGACTATATAATATACCAAAAAGTGAATTGGTAGTTATATAGTCTTTTTGTATATATCCGGAAAAGCCGAACAAAAATTGCAAAAAATTTTTTCAAAAAAATTTGGCAGCGGGTGAAGGCTTACGGTGCTTGAATTGAGCCAACATACAGTTTCTCGTGTTCGCCTAGTTACACAACACTACATCTTGTGTTTCACAGGAAGAGTGCTAATATATGGAGTGCTTAAAAAATAATGAGACAAGCAGAAAGGACCTGAGAAGATGAGTGAAGAAATATCTCTCTCGGCGGAATTTATCGACCGGGTGAAAGCGAGTGTAAAACCTCACTGGGGTAAGCTAGGCTGGGTCACCTACAAGCGGACCTACGCCCGCTGGCTGCCGGAAAAGGGACGGAGTGAAAACTGGGATGAAACCGTCAAGCGGGTGGTTGAAGGCAATATCAACCTGGATCCCCGCCTTCAAGACTCCCCAAGTCCAGAACTGAAGCAGAGCTTGACTGAAGAAGCAGAGCGGCTTTACAAGCTGATCTACGGCCTGGGCGCGACGCCATCTGGCCGGAACTTGTGGATTTCCGGGACTGACTACCAGAGACGGACCGGGGATTCCTTGAACAACTGCTGGTTTGTGGCCATCCGCCCGCAAAAGTACGGGGACAGCAAGATCGTGCCCAGCTACCTTGGCAAGCAGGAAAAGGCCGTTTCCATGCCTTTCTCCTTCCTCTTTGACGAACTGATGAAGGGGGGCGGGGTCGGCTTCTCAGTTGCCAGATCCAACATCAGCCAGATTCCCCGGGTCGACTTTGATATCGGCCTGCAGCTGGTGGTCGATGAGACCAGTGAATCCTACGACGCTTCCGTCAAGGTCGGAGCAGTCGGCAAGAATGAATTAGTTCAAGATTCTGACAGCATCTACTACCGCCTGCCGGACACCCGGGAAGGCTGGGTTTTGGCCAATGCCCTCTTGATTGACCTCCACTTTGCCCAGACCAACCCGGACCGCAAGCAAAAGCTGATCCTGGACTTGTCTGACATCCGGCCTTACGGGGCAGAGATCCACGGTTTCGGCGGCACGGCTTCCGGCCCAATGCCTTTGATCTCCATGCTGCTGGACGTCAATGAAGTCTTGAACAATAAGGCCGGCGACCGCCTTACGGCTGTCGATGCCACTGACATCTGCAACTTGATCGGCAAGGCAGTCGTGGCCGGCAATGTCCGCCGGTCAGCCGAACTGGCCCTGGGCTCAAATGACGACCAGGACTTCATTTCCATGAAGCAGGACCAAGAGAAGCTGATGCACCACCGCTGGGCATCCAACAACAGCGTGGCAGTTGACTCAGCCTTCAGCGGCTACCAGCCAATCGCTGCCGGGATCCGGGAAAACGGGGAGCCAGGGATCGTGAACCTGGACCTGTCCAAGAACTATGGCCGGATTGTTGATGGCTACCAGGCTGGAATTGACGGGGACGTGGAAGGGACCAATCCTTGCGGGGAGATTTCCCTGGCCAACGGGGAACCTTGCAACCTCTTTGAAGTCTTCCCGTTGATCGCGGAAGAACAGGGCTGGGACCTGCAGGAAGTCTTTGCCTTAGCGGCCCGTTACACCAAGCGGGTAACCTTTAGTCCTTATGACTGGGAAATTTCCCGGGAAATAATTCAAAAGAACCGCCGGATCGGGATCTCCATGTCCGGGATCCAGGACTGGCTTTTGACCAGACTGGGCAACCGGGTGGTTACCGGCTTCAAGGATGACTTTGACCCGGAAACTCATGAAGCCATCAAGGTGCCAGTCTACGACAAGCGGGCCATCAAGGCGGTTGACCACCTTTACAAGGCCGTGGTCAAGGCTGACCAGGCCTACAGCAAGACTTTGGGCTGCAATGAATCAATCAAGCACACCACGGTCAAGCCATCAGGCACGGTGGCTAAGCTGGCCGGGGCCAGTGAAGGCATGCACTTCCACTACGGGGCTTACTTGATCCAGCGGATCCGTTTCCAGGATTCTGACCCGCTTTTGCCAGCCTTGAAGGCCTGCGGCTACCGGACGGAAGCCGACATCTACACGGAAAACACGACCTGCGTGGAATTCCCGATCAAGGCGGTAGGGGCGGACAACCCTAACTTTGCCTCAGCTGGCACGGTTTCAATCGCGGAACAGTTTGCCACCCAGGCCTTCTTGCAGACTTACTGGTCGGACAACGCGGTTTCCTGCACGATTACTTTCCAGGATTCCGAAGGTGACCAGGTTGAATCCTTGCTCCGCCAGTACCGCTTCATTACCAAGTCGACCTCGCTTCTGCCATACTTCGGCGGATCTCTCCAGCAGGCGCCAAAGGAACCGATCGATAAGGAGACTTACGAAAAGCGTAGCCAGGAAATCACCGGCGACGTGGAAGAGGTCTTCAGCCAGCTGAACAGCGACGTCAAGGACCTGGAACTGGTCGACCAGACTGACTGTGAAGGCGGCGCCTGCCCGGTTAAGTAAGGCAGGGAAACTAGAAATAAAAGACAAAAAACAAAACTGAAATAAAAAACGGGAGAAACAAAAAATGAAAAAGAAGATTTTAGCAGTTGTAGTTGCTTTGGCAGCCTTCGTGGGCCTTTTTGCTAGCCAGCCTGTCCAAAAACAAAATGTGCAAGCAGCCAAAACCACTAAAACGGCTAAGAAGACGACTAAGAAGGCCAAGGCTAAGCAAATCAGCGTGACCTACACTTTGAAGGACACGACTAAGGCCAAGAACAAGCAAACCCTGGCTAAGAAGACTTTCAAGGTCAAGAAGGGGACGAGCGTCTTCACTGTTTTGAAGAAGGCCTGGAAAGTCAACTACACTAAATCTTCATACGGCGTCTTCATTACCAAGATCAAGGGTCTGGGCGACGAAAAGAAGAAGCTCTACTGGACTTACACGGTTAACGGCAAGATGGCAAAGGTAGCAGCTGACAAGGACAAGCTGACCAAGAACAAGTCCAAGGTTGTCTTCACTTTGAAGAAATACTAAAATGCAGACCAAGGAACGCTACCAGCTGCAAAGGCTGACCCTGCTGGCCTTGCTGACTGCGATGTGCGTGGTTTTGCGGATCTTTAAAATCATCGATATCCCCAATGTCCAGCCGGTGACCGACATTATCATGCTGACGACGCTGGAACTGGGGGCAGGGACGGGGATTCTCCTGGCCATTTTGGTCATGGTGATCTCTAACATCTTCCTGGGCTTTGGCATTTGGACCTTGCCGCAGATCTTTGCCTACGCGGCCTGCGCCTTGACCGTGGCGTTATTTGCCCGGCTTTTGCCGCTGAAAAGCCGGAAATTCTTCTGGCTGCAGGAACTCCTGGCCGGCTTTCTGGGCCTGGAATACGGCTTCTTCGTCAGCCTGGGCATGGCTGGCTGGGGCGGCTGGGCAGCCTTTATTGCCTACTGGGTCAGCGGCCTGACCTTTGACTTGTATCATGCCGCCGGCAACCTGGCCTTTTATCCTATCCTTTATCTGCCATTGATTCTGGGCCTGGACCGGTTTAAAAAGAAAGCAGGGTGGAAGCAAAATGCTTAAAGTCTACACTAAAGTCGGCGACCAGGGGCAAACCAAGCAGGTTACCGGCAAGATGGTTGTCAAATACGACCCGCAGATCCAGACACTGGGAGCTCTCGATGAGCTGCAGTCCTGGCTGGGGGTTACGGTGGCCAACCTTTCTCCGGCCTGCCAGGGCCTGGAAGAAAAGCTGATCAAGCTGGAGCGGGAAATGTATGAATTGCAGGCTGACCTGGTGGTCAAGCGGCACCATACGATTACTTCGGCTGAAGTGACTTACATGGAAGAGCAAATCGATGCCTGGACGGAAGAACTGCCGGAAATGAAGGAATTTATCCTGCCTGGCGGGTCAAAGACCAGCGCCAACCTCCAGTATGCCCGGGCACTGGCCCGGACCAGCGAGCGGGTTTGCGTGCTGTACGCGGACGAAAGCGGGGAGGTCAAGAGCGACAGCCTCAAGTACCTGAACCGCCTGTCAGACTACCTGTTCGTCATGGCCCGCTACGCCAACCTTTTGGAGGGCGTGGCTGACGTCAAGAGCAAGCCAGCCCGGCCGCGGCGGCGTCCGAAAAAATAAGCTGGTAAATTAAAAAAGTGTTGGATGACCTTGAGAGCAAGCATCCAACACTTTTTCTTCTACAAATAAGCAAGCAAAAACCCGCGGGTGAGAAGGCCCCGCGGGTTTTCGTTTTAGCTTTTAATGGATAAGTTTAAAAGTATGTGTTTGTAAAGTAATGTAAGTAATTTTTAAGTAGATTGTTGTAAGAAAATCTGTAAGTTTTAAAAAAGGGATTTCTAAGCGGCTAGATTAGCCAACCTTAACTGGAGTTTCAGCTTCCTTGCCTTCAACCAATTCAAGGTTGTTGTCGAAGGCCTTAACTACCATGTTGCGAACAGCGTGAGTAGTGTAGAAAGCAGTGTGTGGAGTTACCAGAACGTTTGGACGAGCGATCAAGTCAGCCAAACGTGCGTCTGGGAATTCCTTGCCTTCCCAGTCTTCGTTGAAGACGCCAACTTCACCTTCGTAAACGTCCATTACGTAACCGAAGACCTTGCCTGAGTCCAAACCACGGATAACAGCGTCAGTGTCAACCAATGGACCACGTGATACGTTAACGATAACTACGTCTTGCTTCATTTCAGCGATTGACTTGTCGTTGATCATGTGAACGTTAGCTGGAACGTCAGGAACGTGCAGGGAAATAACGTCAGCTTGCTTGTACAGGTCGTCAAGTGAGTCTACGTAGTAGCCCTTCTTTTCCAATTCTGGGTTGCGGAAGATGTCGTAAGCGATAACCTTAGCGCCGAAGCCTTCCATGATTTGCATGAAGACTTGACCGATGTGGCCAGTACCTACAACACCAACAACTTGGTCGCGAACTTCACGGCCGATAGTTGGTGCCCAACGCAAGTCGTGACGAGCAACCTTTTCGTCCATAGCCTTGTCTTGACGCAGGATGCGGGCAGCTTGGATAGCAGCGTGTTCTGCGATAGCGTCTGGTGAGTAAACTGGAACGTTGGTGATTTGGAAGCCAAGTTCCTTAGCCTTAGCCATGTCGATGTTGTCAACACCAACGTTACGCAGGCTCATCTTAGTGATGCCGTTGTCTGCCAAAGCTTGCAGAGTTTCAGCGGTGTAGTCAAGTTGTTGGTAAACAACAACACCGTCAGCACCCTTTGCCAAAGCAGCAGTTTCTGGAGTCAAAAGCTTGTCAGTGTATTCAACTTCGACGTCCTTGTGAGCGTCTTCCCATTCCTTCAAGAATGGCTTTTCATCTTCACGAATTGCGTAAGCAAAAATTTTAGTCATTAATTGTCCCTCCGTTATTCTTGCTCTTACATTGATAATCTTAGCACAAAATCGCCGGGTAAAAAACTAAAATGTGAGTATTTGAGCAAATATTTTTCTTGTAAGCGCTATACTCAACGGGTGACTTGGATTTAGTTCGTGAACGTGAGCATTTTTCACAAGCTCCATTTGTCAAAAAGCTCCAGACCCTTTAAACTGATCTTAGCAAACAAAGGAGCAAGAAAAATGACAGTGCAAAAAATCATCCACGACCCTCTCCGTTTGAGTCAGCCGGCAGCTAAAGCAGCGGCCAGTGACCGGCAAGACGCCCAGGACCTGCTGGACACCCTGCTGGCCCACCGGGAAAGCGTTGACGGCCTGCCGCCCGCCGCTGGCCTGGCTGCCAACATGATTGGGGTAAACAAGGCGATTATCGCGGTCAACGCCGGCTTTTTACCTATAGTTATGCTCAACCCTAAGATCGTTAAAAGATCCGGCCACTACCTGGCAGAAGAAGGCTGCCTGTCTTTGACGGGAGAGCGGCCAGCTGACCGCTATGAAGAGATTACGGTCAAATACCAGGACATGGATTTAAAAGAGCATGAGCAGGCCTTTACAGGCTTTGTGGCGGAAACCATCCAACATGAAATTGACCACTGCAAGGGCAAATTAATTTAATTAAGGTAGGAAAGCAAAAAGCTGGGCCAAACGGCTCAGCTTTTTTAATCGGTCAAGTAGGAGACCGGCTTGTTGACTTCGACCTTGGTGCCGGAGTATTTCTTAGCAATCCACTTCTGGATCTGCTTGTTGTGGTAGAGCTTGCCCAGCTTCTTGTAAGCGGCATTGTTCTTGCTCTTCTTGGCGGTGGCCAGGACGTTGATGTTGTTCTTGGTGCTCTGGTCGATCTTTTCGTGGTAAAGGGAGTCCTTCAGCACGTTCAAATTGCCGGCCAGGGCGATGGTGTTGCCGATGAGGACGGCGTCGACGGATTTGATGATCCGCGGGCCGGTGGTGTCATCGATCAGCTTAAACTTGAACTTCTTCGGGTTGGAAACAATGTCGTTGGTGTTGCCGCTGGCTGAGTCAAAGTTCTTCTTCAGCTTGATCAGGCCGGCGCTTTGCAAAAGCAGGAGCCCTCTGGCTTCGTTGGCGGCATTGTTGGCCAGGGCGATGGTCGCGCCTTTAGGCAGGTCGGAGAGCTTCTTGTACTTGGATGAATAGATCCCCATTGGTTCCAGGTAGGTTGTGGCCAGGGCTACTTGCTGGCCGGTGTTGCTCTTGGACTTGTTGTAGGCTTCCAGGTAGGCCCAGGAAGCGAAGGCACTGACGTTGATGCTGCCGTCAGAGGTTGCCCGCAGGAGGCTTGGCCCGTCGGTAAAAGCCTTCACCTTGATCTTAAGGCCCAGCTTTTTGGCCTGGCTGCTCTTGGCGATGTGCTGCCAGACTTGGACGTCGGGGCCGATAGAGCCGACAGTGACGGTAGTCGTCTGGCTCTTGGCCGTTTGCCGGGAAGAAGTCAGGCGCAGGGCGAAGAAGGCGGCAATGATGACGACGATGGCGATGGCGGCGGCGATGAGCCGTTGCTGCTTTTTCTTTCTTCTCATGATTTTTGCTCCTAAAAGTTAAAAATTAGTCTTCAACCACGTGGCGGTCAAATGGGTCGTCGCTGATGCCCTTCTTCAAGATGTCGTTGCACCATTCCTGGGCGCTGAAGAGGGAGTGGTCGCGGTAGTTGCCGCAGCTTTCGATGGTGGTACCAGGCACGTCTTCCCAGGTGATGTCGTCTCTGATGGCCTTGAGGGAGTCGCGCAGGGCCTTGGCTACTTCAGTGGTGCTGTGTTCACCCCAGGTAATCAAGTGAAAGCCCGTCCGGCAGCCGAATGGGGAGCAGTCGATGACGCCGTCTAAGCGGTCGCGCAGGAGGCTGGCCAGGAGGTGTTCAATGGTGTGCAGGCCGCCAGTTGGGATGGCGTTTTCGTTAGGCTGCACCAGGCGGAGGTCGAAGTTAGAGATTTTGTCGCCCTTAGGGCCTTCTTCAACGGTGATCAGGCGGACGTAAGGTGCCTTAACTTTAGTGTGGTCCAATTCAAAACTTTCTACTTTAGCCATGATGATAATCTCCTTTTTTCTAAAAAATACTGCTTGACTAAATTACTTGAAAAAACGTGACAAAAAAAGTCCCTGAACGAAATTGCTTTCGCTCAGGGACGTATTAGCGTGTTACCACCCATCTTCACGGCCAAAAGAGGCCGCCTTTAAGTACGCTCCGCCTGGGCGGAGTTATACTCGGGCGCGGTATCGGGCGCCTCCCGCGGGAAGCTTGCCGGAGCTCGCCTCCCGTATGACTCAAAGACCATGTTCGCCGGGGCCTCTTCAGCGCTTTTCAGCTACCGCGCCTCTCTGAAAGAAGATTTGACCAGCTACTTATCTTTTCCTTGTCAACGTGTTTTCATTTTTTAATCATAATATAATAACGATAGCCGCTTGTCAACCTTTCGCGGCAAAAATTGTCCAAGCCGGCTAATCGTCTTGCTTTTGCTTGCCGGAATTAAATTTCCGGTCCCGCAGATAGTCGGCAATCGTCGCGCCAATGAAGATCAAGTCAAAAGGACCTAAGAGAGCCAGTCCGGCGATGTTTAGCATGCTATAGGCCGCTGCGTTGGTAACTACGATAATTCCGATAGGAATCAGCATGTTCCAATAGCCAATCCGGTAACGGAAGAAGTCTCTAATTTCTTGCAACTTTGGCGCGAAAGGTACAGCCAAAATAAAGCCCAACAGCAGCCCAGACGCGAAGATGCTGATTAACAAACTGTTTGGAACCATGATAATGCCTCAAAAATTTACTTTCCTAGAAAATAACAAATACGGGATTAATACCTGGAATTATAGTTCCGTTTCTAATGGCAGACAAGTGGAAATTATCCAAGCCGGCTAATTGTCCTGGCCACGGTCCTGCTTGGCTTCTTCCTCGCGCTTGATCTTGAGGACTAAGGGGGTCAGTTTGATAACCAGGAACTTGGCAAAGTAGTAGGCGATCACGAAGAAGATGATGATGCCAACCAGTTGGGCAAGTAGGACTGGCCAGATGTTGTAAGTTACCTCAGCTAAAATCATTTTTTCTCACTCCATTTCAAAAAACATTTTTTCACTTTTGACATCAAGATAATTATAACTATATATATTAATCATGTATAAGTTTTTACATTATACATCAAAAAAACGAAGCTGCTTTAATCTGCGGCTTCGTTTTTGAATGATTAAACTTTTTCTTTCATCATCTGCAAGTACTTGGACTGGTCAGACTTTGGAACGCCCAATGCGTCTAGCGCCTCTTCTGCAGAAACGTTAAACTTTACCATTACGCTTAAAGCGTCTGCCATTTTTGCTTCATCAATTCCTTGCTTGCGGCCTTCATCAACGCCGAGCTTGTGCTCATGGCGTAAAGTTGTCTCGTATTCCAATCTGTTCGCCCTCCATTCTTGATTATGATTATAGTAATCCATCTTCTTGGCGATGTCATTGATCAGAGCATTCTTGCGGTCAACTTGGCCATTCATCAGATCCAAGAACTTCTGCATGGTCGGACTGACTTTGCCGTTCACTCCCTTTGAGTTGACGTAACTGGTCAAAGGGAGTGAAGATATTCATATTATAAAGCATCCTTTCACTAGTAAGCTATTTTTTACCCCTCCATTTACTAGTACGTTTTTTTCGGCAAAAATTTTCTGACAAATTCAATTAGCTTTGAGGGAAATAGCGAAAAAGCCCCAAAACTCTTTACACTACTCGCCCAGAGTAAAGAAAAAACCGCCAGCCGCGGTTAAATACCAGCGGCTGGCGGTTTTTAATTTTTAGCCCAAACGGTTGAGCAGTTCCTTCAAGAAGTCGTAAGTGCTGCCGACATAGCGGTAGTCTGAGCCTTCGAAGACGATAGCGTTCGGGTTGGTGTTGACGGAGATGATGTTTTCAGCATGGTCAACAGTAAAGGTGTATTGCGGCGCGCCGGCAATCCCCAGGTTGATCAAAACTTGCGGCTTGATCTTGTGGCCGTTGACGCCGAGCTGCTGGCCACGGTTGAAGTCTGAGCCGACCATTGGTCTGGTAACCCCGATTTCAGCGCCCAGCTTTTCAGCTACTTGCTTGGCCAGAGCGATAGTTTCCGGCTGGTTGGCACCACGGCCCAGAGCCAGAACGATCTTGGCCTTTGGCAGGCCGGCTGCTTGTGATGGGCTGCTTACCGCGTCAACCGCGCCGGCTGGAGTCTTGGCTGCTTCCAAAAGCGGCAGGATCTGGTCAAGGTCGGTCAAGTCAGCTTGCTTTCTTGCCACTTCCTGGCTTGGTACATCAGCCATTTCAGCATTGCTGATTTCCGTGTACATCTTTTCGATCGTGCCTTCAGCGATTTCCATGGCTCTAGCGTCTCTTACCAGGTGCTCTGGAGCAAATTCAGCACTGTAGCCGTAGCCGCCCATGATCTGCAGGGTCAAGTCGCAGGATTCAACAGCTGCCTTGCTTCCGAAGCACTTGGCCATAGCTGATTGTTCCATGTATGGCAGGCCGGTATCCTTGCGGCGGGCAGCTTCCTCGTAAACCAAACGGGTCAGTTCCTTGTTGGTCGCAATCTTGCTGATCTTGTATTGGGTAACTTGCATGTCCTTGAGCAGGGTATTGCCTGACTTGCGCTTAGCCGCGTAGTTTTTGGCAATATCAAGGGCGTGTTCCTGGATCCCGGTCAAAACGGCCCCCATCAAGTAGCGGGCATCATCGTGGGCGTTGTTGGCAATTTCCAAACCTTGCCCCCGCTTGCCCAGCATGTTTTCCGGACCAACTTCGATCTGGTTCATGACAACTTCACCGCAAGGAATCCCCCGCAGACCGATGAACTTTTCAACATAGCCGAAGGAGAAGCCTGGCATCCCCTTGTCCACGATAAAGACAGAGTATTCGTTAGGACCAGTCTTCACGTTGACTGAGTAAACTTGAGCCAGGGTCCCGTTGGTAATCATAACCTTGTCGCCGTTGATGATCCAGCGGCCGTCCTTTTCAACAGCGTAGGACTGGTGCTTGCTTGGGTCTGAGCCGCCTTCTGGTTCAGTGTTGGAGAAGCCGAGGATGGCTTGGGCGCCCCAGGCAAAGTAGCGCGTCTTAGCGGCGTCAGTGCCGTACTTGGCCAGCTGGTCACAGCTCTTGTAGTGGCCTTCCAGCATTACGCCGACACTGGCGTTGGCCTTGGCCAGGATGTTGACGATCTTGCCGGCGGTTGCGGCGGAAACGTCCAGCCCGCCATATTCCTTAGGAATTTTTGCCCGCAAAAGGCCCAGGTCAACGATCTTCTGGAAAAGGCCGTTTGGCAGCTTGGCCTGGCGGTCGATCTGCAGGTCAAAAGGCGCTACGTCCTTGTCTGCCAATTGCTGAACGGCTTGCAAAAGTTCGGTTTCGTTAGTCATGCTAGTATCCTCATCATTCTTTTATTATATAGAGAAGCAACGCTTTTTATTTCACATAGCCGAAATAAAGAAAACGCTTTTATAGTTAATATACTATCACGAACTAGTAGTAATGTGCAATAGGGGGAATAAAAAACAGCCTCCCAAAGTTGGGAGACTGCCGCGTAATTCTATTCTGCTTTAATTAAGCGAAGTTTTCCTGCAGGTCCTTCACGCCGGCTTCTGACAGGGTGGTGTAGACTGAACCCTTAACGCCCTTGAAGGTTTCCAGGCTGAGGTCGATGCTCTTTTCACCATTGCTGCCATCGCTGACTGCCACGCCCAAAAGCTTGTAGGCGGTTGAAGTCGGGTCTGGTGAGAAGTACAGGCGCTTCTTGCCGTCAGTTACTGACTTTTCAGTGTAGAAGTAAACCTTGGCCGGGCTGGACTTGACTGCCAGGTTGAGGTCGCTGGAGTCAACCTTGTTCAAGGTCAGCAATTCGTAGTGCTGAGCCAGGTGACCGCCAACGCTTTGGAAGACAGCCAGGAACTTTTCAGTTGCTTCAGGGTCAACTTCACCAAAGTCGATGTTGTCGTTTTCTTGTACCAATGACAAGATCAACAAGTGCTTGGTATCCTTGTCGTAGTATACGCTGAAGTTTTCAACGCCGCCTGGCCAAGGAGCCTTGCCCTTTTCGTATTGGGTAAAGTAGACGCTTGAGTCGTTCTTGACAACCAGCTTGTTTGCGCCGTCAACGGTCTCCAGACTGATGATCGGCATTGGCGGAACATAGCTGTCCTTTTGACGCTGTGCCCACAGCTGGGATTGCTTCTTCTTTTCATTGCGGGAGTTGATGTAAGTACCGACGCAGATGATGATGATCAATAATAAAAGTATCCAACCCATAGTTGTCTAAACCTCCAGTATAGGCATTTCTTCCGAGCTGAAAAAATGCTTGATTAATGCTAAGTTAAAATTTATCTGGCTCAAAGCTAAGTGCTAAGCCCGTTTATATCTTTTAATTTTACTACAAAATAGCCGTTTGGCAAACCTTGTATAGGCCGCAAAGTTATTAAAATTAAGCGGAGACGGGGTTTTTTTAGAAAAAAGCAGCTGATCCTTATTAGAAATAAATTAAGTTAGTGCTTGGCATTCTTTTCAATGCTTTCCCTTAAGTAGCCCAGGTACTTTTGACCGATGGAAGAGAGCTGGTGCAGGCGGTTGGTCAGGTAGCCGATTTCAATGTATTCGTCGCTGATCAAAGGCCGGGCGATGATGTCGTCCCCGTTTAAGTCAGCGTTGATGATCCCTGAAGAGATGGTATAGCCGTTTAAGCCGATTGCCAGGTTAAACAGGGTGGCCCGGTCACTGACAATGATGGATTTTGGTGAGTGCTGGTCAGCCAGGGTTTCTTCCCAGTAATAGAAGGAATTGTGCTGGCCCTGGTCGTAGCTGAGCTTGGGGTAGGGCAAGAGGTCGGCTAAAGAGATAGATTTTTTGCCGGCCAGGGGATGGTTTCTGTATAAAAAGACGTGGGGGCGGGCCTTAAAGAGGGGAGTAAAACTGAGTTCCTTTTCCTGGAAGCTGTTTTCCATGACCTGGCGGTTGTAGCGGCTGAGGTAGACGATGCCGATCTCGCTGTGGAGGTTGGCCACGTCTTCGATGACTTCATAGGTCCGCATCTCTTTGAGGCTGGCCTGGTAGTCGCTCTGGCCGATTTCTTTTAACAGCTGGACGAAGGCGTCAACGGCGAAAGCGTAGTGCTGGGCCGCCACGGAAAAAATCTTCGGCGCGCTGGCCTGGTCGCCGTAGCGGCGCTCAAGCAGTTGGACCTGGTCCAGGATCTGCTGGGCGTACTGCATGAACTCCCGGCCATCTTCAGTCAAGCTAACCCCTTTTTTGCCCCGAATCAGGATAGTGATCCCCATTTCTTTTTCCAGCTGCTTGATGGCGCTGGACAGGGTGGGCTGGGCGATGAAAAGCTCTTTGGCTGCCTCGGTCATGTTGCCGAGGGCGACGACTTTTTGCAGATAGAGCAGTTGCTGGATGCGCATGCTTGAACCTCCATAGTTTAAATCTATCGATACATAATAAAAATAGCTATTTTCAATCATAGCGAGATCTGGCTATAATAACAAGCATTAAGAGCAAATTAAAAATACGATTTAAAAACTTCGGAGGTAATTCAGATGTCATTTCCACGTTACGATATTGTCGGCAGTTTCTTGCGTCCAGCAGCATTAAAGGAAGCCCGGGAAAAATTTGCCCGCGGCGAAATCAGCCAGGCCGAGCTTACGGCCGTAGAAGACCAGGAAATCAAGGACCTGGTGCAAAAAGAAGTCGCTGCCGGCTTAAAGGTAGTTTCTGATGGGGAATTCCGCCGCAGCTATTGGCACTTGGATACTTTCTGGGGCTTTGGCGGGGTAGAACATGTACGGGCTGATCATGGCTACTTCTTCCATGATGAAGAAACCCGCCCAGACGCGGCCAAGTTGGTTGGCAAATTGACTTATGAAGCCGGCCACCCGGACGTGGCAGCTTTCGACTTCCTCAAGCCTTTGGCGGATGCGGCTGGCGTTGAAGCCCGGCAGAGTATCCCAGCCCCGGCTCAGCTCTACTGTGAATTGATCTGCCGCAACGATGAATTGATCGCGGCTACTGATGCCGTTTACCCAGACCGGGCAGAACTGGCCAAGGACGTTTCCAAGGTCTACCGGGAATTGATTTTGGACTTGTACAAGCACGGTGCCCGCGACATCAAGCTGGACGACTGTACTTGGGGCGTCTTGGTCAACGACAGTTTCTGGCATGCTTTTGATGAAGGCCACCTCAAGCGTGAAGAAATCCTGCAGCTTTACAAGGAAATCAATGAAAATGCCTTGGTTGACCTGCCAGAGGACTTGCGGATCACGACCCACATCTGCCGGGGCAACTACGACTCAACTTGGGCTTCAGAAGGCGGCTACGGCCCAGCTGCTCCTTACGTCTTCAAGGAAAAAGGGGTGGACGCCTTCTACCTGGAATTTGATGACGACCGGTCAGGCGACTTCGCTCCTTTAGCTGAAGTGCCAGCTGACAAGGTAGTTGTTTTGGGCCTGGTAACCAGTAAGAAGCCGGAATTGGAAGACCCGGAAGCTTTGAAGGCCCGGATCAAGGAAGCCGGCCAGTACCATCCATTGGCTACTACCGCTCTCAGCACTCAGTGCGGCTTTGCCTCAACTGAAGAAGGCAACCACTTGACTGACGAAGAACAATGGGCCAAGATCAAGCTGGTCATCGACACGGCTAAGGAAGTTTGGCCAGACGCTGAATAATCAATAGGGATGCCTCTTTGCGCGGGGCATCTTTTTGATATTTGGAAAAAATGTCACAAGTCTGATAATTTTCTCAAAAAGTCAGCCGAAGCGCTTTCGAAAAGCCAAATTCTTCTTTATAATAGGACTAGCAAAAAGAGAACATTGAAGAAATGAGGCAACTACTTTGAAGAAATATGCATTTGGTGTTGACATCGGTGGTACCACTGTAAAAATTGGTTTGTTTGAAACCAACGGTGAATTGTCACAAAAGTGGGAAATCCCAACTAGAAAAGAAGGCAACGGGTCCAAGATCCTGCCTGATATCGCTGCTTCTCTGAATGACAAGCTGAAGGAACTGGACATTCCTAAGGAAGAAGTAGCCGGGATCGGCATCGACGTGCCAGGTCCAATCCTGGACGACGAAATCGTCAACCGCTGTGTCAACCTGGGCTGGGGTGTCTTCAACGTGGCTGAAAAGGTCCGCAAGCTGACTGGCCTGGACGAAGTCAAGGTAGCCAACGACGCCAACGCGGCTGCTTTGGGTGAAATGTGGCAAGGTGGTGGTGAAAGCCACCAAAACGTTGTCATGGTTACCCTGGGTACTGGTGTCGGCGGCGGGATCATCTCTGAAGGCAAGATCGTCGCTGGTGCCTTTGGGGCTGCCGGGGAAATCGGCCACATGCTGGTCAACAAGGATGAAACCCAGCTCTGCGGCTGCGGCAAGAAGGGCCACCTGGAACAATATGCTTCCGCTACTGGCATTGCCCGCAAGGCCAAGGAACTTCTGGCTGAAAGCAGCGAAGAATCAAGCCTGCGCGGGGTAGACCAACTTGACGCCAAGGCAGTCTTTGACGCGGCTAAGGAAGGCGACAAGCTGGCTTTGGAAATCGTTGACTTTGTCGGCGAAACTTTGGGTACTGCCCTGGCTTCCATCTCCTGCGTCTTTGACCCAGAAGTCTACGTTATCGGCGGCGGGGTCTCCAAGGCTGGCCAAATCTTGATTGACACTGTGCAAAAGCACTTCGTTGACGCGGCCTTCCACGCTTCTGAAGGTACTGAATTTGCCCTGGCCCAATTGGGCAACGATGCCGGCATGTACGGCGCCGTTAAGATGGTTCTGTAAGATAAAGAAGAAAAAATCTAAAAACTTAAAAATCAATAACACGCGAAAAACGAGGCAAGCCTTTCAGCTTGTCTCGTTTTTGCTTGCTTAAGTTTTGTCAAGGGTATAAATGTTTAGTACTAAAATCAGAAGTCAGCCTTACTTGGACAGGAGGTCAGCAACGTGCTTGCCTGAGTAGAAGCAGTAGCCGCCTTCAGTACCTGGCATGTTCGGGCCGTAAGTGTCACCGATCAGCATCCCGGCAGCGTCGTTACCGATAGCGTACAGGCCGTCGATAGCCGCGCCTTGTTGGTCAAGAACTTGGTTTTCCAAGTTGACCTTCAAGCCACCCATCGTACAGAAGGCACCGATACCTTGTTCAATAGCGTAGAATGGACCTTCAGCAACTGGAATCATGAAGTCCTTGCTCTTGCCGAAGTCAACGTCTTCGCCCTTGGCTGCCAGTTCGTTGTAGCGGTCGATGGTTGCCTTGAGTTCTGGCAGGTTCAGCTTGTCAGCCAGTTCTTCAATGCTGTCAGCCTTGGTCAGGAACTTAGCGTCACGGCCTAAAGCTTCATCAAGTTCTGCTTGCAGGTGTGGAAGCTTGGTGTCGTGGTAGTCGTAAGTCCCCATTGCCTTGTAGAGGCCTTCGTTTTGCAGGTGGTCAACCGTCTTTTGGTCCATGATGGTGTAGAACTTGTTTTGGGTGAAGAGGGCGTTGCCGGCTTCTGAGAAGTTGTCGACAACTTCTTCGTTAACGAACCGTTGCCCCTTTTCGTTGACCCAAAGCAGTGATTGTTGGTTGGCTGCCCCGTTCATTTCGTCGTAACGGTAGATGTAGCTTGGCTTGTCTGGGTCCTTGATGTAGCAGCCGAACAGCATGGCCATGCCCATAGCGTAGCGTTGAGCGCCAACGTTCCAAGCCAGTTCCAGGCCGTCACCAGTGTTCTTGCCGGAGTTGCATGGGATTAATTGGTCAGCGTTGTAGTTGGTGTACTTGGCGATCAAGTCCTTGTTGTTCAAGTAGCCGCCAGTTGCCAGGATAACATTCTTGGCCTTGATGTCGCTAACGGTTTGGTCAGCCAGGTTCTTGACGCGGACGCCGACAACCTTGCCGCCTTCAGTCAAAAGTTCTTCAACTTCGTGTTGAGTAGCGATTTCCCCGCCAAGTTCCTGGAACTTAGGTGCCATAACTTGGTGGATGACAGCTTCACAACGGCCGTCAAACAAGTGCCAGGTTCTTTCACCGCTGCCCAGTGGTTCAACGTCCAGCCACTTGACGCCCAAGTCATCCAGCCATTGGATGATGTCTGCTGAGCCGGCGATGTATTGCTTCCAGGTGTTGGTGTCAGCCTTGTAGTGGGAGTAGCTCAATTCTTCGTTCAAGGCGTCTTCTTCAGTCAGCTTGTAGTCGTCATGCTTCTTTTGCATGAATGAGTTGACCGCGAAAATCCCTTCAACGTGGTTGCCGCTGCCGCCGATTGAGTGGCCCTTTTCCAGGATCACCGTGTCCAGGCCGTTGTGGGCTGCTTCATAACCTGCAGCGAAACCGGAAGCCCCGCCGCCGACAATTACCAAATCGTATTGCTTCTTCAAAGTCATCTGTATTTCCTCCTTCATGTTTTCGCTTACATTATAAGCCGATCCCGTAGTACAATTGTAGGTGTAAATAGGTCACCAGATGGACATTGAGGTACGGGTAAATGGATTTGAACCAATTGCAGATGTTTGTAAAAGTTGCCCAGGCAGGCAGCTTCGACCGCGTGGCAGCGGAGAATTACGTCAGCCAGCGGGCGGTTTCCCGCTTGATCAAGCGGCTGGAGGAGGAACTGGGGATGCGGCTTTTTTCCCGGGGCAGCAACCGGATCAAGCTCACCCCAGCCGGTGAATATTTTGCTAAAGAAGTGGAAGACTATTTAACCAGGTTTTCAGACATGGTGACCCTGGCCCAGAAGATCGGCCAGGAGCAGGTCAGCCACTTGAATATCGGCTTTTTCTCAGCTTTTGACGGGGTCTTGCTGCGTGAGCAGGTCTTGAATTACCAGAAAAAGAGCAAGGATGAGATCAAGTTCAATATCGTCGAGGAATCGGTGGAGCATATCTTGTCTGACCTGGCTTTGAAAAAGCTGGACTGCGGCTTCATCAACAACTATGGCCGCTACACCAAGATCAACCGCCGCCTCTACGACTTCATTGATGTCTATCAAGGGGAGATGATGCTGACACTCAGCCGGCAGAACCCTTTGGCCAAGAAGCCATATCTTGAGGAAAAAGATCTCGTGGGCAAGGACCTGCTTTACTACAGCAGTGAAAATTCCCAGTACATGCAGGATACTTTTTTGGCGACGCTGGGCAGCGATGTCGGTCAGTACCAGATCAAGCGGGTCGCGTCTTTGGAAAACCTGCTTTTGGCTTGCTCCTTGGACCAGGGCCTGGCCTATCTGCCTAAGGACCTGCTGGACAAGTTCAGCCAGCCGGACGACAGCCTTGTCTTCAAGAGATTTCACTCGGCCCGGATCAGCCAAAACTATACTATGCAATTAGTCTTCAGAGCTGATGACCAGTCTCCGGCTTTGAAAAAATTTACTGCCAGCATTCTGGCTAACCGGGAGAAAAAGAAAAAATAGAAAATAAAAAGCGTGAAATAAGTTAAAACTTGCTTCACGCTTCTTTTGTTTATTCTAAAGAGTCCAGGGTTGCCTTCATCGTCGCGGCTGAGGCCCGCATCTTGGCCAATTCGCTATCATTTAACGGCAATTCCAGCACGTGGCTGATCCCTTGTCCGTTGATGATGGCCAGGGTGCCCAGGTAGATCTCATCCTTGATTCCGTATTCCCCATGCAATGGAGCAGAAAGCGGCAGGGCCAGGTCGTTGTTTTCCAAAATAGCGGCCACGATCTTGGCCAGCATCATAGCTACGCCATAGTAGGTCGCGCCTTTTTTGCCGATGATCTCGCCGCCTTTTTCCCGGACGTGGGCTTCAATCTCATCCAAGGCTTCTTCAGTCATGCCCGGATAGTCAAGCAAGGGCTTGCCGTTGACCACGGCGCTTGAGAAGTTCTCAAAGCTGCTGTCGCCATGTTCGCCCAGAACCCAGGCGTTGACTGATTCAATTGGCACTTGCAGCCGCTTGGCCAGTTCCACCCGCAAACGGGCTGAGTCCAGGGAAGTCCCGGTCCCGATGACCCGCTTCTTCGGGAAGCCGGACAGCTTCTGGGTCAAGGTAGTCAAGATGTCAACCGGGTTGGCGGAAACGACGAAGATGCCGCTGAAGCCGGAAGCTACGACTGGATCAATGATGCTCCGCAAGATGGCTTCATTCTTCTTGATCAAGTCAAGGCGGCTTTCACCTGGCTTGCGGGGCACGCCGGCCGTGATAACTACCACGTCAGCGTCAGCCGCGTCGCTGTAGTCGCCAGCTCTGAGCTTGGTCTGGCCCGTAAAGTAGGTCAGGTCTTCCAGGTCCAGGCAGTCGCCCGCGGCCCGGTCTTTATTTAAATCGCAGATGACCAGTTCGTCCACCCGCGTCGTTTGCAATAAATCGTTGGCAAAGTTGGAGCCGACAGCACCATCGCCAACCAGCAGGACTTTTCTATTCATATTTGTTCCTCCCTCAGGGAAATTCGTTAACCTTATTATAACTGAATTCGAGCCAAATATTTCCCGGGAAATAAAAAACGCGGCCCAGAGGACTGCGTTTCTTAGAAATGTGATGTGATGTGATAAAACTTAAGCTTGCTACGACAAAGTAGTTTGCTTGGCGGCGCCTGTTAGTGATAGGAGTAGAGGCGCCGCATGTGATGAGTAAGGAAAAAATAAGTTTGTCTGTCTGTAAGAGACAGGAACCGAAAAATGTTGAAATACATATCTGAGTTCAGAGCCGGCCCTTGCCTATAAAAAACAAGTAACATAATAGAAAAGCAAAAGCATGGCAACTGGGCCGCTCATGAACCTGTTAAGAGCTACACCAACCGATGGCATGCTCGGATCGCCACCCGTCAGTAGTACCGAAAATTATAACGACTGAAGGAGAAAAAATGAGAAAAATAACTAGCCGCATAACTTTCGAAGAATATAGTACTACGGTTTATGTCAATAATCAAAAAAATAGCTCACTTTTTTGATTATTAAAAAACATGCCTTTTTGTAAGCGGTTGGATGAAAAAGAAAAGTACAAATAATAAAGCTTGTGACATGGTCAACTTTTATGAATGGTAGGTACCAAAAGAAAAACGGCTCCAGCAGAGCTGAAGCCGTGACATGGTAAATATTCTAATTCTAGTTTGTTTTTTAGTTTGCTTACTATTTTTTGTATTTTCAGCCTTAAGCTGCCCGCTTCTTGGCCTGGATTTCCTTGAGGCCTGGCAGACTGATCATGACCAGGAAGCTGAGGATGTAGAGGGCGGACAAGAAGCCCATAACCACGTACAGGTTGTAGTGGTCCATCAAGGCGCCGATGATGACGGAAGAGAAGCCCCCGATGGCCCGGCCGGTGTTCATGATCAAGTTGTTGGCCGTGGACCGGATTTCAGTCGGGTAGAGCTGGCTGATTACCGCCCCGTAGCCGCCGAACATCCCGTTGGAGAAGAAGCCGGTCAAGGCTCCGGCCAAAAGCATGGCCCAGTAGCTGGTCACGTTGACGATGGCAAAGACCACGACCGCGCTGCCCAAAAGGAAGATGCCGAAGGCCCAGCGGGGACCGATCTTGTCCATGATGGTGCCGAAGACCATCATCCCAATGCTCATGCCGACGATAGTAGCGATCATCCAGTAAGAAGAGCCGGAAACTGACATGCCCTGCTTCTTTTGCACGATTGACGGCAGCCAGTTCATCAAGCCGAAGTAGCCGGCGATCTGCACGATCGTCATCAGCATCAGGCCCAGGGTCTGCAAAGCCAGGCGGGGCGTCTCAAACAAGCGGCCGAAGGAGATCTTTTCACTCGTTTCTTTCGCCTTCTTGTGAGCGGCCAAAAATTCATCGCTTTCTTTGACGTGGCGGCGGACAAAGTAGGTCAAAACAACCGGCACTACCCCAAAGAGGAAGAGGGTGTTCCAGCCGTAAGCCGGAATGATCCAGGCAGCCAGAAGAGCAGCCACGATAGAGCCGATTTGGCCGCCCACGGCCGCCACCGAACTGGCCCGGCCAATTTGATTAGCCTGGAAGTTTTCCGCGATCAAGGCAATCCCGACCCCATATTCACCGCCGGCCCCGATCCCAGCTAAGAAGCGGAGGGCATAGAGGGCGGTGATGTTGTGGGCGAAGTAGGTTAAGCCCGTCGCGATGGCAAAAAGAAAGATCGTATAGCTGAAAGTCTTGACCCGGCCGATACGATCTCCTAGCAGCCCAAAGAGCGCGCCACCGAAGAACATTCCGAGGTTGGTAAAGGTTCCGATCCAGCCGCCGGCCGCGGAGCTGATGTGCATCTGCGCGATGATTTCCGACAGGGAGAAAGACAGGAACATGACGTCCATGTTTTCCAGCAGGAAGCCGGAAGACATGGAGGCCAAAACCCACTTTTGGTTAGTGGACATTGAGCTGGTATTATCCATTATTAACTTGTACCTCCAAAATTAATGCTCACGGACATTACTTATTTTGTATCGGTACCAATTATTTGCGTTTTCCTTAAGATTGTCAAGGGGTCTTGCAAAACAATCGTTATTATAGATTTTCTCTAACCATAATTTGCCGGCGATAAACTGCTTTTTAATCAGATGAATCTATTAATAAAAATGAGTATTCTATTATAAAGTGTAAGCGGTTTACTGTATACTGAAATTAAGTGAGAAAAATAACAAAAGGAGTGAAAACTATGTCAGCTAAGAAGCACAGATATGCCGCCACGGCTTCTACCGTTTACTTTTCATACTTTATGATGGGGATTGGAATGTCCCTTCTGGCCCAGTTCAAGCCCCAGTTTGCCAGCCTCTGGCATTCCTCAATTTCCGGAGTCTTGAGCGTGGTCAGCGCGGTTGGGATCGGGGGGATCGTCTCCATCTTGATCACTGGTCCTATTTCAGACCACTTTGGCCGCCGGGCCTCAGCCGTCATCGGTCACTTATTGTGGGCTATCTACTATATCGGCCTGCTTTATGCCCCGAATTTTGCGGTTGCCTACATCATCGGGATCCTGGGCGGGATCGCCAATTCCTTCTTGAACGCGTCCAACTTCCCGGCCTTGATGGAAATCTTTCCAGAAAGTGCCTCAGTAGCAGGCCTCATGTCTAAGTTTGCCATCAATATCGGCCAATTCTGCCTTCCTTTAGCCATCCTGCTGGGGACGGCCCTGGGCTCTGGCTACCGGACCGTTTTTATGGTGGCCGGCATTTTGTACATCGTCATGGCCTTGATTCTGGCCTTTTCACCCTACCCAGACCAGGTCACTGGCCCGAAAAAGCAGGAAAAAGCCAAGCACAACTTCAACCTGGGCGTATGGAGCCTGGTTCTGATGGGCTTCACCTCCACGGCTGCCTTCCTGCTCTGGATCAATACCTACCAGGAACTGGCCAAGTCCTACGGGATTGCCAACCCCAGCTCCTTGCAGTCAGTCTACGCGGTTGGGGCCTCAATTGCCGTCCTTTTCAACTCCTTTATCATTAAAAAAGGGGTCAAGGAAATCGACATCTTGATCTGGTACCCCCTGCTCAGCGCGGCTGGCCTACTTTTGGCCTACTTCATCAAGGCCCCGCAAGTGCTCTACCTAACCAGTCTGGCGGTCGGCTTCTTCGCGGCCAGCGGTCTTTACCAGCTGGGTCAAAGCGTCCTGGGCCAGATGTACCCGGACATGAAGGCGACCGTCCAGTCTTGGGGCGGCTTCTTCTCAGCCTTCGCCAACTTTGCCATCATCCAGCTGGCGGCTTCCATTACGGCCGGGACTGGCGCGGCTGCCCCGCGTTTGATCCTGCTTTTGAACGTGGCCAATATGCTGGTCGGTACGGCTTTGGCCTTCGTAGTCAAGCGGGTTGGCCAGAAAAAACAGGGTAAGGCTGATTAATATACTATTTTTAATAAAGATGATCTATTAATAAAAAGACCGGGACTTATTTTTTTAAGTGGCCGGTCTTTTTATAATGAAAGCGATTGTAGAAAAAATAATTAGCAGGAGAAGATCTCATGAGTAAAGAAACACTTAAAGCGCAAGCACAAGGCCGTAACGGGGAAATCGACTTTGACATTGAAATCGAAAACCGCGAAATTGCCGACATCAAGGTAACCAAGAGTTCAGAAACCAAGGCTGTCTTCAACCAGGCCTTCGGCCAGCTCCGCGACAACGTTCTGGCTGCCAACAGCTTTAACGTTGACGCTGTTTCCGGGGCAACCATCATGACCAAGGCTATCCTGGAATCCGGCCAAAAGGCACTGGACGAAGCAGGCCTCATGCCAGCCCCTCGTCCAGTTGACAGAAGCCACAAGGCTGTTACTTTGGACGTTGACGTGGCTGTTGTCGGCTCCGGCATGGCCGGCCTTATCGCTGCCTGCCGGGCCTTGTCCATGGGCAAGAAGGTCGTTGTTTTGGAAAAGAATGGCTATGTCGGCGGGGCTTCCATCTTGAACGGGTCCAACGTGACCGCTACCGGGTCAAAACTGGCCAAGAAGCTCTTTGGCTCTTTGGCAGAAGAAGACTCAGCCCAACGCCTTTTTGACGACATCACCAGAGAATGCCGGGGGACCAACTACCCTGAAATGTCCCACCTGCTGGCTGACAACATCGGCAAGGCCATCGACTTTATCACTGACTTCGCTGGTCTGACCTACCAAAAGGCAGAAACCCAGACCATTGAACACAGCGTTAACCGGCAAGTGGAAATGCCAAGCCAAAGCTCCTACGAAGTCGTAACCAAGGTGGCTGATGCCTTCAAGGCCAAGGGCGGGATCCTGCTTACCGATGCCCGGGTTGAAGAACTGAAGAAGAACCCTGCTGGCGTCTTGACCAGCTTGGTTGCTGAAGGCAAGCACCAAACCACCACGGTTAACTTCAAGTCCCTGGTTCTGGCCGCCGGTGGCTGGGGCGCCAAGGACTTCAAGGAACACAAGACTGACATTCCTTACTATGGGCCAATGACCTCAACTGGTGACTACTTCGGCTTTGCCAAGGGCATGAACCTGGTGACCCGGAACCTGGACTGGTACAAGGTTTACCCGCACGGCTTGGAAGTTGAACCTGGCATTGCCAAATTGACTACTTATTCAACCAAGGAAGCCAGCGACATGGGGGCAATTTTTGTCAACCGGGCTGGCAAGCGGGTGGTCAACGAAAGCCTGCCTTACACCCACTTCCGTGACGCGATCGCCAATGAAAAGGACAAGACCTGCTTCGTCTTGATGGACCAGCGGATCTGGGACCGCTACTATGAACTGATGCTTAAGTACGGCTTCACCGCTGAAGAAGTCCAAGGCTTCTTTGCTAATGACGGCAAGAAGAGCCCGGTTCTGGTCAAGGGCGACCTGGCCACTGTAGCGCAAAAGGCCGGCATCGACTACGGCAACTTGAAGGAAACCTTCGACCACTACCAGGAATACGCCAAGGCTGGCCGCGATCCGGAATTCGGCCGCGACGCCAAGTTCCTCCACGAGCTGGAAGGCGACACTTATTACGTCATTGAACAAAAGCTCCGTTTCTGCACCACCATGGGCGGCTACGAAGCCACTAAGGACATGCAGCTTTTGGACAACGACTTTAAGCCAGTAGCCAACTTCTACGCTGCCGGCGAACTGGTTGGCGGGGCCAACGGCAAGGACTCAATGCCGTCAATGATGAACTCCTGGTCCTACGCTTCCGGTTTCGTGGCTGGTACGGCAGCTGCTGACAATGCCAACAACTACGCCGTTGACGTTGTTACCAGCGCCAGCCATGCTCCGGCTCCTAAGCCAGAAGCAACTTCCGGTGCCAGCCACTAATATTGCTAACAATTCACAAATTTTCTCCCAGGCCAAAAAATAAGTCATGTGAAAACGTACACTTTATTCTTTTTTGGCCACGGGAACCTTCTTCCTTACAAAAACTTGCTAAAAAAGCCCAAGCTGATGCTTGGGCTTTTTCTTTTTAAACGAGCTTATGTTCGTTATTGTAATGTTTCCGGCAGTAAGACTTGATAAATTGTTCGAATCTGGTTACGGCCGGGGTCAAGAAGTGGTCGGACTTTTTCACGACGAAAATCGGGTGAACGCCGACATTTTCATCAATGTGCAAGAGCTTGACCGTCCGTGGGTCCAGCTGGGGCAAGTGGGGCACGATGGCTACCCCGTAGCCCCAGTGAACGAAGCCGATGATGGTGTGGTCTTCCATGGACTCCATGATGATCTTCGGTTTGACGCCGGCGTCAGCGAACATCTTGTCCAGGCGGGGGCGCAGGCCGCTGTTTTTGCTGTAGTAGATCATCGGGAACTTGGCCAAATCAGCCAGGGAGACAGAGTCCTTTTTGGCTAGAGGATTGGAGAAGGGGACGACGGCTAGCATTTCCTGGTCAACCAGGTGGGAGATGTCGACCTTGTCCTCCAGGCCGGGCAGGTGAGGGGCTGAGGAGACGACCAAATCCAGATCGTCATTGACCAGCTGGTCCACCAAATCGTCAGTAGTTCCCTGTACGAAGGAGAAAGTGATGTCCTTGGTGTCTTTTTCCTGCTTGAACTTGTAGATCAGCTGGGGAATCAGGTCCTGGCCCATGGTAAAGGTGAAGCCGACTCTGATATGGCCCCGGTTGACGTCCAGCAATTCAGCAATGTACTCGCCGCCCCGGTCCAGGTCACTCAAGCCGCTCTTGACGTATTCCAGGTAGATCTTGCCATAGTTGGTCAAGCGGATGTTCCGGCCCTCTTTTTCAAACAGGGGTACGCCGAGTTCTTCCTCAATGCTGCTGATGGCGTAGGAGAGAGAAGGCTGGGAGATGCCCAGCTTTTCGGCTGCCTTGGCCATGTGCTCCGTCTTAGCCAGCTCGACGAAGAAACGCAAATGTCGAATGTTCATGTTTACCTCCGAATTATGCACAACAGGTTTCCATGCCTATATTATACCGTTAATCTAGAACTGATAAAATGCTTTTATCAATAATTTTGCTTTGCCTTATTTATCACGATGGCTGAAAACGATAACATAATAGTGAATTGAGAAAAAAGTAACTTGTTAAAAGTTTAAAGGAGATTCCAGAAATGGCAGACGAAAGAAACAACGAGATTGAAGAAACGAAGATTCAAGGCGTTAACGGCCCAATCACCGGCTGGCTTGACGGGCACACGATCCTGGTAGGTTTGATGGCTTACCCAATCCGCCACACCATGTCACCAACCATGCACAACAACGCTTTTGCCAAGTTGGGCTTGAACGGGGCTTACCTTTGCTTTGAAATCGACAACGAAAAGCTGCCAGGCGCTATCGACGCTATCCGGACCTTGGACATGCGGGGCTCAAACGTGTCAATGCCGAACAAGAAGAAGGTTATCCCTTACCTGGACAAGCTGGACAAGACTTCACAAATGTGTGACGCCGTAAACACCATCGTCAACGAACACGGCGTTTTGACCGGCTACACCACTGACGGCATGGGCTGGTTGCGGGCCTTGAAGAAGGACGGCCAAGACGTTAAGGGCAAGATCATTACTTTGGCCGGTGCCGGCGGTGCCGCTACTCCAATCGCTGTTACTGCTTCCCTGGAAGGCGCCAAGGAAATCCGCATCTTCAACCTGGACGACGACAAGTGGGCACAAGCAGTCAAGAACGTCGAAACCATCAACAAGGAAACTGACTGCGTAGCCAGCGTTCACCACCTGGAAGACAAGGAAGACTTCAAGAAGTCAATCGCTGAATCAGACATCTACTGCGACGCTACCAGCGTAGGGATGAACCCATTGCAAGACCAGACTTTGGTTGAAGACCCATCATGGTTCCACGAAGACATGGTTGTTTCCGACACTGTTTACGCTCCACGCAAGACCAAGCTGATGGAAGTTGCTGAAAAGGCCGGCGTAAAGCACATCTACAACGGGATCGGCATGATGATCGAACAAGGTGCCGCTGCCTTCAAGCTGTGGACTGGCAAGGAAATGCCAACTGACTACATCCAGGAAATCATGGATGCCAACAAGTAATCTGTAATTTTTAACCAGCAAACTTAATAGAAATTGGTTTAAATCAATACCTTCTGTAGCTGAATATTTGCCAACAGAAGGTATTTTTGGAAGGACAAAATCATGAAAAAGAACAAGTACATGATGACTGCCTTCATGCTGTACATGAACTACTTCGTGCACGGGATGGGCGTTATCATCATCTCACAAAACGCCACCAGCCTGGCCCAGCAATGGGGCACGACCACGACTGGTGCCATCGCCGTAGTTTCCTCACTGGGTATCGGCCGGATCATCAACCTCTTGATCTCAGGTATCCTGTCTGACAAGTTCGGCAGAAAGCCATTCGTGCAACTGGGGATCGTCTTCTACCTGGTCTTCTTTGTTGGCCTGCTCTTCTCCAAGAGCGTGACTGTGGCCTACATTCTGGGGATCTGCGCCGGGATGGCCAACTCCTTCCTGGACACTGGTACTTACCCAGCCCTGATGGAAATCTTCCCAGATGCCAAGGGGACTTCCAACGTTGTTTTGAAGGCCTTCATCTCTGGTGCCCAGTTCCTCTTGCCATTCATCGTCAGCGGCCTGGCTGCTGCTCACGCATGGTACGGCTGGTCAATCGTTATCCCAGCTGCCATCCTGGTTATCACCTTCATCTACTTCCTCAAGGGTGCCTTCCCGGACTCCAAGGCAGTTGCTGAAGCTGAAGAAAAGAAGGCTGAAGAAGCTGAAGCTGCCGCAGCCGGCGACAAGCCAGCCGTTAAGTCCAACAAGTGGGTTGACGGTACCTTGTTCATCCTTTACGGCTACATTTCCCAAGCTACCTTCTACATGGTCAGCCAAATGCTGACTCAATACGGGCAACAAATCAGCCACATGAACGACGGTGCCGCCCACGCCCTGGTTTCCTGGTACTCACTTGGTTCAATCTGCTGCGTTCTGTTTACTGCAGTGATCGGCCGCAAGTTTAAGGAAGTACAGCTGGTGCCAATCTACACTTTGGGTGCCTTTATCGCCATCTTCTTGATGTGGGCATACCCAGCCAGCGCGGTATTGATGGCTGTTCTGGCCTTCGCCGTTGGTTTCTTCGCCGCTGGTGGCGTAATGCAGCTGGGCTTGACGGTTATGGCCGACTTCTTCCCAGCTGGCAAGGGGACGGTTACTGGTTTCTTCTACACTGCCGGTTCAATCGCTTCCTTCACTATTCCTTTGGTAATCAACGCTTTGCCAGGGATGAGAGAAGTTATGTTCTTTGACGTGATCGTTGCCCTGCTGGGCTTCGTGGACACGACTATCATCGCTATCCGTTACAAGAAGCTGTTTGGTTCACTAAAGAAGTAATTTTTTAAAAAAGCAAAAAACAGAAGGTATTAATATGACTACTGTAAAAGTTAGAAACATTGTTTTGGGCGAAGGCCTGCCAAAGATTGCCGTGCCAAACGTTGGCGTGACTGAAGAAGAAATCCTGGCTTCAGCCAAGGAAATCGCGGCTGCCAAGCCGGACATCATGGAATGGCGGATCGACTACTACGAAGCCGGCATCAAGGACAATGAAAAGCTGATCGCTACGGCCAAGGCTTTGCGGGACATAGTCGGTGAATTGCCAATCTTGGTTACTTTCAGAACCAAGAACGAAGGCGGCGTCCTGGAACTTGGTGAAGACGAATACCTGGACCTGGTGGCTACTGTAGTAACCAACCGTTTGGGCGACGCGGTCGACATCGAACTTTTCCACGATGAAGAAAGAGTCAAGGACCTGGTTAAGCAAGCTCACAACTACAACGTGGTAGTGATCATGAGCAACCACGACTTTGAAAAGGTACCAGCCAAGGACGTCATCGAATTCCGCTTGAAGAAGATGGCTGACTTGGGCGCTGACGTGCCAAAGCTGGCCTGCATGCCGCACAGCGCTGACGACGTTTTGACCCTGTTGAGCGCGACTAACGACGCCCGCAAGGCACTCTCAACGCCAATCATCACCATGGCAATGGCCGACTTGGGCAAGGTCAGCCGGATCGCCGGCCAAGTCTTCGGCTCCTGCCTGTCATTCGGTGCCGTTGGCAAGACCTCAGCACCTGGCCAATTGTCAATCGAAGACTTGAGAAACGCTGAAAATTACTTGGAACTGCACTAATCACCACGAGAAACGCTTTTCCAGAAACGAAAGCTCCCGTATCAATCGCGATACGGGAGCTTTTTCTTGCACTTGAGACAGGGCTTAAAATGCAGTATGCTTTTGGCAAAAGCAATACAGGCTTTGTTCTGGTAAATAGGTGATAGATAGTGAAAGAGGGTGAGCGCTGTGCCTATTTCATCATTTGTGGGGATTCTCGTCCTGCTGGTTTCCGGAGTGGCCATTGGCTTAGCTGTCTATGGCTGGGTCAGTCATAAACGGGGCTTAACAGTTGAAGCCCTGCTTGCTGGGGCAATCTTTCTAGGCTTAGTCTATTGGGTTGGCAGCAATTTTATCGGCTCCATGTGAGCCATATTTTGGCTTTTAGAGCATAAGAAAGCTCCCGTATCAATCGCGATACGGGAGTTTTTTGGGTGGGGATATATTTTTTAGTCGCTTAAGTCTTCGCCGTCACTGGCGATAACTTTCTTGTACCAGTAGAAGGAGTCCTTTGGAATCCGCTTGAGGCTGCCTTCGCCCTTGTCGTCGCGGTCAACGTAGACAAAGCCGTAGCGCTTGCGCATTTCCCCGGTGCCGGCGGAAACCAGGTCAATGCAGCCCCACATGGTGTAGCCCATCAAGTCGATACCGTCGATCGTTACTGCGTCACGCATGGAGGCGATGCAGTTTTGCAGGTAGGAGATTCTGGCTGGGTCGTGGATCTTGCCGTCTTCGCTGATTTCGTCCTTGAGGCCCACGCCGTTTTCAACGATCCAAAGCGGCTTGTGGTAACGGTCCCAGAGCTGGTTCAAGGCAATCCGCAAAACGTCCGGGTCAATCGTCCAGCCCCAGTCGTTGGTTTCCAGGTAAGGGTTCTTGAGGCTGGAAATCAAGTTGCCGCTGATCTTTTCGCCGTTTTCATTCTCGTGAGTGGTCGTGACTGAGGAAGCGTAGCAGGAGAAGCTGAGAAAGTCAGCCGGGTATTGAGCCAGCAGGCCATAGTCGCTTTCTTCGTCTTCCAGCTTGATGCCTTCGGCTTCGTACTTCTTTAAGATCCAGTCAGGGTAGCGGCCGCCGGTTTGCACGTCACTGTAAAAGAGGGTGGCGTCATTTTCCTTAAGAGCCTCCAATTGGTCCTTCGGGTCAGCCGTCAGAGCGTAAACCGGCTGGTAAGCCAGCATTTGGCCAACCTTGATTTCCGGGTCGATTTTCCGGGCAACCTTAACCGTCAAGGCGCTGGCCACGAACTGGTTGTGGGCGCCTTGAGCCTTGCTTTGGGCGTTATCGGTCAGAATGCCGGCTGCCAGGAAGGGACTGTAGCTCATCATGTTGATTTCGTTGAAGGTCAGGTAGTACTTAACCAGGCCCTTGTAACGAGTCATAACAGTCTTGGCGTAATTGACGAAGAAGTCGATCAGCTTGCGGTTAGTCCAGCCGTTGTACTTAATTGCCAGGTTCAGCGGTGTTTCGTAGTGGGACAAGGTAACCAGCGGTTCGATGCCGTACTTGCGGCATTCCTTGAAGACATTCTCGTAGAACTCTAAGCCTTTTTCATTTGGCTCAGCGTCGTCGCCATTTGGGAAGATCCGGGCCCAGTTGATGGAGAGGCGGAAGGCCTTGAAGCCCATCTCGCTCATCAGCTTGATGTCTTCCTGGTAGTGGTGGTAGAAGTCGGTCGCGGTATGGCTTGGGTAGTAGTAGCCATCCAAAACCGCCGGTTCAGCGCCTTCCGGGAAGTTTATCGGCTTCCCGAAAGCCAAGACTTCATAACCGGTTTCGCCGGTTTCCGGCTTGCGCCAGGTAACCTTTCTAGGCTCAGTGTGGGAGCCGTTGGTCATCACGTCAGCCGTGCTGAGGCCCTTGCCGTCTTCTAAGTAGGCGCCTTCATATTGGTTAGCAGCAGTTGCCCCGCCCCAGAGGAAGTTCTTTGGAAAAGTGTTTGAGATATTCTTTTGAGTCATGCTATTGGTCCTTTCTGTTATCTATAATCTCTCTAATGCACGAAAAGATTTGCCGGGGGCAAATCTTTTCATGAGCGTTTTTGAGAGAAATATGTGTTGTCGTCTTGTCCTTTTTTAAGCCAGGGACAAGAGCTGGTCGCCGGCCTTGACCGCAGCTTGCTTGCTGCCGCCAATTTCCTTGTAGGACTTGGAATTGGTGATGATGACCGGCGTGGTCAGGTCATAGCCCTTGGCTTTGATAGCGTCCAGGTCAAACTTAACCAGTGGCTGGCCGGCCTTGACTTCTTGGTCCTTGGAGACCAGTACTTCGAAGCCTTCGCCGTTGAGTTCAACCGTGTCCATGCCGATGTGGATCAAGATTTCCGCACCGTTCTTGCTCTTCAGGCCGATAGCGTGGCCAGTTGGGAAGACCAGGCTGACCGTGCCGTCAACTGGTGACTTTAATACGCCTTCGCTTGGCTTGATGGCAATGCCATTGCCCATAGCGCCGGAAGAGAAGACTTCATCTTTTACTTCGCTGAACGGGCAAACTTCACCGGCAACTGGGGCCAGGATAGTTTCGCCGGCAACAGTTACTGAAGGACCTTCTGCAGGAGTAGCAGTTGATGCAGTTTCAGTAGTTTGCGTGTTTGAAGCAGTTTCTTCTTCACCGTAAAGGCGAGGAACCTTGGTCATCATGGTCAAGGCAAAGCCCAGGATCAATGAAACAACCGCGCAGATACCAAAGTTGATCACGCTGGCGAATGAACCAGTCTTAGGGTTGATGTATGAAGGGAAGCCGAAGATCCCTATACCACCCATCGCGTAGCTGGTAACGTTGGTCAGACCACAGTAGATACCTTGGATGGCACCAGCGATACAAGTCATGATGAATGGCGTCTTCATCGGCAGGGTAATACCGTAGATGGCAGGTTCAGTAACCCCGAAGATTGAGGAAATCAAGGCTGGGGTAGCGAGTTCCTTGACTTTCTTTTCCTTGGTCTTGATCATGATGGCTGCCAAAGCCCCGGTTTGGGCGAAGCAGACTGCAACTGATGGGTTCAAGATGACTGACCAGCCCTTTTGCGCAAAGTCCATGATAGCCAGAGGAACCAGACCCCAGTGCAGGCCGAACATAACCAGGACTTGCCACAAACCGCCCAGAACAGCCCCGTACAGCATTGGACTGAACTTGTAGATGGCTTGGAAGGCAACCCCAACCCAAGCGGATAGGGTGTTGGCTACTGGCCCGATCAAGAGGATGGACAGCGGTACTGAGATCAAAAGGGTAAAGAATGGAACAGCGAACATCTTGATGTCAGTTGGCATCCATTTCTTCATCCGCTTTTCAACCAGAGAAGCGAACCAAATTGCCAGGATGATCGGAACCACCGTTTGGAAGTAGCCGCCGCTTGGCAGGCTGATTGGCAGGCCGAAGAAGTTGGTCGTGCTCTTAACTGTCGTACTTAAAGTCGGGTACAGCATTGCCCCGGCCAAAGCCATGCCGGTGAACTGGTCCAGCTTGAACTTGCGGGCAGCCGTCAAGGCCAGGAAGAATGGCAGGTATTGGAACATCCCGTCGCCCATGGCGTTGAAGATGATGTAAATGCCGTTAGTTGTAGCCATGCCGCTGGCAGCCAAGAGGGCAGTTACACCCTTAAGCATACCGGCCGCACAGAGGGCACCCAGGAAAGGCTGGAAGATACTGGAGATCAAGTCAATGAAGCGGTCGAACAAGTTGCCCTTAGGAGCGTCTTCAGCATCGTCTTCGGCGACTTCCCCAACCCCCTTGATGTGGGAGTTTTTGAGAACCGCGTCGTAAACGTCGGCGACTTCGTTGCCGATAACCACTTGGTATTGGCCGCCGGCTTTAGCAACGGTAATGACCCCGTCCCGCTTCTTCAAGTAGTCGGTGTCAGCCTTGGATTCATCTTTTAACACAAAGCGCAGTCTGGTCACGCAGTGCTTGAGGGAGGAGACGTTTTCTTCCCCGCCGACGTGCGCAACGATGTCTTTGGCTAATTCATCGTAATTCTTTGCCATAATCGTTATCCTCACTTTTTTAAATTTGCCAAAATAAAAACCCGCAAGCCAGGATTCTTCACGTGGAAAAGATAGAAAGAGTCCTGTATAAGCTTGCGGGTTCATGCCTAGTCGAACTAGTAACACACCTGGTTTAAGCGAAAAAAAGAACCTATCGGTAAATCAAGTAAGACTGACAAACGATATTGCCAGCGGCTGATTTCGTGATAGGTTCATGCCTGATTTAACAGTAACACGCTTAAGACATTTATTATGATAACGCTTCCTAAAAGCGCTGTCAACAGAAAATGTGGAATTTTTTATTTTTTAGCGGTGAGTCACCCGCCAGATGTGAAGAATCAAGTAGGTCTGGTCATCGGCTGACAGGGTCCAGTCATCTTCCCGCTTGAGGTACTGGGCAATCCGGTCGACCGTGTCTTTTTCTTTTGGGTACTTGGCAACCATCAGCTGCAATAAGGCAGGGTCCAGTTCGGCGTTGTTTTCCTTACCGGTTAAATGACGGATGATCAGGGCCCGGAGGTGGGTAATGAAGCGTTCATAGTTGAAGCTGTCGGTGTCCAGGGTGATCCCGTATTGGTATTGGACAATATTGACGATCCCGCTTAAGTAACGGGTCATCCGCATGGTATCCTGCAGTTTGGAGCCGTCCGATTCAGCATTGATGAAGTGGTAGGTCAAAGAAACCGCCTCAGAACAGTCGAATTCCAGGTGGACTGTGTCAGAGATGATGGCCAGGGCTTCTTTAGCCGCGGTAAATTCTTTGGGGAAGAGGGTCTTGGTTTCCCAGCGTCCGCTCATCGGGTTCAGCTCAGCCCCGTCCAGGGTCCGCTTGATCATGAAGTCGATGTGGTCGGCCAGGGCAAAGTACTGGTAGCCGGTAAAGGAGATGCCGTACTTGCTTTCCAGCATTTCGCAGACTTTGTCAGTGGCTTCAAAGGACTGGGGATCGATCCCTTTGACGACTTCGGGCTCAACCTGGTCGATTTCATCTTGGGCTAGAAAGCGGCGCTCAATCTTGCTTTCATCGACCGGCATCCCTTTTTTCAGGCCAAAGCCAATACCTTTGCCGATGACGACCCAGTCTTTGCCAGCTGAGTCTTTGACAAGGGCAGCGTTGTTGTTGTAATTCTTGATAAATTCCATAGCAAGTCCTCGTTAACAAATCATAATCGCGTCATTATTCAATGTTAGCGTTAACAGCAAGTCTTTGTCAATCCTGCTTTTTAATAGATAATTTGAGCTTAGCTGGAAAAATACCGGGAAAGCAATAGAAAAAGCTGATCGATAAAAGGGGCTGGATGCCTTTTTTTACAAGGCGGCAAGCGCTAGCATATTTTTTAGAGATAAAAACAAAGGAATGGAAAAGATGACTGACGAAAGAAATAATGATATTTTACCGGTAAAGATCAGCGGGATTACCGGACCGGTAACGGGCTGGCTGGACGGGCACACCATCTTGCTGGGCCTGTTCGCTAATCCAATCAGACACTCAGTTTCACCAACTATGCACAACAATGCTATGGCTAAGCTGGGCTTGAACGGGGCCTACCTCTGCTTTGAGATCGGGCCGGACCGGATCGGGGACGCGGTCAAGGCCTTGCGGACTTTGGACATGCGGGGCGCCAATGTATCCATGCCAAACAAGCAGGCAATCATCCCTTACCTGGACAAGCTGGACCCGGCAGCGGAAATCTGCGGGGCGGTCAACACGGTGGTCAATGACCATGGCTTTTTGACAGGCTATACCACTGACGGGACCGGCTGGCTGCGGTCTTTGCAAGAAGACGGCCAGGACGTGAAGGGGCAGGTTATGACTTTAGCTGGTGCCGGCGGGGCGGCGATTCCGATTGCTGTAGCCGCGGCTATGGGCGGGGCCAAGGAGATCAGGATTTTTAACATCCATGACCGCAACTGGGAACCAGCCAAGGACAAGGTGGCCGCGATCAATGAAGCGACTGACTGCGTTTGCAGCTTGAACCCGATGGAAGACAAGGAAGCTTTCAAGCAGTCGATCGCTGAATCCGGGATTTACTGCGACGCGACCGGGGTAGGGATGCCGCCGCTGGATGACCTGTCACTGGTGGAAGATCCATCCTGGCTGCATGAGGACATGGTGGTCAGCGACACGGTTTATGAACCGCGGGAGACCAAGCTGATGCGGATCGCTAAAGAGGCCGGCGTCAAGCACATCTATAACGGTCTGGGCATGGTGGTCGGCCAGGGGGCAGAGTCCTTCAAGCTCTGGACCGGCAAGGAGATGCCGGTTGACTACATTAAGGAAATCGTCGCTAAGGCGTAAGAAAAGCGGGCAAGGCAAACTTGTCCGCTTTTTATTTGTCTACTTTTTCTTAAGCAACTCCTTGTACATAGGCCGGTCTTCCTTAGGGATGCCCAGGAGGTCCATGGCTCCGTCCGGAGTTAGGTTGGTGGTGTTCAGAATGTTGATTAGGTGGTCTCTAGTCACCTTCTCGGTAGTTTCTTTAGTGACTTCTTTGGTCACTTCCTCGGTCACCTTTGCAGTAACTTCTTCAGTTGTTTCCCTCTTGGCCCGGTCAAGCTTGACCTGGATAAATTGTGGCATTACTTCAGTCATGGTGGTCACCTCGTTCTTATCTCTTTTTTCCAATTCCTTGATTAACTCATCAAAAGCATGCGTACCCGACAGGGCATTCATCATGTCCAAAAGAAGCATGATATCTTCTACTGATAGCTTTTTGGCGCTTGGGTGGTATTCTTCCCCGGCATTGGTCTGGATGAAGTATTCCGCCAGGCAGAAGAAGGCGCTCTTGAAGCGCTGATCCAGCTCTTGCGCATTTAAGTCGCTGATCCGGTAAAAAGCCTTGATCTCGTAATCGCTGATCAGTGGCCGAATCTCTTCGGGCAGCTTCTTCATATTGATGTTCCCCAGCAAATTCCGGCTGTAGTTCCAAGCTTCTTTCCCGTAGTATACCACCAGCGTGAGCACGGGGTAGAGCTTTTTGCTCTTAGTTAGCTGGTAGCGGTAAGCCGCGGCATCATAGTTCATCACCCGCGCCGGCATGTTCTTGTCCGGCCGGGTTTGGTTCTCAATGCCAATTAGCGAAATAACAAACTTCTTCTTGCCGATCGTCAGCAGCTTGGCCACGTCCCGGTCCTGGCTATGAATCTTCCCGTTAGCTTTGTAGTAGCTAAGCGTGTTGGTGTTTGCCAGCATCCCTGGCTTGATGACCTGCTTACCATTAAAAATGAAGCCATTTAATACGTCAGCGAAAACTTCATTCTTGTCTAGCAAGACTTTCTCGACCAGGTCATTAGTGCCATGAGTCTGCTGTGATTTTCTTTTTGACATGGTTCCTCCAATCTAGGAGGGTAATTTTTTCCCTCCACTTACTAATACAAGAAAACACGCCAAAATTTTTTATTTTCTCCCAAAAATTGAATCAGCTGATCTCTTCCTGCAGCTCGGCCGCTTGGAAGGCCTCGACCAGGTCCTTTAAGGCCGGCGAAAGGTCAGCCCCGCGCCGGACCCCGATGAAGTAGGTAAGCTTGATCTGGCGGGGGTCAAGGGGGTAGAGGTTGATGGGCAGGTGCTCCAGCCGCTTCAAGATACTGGCTGAGGAGACCGTGAAGCCGATCCCGTTGACGGCCAGGTTGGTGGCCGTGATAACGCTGTTGGAGGTCATCCGGATATTTGGCTGCACGCGGAAATAATGAAAAAGCCCATTGACCTGGTGACGGATAGCTGACTCACCGTTGCTTAAGACAAAGGGCTGCTGAAGCAGCTCTTTAGGGCTGTAAGTCGCCGGATCCAGGATAAAGTGGTCTTTGAGATAGAACTTGGAATTTTCCGGAATCACGATATAGTAGACCTCCCCGCCGTTGATATAAGTATCAATGCCTTGCGCGACGGTTTCCGGCGTCTGGCCCATATAACAGTCGACGTCCCCAGCCAAGAGCCGGCCTTCGCTGGTGTGGGGGAAGCCTTCAGCGATCTGGATCTTGACTTGGGGGTGCTTTTCCAGGAAGGAAGGCAGGATTTTAGGCAAAAGGAAGGTGCCCAGGCTTTCCAGAACCGCGATCCGGATGATTTCTTCCTTGTGGTTGGTGAAACGCTCAAGGGCATTGTTGAGCTGGTGGCGCTGGGCTGAAATGTTTTCCAGATAATGGTAGTAGATCTGGCCCGATTCGGTTAAGGAAAAGGGAACTTTGTCGCGGTTGATGATGGTGGTCCCCAGCTTTTTTTCAACGCGTTTGATTAATTGGGTCAAGTAGGGCTGGGAAATATAGAGGCTTTCAGCGGCCCGGGTGAAGTTGCTTTCCTTGAGCAGGACTTCCAAATAGTTAAGCATGATATCGGGATCATTCATTTGTTTTTTCTCCTGTTTTGTCATAATTCTTGCTTCTACAATAACATAAATGTTATTGATTGATAATATTTAAAGTCGTTCATTTTTTCCAGGAATAATATTAGAATTAAGCTATCAAGTAAAGAAAACGCTAACAAAACAAAAAGGAGCAAAATCATGTCAATGAAATCAGGTACTTATAAGGTTAAGGCCAAGGGCCACGGTTCATCATTTATGCCGATGGAAGTCACCATTGAAAACGACAAGGTGGCGGACATCACAGTTGACTCAGCCGGTGAAACTAGCGGGATCGCTGATGAAGTTTTCAAGCGCCTGCCAAAGGCCATCATCGACGGGCAAACCTTGAATGTCGACGCTGTTTCCGGGGCTTCAATCTCCTCACAAGGGGTGATCGACGGGGTTGCTGAAGCGATCAATGAAGCCGGCGGGGATGCTGAAGAATGGAAGAAGCGGGACAAGCCGGCTTCCTCAGCCGCCAAGGATGAAGAATACGACACTGACGTGGTTGTCATCGGTGCCGGCGGGGCTGGTTTGGCTGCTGCTACCCGGTCTCTGCAGCATGATAAGAAAGTTGTTATTCTGGAAAAGTTCCCGCAACTGGGCGGTAACACTGCCCGGGCCGGCGGTCCAATGAACGCGGCTGAACCAGACTGGCAAAAGGGCTTCAAGGCCCTGCCAGGTGAAAAGGAAACCTTGCAGGAACTGGCTGAAACGCCAACCAGCGAAATCGACCCGGAATACGTGGCAGACTTCGAAAAGCTGCGTGACCAGATCAAGGCCTACCTTGACTCAGGTGAAGACTACCTCTTTGACTCAGTTCTGCTGCACGAAATTCAAACCTACCTCGGCGGCAAGCGGGTGGACCTCAAGGGCAACGAAATCCACGGCAAGTACGAACTGGTAACGACCTTGGTTAACAACGTTTTGGACTCAGTCAATTGGCTGACCGACTTGGGCGTGAAGTTTGACCGCAGCGACGTAACCATGCCAGTTGGTGCCTTATGGCGCAGAGGCCACAAGCCGGTTGAACCAATGGGCTTTGCCTTCATCCACGTTTTGGGCGACTGGGTTAAGGAACATGGGGCAACCGTTTTGACTGAAACCCGGGCCAAGCACTTGATCATTGAAGGCGGCAAGGTTACTGGCGTGATCGCGGAAAAGACTGACGGCTCAAAGGTAACTGTCCACGCCAAGAGTGTGATTTTAACGGCCGGTGGTTTCGGGGCCAACACCAAGATGGTGCAAAAGTACAACACTTACTGGACTGAAATTGCTGACGACATCGCTACGACCAACTCACCAGCTATTACCGGTGATGGGATTGCCTTGGGCCAGGAAGCCGGCGCTGCTTTGACGGGGATGGGCTTCATCCAACTCATGCCAGTTTCTGACCCGGTAACCGGGGAACTTTTCACTGGCTTGCAAACTCCGCCTGAAAACTTCATCATGGTCAACCAAAAGGGTGAACGTTTCGTCAACGAATTTGCTGAACGTGACACGCTGGCTAAGGCAGCGATCGACAACGGCGGCCTCTTCTACCTGATCGCCGACGACAAGATCAAGGAAACTGCCTACAACACCACGCAAGAATCAATCGATGCCCAAGTGGAAGCCGGCACCTTGTTCAGAGCTGATACTTTGGAAGAACTGGCTGAAAAGGTCGGCATGGACCCAGCAGTTTTGACCGACACCATCAAGAAGTACAACTCTTACGTTGACGCCGGCCATGACCCGGAATTCGGCAAGAGCGCCTTCCACTTGAAGTGTGAAGTAGCACCATTCTACGCAACTCCGCGTAAGCCAGCTATCCACCATACTATGGGCGGTCTGGTCATCGACACTAAGGGCCACGTTTTGGACGAAGAAGGCCACGTGATCGCCGGCCTGTACTCAGCTGGTGAAAACGCGGGCGGCCTGCACGCCGGCAACCGTTTGGGCGGGAACTCCCTGGCTGATATCTTCACCTTCGGCCGGATCGCCGCTGACACGGCTGATGAGGAAAACCCAGCTAGTGACGCGGTTAGCGGGGCATCTCACCACTAAGAGAAAAAGTAAATCGTGATATTTGTGATGAATTAAAAGAGTAAGAAAAGAATATTTTTGGGAGAAGAACCTTGGATGCCAGTGTAACTAGTGGCAAGAAGCGCAGCTATCTTTCAACAGCGGTCGCTGTATATACCACATTCTTAATGTGCGGGATCATTATGTCGATTTCCGCCCAGTACAAATTGCAATTAGCAGAATTATGGGGACAAAAAGGCAATATTGCCGCTGTTCTGTCAGTCAGTTCAGCGGTCGGCGTCGGGGGCCTAATCGGCACCCTGGCAGGTCCGCTTTCTGATAAGTTTGGCCGCCGCTTCGCCTCGATCATGGCCTGTCTCTGCACAGTAATCAACTTTGCCGGTTTTATGTTAGCACCGAATGTAACAGTGGCTTATGTTTGCTCCTTGATTGGCGGGATCGGTAATTCCTTTATGAATGCCGGCTTGACGCCATCAATGCAGGATGCTTATCCAGACAAGCGGTCAATGCTGACGGTTTTGACGAAGTTCTTTGTCAGCTTTGGTCAGTTCATCCTGCCATTTGTGATCGTTGCTTTTAATGCTCAGCATATCTCATTTAAAGTTGCTTTCTGGGGCATTACCGTGGTTTACGCGGTAATCGGTATTGCCTGCTTCTTCCTGCCATTCCCGGAAGTGGGCGGCGACCGGCAAGCGCAAAAAGTTGAAGCAAGCAGTGATGTTAAGCCAAAGGGCAAGATTAAAATCACTTTGGAATCAGTAATCTTAGGTTTGATGGGCTTTAGCACCACGGCTGTCTTCATGGTTTGGACCAATACCAACCAGGAATTGGGTAAGCTGTATGGCTTGGCCAACCCCGCCATGCTGCAGTCAGTTTACGCGATTGCATCCCTGGTATCCGTTTTGACTACATCAGCAATGGTGGCAAAGGGTGTCCGTGAGTCAACGATCTTGATCGGTTACCCAGCTGTCTGCGCTGCTGGCTTGCTTCTCTCATACTTTGTGCAGAGCGGTCCTCTCTTGTACGTTTTGGCAGCTATCATGGGCTGGTTTGCTTCCGGCGGTTTGATGCAATTGGCTGTTTCATTGCTGGCTGGTCTGTACCCAGCTCACAAGGCCACAGCCATCTCAATTGTCGGTCTGGGCAACGCTTTGTCCAACTGGCTGATTATCCGGGCTTGCGGGTCAATTACCGCGACTGCTGGTACTAATGCACCACGGGTAATTTTGCTGATGAATATGGTTATTGCCATTATCGGTGTCCTCTTCGGGATCATCGTCCGCATCAGCCAGAACCACCGGGCAAAGAACAATATTACCAACTTGGAAAGCTAAAAATAGGAGAATTGAAAAAATGAGTGAAAAGGATGTAACAATTACGCGTGATGGTTTGCAGTTGGCAGCCAAGGTATCCATCCCTGACAGTAAGGAATATGATTTGGCGATTCTGGCTTACGGTTTTGTTGGCATGATGGATCCAAAAGTCAATGACCTCTTGCCTGTTTTGGCGGAAAAGCTGCAGGAAAAGGGTCTGGCTACGGTTCGTTTTGACTTCAATGGCCATGGCTTAAGTGAAGGCCCGCTGGACAACATGTCGATTTTTAACGAACTGGAAGACTATGAAGCCGTAATGAAGTATGTCTTTGGCCTGGAAGGGGTCAAGAAGATCTACTTGATTGGCCACTCACAAGGCGGGGTCCTGTCTTCAATGATGGCAGGTTACTACGCTGATAAGATCGACAAGCTGGTAATTATGTCTTCAGCTGCTACTTTGGTTGATGATGCCAGAATCGGCACTTGCATGGGCCAGGAATATGATCCTAAGGCAGTGCCAGACAAGCTGGACTTTGGTGATTTCAAGCTTAACGGCTGGTATTTCAGAACTGCCAAGTTTATCAACATTTACGAAACGGCGGCTGCTTACCATGGCCCGGTTTTGGCCCTGCACGGTGAAAAAGACGAAATTGTCAACAACTACGCCAGCCGGCACTACCAATCGATCTACGATAACTGCGAATTCCATCTGATTCCAGAAAGTGACCACGGCTTGCACCAAAACCGCGAAGAAGTCTACGACCGCGTTGTAAACTTCTTAACTAAGTAATTTGTTGGTTTGAGGCTGCCTTAGGGCAGCCTTTTCCTTTTAGCAGGTGAGTACAATGAAAATTTTTAGCAAAAAAATTGGTGAAAAGGGTGCTGAGGCCAGCTATTTCATCCAAGAAGCAGATTTATCAGTTGATGAAAATCGCAAATCTCCATTCTTAGTCATCGTGCCAGGCGGTGCATACTGCTACACAGCTTGGCGGGAAAGAGAGCCGATTGCCTACGAATTTATCAGCAAGGGTTTCTCATGTGCCATTTTTGACTACGCGACTGAGGGAGCGGAATTTTTTGACGGAAATCATGACTACAGCCGTGATCCAGTCAGTGCATTTCCTAATCCCTTGATTGACCTGGCAAAGCTGGTTGCTGACGTCAGAAGCCATGCTGAAGAATGGCAACTCGATCCGGAAAGCATCAACGTGATCGGCTTTTCAGCCGGCGGTAACTTAACGGCTCAGCTGGCCGCCTACTGGCAGACTCCTTGGCTGGCCAAGCTGACAGGCTTGAAAGCAGAGCAGATGCGGCCAGATTCAGTAGGCCTTTGCTACCCGGCTATCAAGATGGTCGATTTAAATAATCACAATATTGCGGTTTTGAACAAGGTCAAGGTTAGCGTGGACTTGATCAATTACGCGGCAACTGGTCTGGATCAGTCAGCCGAAAGAATTGCCATGATCAACTTGGACCAGGCAGTGACCAGTCAGTTCCCACGGACCTTCATGTGGGGAACGACGGAAGATTTAAACTGCCATGTCGGGGATGCGATTAACTTTGCCGGTGACCTAGCAAAAAATAAAGTTCCGTTTGAGTTCCACATGTATCAAAAGGGCAATCACGGAATGTCCTTGGCAGACAAGCGGACTGATGGCCGGCCAGATCATTCTCTCAGTGACCCGCAAGCTGCTTCCTGGACAAAACTCTACCTGGGCTGGCTCAGTGAGAATAACTTGTACCACCTGTTGTAAAACAGACACAAAAAATTAAGATCAGAGCAATACCATGTTCTACAAAAGCCACTTTGGCACTATTCTGACTTCTGTATTGTCCATGTTCATGGGCTTGGTGATGGCAATCTTCATCATCTTTTTGAACCACCTGCCATTCAACTGGGTTAACCTGTTTGAATTGACCGCGGAAATCAACCTGATCGTCTTTTTCTTCAGCTTGTTCATCCCTTACAATGCCTGGGGTGACTGGTTTGCCGGCCTCTTCCACTTGAAGGAAGGCACGGTAGCCTTCAAGCTGGTCCAAGGGATTATCCCTTCCGCCGTTTTGAACACGCTCAACACCTTTATCTGTACTGGTGCCAGCATCTTCTACAACGAATCCATCCCTAAGGCAGCGCGGATGACCGCCTACCTTAACGGCTGCAAGGAAGCCTGGATCCCATGCTTCATCGTATCCTACATCGCTTCTTTCGCGGCTGTCTGGCTGGGCAAGAAGGTTGCTGAAAAGTTCGTCAAGTAATTTCCTATAAAAAATAAGATCATGAAGGATATTTTTTCCTTCATGATCTTTTTGCTTTTGTCAAAAATTATTCTCCCCGCCAGCCGGCAATGTCCCAGCTGGTGAAGTCGTAGTCCAGTTTCTTCTTGTAGATTCTCTCGTAAGCCTGGACCTTCAGCTTGTAGTCTGCTTCCATCAAGCGGCTGGCGTTGTCGCTGGCCGTCTTGGTCGGGTCCGGGTAGAGGACGTCCAGAACATGTACGGTGTAGCGGGTCTGGTAGAAGTGCTCGTTCTTCTTTTCCAGTTTTGGCAGGTCCTGGATTTCCACAAAAGTCGAAATTACCGGCACGTTGCACTTGGCCGCGAAGTAGTAGGCCCCGCGCTGCGGCTTGCGAGGCTTGCGGTAGTTCCACCACATTTCCTGTTCAGGGAAGATCAGGACCCAGTGGTTTTGGTTAAAGGCCCGATTCAAGTGCTGGATGAATTCCCGGCCCAGGTAGTTGGGACTCTGGGTCAGAGGAATTGACCCCATATTGTTCATGATATAGGAGAAAAAGCCCGGCAGCTTTAAGTTGGTATCCTCAATCACGATGTCCATCCGCCGGTGGGCCTTCTGGGCCAGGCGGTTGACGGCCAGGGCGTCAACTTGGTTAAAGTGGTTGGCGGTCACGATTGCTCCGCCCTTTGGCAGGCCTTTTAGCTTGTCCAGGCCATTCACCTTGGTTGACCCGGAGATGGTCTTGGTCAACAGCTGTAAAAGCTCGTGGCCCACGGCTCCGTCAAATTTTGTCTGAAACTTGTCTTGCTTTTGCCAAAAATCTTCCACCAGGGCCAGCTTTTCCTCGCTGGTCATTACCGGATCGCCGATTTCTGTCTTGGCGGTAAAGTTTCTTTCATTCGCGGCCTGTTTGATATTGTGGATCACGTCCAGGCGCTTATCTCCGATAATCATATCTTTCTCCTTGCCCTATAGGGTGACTTTTATTTCCTGTTTCACGTGGAACCAGTTTTGCGGATCATGCAAAATTTTGCCGACCATGTCGACCATGCCCTGCATCTTGGCCAGTTCTTCCTTCCGGTCCTGGTCGCTGAAAGCAGCCAGCTGCTTTTGCAGGTCCTTATAAAAAGGTGTCTCCTTAGCGGCCTGCCAGAAGTAGCTGCCGTACTTGACTTCCTCGAAGTGCCAAGGCTTGTAGAAGAGGTTGTAGTGGATCAAGTAGGGATCGGCCATTTCCGGGTCAAAGTCGTTAGGCATGGCGTCCCAGTGCGGGTCCAGCAGTTTGATCCGGCCAGAGCAGATCTCGTTTAAGTAGTCCTGATCTGGCGCGATTGAGTTGAACTGGTAGGTCGAAAGGAGCTGCAGGAACTTGTCCAGGAAGCCCTCCTCCCGCATGGCCTGGCAGTTCATGACCAAAACGCCGGAGTTGACGTATTTGTCCGGATCGATCCCCAGGCAGTCTCTGATATAGGTCTGCAAGGGCTCGATATAGTGGACCGACTGGTCATGGCAGGCAGCGACCAGATTGTTTCCCAATTCCGTCTGGTAGAGGCCGGCGATGTCGGCGTTCACGACCGTGTCAGCGTCGATATAAACAGCCTTGTCGTACTCCGGGAAGAGTTCCGGGATGAAGAGACGGTAGAAGATCGACAGGGTGAAGAAGTCAGCCCGGAGATAGTTGCCCTTTTTATTTTGAATTTGGGCAAAAAGCTGGTCATCCAGCTGCCGGAATTCGATCTTGACATTGGCTTTTTCATAAGCGGCCAGGGCCTGCTGGTTGGCCGGGCTCAGCCCCTGGTGCAGGATGATGATCGTATAGTCCTTTTCCGGACTGGCATGCTTGACCAGGGAGCTCACGGAAACGGCCAGGTAAGGGGTGAAGTCGTCACTGATGGTGTAAAAAATTGGAATCGTCATTTTTCTATCCTCCACAAGCAGTCTTGTATTTGCCTTACAGCTGGTCTTTCAGCTGCAGGTACTCATTAAGCAGGTCATCGTATTCGTGCAGGTTGAGCACGCTGTGGACCCGTTTCACGTCCCAAGGCTTAACCGTCTGGGTGCGGAAATAAGGGAAGAAGCGGAAGCTGGTGGTAAAGTGCTGGATGACCGTATCGTCCTGGAGGGCGTATTGTTCATTGTACTTGCGCGGGGCAATCCGCTTTTCTTTAGCCAGTTTATTGATGGCCGTCTGGTCAGGCAGGAACATCTTCTTGACCTGCATCAAGTGGCGGACCCGTTTAAAGAGGCCAGTCCGTTTGATTTCCGGCATGTTCAAAAGGAGGACCCCGGAATTCAAGTAGTCAAAAATCTTCTTTTGATTGTGGAAGAAGAAGCGGCCAAAGTAGTCCAGGACCCCAACCAGTTCTGTTCCGCTCAAGTCCTGGGTGTAGAACTGGTCAACCGGCCGGCGGATGATCACGTCGTCATCCAGGTAGAGGATGCGGTCGGGAATCTGCGGCAGTTCGTCGGCAAAAAGCCGGAGCATGGCGTAGGGGGTGAAGCGGGTGCCCATGTTGGCCGTCGGCGGCTCCTTGATGAAGTTTTCGGTGCAGTCGATCAGCTCCAGGCTGCTGTTGGGGTTGTCAGCCACGATGAGAGAGCGGATAAAGTCGGCCGCGTGCTGGGTGAAGGGCTTGAAGGACCTGGATTTGCTCTTGGCCCTCATGGTCAGGATGTAGACGTGAACCTCTTCGCCGCGTTCGGCTTTGAGCAGGGATAAGACGGCAATCAGCACGCCTCTTTCAGCGTTGTGGTCACCGCAAAAAAGAAAGTTCATGGTTTTTGCCTCCTTAGTAGAAAAAGTCCTAGTTCTTACTGTCAATTTTAACATACGAGCAATACTCGCAAGTGCTCAGTTTTGCCCGCTCCTGCATGCTTTTGGCGATTTCACCGTGCAGCTTTTCCTGGGCTGCCTTCTTGCCCAGCTTCTCGTCCGGGTAAAAGGGGCCGTCGATGTAGACCGTGATTTTCGGCCGCTTGCGCCAGCGGCAGGGCTGGTAGGTGGTCGTCATGGCAAAAGCCGGGGCCTTCAGGCTGACCGGGAAGTTGAAGCTGGTCGCCGGGAAGGGGCGGATCTTGGTGTAGTAGGGCCAAAGATGGGCTTCCGGGTAGATGACGATGGCCGCCTGCTTTTCTTCATAGGCGTATTTAACGTCCTTGAGCAGGCGGATGGACTGCTTGATGTTTTTCCCAACCGGCAGGGCAGCTGCCGGAATCACGTACTTGCCCAAAAAAGGAATCCCCCAGTTGGCCTGGGCGGCCAGAGCATAGTAGCGGTAGGGGTTGACGATGGTCATGGGGGTGAAGGGGTCACCCAGCATCTGGGTGTGGTTGCCGTAGACAAAATAGCCCTGCTTTTTAAAAGGGCGCAGTTTTTTCTTGCCTTTGACTTTAACTAGTAAGAAGAGGCGGGAGTAGAGCCAGGCAAAGGCGCAGGCCAGGCTGCGAACCAGGCCGTTCCAGAATTGCCAAGCCGCCCCTTTCCGGAAGACCTGGTAGTCATCTGGCAATTGGAAGTCCTGCTGGGCGGAACTGACCAGGTCCTCGCTTTCGCTGTGGTAGTAGTAAGTCTTTTTACTCATCAAAAGTCCCCGCTTGCTGTAAAATAAAAAAAGCACTGCGAGCGCAGTGCTTAGGGATGATGGGTCGTCAGGGGATCGAACCCTGGACACCCGGATTAAGAGTCCGGTGCTCTGCCAGCTGAGCTAACGACCCGTGTCAACCAACACTTTTATTATGCCATAAATTTCAGTAAAAGCAATCTTCTTTTTTACATTAATTGTAATTTTTTTAATTTCGCGGGCAAATCAAGTATAATAGTCACAGTGAAGGAGGTTCATAATGCCTAAAAAAATTCTCGTCGTTGACGACGAAAAACCGATTTCCGATATCATCAAGTTCAACTTGACCAAAGAGGGTTTTGATGTAGAGACCGCTTATGACGGCGAGGAAGCTGTCGAGAAGGTTGAAGAATACAACCCTGACTTAATGATTTTAGACTTAATGCTTCCGAAGAAAGACGGGCTGGAAGTAGCCCGGGAGGTCCGCCAGACCCATGACATGCCGATCATCATGGTTACCGCCAAGGGCGGCGAGATCGACAAGGTCCTCGGCCTGGAAATGGGGGCGGACGACTACGTGACCAAGCCTTTCTCCAACCGTGAGCTGGTGGCCCGGGTCAAGGCCAATTTGCGCCGCCGGGACATCGTCAAGAAGGCAGTGGAAGTCAACCAGCAGAAGGAAAAAGAACAGGAAAGCAATGACATCCAGATCGGCAACCTGCTGATCAAGCCGGATGCCTACCTGGTTGAAAAGAACGGGGAAAAGATCGAACTGACCCACCGGGAGTTTGAACTGCTCTACTACATGGCCCAGCATATGGACCAGGTTATGACCAGAGAGCACCTCTTGCAGACGGTCTGGGGCTACGACTACTTCGGCGATGTCCGGACTGTCGACGTTACGGTTCACCGCTTGCGGGAAAAGATCGAGGACAACCCGGTCCGGCCGAAGATTTTGGTTACCCGGCGGGGAGTCGGCTACTTTGTCAAGCAGCAAACAGAAGAATAATTTGGGAGCCACTGTTTGAGGTGGCTTTCTTTATGTGGATGGATTAATGAAGAAAGATAAAAAAGCACGCAAAGAGAAAGTGAAGAAAGAGAAGGCTCACCGGCTTAAACGCCTGGTCAGCTCGATCCAGACCAAGATCGCCCTTATATTCATGCTCCTTTTGCTGGCCACGATTGAAATCATCGGGGCTTACTTTACCCGGCAGATGGAGCAGACCAGCATTGACAACTTCCAAACCACGATTCAGCTGCAGTCGATTGTGACCGACCAGCTGACTACCCAGCTGGTCAAGAACGGCAAGAGTGCTGACCGGAAGATAAACCAGATCATCACCGACTACAGCAACGACGCGATTTCTGAGATCCAGGTCGTGGACAGCAAGAACGTGATCCGGGCCGTGTCTAACTTAAATGACAAGAACTGGGTGGGGCAATTGTCCAACAATGGCGATATCCGGGAAGTGATCAACTCCGGCCAGCAGAAGACCCAGGTCACCAGTGACCAGAAGGGCAGCTTCATGGTCCAGATCGTGCCTCTGACCAGCGGAACCAACATCGTCGGGGCAGTTTACGTCCGGGCCAGCATGGCTGACGTCTTCAACAATTTGCGCAATGTCTCAATGATGTTCCTGACGGCCTCACTTATTGCCGTAATCGTGGCGGCGATTGCCTCCATGTTTATTTCCCGGGCAATAACCCGGCCGATTGAAGAGCTCCGCCAGCAGGCCATCCAGGTAGCTGACGGGGACTATTCAACCCAGGTCAAGATCTACTCCAATGACGAACTGGGCCAGCTGGGGGCGGCCTTCAACACCCTCTCAGCCAAGATCGAGCGGTCCAATGAGCAGTCAGAATCTGAGCGCCGCCGGCTGGACAGCGTCCTGTCCCACATGACCGACGGGGTGATCGCGACCGACCGGCACGGGAACGTGTCGATCATGAACCAGATGGCCCAGGACTTCCTGGACATCAAGGCCGAAGACGCGATCAACAAGCCGATTTCCCAAGTTTTAGGCCTGGGGGAGGACTACACTTCTCAGGACTTGATCTCCAACCAAAGCGACATGCAGGTCACGGTCAATGCCGGCACGGATGATGAAATGATCCTGCACGCCAGCTTTACCTTGATCAAGCGGGTCACGGGCTTTGTTTCCGGGGCCGTCTGCGTTTTGCACGACGTGACTGAGCAGATCAAGAACGAAGACGAGCAGCGGCAGTTCGTTTCCAATGTTTCCCATGAATTGCGGACTCCGTTAACCAGTGTCCGGGCTTATATCGAAGCCTTGAATGAAGGGGCCTGGAAGGATCCGGAGATTGCCCCCCAGTTTTTGGATGTGACGCAAAAGGAAACTGAGCGGATGATCCGGATGGTCAACGACCTCCTGGTTTTGTCCAGAATGGACCGGGGAGCCACCAAGCTGGAACCGGAATGGGTCAACTTTACCGACTTTGTCTCCCACCTGCTCAACCGCTTTGACATGATCGTCGAGCATGACCAGGGCGAGGCTCAGAGTGATACCAAGGAATACGTGATCAAGCGGGACCTGGGCAACCAGGCCCTGTGGGTGGAAATCGACACTGACCAGATGATGCGGGTGATCGACAACATCATGAACAATGCCATCAAGTATTCGCCTGACGGGGGGACCATCACGGTCCGCCTGACCCAGAACCAGAACCAGATCCTGCTCAGCATCAGCGACCAGGGACTGGGGATTCCAAGGAAGGACCTGGGCAAGATCTTTGACCGCTTCTACCGGGCAGACAAGGCCCGGTCCCGGGCCCAAGGCGGGACCGGTTTGGGCCTGGCCATCGCCAAGGAAATCGTGACGGCCCATGGCGGCCGGATCTGGGCGGACAGCCGGGAAGGGCATGGGTCAACCTTCTATATTGCCCTGCCTTACGAACCAATGGATGAGGAGGATGAATGGGATGAAGTTTAAATTCAAGTTCAAATTCAATGATTTTCTCCTCCACCTGGCGACTTTGACCGTGATTTTGATCTCGATCGGCCTTTGGGTCACGGTGATGACCAGTGACCAGCGCTTCAGCCGGATCAGCAATGAATCATCCTCCCAGAGCTCGGCTTCTTTATCGACCCATTACCGGAATTTCCAGTCTTTTTACGCCCCGGGCCAGACCTATGTCTTTCAAAACGGGGTCCGCTACCAGGTTCATGACGCCAAGCGGAACCTGCCTTTGAAGTTCGTCCAGTACCTGGAAAAGGTCAAGCTGGGGACGATCGAGAAAATGTCAACCACGGCCAGTGATTATGAGAAACTGCTAGATGACCAGAACTATATCATGTTTGCCTACCCGGACCAGATCAATTTCACGGTTCTTTTAGGCAAAAAACAAGCTAATTCCAGCCTGCAGTTCAACCGGGTCTTTGTCCCGGTCAAGAGCAAGACCCGCTACCTCTACTTCGGCAATGACAATGGCAGCCGGGTCTACCGGGTCAAGATCGAGTCCGGTTCCTTCCAGCAGCTGGCCAAGTACGTCAAGAGCGCCCAAGACCGGCAGGAGGTCAGCTTCCTGCACTTGAAGAAGCTGTACGTGCCTTTCTATGCTAAAGCGGTTAGGATCAAAGAGTACAGCTACTTGATCAGCTACCAGTCCAGCAGCTATTACGCCTCCCGGCTTTTAGGCAGCAGCTACCGGAAGTCAGTGGCCAAGAACGGACATACTGTCTATACAGCTGGCTATTCCAAGCGCCTGCAGATTCCTAAGGAAGGCAAGAGCAGCGACCACCAGTACATTTACCAGAACTACCTAACCAGCCAGGCGCGGACGGCCACCCAGCAGATGCTGGAAAGTGCCGCCTATGTCAAGCAGCTGGGTTTGGCTGAACAGGACCTGCGTTTCTTTGAAAGCAGCGGCAAGACGGTATCCTACATCAACTATATTGAAGGCTATCCGATTTTTGCCAACGATACTTTGGCTCAAACCCAGGTGACCATGGGGACGGAATCGGTCAGCGTGGCTTTCAGCAGCATGAACCTGCAGATTCCGATTCCGTATGACGGCCATGCCAAGGTCCTGCCGAAAACCGCGACCCTGCTCAAAGAGCTGAATAGCATCGGTATCAAGGAAAGCGAAATTGAAAAAATCGCCATCGGCTACCATATCCAGGCCGACAAGAAGCGCAGTGACTTGATCACCCTGGTGCCGACCTACTTCATCAAAGTAGGTGGCAGCTGGAACAGCCTGGCCGGCTGGAAGAAGGCCAAGGCGGAAAATCCAGATGTTTTGGTTGATGGTTCCAGCTCCAGCAGCTACTCGTCTTCCAGCTCTTCCAGCAATGAGTCGAGCAGTGAAGCCGGCTCAAGCGCAAGTTCCAGCGTCAGCCAGGCGGGCAGCCAGGCACCGGCCAGCAGCCAGGAAGCATATTCCAGTAGCCGCAGCCAGCCGGTGGCTGAATCAAGCTCCAGCTCCAGCAGCTCCAGTTCAAGTTCCGCCGTATCATCAAGTTCAATCAGCTCAGAGGGAGGAGAAAAGTAAATGGATCATCGCAAAATTGAATGGCTTTTTCTGATCCTCTTCTGCTTAGTCGACATCTATCTCTTGATTGAGCTTTGGCGGGCCCCGGTTACCTTGACCTCATCGACCAATTCGGTGACGACCTCAACCAGCTTGAAGGCTGAAATGAAGTCAGACAATATTACGGTTCCCTCCTTGTCCAAAAAGGGGGACTCGGGCTACTACCTGGCCACTAGAAGCAAGAGCGACTTGAAGGAAGCCGCCAAGAAGCTCAGCAGCGACGTCTCTACCAGCTACGCTGAAGGGGATAAGACCCTGTACGCGACCATGAAGACCGCGATTCCGCTGGAGCGGATGACGGTGAGTGAATTCAAGAACGACAGCAATTACGTCCCGCATGGCAAGCAGTATGTCTATGCCAAGAACCTCTCTAGCAACAGCAGCTACGTTTACGTGCAGAAGTCCCAGTATGGCCTGGTTTACAGCAGCCTGGCCCAGCTGGTGGTCAATGTCAAGAACAAGAAGATCACGGGCTACTACCAGACCTACTTGACTGACTTGACCAGCGTCCGCGAGCTGCAGGCAACTATCAGCCCCTGGCGGGCGGTCACCAACCTCTACACCACCCGGGAACTGGCTGATAACTCCCGGGTAATGCAGGTCAAGCTGGGCTACACCAAATTGACCGAGGTCCGGGGCAGCGTGATTTTCGTCCCGACCTGGCTGGTCTGGATCGAAAACAAGAGCAGCAAGAGCAGCAGCTTGAAGCGGGTCAACGCCTTCAGCGGCCAGCTTTTGCAAAACAGTACATTGGACGATTAAGGGCAGGAAGGAAAGAATTTGCAATTCGCGGTATTATCGAGCGGATCAGCGGGCAACTGCAGCCTGCTGATGACTGACCAGCACAAGATTTTGATGGACGCCGGGCTCTCGGGCAAGAAGACCAAGGAGCTTTTGGCCAAGGTAGGCGTGGCGATTGAGGACCTGGACATGGTCTTTTTAAGCCATGACCACGGCGACCACAGCGGGGGGATGGGGGTCCTTATGCGCCGCTATCCCCAGCTGAATGCCTTCAGCAACACGGGCACCTGGAAGTACCTGGAGGAGACCGGGAAGATCGGCCGCCTGCCGGAAGAGCAGATTAACGTGATTGAGCCGGGCCAGACCAAGTGCTATGGGGACTTGGAAGTGACGGCTTTTGCCACCAGCCATGACGCGGCCCAGCCCCAGTACTACGTTTTTTCCAGCGGGGGCAAGCGCCTGGCCTGCCTGACGGACACGGGCTACGTGTCTGAAGAAGTCGAATATGAGATTCAAGACGCGGATGCTTATCTACTCGAGTTCAACTATGACGACCTGATGCTGAGAAGCGGTCCCTATCCCTGGAGCCTGCAGCAGCGAGTCCGGTCAGACCACGGCCACCTGTCAAACGAGCAGGCGGCTGAGACTCTGGCCAGGGTTATCAGCTCTAAAACCAAGCATGTTTTCATGGCCCACCGCAGCCAGCAGAACAATTTGAATTATTTGGCCCGGGACGTGGCTGAGCAGGTTTTGGCGGCAAGAGACGCCGACGTGGCCAGTGACCTGGAATTGCACGATACCGAGCCAATGACGCCGAGTTCTTTAATTAATTTATAATACAGAGGCTTTAAAGCTTTTAATACCTTTTGTTCATATATACTTCAAAAAGCTTGGATATGATAATGGCAACGATAAGGAGTGATAACCATGTCTGAAGAACAAGATAAGCAAAGAAACACGCGCAAGAAAGAAAATAACCGTTTGTTAACTAAAGCGGCCATCATTGGGGTCGTTGCCGGTCTTTTGGGCGGGGGGATTGCTTACGGTGGCTTATCAGCAGCCAATTTGAACAGCAATACTTCATCATCCACGGCCAGCTCAAGCAGTAGCAACACTGGTGAAACCGGGTCAGTGACGACTTCATCCAGCGGCACGACCAAGGTCAACAAGTCCACGACCACCAGCGGGACGATGACTTCTGCCTACAAGAAGGTGCAGAACGCGGTTGTTTCAGTCTTGAACTACAAGTACACTTCCAGTTCATCATCAAGCTCCGACATCTACAGCCTGTTTGGCTATGGCGATTCGGATTCATCCAGCTCTGGCTCATCCAGCTCCAAGAAGTCTTTGACTTTGTACTCTGAAGGTTCCGGGGTCATCTACACGACGGCCAACGGCAAGGGCTACATCGTCACTAACAACCACGTCATTTCCGGGGCAGCCAAGGTGAAGGTCATCCTGGCTTCCGGGAAGACGATTTCCGCTAAGGTTGTCGGCAAGGACTCAACTAGTGACTTGGCAGTTCTGTCAATCGACTCCAAGTACGTGACCCAGACCGCATCATTTGGTGACTCCAGTAGGCTGCAGTCTGGTCAGACTGTGATTGCCATCGGTTCACCAGAAGGGTCTGAATATGCGTCTACGGTAACGCAAGGGATCATTTCCTCACCAAGCCGGACGATTACTTACAACTCCAACCAGATGACGGTCATCCAGACTGACGCGGCCATCAACTCCGGTAACTCCGGTGGTGCCCTGGTCAACTCTGACGGCCAGGTTATCGGGATCAACTCCATGAAGCTGTCCAGCTCCAGCAGTGGCGACTCAGTCGAAGGGATGGGCTTCGCGATTCCGTCAAACGAAGTTGTGACGATCGTCAACCAATTGGTCAAGAAGGGGAAGATCACCCGGCCGCAACTGGGCATCAAGGTAGCGGCGATTGCTGAGCTGAACAGCTACTACAAGAAGCAGCTGGGCATTTCAACCAGTCTGAAGAAGGGCCTGTACGTGGCCAGCGTAACTTCAGGCGGCGCGGCAGCCAGTGCCGGGATCAAGAAGGGTGACGTGATTACAGCTGCTGACGGCAAGACGGTCAACGACGTGGCCACCCTGCACAGCATCCTGTACAGCCACAATGTGGGTGACAAGGTAAAGATTACGGTCAACCGGAACAGCAAGACCATGACCTTCACAGTAACCCTGCAGGCAAGCAAGTAATTTAAGAACAAATAATCCAGTGGATCAGCAGATCTGCTGGATTATTTGTTCTTTTAGAAACGAAAACAGGGTAAAGGCAAAACAAAGTTCGGGTATATTTCTTGTCAAGGAAAATTTTTGAAGAGACTTTATCCCCAATCCTGTGGAAAAGACTGTGAATTGTGCAAAAAATGGGGTAAAAAGCCCTTGGAAAGTTGTGGATAAGCTGTGGATTGTGTGTAAGTTCCACGGATGAAAGTCATGTTAAAACGTCTGTTCAAGGCGGCAGGCCGGGCTTTTTGGCTGATTGTTTGTGAAAAGGTCCAGTCCACAGGGCAAATGTGGAATGGTTACACGGGATTTTTGAAAATTTTTGGCAAAAAGCTAGACCTAGATAGAATTCTGCTCTAGTCCACTAGATCTAGAAAAGGAGTTTCCACAGCTGTGGAAAAGGTCGGTTGATAAACTGTTAATTGTGGGGATAGAAGCAAAAATGGTAAAATAGGGGCATTATGAATATCAAAATTGTTTGCGTTGGAAAATTGAAAGAGAAGTATTTTAAGGACGGGATCGCGGAGTACCAGAAGCGGCTGAGCCGCTTTGCCAAGGTGGAGATCGTGCAGGTGCCGGATGAGAAGGCGCCGGAAAGCCTCAGCCCGGCCCAGATGGAGGAGGTCAAGAAGCGGGAAGGCGAGCGGATCTTGAGCAAGATCAAGGACAAGGAATACGTCTACGTTTTGGCCATTAAGGGTAAGGAGCGGCCTAGTGAAGAGTTCGCCAAGGAACTGAAGGACCTGGGGACCTACGGGCATTCCGACATTACTTTCGTGATCGGGGGAAGCCTGGGGACCAGTGACGCGGTTAACAAGCGGTCCAACGACCTCTTCAGTTTCGGCAAGCTGACCATGCCCCATCAATTGATGCGGCTGGTTTTGATTGAGCAGATCTACCGGGCCTTCATGATCAACTCTGGCAGTCCATACCACAAGTAGAATAGAAAGTATAAGCCTCTCCTGTGAAGTCAGCAGGAGAGGCTTTTTGTATACGAATTATTCTAGTGCTAGAATCTAGGGTGAAAGTGTTTTACCAGGGAGAGCTGAATATAAAATGGAGATCTGTGATTTACTTAAGCAGACGAGAATAGATTTGGGTCTAACCCAGCAGGGAATGGCGGGAGAAGTCATGTCGGTGGCTCAGTACTCCCGGATTGAGAGCGGGGAGCAGCGGATCAAGGCTGAGGATCTGCTGGAGCTTTTGGAAAGCCATAATTATGATCTAGGCTATTTTTTTACCAAAATGATTTACAGCCGGCGGGGAGAAAAAGAGGCTGACTGGATCAATATTGACTTTAGGGTGAAGAGCGCCTTTTATGATTGGGACTGGGAAAAGATGTCCTTCTTGAAAGAGCAGACGGCCAAGCTGACGGGGGGGACAGCCCTGAGGGTTGGCGTAGACCTAGTGGCTTATCTACTGGATCCAGACCTTAAAGATCATGAGCAGCTGAAAAATGAGGTATCGGATTATTTCTTTAGTTTAGACAATTGGATGGATGATACGGAATCAATTGTTGTATTTGCTGCGGCGATTCAGTTGATAAAGTTTGATATTGCTTATTTTTGGCTGAGCGAATTGCTGGACAAGTACCAACAGATCGATAATTTCTCCAGAGACCAGCAGGAAGCGGTGGGCAAGGCCTGTGTCAGTTTTTGCCAGCGCTGCAGGAAAGAAGGTATTGCCAAGGCGGCGAAGGAGGCAATTGAAGTTTTAGGTCAGCTGTCGCCTTGTCCGGAGTTCGTGGCCTACCGCTTGCTTGGCAAGTATTACACGGGGCTTTTTTCCGGACAAGATGAGGAGGTGGAAAGGATCAAGGGAATACTTAGAGAGTCTGGATTGGAAAGATTTGTCGATCATTTTCTCTTGTGAAGATTTGCAGATCTGCAAACGCTAATTCATATCTGCAATTTTGCTCTCTAGCTAGAAAAAACGATGTAGAATAGCCATGTAAACGGGTTATGAGTCATGAAAGGGTATGATTTAAATGGCTAAAACAGAGCGTTACATGTGGCTGGCCAATGACCTGCTTTTGACGGCAGCGGCAGTGTCTTTGATCATTAATTTAGTTGGCCAGACGGCTTCCGGTTATGCCTTTAGCGGCAGTCATGGGCGGGCAGCAGGACTGCTCTATGATGCCTTTATTTTGCTCGTTGCTGTGGCTGTTTTGGGAGTCTGGCTGAGCAAGTGGCTGGCTCCTGCAGCGGCTTGGGTAGTTGGCATCTGCCTTTTGCTGGGCCTTGTAATTGACCGGGCAGTAGGCCTGTATTTCGGCTTGACCTGGTACTGGACTTTGGCTGTTGTCGCTTTGGCGGTCAGTCTGGTTCTGGCCAGCTACCGCTGGCGGGGGAAGGCAATCTTTAACTATTGGCTGGCTGGTATCCTCTTGGCCGTCAGCCTGGTCAGCTGCGTGATGTCCTGGCTTGGGTGAATACCGAAGGTGACAGAGATGAAATTCTTAAAGATTTTAGTCAAAGTGGTTGATTTAATCTTACTATGCTTTTTGACTGTGGTAGTTTGCTCAAATCTAAAGGATTACATCAATGCCCTAAGAACGATCAAAGGGAACGATTTAAAAGTAACTGTTTTTGACCATGTGGTTTTAATTTTGGTCTTACTGACAGAATTAGCCTTAGCTGTATTTAGCCAAAAAATTCCCCGCAAGCCGTTCTTGATTATTGGCCTAGTTTGCCTTGCCTTGACGTTGATAGGACTGATTACGCCAATCGCTTTTGGTCCGGGCAATTTGCCACTTAACCTCTTGGCCTTAGTGTTGTTGGCTGTCAGCCGCTTCTTGCAAGAAAACGTAGCTCAGAAGAAAACGTTGTGAAGGGCAAAAGTTATTAAACTTAGCAAGAATCACTGCTCAAAAGAAGAACTTGAGCTTACAATATAAGTGAATAGCCTTTTAAAAATAGGAGCGTGATTATGATGAAAAACTTTGCAACTAAGCCAGCCGCCAAAACTGCCTTTTTGCTGGCCGGCATCTGTTTGGCCTTGTTTATGGCAGTTCAGTGGATCTTTGCCTTAGGCAACCCGGGGCCAGTATCTTGGGCTATTGCAGGTATGATCGCGATCACTGTGTTAACCCTATTTCTGGGCATCGCGCCCTTGACCAAGCTTAGCCCAGCAGCTGGCTACGTAATTGCTGCAGCATTAGCGGTTATTGTCTTAATTTTTGTCTTCAATATTCATGAGTACATCTCAATTGGAATCTTGTACTTGCTTTACGCGGCCCTGGCCTGTGGCCTTTTATAGGCGAAAAAATAAGCCTCTGATTGGAATATAGTCCAATTAGGGGCTTTTTAGTTGTATTGGTTAAGTATGGCAGCCAGCCGCTCCTTAAAGCTCCTTCTTAGCTCTTCTGGCGTGATGATTTTCGCATTCAGTCCAAAAGTTAAGAGATAGTCAATTAAGTACTCAAAGGTGCGTGGCGTATATGAGCCGGTCAAATAAGTAATCTCGCCTTCATGCTCAAGTTGCATATTTGGGTAGCGATTTTTCAAAAAATGTTCCTGGCCCCGGTGGTTGAGGAGAATTTTAAATCCCTGGTCTGAACTGTCATGCTCAAACTCTAGCTGCTTTTGCTTCAATTCAGCTAAACTAAGCTTATTAGGAACAGCAACCTGCTCAGTACAATTCTGCAATTGGTCGCAGCGGTAGTTCCAAAAGGCCTGGCCCAGCAAGTCATAGGCCGCAAACAGCCAGTTGCCGTCCCTAAAAAAGAGTTGGCAGGGTTGCAGCAAGACTTGCTGGCCCTTGAAGTTGGCCCGGACCAGGGAATCGTGCAGGATTGACTCCATCAGCAGGCGCAAGTAAGGGTTGTGGTGAACTGCTGGGGTGTTGAAGAAAGAAACCGCTGCTTGTGAGGCTAAGACCTGTTGCTGTCGGCTCGCTGCCAGGTTCTTGAGCAGCTTTTGGCTGATCATCTGGAAAGATTCGTTAAATGGTGTTTCTTTTAGCTGCTCCATGGCTTTGAGCGCGAAAAATATCGCGGCGACTTCATCTGAATTGAAGTAAATCTTGGTCAGCAGGTCCTCTTGAATCAGTGAATAGCCGCCAGCCCGGCCTGCTTCGGCATATAAGGCCAAGCCAAGTTCCTCTAGGCTGGCAATATCCCTTAGGGCCGTCCGCTTGGAAATCTGAAAGTTGTCCATTAGGTCCCGCAGGTTAAAGCGCTTCTTGTCGCTTAAAAAAATCAGTTCTTGATTGAGCCGCTCAGATTTTTGCAATTTTTTCTCCTTTTTTTGGCTAAAAGGTGCCGTTAATTGTCACCTTTTCATTTTATGATATCTACAACAAGAAGAAAAGGAGAGTTTAAATATGTTAGAAGAAGGCACTACTTTAAGTCAAAACTTTTTGGAGGTAATCAGCGATCCACAACCAGTAACGATCGTTTCCTACCAAGCCAGTCCAGCCCATGTGGTCAACACCTGGAGCAGCTACATCAAGGTGGTTGATGACTCAACCTTCCTCGTGCCTGCTGCTGGGATGCGGTCAATTGAAGCAGATATAGCGACTCAAAACAGCCAACTGATTCTAACCTTCGGCTCCATGAAGTTTGAAGGCACTGAAGGTCCAGGCCGCGGCTACCACGTTTATGCTACTGGCGAATTCGTTGAAGCCGGCAAGTACTTTGACCTCATGAAAGCCGATCTGCCTTGGTTGCGGAAGGTCATAATTGTCCACGTGCAAGAAGTTAAGCAAAAAATCTAAACTGAATAACTGACAAGAAAACCCCCTGGTTGAATGAAAATCAACCAGGGGGTTAGTGTTTTGGAGCTTCTTTTGAGATTGATTAAGCGAAGATTTCTTCAACTTCAACTACTACGGCAGCAGCAGTTTCCGGCTTGCCAACCTTAGCAGCATATTCCTTAGCAAAGTCGTCGCCTTCGTGGACAGTCACGCTGCCGACTACACGTACATTAGTGTGGCTTGGCACGTCAGCAACTACAACAGCAACCTTGCTGCCGTTCTTGATGTTTTCCCACAAGTGGGAGAAAGTAACTTCACTCCATACCAGGTGCTTGTCGTCCAAAGCAGTCAATGAACCCTTAGGACCAACTTGTGGCTTGCCGTCCTTGTCAACGGAAGCAACGAATGCCAAAGCGTCGTTAAAGAACTTTTGTTGGTCAGCAGTCAAAGTAGTAGCGTCTAATTTCTTCATAATGGTAATTCCTTTCTTTTAACTTAAAGTAACAATTTTTCTTTTGATACTTAGTATTATAGGACCTCTCCAGGCAAAAGAAATTGATCTAGGTCAATTTTATAACTTTTTTACTAAAATTTTTTGCAACTTTTACGGTAGTAAAAAAGCCCCCAGGTTTAAAAGGAGAATGGCAAAAATAAAGAGCAGCCAATCCTTGTTAGTCAGCGGCACTTCGACGATTACCGACCGCGGGGCGCCTTCCCGGTAGCCGTGGGACTCCATCCCTTGGGCCAGGTTGTCGGCACTGTTTAAAGCCACCAAAATTGCCTTAAAGTAGAGGACCGGGGACCAAAAGGAGAGGTAGACTCCCCGCATCATCCCTGCCACCCGGATCTGCTTGACCGCGGCCTGCATGCGGGGAATGATGTTCAAAGCCGCCAAAGTCCCGTAGGCAAACTTGCTTGGCAGGTGTAAGTTCTGTTCCAGTGACCGGGCCATCTCTTCTGCCGTGGTTGAAATGGTCAGGCAGGCCGTGGTGAAGGTATATACAAGAACCCGGCTGGAAATATCCAAAGCATACCAGAGGTCGCGGTGGTCACTGAAGATGTAGCCCGAAGAAAAGACGGTAATTGCCGCTAAACCTGTTGCCAGAAGCATCCCGCCCAGGGCCTTAGGCTTGATCCGCCGGTATAAGAGGTAACCTAAGGCTAAAACGATGACGATGATGTTGCTGACAAGGCTGACCTTAAAAGATAACTCTAGTGAAATAATCAAGGTCAGCAGGAATTTTAAGCTGGGATTCATTTTGCTTTTAGTCATTTTTTCCTCCTAATCCTGGACAAAAGCCAGCTCTCTGCTGGCCAGGCGCAGGTGGTAGTCGCACCAAGTATTGATTCCGTAGAACTGGTGGCTGATCAGCAGGATGGTCTGCCCGCTCTTTTCCTGGCACTTTTTGAGAAGGCTCACGACTTGTTCAATCGACTTCTGGTCCAGGCCGCTCAAAGGCTCATCGATCAAGAGCACTTCCTGGCCTGACAAGAGCATCAAGAGGATCTGCAGCTTCTTCTTCTGCCCGCCTGATAAAGAATAGACCACCTGGTCCATGTGGTCGGCTAAATCCAGGTCAGCCAGGGCCTGGCCCAAGACTTCCGGAGTGAAATAGGGCGAAGCGTGCTTTTTGCTCAAAGCCAGCTCCTCTTTGACAGTAATCGCCATGAACTGGTCACTTGCATTTTGAAAAATCTGCGCCACATGCTGGAAGTAAGCCCGTTCCTTGAGCTTGGCCACTTCCTTGCTCTCCCAGGTAAGTGACCCCTGGTAGTCCAGCAATTTGGTCATGGCCTTAAACAGGGAACTCTTCCCGCTGCCGTTTGGCCCCGTGATCAAGGTCACCTTGCCCTTGGGGATGGATAATTCCTTTTGTTCAATCAAAGGGCGCCCTTGCTTGATGGCAAAATTTTTCATGACAAAAGCCGCCGGTTCGTTCTCCGGCAGGGGGAAGTGCAGGTCGATTGGCTCAGTATCCAGGAGAAGCGCCTGTTCATCCTTAGTCAATAAGTCTACCTGCTCGCCTTTGAAGCGGTAGACCCCGTCCACCTTGCCCTGGTAGTTGTCAAAAAGGTGGTCGGTGATGATGATGGTCTTGCCTTGCTCTTTCAGCTTGGCCAAGCGGCCAATCAAGAAGCGGCGGGCCGCCGGGTCCACGCTGGCAAAGGGCTCATCTAATAAGAAGAGGTCCACGTCCATGGCGACTAGGACAGCTAAGGCTACCCGCTGCTTTTCCCCGCCGGACATGGTTACGATCTTCTGATCCAAAAGGGAATTGATTTCCGCGAATTCACTGGCCTTTTGCAGCCGGTGTGCAAATTCTTCCTTATCCTTGCCCAGGTTTTCCATGGCAAAAATAATCTCTTCTCTTGGCGTGGCCATGGTAAACTGTTCACCGGCTTCCTGGAACATCATGGCTTGACTCCGCCCGCCCAAATCGATCTGCCCGCTGGTCAGCTGGCCTCCGTATTTCGGGTAGAGGCCGGCCATGATCTTTAAGAGGGTGGATTTCCCGCAGCCAGTCGGCCCAATCAAGAGGGAAAAGGTTCCTGCCGGCAGGGTCAAGGACAGGTCCCGGATGACCTCCCGGTCCCCGTAGGAAAAAGTTAAGTGGTTAATTGTCAGTTCTGCTTGCAAAATAAAAAGTCACCTCAAAAGCGGGGTGACCATAAGCGGCAGCATTTTCCCTTGCCAGCATTACCTGGCCAGGTTCCATGGGTATCATCTCAGCCTTCCGGCACCCCGTTGATTCGTCTAATTGATTCTTATTTCATTATATTGGATCTGTTAAAATTTGTCTAATTCAAACTTTGGCCAAACCGATTGAAAAACGATTCATAGCATTTTTCTTAAAATAATCTTGGAAGAAGCTTTTACTAACAATTTTTTAGCTGTATCCTAAAATTAAGGACTTTTAGTTTTTAGTGGGAGTGAAAAAATGTCAGATCAACGAAGACGCGTAATCACCGTGGCCTTGATGCTGTCGAATGTCATGTCCGGTTTGGACAACACGATTATCAACACCGCCTTGCCGCGGATCATTGCCGATTTGCACGGGATTGAATATACCGGCTGGCTGGTAGCCATCTTCTTATTGGGGACGGCTGTGTCAACGCCTCTTTGGAGCAAGCTGGGTGAGCGGCGGGGAAATAAACTGGCCTATCAGTTGTCAGCCGCCTGCTTTTTGCTGGGGGCACTGCTCCAGGGCTGCGCCCAGCAGATGTCTTTTCTCTTGACCTTCCGCCTGTTGGCCGGGATCGGCAACGGGGGGATGGTGTCGCTTCCTTATATCATCTACTCTGACCTTTATCCAAACGCCTACAAGCGCCTAAAGGTGCTGGGGATGGTGTCTGCCTTCTTCACCACGGCCACCATCTTAGGGCCGCTCTTTGGGGGCTGGATCGTTGACGTCTTGTCTTGGCGCTGGGTCTTTTATATTAATATCCCCTTTGCCTTGATTTCCATCGTCTTGATCCAGATCTTTTTCCAGGAAGAGGAAAAAGCCCGGCCGGTCCACAAAGTCGACTTAGGCGGGGCTATCTGCCTGTCCTTTGGGGTGGTGGCCCTTTTGCTGGGGACCCAGCTGCTGGAGGCAGCCGGCCTGGCCACGGCACTTTTGATCTTCGCGGCCGCCTTGATTCTCATTGGTCTTTTGGTCATTATTGAGCGCCGGGCGGAAGACCCGATTATCCCGGGCCGTTTGTTTAAAAATATCCCCTTGGTCGTTGACTTCACCTTGTTCGTCTTGATCTGGGCGGCCATGTCGGCCTACAGCGTCTATGCGCCGATGTGGGCAGAAGGCTTGATGGCCACGACTGCCCTGGTCGGAGGGATGACCCAGATTCCCGGGGCCTTTACCGACATGCTGGGTTCCTTGTCAGTTGAAAAAATGCGCCGGCGCTGGTCGGCCTACCAGGTCATGCTGGCCACCTGCTGGATTTTGGCGGCGGGCTACCTGGCCATGGCCGTGGCCCCGCGCTATTTCCCTTACTGGGGGATTTTGCTGGCCGGGATGCTGCAGGGCTGGGGCAACGGGGTTATGTTCAACCAGCTCCAGGTTAAGGTGCAAGAAGACGCGGAAAGTAAGGACGTGCCAGTCGCTACTTCCTTTTCCTACCTGATCCGGATGCTGGCCATGGCCATTTCTTCCAGCGTCTTTGGGGTCATTTTGAATGAGCATCTGGCCCAAGGGGTCAAGGCCAGCGGAGGCAAAATTACTTTGTCCATGCTCAACCACCTGTCAGACGCCAAGACCCGGGCCAGCCTGCCTAAGCAGAACCTGGGCCAGATGGAGAATATCCTCTACGGGGCTATTCACGCGATTTTCTGGGCCGCCTTTATACTGGTCTTCCTGTCTCTGCTTTTGGCCATTTGGGCCCGCTGGCGGGAGAAAAAATTGGCCAAGTTACGGTAAGTTTTTTAGGAAAGGGGCAAGCCGATGACTGAAATTGCCAAGTTGCGGAAAAAATTGCAGGAAGCTGGGGATGCCGCCCTACCGCTGACTAAAGGGAAGGGGCAGACTGCTGATTGTCAGTTTGTTTTACTAGGCGACAAGGCAGAAGGTTGGAAGACTGACTCTTTGACGGCGTTATTACTGCTTGCGGGGACGGGGCGCTTCCGGGCTGGCCAGCAAAAGTGGCAGGTCAAACCGGGCGACTGGTTTCTCCTGGAAGCCGGCCAGGACTGCAAGGCCAGTCTAAAAGAGGGGCTCTTGGTCCAGCTGGTCTTGCCCGCAGCTTTTTCCATGCAGGACTTGAAAAAGGAGCTCATGCTGGGAGGAGCTGAAGAGGTGGGGACCCACGGCCGGGTGGCGGTTGATGGTCCAGCTGGGGATGCTTTCCTGGCGGCCTTGAATGAGTACCAAACTAGCGATTCCTTAGCTTCAGTCTTGCTCAAAAGCCAGCTAGTGACTGCCTTGGCCCTGGCTCTGCGGGCATTAAACGAAGCAGGCAGCTTGAGTGAGCGGGAGATCCGCCGCTATATTAGTGAAAACTACGTCGCGACCAGCTTGAAGGAGGCCGCGGATTACTACCAGCTCAGTCCCAACTATTTTTCCGACCTGGTCAAAAAGAAGACCGGGCAGAGCTTTATTGAGCTGGTTGACGAGCAGAAGATGGAGGCGGCAGTCCGCCTTTTGGCCCGGCCAGACCTGTCGATTAAGCAGATCATCGGCCTGGTCGGCTACCGGGGCAAGTCCTTCTTCTATGAAAAATTCGGCAAGTATTACGGGATGTCGCCGGCGGCCAAGCGCAAGGAGCTCTTCCGCCAGCAGGGGATCAATTTGTAGATTAAGCAAAAAAGCTTCCAGAAAAGTCTGGAAGCTTTTTGCATAATTACATCTTTTCCAAGCGCTTGATCCGGTCAGCGGTTGCCGGATGGGTGTCAAAGAGGTGACTCAGGCTGTGCCGCTTAATCGGGTCCTCAATGTACAAGGAGGCGCTGGCGCTGCTGGCCGCCTGCATTGGCTGGCTGTTTTCAATCTTGGTCAAGGCGCTGATCAAGCCGTGCGGGTTCCGAGTCAGCTCAACGGAACTGGCGTCGGCCAGGTATTCCCGGTTTCTGGACAGGGCCATCTGAGCTAGGCTGGCCGCCAAAGGGCCCAGGATCAGAACGAAAATAACCCCGATCACGCCGATGATCATCCCGATCGTCCCGCCTTCCCGGTCGTCGTCATCGTCCCGGTCAATGCCAAAGCCGAACCAGACCCAATTTTGGGCAAAGTCGGCGATAAAACTGATGGCACTGACCAAAACCAGGGCTACCATGGACAGGCGGATGTCATAGTTGCGGATATGGGAAATCTCGTGTCCCAGAACCCCTTCCAACTCTTCTCTGTTCATCATTTCCAGCAGCCCCTGGGTGACAGCGATAGCTGACTTGTCCGGCGACAGGCCGGTCGCGAAAGCGTTGGGGCTCTTGTCCGGAATCAAGTAGACCTCGGGCATGGGAATATTGGCCACTAAAGCCATGTCTTCCACGATATGAAAAAGCTGGGGATTGTCCTCTTTATTTAAATGCTGGGCATGGTTCATGCTCATGACGACATTGACCGGATCCTGGAAGACCAGGAAAGAGTAAATCAAGGCAATGACGCCGGCGGTCAATATGCCCGGTAGGGGCTTGTCCCACATCAGCTGGCCCAGGCCCGCGCCTACCAGGGCAAAGATCAAGACAAAGACGACCAGGACTCCGGCCGTCTTCCGCTTATTTTGGGCAATTTGTTGGTATAGCATGGCGCTCCCTTAACCTTTAAAAGGATACCTTTGGTACCTTGCTTTCTTCTTCAGGGATGTCCAGGTAGTCAACCTTAGTGAAGTGGTGGATGTTGGCTACGATGTTGGATGGGAAGACCAGGAGCATCTTGTTGTAGACAGCCGCGCTGGAGTTGAAGAGCTGACGTGAGTAGGCAATCTTGTTTTCCGTGTTGGTCAGTTCTTCCTGCAGGTTGGCGAAGTTAGTGTTGGCCTTTAGGTCCGGGTAGTTTTCAGACAGGGCGAAGATGGTCTTCAAGCTGTCAGTGATTTGGTTGGACAGCTGCATGGCCCCTTCGTGGTCGTCAGCTGGCAATTGAGTCAGCTGGTTTCTGAGTTCAACCACCTTGCTCAAAGTTTCCTTTTCGTGCTTGGCGTAGCCCTTGACGGTTTCCACCAGGTTAGGGATCAGGTCGTTGCGCCGTTTGAGCTGAACGCTGATCTGACTCCAGGCTTCTTCAGTGTTAACCTTGGCCTTTTGCAGGCCGTTGTAGGCTGAAATGTAAAAAATAACGATTAATACGACTAAAATAGCAATAATCCAGACTGCCATTTTTTGCCTCCCTTTCTAGGCCCCTGAGGGGCGAAATCAACTTTGACCAGATACTTCCAGTCGTTTTAGTAAATTATATATTAAAAGGCAACTGAGAACTAGTTTTTAAGCAAAAAACGCCTCCAATAAGGAGACGCTCGAGAGATTTAATATCTTGCTACAGGTTCAACTTGACGATGACCCAGCCGATAAGGGACAGGATAATCAAGCCGGCAATTTGGTAGCCCAGCCACTTCGGGAAGAACTTCTTCTTGGCATCCTTGGAAGCGTGGGCGTAGAAGGTCCGCATGACCAGCATATTGGCCATGGACCCGATTGGTGACCCGAAGCCGCCGATGTTGGAACCCAGGGTCAAGGCTTCAGCGTACTTGGAGAACTTGCCGACCAGGATGGTTGATGGCACATTGCTCATGACCTGGCTGGACAGGATGGATGTCCAGTAAGTGCTCATTTCAGTGCCGACCAGGCCGTGGATTAGGGCCACGACAAAAGGAATCTGCTGGATGTCACTGATGAAGACGAAGAAAAGAGTGAAGGTCAGCAAAAGGGAGTAGTCAATGTGGAGCAGGATCTTCCAGTTGACGATCAAGGCCCAGATGATGGAGGCCAGCATTGGCATCCAGATTGGAACGAACTTGAAGACGCCGACGAAGAAGAAGCAGAAGATGACCGTGGTGACCATCGTCATTGGCCAGCTGACGTCGATTTCAACGACTTCCTGGGTCGGGATGTTCTTCTTCGGGATAAAGAAGAAGATGCAGAGAAAGACGACCATGGCCGCGATCAGGTAAGGCAGGGTCCACTTAAAGAAGGTAGCAGGCGCTAAGTGGTAGTTGGAGACCACAAAGATGTTGTGGGGGTTGCCCCATGGCGTGAAGGCCGCCCCGATGTTGGCCCCCATCCCGATCAAAGTGGCTGGCAGGATTTCTGGCAGCTTGTACTTCTTGGCGATGTTCAAGTACAGGGGAATCATGGTCAAACAGGTGATGTCGTTACCCAGGAACATGCCCGAGAAGACGGACAAGAGAGTAAAGAGGAGGATCAACTTCCGGGTGGAGTCAGCGATCGCCGTCAGTTTATAGGCAATGATGTCCAGAACGTGCAGGTAGCTGTAGACCTGGATCAAGACCAGCATGGTCGTGACAGATTCGATCGTGTGCCAGTTCATGTCGGCGCTGCGCGGCCGGGCAAAGAAAAGACTGATGATGGTGATCACGATGGTGATCTGCAGAATTCGGTCGCTAAAAATTTTCTTTAAGGTGATCAAAAAATTATTTGAACTTTTGCTTTTGGCGGCTTCCATATAAAATCCTCTACTCAGCTAGAATGGTGTTTACAAGATTTACGTAAAGTTAACGAAAAGCGAAAATGAACTTTACTTTCGTGTAGTTCCATTGTCAACCATTTTTCCCTAAATCTCAATAGTACAAAATTAACGAACGGATGTTATTGAAAGGATGTTGGCAAAACGCGACAGGTAAAAAATCCGGCTTTTTTAGCTTGTGGAAAAAATAGAAAATATTTTAGAAAGCGGTTTATATAGCGAAAATAAGGGGTTTATGCCGAAAGGCAAAAAATGGACTTTGCTACCTTTTTTAAGCGATTAAAACGTGTCGACTTTTTACACGGCCACAAAAAATCAAAAGCGTGCTTTTGGCTTCTGAAATAATGTAAGCGGTGTTGAAAACAGAAACAAGAAGCAACGATCAGGTAAAAATCCGCCTTGGACATTTTTGTTAAATCTATTTGACATTGCAGCTTGAAGATATTTCCGCTTGCTTTCGCCGAAAAAGCCCCCCAGGGGCAAAGAAATGCCGAAAAGGCTTGCCTAACATAGGGAAAGAGGGGTATAATTACTACTGATTTTCGAAAATCGATGAAAGGATGAAGAGACATGTCAAGAAATATCCACACGGGTATCAACCCACACCGTCGTCCACGTAACGCTTCTAACGCTAAGGAACGCGTTGCCCACGCCGCTGCTGTGATCAGCTTCCTGAACCAAGCAGCTAAGGACGAAAACAAGTAATTTGTTTTTAAACAGACAATAAAGACTCTGGCTTTTGGCCAGGGCCTTTTTTTCGCCTGCTTTTTGCCTTATGATAGGGAAAAGCTAAGAGGCAAGTTGAGAAAGAAGAAACAAAGAGAAAAGAAATAAGGAGGCAAAAATGAAGTTTCAGTGCAGCAGCTGCGGTTTAAGACTGGAATCCCTGCATTTCAAGCTGCCCGGCCTGGTCAATGACCGCCTGGCCAGCTTGTGTGACATCTGCCGGCAGCGGGGGCTGGATCCGGCAGCTTACCCCAATCCCGTGGTCAAGCTGTTTTCGGCCAACCTCCTTTATGCCTTTGTAGGCAAGGACGGGGAAGCAAACGGGGACTTTTTACTGCCGGATTTAAAAATCCGCCGGTCCTACGAGGCTCTCATGCAGGACTATGACGGCAATGTTCTGGCCAAGCAGCAGCTGCCCAGAGAGGACTTTAACCAGGCTGTGATCAAGGCTGAGGATGATCCCAGCTTCTTTTTGCCAGGGAAACTCCCTTTCGCGGAAAAACTTCAGGCCCTGGGCCTCAGCGTTGACTTCCAGTTAAACGAGGTTGATTATATCGACCGGGAGCGGATTAGGGCCAAGTACAAGTACCGCTGCCAGTACTGCGGCCGGCGGGGGCGGAGCGTGGACCATAAGGACCCGGTCTCTGTCTCGCACGATAACAGCCTGGACAATCTGATTTTGTCTTGCAGCGAGTGCAACCGGATCAAGTCCAACATGCCCTATGACCTTTTCGTCAAGCTGAATGAAGAGCTACAGCCTTTAAACAAGAAGCTGGTCAAGTATGAGAACGCTCTGGGCCCTCTGGAAAAAGAATTCCAGGACCGGCGGAATCTGCTGGCGGCCAAGGTGCATCTAAAGGGCGTGGTGAATGACCCGGAACTGGCCGCCATCCGCAAGGAAAACAAGCGCCTGCGGGATGCCATTGACAGTTTAGAAAGCGACTATGACGCGGCCCGCCGCTTGCGCGAAGACCACTTCAAGCTGGGCTGGAAGCTCTATTTGACCCAGCAGGACAAGGAGATCATCTGATTTTGATAACTTAAATCTTATGAAGAGGGTATTAAAAGTTAGACCAGGAAGCTTTTTGCAGAAAAAATCTCCAGAATGTACAGGCTTATAAAGTTTACAAAAGCGCTACAGGACAACTTGCAGCGCTTTTTCGTTTTGTAATCAGATCGATACACTCCTGTAACAATTGAAAGTTATACTATAGATTGTTATCAAACAAACCGCATGTTAAAGGAGAAAAGACGTTTCATGAAGAAAAAGAACCTGTTGATGACTACTTTGGCAGCGCTGAGTGCATCTGGCGCCCTTTTAACTACTGGGGCCAGCGCCTTGGCTGACAGCTACACTGTTGTTAAGAACGACACCCTGTGGGACTTGTCCAGAAAGTATGGTGTTTCAGTAAGCGACTTGAAGAAGGCTAACGGTGTTTCCGGCCACTTGATCTACGTGGGCCAGAAGCTGCAGATCCCAGCTAAGTCAACCAAGGCAGTCAAGGCTGCTAAGGCAACTAAGACTACTAGTGCAAGTACTGTTGACACTACTTCAACGACCCACACGGTTGTAAAGGGCGACACTTTGTGGAGCCTGGCTAAGAAGTACGGCGTTTCAGTAAGTGCTTTGATGAAGGCTAACAACCTGTCAAGCAGCACTATCTTGATCGGCCAAAGCTTGAACCTGCGGGCTGGCATGACTACTTACGGAGTAAACGGCGTAACTACCGGCTCAAGCTCAACTGCCGCAAGCACCAACACTGCTTCATCAACCAGCATGACTGCTTCCAGCCAAGCGTCAAAGGCCAAGAAGAAGACTACTAAGGCGAAGAGTACCACTACTAACACTGCATCAACTGCCAACACTGCTTCAAGCAGCAACACTGCCGCAAACAGCAACACTGCTTCAAGCACCAATACTGCAGCAAGCAGCAGTCAAGCAGTCAGCCAGGCACCAACTGGTTCAACTTCAACTGCTTCAGCCAGTGCCAGCGCGATTACTTCATACGCTTTGAACTTCCTGGGCGTACCTTACGTTTGGGGCGGGACCACGCCAAGCGGCTTTGACTGCTCCGGCTTTGTACAATACGTGTACAGCCACTTCGGCATCAACCCGGGCCGGACTACTTACACCCAGCAATACGCCGGCACCAAGATCAGCGTGGCCAGCGCCCAAGCTGGTGACCTCTACTTCTGGGGTTCATACGGTTCAGCCTACCACGTAGCCATTGCCCTGGGCGGCGGCCAATACGTCATGGCGCCAGCCCCAGGCCAAAACGTGATGACTGGCAGCGTGTCCTCATACACGCCAAGCTTCGCCGTCCGCGTTTTAGGCTAAAAATTTCCTCATCGATATCAAACAGTTTAAGCAGCGTCAGCCAGCCGGCTGGCGCTGTCTTCTTTTGCCTGGCTATAATTAAAAGTGTACTATTTTATTTATAATTACTCGGCTTTTGATTTTATATTTGTTATAATATTGCCTGTCTTTTTGAATTAAAAGCCTCTACAAGTGCTTTTATACAAGCGGAATAATAATTGTTCAGAAAATACAGCTAAAATTACTTTTATAGGCCTATAGTAGTTTGGGTATAAACTGATAAGCCATCAGTTCAAAAAAGCTTTTTTCCGGAACATATAAGCTGTGGATGCTGGACTTCGTCAGTCTGGCGGTCTTTTTCTACATTGACCAATGCGGGGAATTCAGCCTGGCCGACAGCTGGTCCAAGCGGCTCCTGGTCTGTTCAGTAGCCTTGCTTAATGGGGTCTTTGAACTGCTCGTGCTCTTGATCAATCCCGGCTGGCTCTTGACGGCCCAGCTCCAGCCAACCCTGCTCTACAACATCCTGCTTTTGCTGGTTCCCCTTCTATATTCTTTGTCCGCCATTGGCCTGGCCATCAACGGGATCCGGCAGAGCCCCTCTAAAAATATCCGGCAGTTTTACCTGACTACGGCCAGCTGGCCGATGCTGCTGGTCATCTTCGGGGGCCTGGATATCTACGTTGGCACCTTTCCTTTCTATGCCTACGTGGCGACGGCCTGCCTCTTGTTCCTGGCCGTCTACCAGTTCAGAACCATGGTCGACACCGTGTCCCTGGGCAGCTTGAGCAATATCAAGGGAAGGGAAAAGTTAAAGTCCTACCTGAAGAGCATCCAGCGGCGGGGAGCCAGCAGCGACTACTACCTCGTCTTAGTTGATATGAACGGGCTGAGGTCGATCAACGACATCTACGGCCGCTCAGAAGGCGATCAGGTCCTCTTTGCCGTCAGCCAGGCGGTTGGCGAGCTGGCTGAGAAGATGCACGGCTTCAGCTGCCACTATGGCGGGGATGAATTTTTGGCCGTGGTCAAGCTGGCTGATGACGCGGAAGCCAAGCGGGTTTTTAATGACCTGCAGGAAGAAGTCAAGCACATGGCCAGCATCCAGGGCCTGCCGGTCGTGCCCCAGCTGGTAACCTCCGCTGTCCGCTTGGATATGGCGGAAGGGGATCTGACCGCGCAATTGCGGATCGCTGAAGAGAAGATCTACCATCAGAAGCGGGACCTGGACGGGGAAATGCGGGAAAACAACTTCTTCGTCGACAAGGTGACGGGCCTGCCTAACACCAACTACTTCCACAGTTTTGCCAGCTCCTACCTTAAATCCTGCCTGGAAAAAGGGGATATACCAGCCGTTGTTTTGATCAATGTCAGCAACATGCAGGCCTACAACAACCGCTATGGCTTTGAAAAAGGCGACCAGCTCCTCTCGCGGATTGCCCAGATTTTGCAGAAATTTTTTGACGACGGTGTTCTGGTCCGCTTTGCGGAAGACAACTTCCTCTTGGCGACAGATGCACCCGACCTGGTAAAGGACCTGGAAGAGGCGGCTGAGGAGATTAACAAGGAAACAGATGCCAGCATCCGGGCCGGGGTCTACCGCTATAAAAATATCGGTGAGGGCGTGATGACGGCGGTCGACAAGGCCAAGCGGGCCCTGCGCTACCTCAACAACAACCGGGCTGTGGTCTGCCAGGTCTACAACCAGGAGGTCAAGCAGGACTTTGAAAGACGGGGCTATGTCCTGGAAAACTTCCAGAAGGCCCTGGATGAAGGCTGGATCCGGCCATACTTCCAATTGGAAAGCCGCAGCCTGACCGGGCGGATCTGCGGGGCGGAAGCCCTGGCCCGCTGGGTTGACCCGAAATACGGGGTCCTGGGACCGGGCTTTTTCATTGAAGTGCTGGAAGAGGCCCACCTGGTTCACAAGCTGGATCTGGCCATCATCCGCCAAGTCTGTGCTATGCTGGCCAGAAGAAGAGCGGAGCAGCAGCCTTTGGTGCCGATCTCGGTCAACCTTTCCCGGGTGGACTTCCAGGTCTGCGACATTTTTGCCGAGATTGAAAAAATTCGCCATTACTTTAAGCTGCCGGCCAGCCTGCTGAAGATTGAAATCCTGGAGTCAACGGTGACCAGCAAGCCACAGGAATTGCGGCAGGCTATCGCTAACTTCCATGCCAGCGGCTATGAGGTTTGGATGGATGACTTCGGCAGCGGCTATTCCAACTTCAACAACCTGGATGAGTACGACTTCGACCTCTTGAAGATTGACATGGTCTTCTTGCGGGACTTCAACAGCCGGGCCAAGGTCAAGACTCTGCTGGCGATCGTGGTTGATATGGCTAAAAAGCTGGGGATGCACACTCTTTGTGAAGGGGTGGAGACCCAGGAGCAGTCGGATTTCTTGCGGGAAATTGGCTGCGAGCGCCAGCAGGGCTACTTATTCTCCAAGCCGATTCCGGAAGAAGAATTTTTGGCCAAACTGGCCAAGGCCAAGTTGGAAGACCCGGACAGCAGCAGCTACTATGACACAGTCAGCCAGGTTAACGTTCTTTTTGACCCGATGATCGACCGGGGCAGCCAGCAGACTGTGGGCATTAAGTTGCCGATTTGCATTCTGGAGAAGGGGACAGATGCATTTGTTCGCTTCAGCTTCATGAATGAGAGCTACCGGCAGGTGCTCAAGACCTTTGGTTATCCAGTAGCTAGCTGGGAAGAAGATGCCAACCTGGAATATCCGTTTAAGAAAGCTATCTTAGAACTGATGGAGGAGAGCAAGGGAAAGCTGGGTCCGGTCAGCCGGATCTTCGACTTCAGGGATAAGCAGTTCCTGCTTGAAGTCCGCTACCTGGTACATGACCAAAAGAGACAGCGTGATGCCTTCGTCTACACCTTTGAAGGTCTGGACAAGTAAGAAAAGAAGATAAGCAAAAGGCTTCCGCGCCGCGGAAGCCTTTTTTGATTCATTTGTGAAAAAGTGTAGCCTTTAATAAATTTTTGTGTACATAATTACTTCAAAGAGAAAAATGTGATTTTTATGAGGCAGAAAGAATGAAAAAGAAAATTGTTTTTGTTTTACAGCTGATTGCTAATGTTTACTTTGCTGCCTGGCCTTTGCGCTTGATTGTAGACAATTCTCCCAAGTGGCGCTTGTCCGGACCAACCAATGGCTTTTTGGGCTTCATGGACCGGATGGCCAAAAGTGTTTCCTGGCCGCTCTTCCTGGCCTACCTGCTTTTGCTAGTGCTGATCGTGGTCGCCGCTCTTTGGACTTACTTCTTTGAATTCAAGCAAGACAAGGTAAAACAAGCTTGGCAGAAGGTTGTCTGCTTTTTGCAGCTGATCATTAATGAATTCGCTTGCCTGGGCTTGGCCTCGTCACTGACTATGCAGGTTTATGATAGTCAGCAAACATGGACAATTATTTTTGACCTGTTCATGCTGTTTATCGTAGTTATTTTTGCTTTTGCCTTGACGGAAAAATTTACTAATCGCGGTGGAAACAACTAAATCGCAAACAGAAAAAAGCAGCCGTGAGGCTGCTTTTTGCGTGTAATTAAATTTGCGGGCCACGGAAGTTGGCTAAGAACTTCTGGGTCTTCTCGCTTTGCGGATGGTTGAAGATTTCATCCGGACTGCCTTGTTCAGTCACGTAACCGTCGCTCATGAAGAGGACCTGGTCGGAAACTTCCTTGGCGAAGGCCATTTCGTGGGTAACCACGATCATGGTCAAACCAGTCTTGGCCAGCTTCTTCATGGTTTCCAAAACTTCCCCGACCATTTCCGGGTCCAGGGCACTGGTCGGTTCGTCGAAGAGGAGGATTTCCGGGTTCATGGAGATGGCTCTGGCAATCGCTACTCTCTGCTTCTGCCCGCCGGACAATTGGCGGGGCTTAGCGTCGACGTAGGGGTCCATCCCAACGGTCTTCAGGTTCTCCAGGGCAATCTTCTTGGCTTCTGCCTTTGACCGCTTCAGAACCAGTTCCTGGCCGATCATGCAGTTTTGCAAGACGTTCTTGTTTTCAAAAAGCTCAAACTGCTGGAAAACCATGCCGACCTTGGACCGGTAGCGGGGGATGTTGTAGTTTTCATCCAGGATGTTCTGGTCATGGAAAAGAATTTCCCCGCCAGTTGGATCTTCCAGCAAGTTGATGCAGCGGAGCATGGTTGACTTACCGCCACCGGAAGGACCGATGACCGTCATAACCTTGCCCTTGTGGACTTCAAAGGAAATATCCTTCAAAACTTGGTGTTCACCGTAAGCCTTTTGCAGGTGCTGAACGTTTAAAATAATTTCATTATCCTTGTAATCAGCCATTTTTTACTTGTCTCCTTCCTGCTTGCCGACTTGAACTTGGTTGGCCATCATGTTGTAGTTTTCAGGACCTTCGATGTGCTTTTCAATCAAGTTGAAGATCCGGGTGATCGTAAAGGTCAAGAAGAGGTAGATGACCGAGATGACCAGGTAGGTTTGGAAGAACTGGAAGCTCTGGCTGGCAATCGTTGAACCAACGAAGAACAGTTCTGATACTGAGATGATGCTCAATACGGAAGTGTCCTTGATGTTGACGATAAATTCGTTGGTGATTGACGGCAAGCAGTTCCGGATAGCCTGCGGCAGGATGATGTTCCACATTCTCTGGTTGTGGGTCATCCCCAAAGCACTGGCGGCTTCAAACTGCCCCTTCGGCGTGGAGATGATCCCCCCGCGGATAACTTCGGCCAGGTAGGCCCCGGTGTTGATGGAGACGATGACCAAAGCGGCAACCGTTCTGTTCAGGTTGATGTGCCAGAACTGGGCGATCCCGTAGTAGATAACCGCGGCTTGCACCATCATTGGTGTGCCACGGAAGACTTCAACGTAGACGGACAAGAGCCACTTGCAGAAGGCTAACAGGCCCTTTTTGAACTTGTTCTTTGGTTCTGGAATAGTCCGGACGATGCCGACCAGCAAACCGATGAAGAAACCGGCGATGGTGCCGACCAGGGAGATCAAGAGGGTCATCCCGATCCCTTCCAGGATCATCTGCCCGTAGTTCTTCAGCATGGAAACCAGCCAGTTTTCCTTCTTGGTCGTGGTTTGTGGCTGCTGCTGCACGGCTTCCTTCATCAGCTTATTTCTTTCTGAAGTGGAAATGCCGGCCAAAATTTTGTTGACTTGGCTGAGCAGCTGGTCGTTGCCCTTCTTAACCCCAATGGAAACTTCCGCGTCAGAAGAGGAAACCTTGAAGCCCTTCATCTTGGACAGGTTGACCCCGGTAATGTTGGAGTCCACCATCTTGAAGGAGGTCAGTTCCGTGTCTTCAGCCACATAGCCGTCGATCGTGCCGGCTTCCAGGGATTCCCGCATGGCGGAGAAGTCCTTGGAGGCAGGTTCCCGCTTGGCTCCTGGCAGTTGCTTGATTAGGTCGTAGTGCAGAGTCCCTTGCTGGGCGGTCAGCTTGGCCCCTTTGAAGTCAGTCAGGTACTTGGCCTTGGCGTACTTGCTCTGCTTGTTGACGATGACCACAAAGTTGCTGGTCCGGTATGGGGTGGTGAAGTTGATGGCCTTCCGTCTTTCCGCCGTCGGGCTCATCCCGGCAATGATCAAGTCGATCTTGCCACTGGTCAGGGCTGGCAAAAGCCCGTCCCATTGCGTCTTTTCCACGATAACCTTCTTGCCCAGCTTTTGGCCGATGATCTTGGCGATCTTGACGTCGTAACCATTGGCGTAGGAGCTGGTCCCGTCGATTTTGACCGCGCCGTTAGCGGACGTGGTCTGGGTCCAGTTGTATGGAGCGTAGTTGGCTTCCATACCAATCTTCAAGGTGCCGCTGGCTTGCGCCGGCTGGCTCCAACTGACAGCTAAGACAAGCGTCAGGACCGCCGCCATTAAGGCGCTGATCCAGCTGCTGTGCTTCTTCATCTGAATAAACCTCCGATATGCTTTTAGTAGTTATGAAATACAATAAAAAGCGACAAAAAAGCCCCATTGCGGTATACAATGAGGCTTGTTTTAATTCTGTAAAATTCAGTATGAATACCAAAAATTATAGCGCTCCCTAGAAAACTAGGACAGTCTGCAGAATTTTCTCCTGCAGCCCAACCAACAGCGCGCACGACCCCACTGCTGATTTCGGCGATATCCCTTAATAACAAGGCTCAACACTGTCAGTGAGCTCCCCTTGCTTTTGTGAACAATCGCGACCTCTATTGTATTGGATAATTTTTTAACTACATTTAGGCTAAATTACTTTTAAGAAAAAGTCAAGAAAAAATTAGCTTTTCGAATTTTTCGCGATTGTCAGCGCTTCCTATTCACGCCCAACCATGATCTTCTGTCCAGTCCCGCTTTTTTATGCCAGAAACGTAGGGGTTGCCGGCCAGGTAGTAGCGCAAGGGTGCCTGGGCCCAAGTTGGGTCTGCCTGGACGATCCCGATCCGGGGAGAGGCAATGATTTCTTTAGCAGCCTTTTTCCTGGTCAAGTCGATGACGAAGGGACTGTCCGCCAAGGGAGCCAGGTCCCAGTCCCTCGACTTGATTCCCATGGCCTGCATCAATTTGGCTGGCCCGTTGGTTAAAAGGACCCCGTTTTTGCCGCCCCGGTTTTTAACCATTTGGTCTATGCCCCAGGCTGGTTCAATAGCCCGGATCAGGACCCCCTGGGGGTTGCCTTCTTCCTGGCAGGCCACGTCGAAAAAGAAGTACTGCCGCTGGGCATAGATGTAGATGGTCCCGCCTGCCCGCCACAGGCCCTCGTTAGCCTGGCTTCTTCTTCCCCCAAAGGAGTGGGCGGCCCGGTCCTTGACCCCCAGGTAGGCCTCGGCTTCAACGATATAGCCGCCGATTTTTTCCCCGCCGGCTTGATAATAAAAAGGGCGGCCGATCAAGTCCCGGCAGATCTCGCTGGTGGGCCGGCCGGTGAAAAAATTTCTGTAGTCCATTGCTTAATCAATCTTTCTATCTAAAATATATAGTGATAACCATTTTTTACAGGGCTGAGTACATAGAACTGTAGTATACATTACAAGAAAAGTAAATAGAAAGCGTGCGCCTATGTCAACGATCAAAACTGTCCGTATCTACGCCAAAGAGCAGCCAGCCGGCTACCGTATCTTGGTCGACCGGCTCTGGCCCCGGGGGATCAAGAAGGAGGCTGCTAATTTAGACGAATGGGTGAAAGAGCTGGCTCCCAGCCGGGACTTGCGGACCTGGTTTAAACATGACCCGGCCCGGTACCCGGACTTCCGCCAAGATTACCTGGAAGAATTGGCAGATAATCCTGAATGGCCCCCTTTCGTGGAGCATTTGCAAGAACTTTTGGAAGAAAGGGACGTCCTCTTTTTATACGGGGCCAAGGATGAAGAGCATAACCAGGCCGTGGTCTTAAAAGAAGCAGCTGAAGAAGCTCTGGCTAAACTTCTTTAAAGACTTCTAAAGCGTCGCCAATCAGTTGCTTGATCCCTTGTGCCGGGATCTCAGTCAAGTTGACGGCCCAGATCTTGGCGTCTTTTGCCGCGTAGCCTAAAAGGCCGGCGAAGGGGTAGACAACGAAGCTGGTGCCGACGATCACGACCAGGTCGCTTTGGCGCATTTCCAGGATGGACTGGTTGACATTGTCCGGGTTGATCCCTTCCCCATAAAGGACGATACCGGGCCGGATGATGCCGCCGCACTCGTGCTTGTAGCCCTTGGCGTAGTCCTCATAGCTGACCTTTTGCTTGCACTTGGAGCAATAGATGTCGTAGAGGTTGCCGTGAAATTCGGTCACGTGCTGGTTGCCAGCCTGCCGGTCCAGGGTGTCGATGTTCTGGGTGATGAGGGCCCCTTTTTCATTGCAGATAGCCGCGATCTTTTCGTGGATCAGATTTGGCTTGGCGTCCGGGAAGTACATGTTTTGCATGACGAAGTCGTAAAAAAGCTGAGGCCGGTCATAGAGGGTCTCCTCGCTCAAGATGACTTCCGGGGGCTCACTGACCCCGTTGTAGATGCCAGTCTTGGACCGGTAGTCGGGGATGCCGGAGTGGGTTGATACGCCTGCCCCGGTCAAAAAGACGGGGTGCTTGGCGCTTTTCAGGTCTGCTTTAAATTCTGCAAGTTTTGCTTGGTCCATTTTTTGCCTCTTTCTTAAGAAAAAACAGGCTGATGCCTTTTAATTCTATTATAAGCGCTTGGTTTGCTATAATTAAGCTACTAGTTGCAGAAGATATTATATTTGAGGTGAATCCATGGACACGTTATTTTACTTGGTCGTCAACACCCTGCTGGCGGCCTATGCCGGCTACAGCTGGTACAGCCAGGCCACGGTGATCCTGCGGGCCCGCTGGCGAATGACGGCGGTGGTCATGCCGATCTTATTGGTCTGGCTGGGGGCCAGCTGGGGCTACCTGGACCTGGGAACTCCCGGCTTCATCGTCTTCCTGGCCCTCTTCATTTTGACGGGGATCCTGGAAGCCACGTCGGGCTTTGCTGACAAGCGAGTGGTTTTGAGCGGCTACTTCCGCCGGACCTTGAAATACAGCGAAATCAGCCAGGTGATCTTGACTGCGGCGCCGCCGGAAGTGGGCGACCTGTCGATCGCGGCCCTGGAAACCAGCCGCCACCAGATCTACTACCTCCGCTTCAACAAGCAGGCCAGTGATGTGGTTTCTTTCTTGATGCAGCGCCTGGAACGCGGGGTAAATATTGACGTAAGAAAAATGGGTTAGTCGCGTGACTAACCCATTTTTATCTGCGCTAAATTTTTGTTTTCTTGTTCTTTTTTACAAAATCGGGGATAAGAGGCGGGAGAAGTTCTGCAGGGCCCGCAGCCAGCGGGACTGCTTCTTAATCATCTCCGGCGTGAGAAGAGTTGACTGCTCCATGTCCTTTTCAAACTGGTCGGACATCTCCTTGTTAAAGACCCGGTCGTAAACGAAGACATTGTCTTCAAAGTTCAAGTCATAAGACCGGTAGTCCTGGTTGACGCTGCCGACAGTCGCGTACTTGTCGTCGACGATGATGGTCTTGGCATGCATGAAGCCGTTGTTGTAGGTGTAGACCTTGACCCCGATCTTGACCAGCTGGTTGGCGTACCACTGGGTTGCCCGGTAGATGAAGGGGTGGTCCGGCATGCAGGGGATCATGATCCGCAGGTCAACCCCCGAGCTGGCCAGGATCTGCCAGGCGGCAATCATGGCCTCATCTGGAATCAAGTAAGGAGTCTGGATCCAGACCCGCTTTCTGGCCAGCATCATCAAGCGGACCAGGCCGTTTCGCATGTAAGGCTCGTCGTTGTCGGGGCCGTCAGAAACAACCTGGACGGCCATGTCACCTTTAGAGATGTTATTTTCATCCAGGTCAGGGAAGAGCTTTTCGTCAAAGCTGATCAGCTCTTCTTCCTTGACGGCGGAAGCGTTCCAGTCCATCACGAATCTTTCCTGCAAAAGCAGGGAGGCTGACCCGACCAGGCGGAGGTGGGTGTCCCGCCAGTAGCCGAATTTTTTCTTCCTGCCCAGGTACTGGTCGCCGACATTGAAGCCCCCGGTCCAGGAGGTAACCCCGTCGATAACCACGATCTTCCGGTGAAGGTGGTAGTTGATCCGGTTCCGGGAAATCATGTTTCTTGAGGTGATGAAGGGCAAAACGTCCCCGCCGGCTTCAGTCAGCTGGTTGAACCAGCTCTTGGAGGCCCCGAATGACCCCCAGGCATCGTAGAGGACCCGGACCTGGACCCCCTGTTTGGCTTTTTGGATCAAAAGCTTGAGGAATTCGTTGCCGATGGCGTCGTTATAGATGGTGTAGTATTCAACGTTGATGCTGGACTTGGCCTGGCGGATGTCGGCGAAAAGGTCCCGGAACTTGGCATGCCCGTCAGTGTAAAGTTTAAGCTTGTTGTTTTTGGTAATCGGCGACTCCTGGTCCTTGTCCAGGTACTTGATCAAAATGTGGGCGCTGGGAGAAGTGTCGCTTTGGTCAATTTTCGCCGGGGCCTCGGTGATCATTTTTTGCACGTTGGAGAGGCCAATGTGCTTTTGCCGGTTGATGGCAAAAAGGTTTTCCTGGGAAATCCCTCGGCCGACGAAGCCGTAGATGATGAAGCCAAGCACGGGCAGGATGATCAAGACGATCAGCCAGGCCCAGGAGGTGGCCACAGACCGCTTTCTGTGGAAGACGGTCCAGAGGGCCAGGATGGCGTTGGCGAAAAAGATGATGTGCCAAATATCGATCCAAGAGATGGCAGTCACTTTAAAGTCCTTTCTTTATTTTGTCTAAGCCTAAAAAACGGTCCAGGATGCCGATGACGAAGGGCTCGTCATGCATCTGCGAGTGCTCGGCATTTTCGCCGCGGACCTCGACTTCCTGGTAGTAGACCGCGTCTGGGGCCAGGATATAGCGGATGCTTTTGGCGGAAACCACGGAGATGAAGCGGTCGGAATTGGTCGTGTCCAGGACGTTGCCGTAGATGTTCAAAACCCGGATGCTGGGGCTGAAGTCCCGCCGGTGGCGGAGCATGTAGGAATAGTGCGGGGTCATCATGCTGGGCCGGCCGCTTTCCGTCAGACGGTTGACATTGGGGATGTCGCCCAGGTACATGACTCCGTTGAAGGGGCCGGCGATCAAAGCGCAGCTGGCCAGGTGGGGGAAGTTTTTCCGCTTGGCATAGCGCATTTCCGTAGCGACCACGCAGGGCGAGCCCAGGGAGTGGGCCACGGCGCTGTAGCGGGTAAAGCCGTATTTTTTACTCAGAAAAGGCAGGATGAAGCTGAGATAGTAGTTGATAGCCTGGTAGCCGGCGATCCGGTCCTTAAAGGCTAATTGGATGATGGGCTGCTTGTCGCCGGTATAGCAGCCGGTCAGCTTGATCCGGCCGGTCAAGTCAGCCTCGACTTTCAAAAAGCGGGAGTCCCCTTTTTGCTTGAGGGCGTCTTCGACCATTACTTTGCTGGTGTAGTCCCCGCCGCGGAAGCCGTGGACGTAGATGATCGGGACCTGGTCAGAGCAGCTGGCCTGGTTTTCAGCTAGGTCGCTGACCCGCTTGCCCCGCAGTTTCAGAAAGAGCCGGAAAGGCGGAAAGCTTGCCAGGATGCCCAAGAAGAACATCATGGCCAGGGAGTGGTCCCGGGGGTCGGGATTTTTGCCGCGCTTTTTTTCAGTTTCTTCAGCATACTTTTTAGAATTAAAAAAGAGCACAGTCGCCCCTCCTTTCTCTGATACAATTGCTTTGTAAACATCATACCATTTTAGCAGAAGAGAGGGAGCAGATGAAAGTTTATGTTGTTAAGAAAGGCTACCGGCCAGGAATCTACCACAGCTGGCCTGAAGCCGAAGCGCAGGTTAAAGGCTTTCCTGGGGCAGAATACAAGTCCTTTAGCAATATAATGGAGGCCCTGGACTACCAGCAGATGGGCCCGGAAGACGCCCTCAAGGCCTTGCAAGGGGCAGAGGACAAGCTGCAGGCCGCGATCGCCAAGGTCAGACAGGGCGGAAACAAAAAAGAATTTACGGCAAGTTCGAAGTACGCCGCCCATATTTTTACCGACGGGGGCTGCCGGAACAACGGGACCCACAAGGGCGGGCACGTGCAGGCAGACGACAAGGCGGCCTGGGCTTATTTGATCGAATACGATGGCCAGAAGCTGTCCGCCAGCGGTGGCCGTTTTGGGGCCACCAACAACGAAATGGAAATGACTGCTTTTTTGGAAAGCTTGAAGAAGCTGGAAGAACTGGGCTTAAATGACCAGCCCCTCTTGTTCTCTTTAGACTCCCAATACGTCATCAAGGCCGTCAGCGACAACGACCAGGGGCCGGCCTGGATCAAGGGCTGGCAGAGACGGGGCTGGAAGAAGGCGGACGGGTCACCCGTTGCCAACCGCCAGCTCTGGCAGGAGATTGCCAAGGAAATGGCCGAGTTTGCCCAGCCGGAATTTGAATGGGTCAAGGGGCACGCCAACAGTGCCGGCAACAACTTTGTCGACGGCCTGCTCAACAAGTACATGGACCAGATGCAGAAATAGAAAAAGCATTTGTGATGACTTAATGCACAAAAGACCAGCAGATGTAAACAGCAACTATTATGGTTTGGCTACGTAAACTACGGGGCAGGATTTCGCAATTTACGGTTTGGCTACGTAAACTACGGGGCAGGATTTCGCAATTTACGGTTTGGCTACGTAAACTACGGGGCAGGATTTCGCAATTTACGGTTTGGTTACGTAAACTACGGGGCCGGATTTTGCGATTTACAGTTTGGCTACGTAAACTACGGGGCAGAATTTTGCGATTTACGGTTTGGCTACGTAAACTACGGGGCCGGATTTTGCGATTTACGGCTTGATTACGTAAACTATGGGGCAGAATTTTGCTTGTTGACGAAACAGTTCAACTTTACACATTAAGCCAGGACGAAAAAATGCCCCCGGTTGAATAACAATGTCATTAAGTGATTGCCATTGACCATAAAGTGGTTCTAAATAAAAACTTGTTCAATATCACACCGTTTGGGTATGATTCTTGAACAAGTTTTTTTATTTCTGCGCACGACAAACTCCTCATAGTCCTTCTTTAGCCATCTAGCACTTCCACGTTTATTTTTATTCCGAATCCTACAAAAGTCAAAAGAACTGTACTACCCAAATTTTGGATAATACAGTTCTTTCTTGATGTCAATCCCTTAACTTAATGACCCTGGTTGAATAATCAAGGTCATGTTTTACTTGCTAAAACTGGAGAAGAGGCTGGTAAAGAAGTTGACGATGGCGTCCCAGAGCTTCTGCAGGGCGTTGCGGTTTTCGCTGGTGTTCAGCTTGGCAAAGATCCCCTTGGCGCTCTTCTGGATGGCGCTCATGGCCTGGCTGGCCTGCTGCTTGAAAGAAGAGGAGTTGAGGGCACCGGAGTCGCGGATTTCAACCAGGATGTTGACGATCTGCTGCTTCTGCTCATTGCTGATCACATTGGTCAGATTGTTGTTTTCGATCTGATTGTTGACGATCGTGATGATCTGGTTCTTAGTGATGCTGGGGCCTTTTTGGGCCATTTCCTTCTTGGCCCCGGCCACGGCATTGTTCAGCTGAGCGTCGGAGTAGCCGTCCTTGCCCTTGTTTTCCTTGGTGATCCCGCTCAGGGTGTTTAATTCGTCCTGGGCCGCGGTGATCTGCTTCTGGTTCAGCTTCTCCCCGCTCTTGGCGTAGGCCTTGTAAATCCCGGCCAGGGCGCCGGAACCGTCGATTGGGATGGCGGAAGTGACGTAGATGTTGGCGTCAGTGATCCCGGCCGTTACCGCCGCGTTTCTGTACTGGTTGGCGGTAATGGTGGTGATGTTGTTTTGCCCCTTGTAGTTGAGGATGCGGACGTTGATCCCGCTGCCGGAGCTGGTTTTTTCAATGGCGGCACTGGACCAGACCCCGGAAGAGGAGGTAAAGGTGCTGCCAGACGGGTTCAAGTAGGTAACCAGGTCGCTGCCCGTCACCGTTAAGGTGTTGTAGCTGCTGGAGTCGCTAAGCGCCCCCTTTAAAACGTCCAGGGTGCCCTGCTTTTGGCTGGCAGTTAATGACGTCCCCAGGGTAATGACCGGGGTGGTGTCTTCGGCGGCAGAGACCCTGCCGGCCGCTAGGCCCAGGCCCAAAAAGAGGGCGCAGGCCGTGATGATTTTCTTGATTCTTATGTTCATTTTTATAAGTCTCCTTACTTTCTGTTTTCATGCTCCGCCTCCAATTATACTAGAGTTTGTTTTAGGGATATCTCTTTTAGCAAAAATTTAAGCAGGTTGCCGGCCAGGGGCAGACTTTTGAGGAAGATGATATAATGGAATGGATAGATTTGGAGAGGGGGGATGCGGCTTTGCGAGCAAATGCCGACTTGAAGCTGACGGTCATCATGACTGTTTACAACCAAGAGAAATACCTGGCCCGGGCCTTGGATTACTTGCTTGAGCAGAAGAACCAGCAGTTCAAGCTGCTGGTTATTGATGACGGCTCGACTGACTCAACCGCGGAAATCGCGGCCAGCTACCAGGACCGCTTCCAGGCTTTCGACCTGGTCAGCAAGGCCAATGAAGGGGTGGCCGCCGCCCGGAACTTAGGCCTGGACATGGTTGACACGCCGTATTTTATTTTTCACGATGGAGACGACTGGGTTGAGCCAGACTACACGGATTACTTTATCAAGGCTTTTGACCGCCACCCGGACGATGACATGGTAACCTGCGGTTATTATGTCGACCAGGCAGGGAAGCCGTCTGTGCCGATTACTAAGCCAGTCGAAGGAGAGTTGACCCGGATTGAGGCTGTTTTAAAGGTTTTAGGCAGTGCCCACTCGCCAGTTAAGGGCTACACCTGGAACAAGTGCTACAAGACCCAGCTGGTCCGCCGCCTGCACCTGCGCTTTAACGAGGACCTGGACCTGATGGAAGACCAGGTTTTCAATATTGACTATCTGATGCAGACGGAGGGCTGCTACTACAGCTCCGTGCCGCTCTACCACTACTGGCAAAGAGCCGACAGCGCGGTGCACACGGTCAGCTGGGACCACTTTTGGAGCATCGTGGGAGCCAATATTTCGATTTACAAGAGCATTTTTTCCCACTTGTGGCAGAAGCTGCTCAGCAAGCGGCCGCAAACCCAGGAATACCAAGGCAGTTATGTAAGGGAAAGGATCAAAGATGATCATCAAAGTTAATGGAGTCGATCTTTACTACCAAAAGCTCGGTCAGGGCCAGCCCCTGATCCTGCTGCACGGCCACCACTTAGACGGGGGGATGTACAGCAAGGTGATCGCGCCTTTGTCACTGTACTACACGGTCTACACCCTGGATATGCGGGGGCACGGCTTAAGCGGCGGTGACGGGGCTGAGCACTACCAGACTGAAGTGGAAGATTTGGCCGTCTTCATCAAGGAGCTGGGCCTGGAGAAACCATACGTCTTTGGCTATGACTCAGGCGGCCTGGTGACCTTGATGCTGGCCAGCCAGCAGCCCGATATTTTAGGCAAGGCAATCGTGGCCGGGGTCTTTATCGACGGCCGGGGGATCCACAAGTACCACTACTTGACTGAAGGGGTCCGGCGTTTTCTCCGCTTTGACCGTGACAGCCGGGTGGAACTTACCGAATCCTACATGGAGCCGGAAAGCCTGGAGCAGATCAAGATCCCAGTTCTTTGCGTGGTTGGGGAAAATGACTGGGTCAAAGTCGAACATGTCCGCTGGTACAGCAGTCTGATTCCAAATGGCCGCCTGGCCTTGATGCCGCGGCAGACCCACGATTCCTACGTGGTAGACAGCTTGAAGATTTTGGACTTGATCAAAGATTTTTGCAAGGAATAATGAGAAAAAGGCCGATCAAAGCCGAACCTTTGCTATAATGTTACTGTAGATACAATAGATTCTATTAATGAGAGTGTTTCTAAGGGGCTCATGATGACATCAATTACAAAAGAAGAAATTCATAAGTTGCTCAACCCGATGAAGCTGATCGGGCTTGGCGGCAATCCGCAATTGAACGAAAAGGTAGCCAGCACGCTGGGCGTTCCTTTGATCGAAACGACGGTTCACCACTTCAGCGACGGTGAAATCCAGGTCAACATCGCGGAAAGTGTCCGGGGCTGTGACGTCTTCGTCATCCAGTCAATTCAAGATCCGGTCAATGAAAACTTTATGGAACTGGAAATTGTCCTGGATGCCCTCCACCGGGCTTCAGCCCACACGGTCAACTGCGTGATCCCGTACCTGGCCTACTCTCGTTCCGACACCAAGACCCGGTCCCGGGAACCAATCACGGCCAAGCTGATTGCCAACCTGCTCCAGCTGACGGGGATCGACCGGGTATTGACCATCGACTTGCACGCTTCCCAAATCCAGGGCTTCTACAACGTGCCGGTTGATCACCTGCACGCGATGCCGCTTTTGGCCCAATACTTCCTGGACAACGGGATCGCGGCCAAGGATGACGACGACGTGGTCGTTGTTTCACCAGACCACAGCGGGACCAAATTGGCCCGGGTCTTCGGCCAGTACTTCAACGCGCCGATCGCCATCGTTGACCAGCGCGGGGCCCGCTACGATGACAGCGTCCACGACATGATCGGTGACGTTAAGGGCAAGAAGTGCATCATCGTTGACGACTTGATCGACACTGGCACCCGTCTGGCTTCATCAACCCGGTCAGTCTTCGCTGCCGGCGCGACCAAGGTTTACGCGGCTGCAACCCACGCCTTGCTTTCACAAGACGCGATCAAGATCTTGAATGGCTTGCCGCTGGAACAAATCGTGGTTACGGATACCGTCAAGCATGAGAAGTATCCTGACCGGATGGTCCGGATCTCAGTTGACCGCCTGCTGGCCAAGGGGATTGACCATATTTACAACGATCGCTCAATTCACGACATTTTTGATGAACAAAACCGCTTCACCAAAGACTAAGGCGCGATCAACAGGGAGACCGCTAGCGGTCTCCCTTTTTGCTTATGTTGTTTCTATTGTTTGTTTTTGGAATGTAACTTAATTAAACAAGAAAAATAACAGATTTGGGTAAAATCAAGCGTTATTGCAGTGATTGGGCAAGGAAATCTTGTTATAATTTTATTAACTTTTACAGAGAGGATGAGATGATCGATGGCAAGAAGAAAGAACATGCAGAGACGGCGGGAGATCTTGGACAACACCTTCCGCTTGATCAGAGCCAATGGCTTTGACCATGTTTCCTTGCAGATGATCGCGGAGAACTCAGGAATTTCCAAGTCTCTGCTGCAGTCTTACTACCCCCACAAGTCAAGACTGATGACTGACATTGTCAGAAACCTGTTCAATACCATGTGGGACCAGGTAGAAGTAAACTATCACGCGCCAAAGAAGAACCCCTTCACCCGGGTGGACGCTTTGATCTACACGATCGTGACTTTGGGGATGACGGACAAGGGCCTGGACCGGGTAATTACGGAGGCCTTTACTGACCAGACTTCTTTGGACAACTGGAGCCGGATGCTGGACGAATGGATGAAGTCCCACCATGCTTTTTCCGAATACAGCAACTACCAGGAAATTCGGACCGGGATTGCCTTTATCGTTACGGGGGTTGGCCGTTTGTATCGTGACCGGGAAAAGCACGGTCTTAACGGCGAACAAATGGCGGACTACTCAACCAGTTCCCTGATGTACAGCTTTTTGCACGCGGACCCGGAAGAAATCAACGCCGTGCTGGAAGAAGGCCACGGGATTATTGACGACAGCAACATCGGTGAGGTCCACCACGCGATCGATACCATGTTTGACGAAGGCAAGGTAATTTACAGTTAGGAGCAAGCGCATGGCAGAAAGTTCCGGAACGCACAGACGAAGGAACAACTATGAAATCGTGGACAACGCGTTAGAATACAAGCGTCCCTTGGCCTTTATAGCTTTCTTATTGCTCAGCTTGCTGCTGGCCACGGGAACTTTTTTGAATCCTGCTTTTATGAAGGAGACCATCAAGACCGACAGCAACACGGTCGTGGTCAGCCAGCAGGTCAACAGCCACTTCAACCGCCTGGCCACGATCGTCAACGGGTCCAGCGATGAAAAGAACTTGATCTCTGATGACCAGGCCAGGGAAGTTGCCGACTTGATCATCGACTACAAGTATGGCTGGCACTTTATCCATACCAGCAATCTGGACCTGGCTAAAGACATCAAGGCCGTGATCTTGAAGAAGGAGCAGACGGATACCGACCAGGTGACCGCTATCCGCAAGAAGTTGAAGAAGCAGAGCGATTCTTCAGTCTACATCGTCAGCAACGCTTTTGACTTAGCCACGGTCATGTTAGAAGCCAACTTGATCACGATCATCCGGATCGTCAACCTGCTGGTGATCCTGCTCTGCCTGGTGGCCGTAGTCTCGATTTTGCGGGAGGCTTTTGCCAGCCACACCAAGCGGGCAGTGGTTCACGACATGACAGCCGGGCTGATGTGGACCGCCTTTTGGTTCATCCTGGTTTACGGGCTCTTGGCCATGGTGCCGATCTTTATGGATACTTCGGTGATTACCGTGGCGGACCTGGGCTACTGGCTGGAAATCGCCAGCGGGGTCTTCCTGGACTTCGTGATCGCTGGCGTTATTTTATACGTGGTCAGCGCCATTCCATGGCAGGCGACTTCAAGATAGCAAAAAGGCAAAGCCGTTGGGCTTTGCCTTTTTAGTTTGCTATTTAAGGATGGTGATCTGCTTGCCTTTGGCGGCGATGTAGCCATCCTTTTTTAATTTGGAGAACTCCCGGCTGAGAGTTTCAGGGGTGATGCCCAGCAGGCTGGCCAGGTCCTTCTTCTTCAAGGGGAGGGTGAAGGTGTCGGAGCCGGCTTCGTCAGCGTAGTCTTTCAAGCTGGCGTAGAGGCGGGGACCAGCTTCCAGGCTGTTGCGGCGCATGGCGTTCTTTTGCGCGCTGACCAGGCGCTTGCCGAACTCATTTAAGAGGTGCAGGGAAAGCTCTGGGGACTTGAGCAGGAGGTCTTGGAAGTCGGAATAGTTGATGGAACAGGCCGTGCTGTCTTCCAGGGCTTCGATGAAGAGGCCGTCGTTTTCCGTGTCAAAGAGGTTTTCTTCCCCGTTGATATCGCCTTCCTGCATCAGGCTGAGGACCTGCTCATGGCCGTCGGGGCTGAGGCTGTAAACCTTGGCCCGGCCTGAATCCAGGGAGATGACCGATAAGCGGCCGTCGCCCGGGGCGTGGATCAAGCTCCCTTTTTTAAAAAAATGTTGGTGGGTCGAAATGTGAACCAAGTCCTGGCGCAGGTCCAGGGGGAGGTTCTTAAAAATCGGCACGTGGCTGATGCAATTTAATTCGTCGTGTTGGTTCATAGTTGTCTGTTTTGCTTTAACTTATACTCTTACTTGTTTACTTCTTGTTACTGGACTTTTTGGCAGCTTTCTTACTGGTCTTCTTAGCCTTAGACTTTTTACTGGACTTTTTCGATTTAGTCTTAGCCTTAGTTTTCTTACTAGACTTTTTACTAGCTTTCTTACTGGTCTTCTTAGCCTTAGACTTCTTACTGGACTTTTTCGATTTAGCCTTAGTTTTCTTACTAGACTTTTTACTAGCTTTCTTACTAGTCTTCTTAGCCTTGCTAGTTTTCTTAGTCTTGCCGGTCTTCTTGACTGCCTTGGCATTGGTGATCTTCTTGCTCTTGACGGTGGAGATGTTCTTGCCGACCTTGTAGAGGTACTTGGCCAGGCCCTTGTTTTGCAGGTCCTTCTGGCTCACCTTGTTCTTGCTCTGGGTGCTGGAAGAGGAGACCTTGCTTGAATAAGTCTGGCTGCTGCTCTGCTTGAAGAGCTTGAAGCTGTAAGTGGCCAGGTTACCGGCTCTGACCGTATACTTGTGGCCGGCCGTCAGCTGCAGCTTGCTTGGGTAGTAGGTGATCACGGTCTGGAAGTTGCCAAAGCCATACTCGCTGTAGTTGGCCACTTGGCTGGCGGTGACCGTCTTGCCGGTGTCATCGTCAGTAACGGTGATCTTCGGGGTTGAGGTCACGATCTTGTTTGAAAAGTATAAAGACCAGGCGATGTTTTGTCCATTCAAAAGCTCCAGGGGGAAGACCCCGGCATTTGGATAGGCTACCATTTCCCGGCTGGCAGTTCTTGCGCTGTCGCCTATATTCAAGACCTGGTTGACTGAGTAGCGGTAGCCGTTGGTCCCGTAAGCTGCCCCGACTGAAATCTTGCTTAAGCGGGTGGAAAGCAGCCAGGCCCGGTGGCCGGTGTCAGAACCCGACAGGTTATAGCGGTCGGTCAAGAGGTCGGTCACGACGTCCCCGGCCGTCTGCGGGCTGGCATTGAAGTTGAGGTTGGCCGAGTTGGAGATGTCCTGGGCCAAAAGCCAGTTCTTCTTGGAAATATAGCTTGGCCGCTTCTCATTTGGCAGCCCGTGCTGGTTGACGAACGGGTTGGCATTGATGGCGGCCATGACGGCAGCCGTCGTCTGGGCATTCTTGTTGCCCTGGCTGCTTGTCTTGACGGCAGTTAAGCCGAAGAGGTCACGGTAGTAGTTGATGTAGGCGACTTGCTCGTTGATGTAGCTGGACTTTAAGCTGCCCGCCTTGAACTTCTTCTTCAAGGAAGGCTTGCTGGCATAGATATTCTGCTGGGTGTAGACGGTCTTGCTCAAGGCTTGGTATTCTCTTTGAAAACGGAGCACCTCTGCCTGTTCCTGCGGCGTGAATTCCGCCGCCTGGACAGCCGTAGGTCCTGCTGCCAGAAGGATTGCCGGCAGTAAAAGCAGTACTGGTTTATGACGCATCTTCATCAACCCCTTTCTAGTTTATATTATAGCTGATTTTTTGCTTTTTTCGCCATTAAGCGCTTTCGCTAAAAAAGCTTAAAATTTGCCCGGAAAGTGCGCCAAAAGCCCGACTTTTCGGTATAATACAGAGTTGATAAAAGGAGACGAAACAATGACGAAAAAAACACAAGTTGGTTTGATTTTTGGTGGGAACTCCTCCGAATACGAAGTTTCAATCACTTCAGCCGGCAACATCTACAAGGCAATCGACAAGGACAAGTTTGACGTCCACCCGATCTGGATCACGAACTCCGGCTACGTGGCCAGTGAAGCTGATTCATACAAGGTTCTGGAAGAGCCAGGCTACATGGTGGAAAAGGCTGACAAGACGGCCAACCTTTCCAACTTGATCGAGCTGGCTTCCCGGCCGGAACTGGACGTGCTCTTCCCAATCGTCCACGGCAACCTGGGCGAAGACGGGGTCCTGCAGGGCCTCTTCCGCCTGATCGACAAGCCTTTCGTCGGGGTTGACGTTTTGGCGGCAGCCGTAACCATGGACAAGGAATTTACCAAGATCCTGGCCCAAAGAGCCGGCGTGCCGGTAGCCAAGTGGGTATCCATCAAGCGCTACGAATACGAAGACGCCAAGAACCAAAAGCTCAGCTATGACTGGGTCAGCGGCCAGCTGGGCACCAGCAACCTCTTCGTCAAGCCGTCCAACCAGGGTTCTTCCGTCGGCATCACCCACGTGACCGACGACAGCAACTACGCTGAAGCTTTGGCTGAAGCCTTCAAGTACGATGACAAGGTTTTGGTTGAAGAAGGGATCGTCGGCACTGAAGTTGAAACTGCCGTTTTGGGCAATGACCACCCGGTAGTTTCCGGGGTCGGCCGGATCATCAACGCCGACAACACTTGGTACAGCTACGAAAACAAGTACAGCGAAGAATCAACCACGACCCTGCAGATCCCAGCCCAGATTCCGGCAGAAACCGCGGAAAAGGTCCGGGAAAACGCCTTGAAGATCTACCAGATCACTGAATGCAGCGGCATGGCCCGGGTTGACTCCATGCTCAGAGAAAGTGACGGGGAAGTCATCTTCAACGAATTGAACGCCCTGCCAGGCTTTACCAACATCAGCATGTACCCGAAACTGTTTGAAGAAGCCGGGATTTCTTACCCAGACTTGATCACCCGCTTGATCGAGCTGGCTGAAGAGCGCTACGCCCACAAGAAGACCCTCCTACACAAGCACGACTAAGAAAAAAGTACTTTGAAAATTTAGTTTTTTGCGAAAGAAAGTCAGAACATGAGTGAGAAAAGTGAGCAGATGAAGACCAGTGAAGCCGCCCAGGCCCTTGGGGTCAGCGAAAACACCCTGCGCAAGTATTCGCAGGCGGTGGAGAAGGCCACATCACCCGCTTACTTTCCCCGGGTCAAGAATGCCCGCCGCTACCGGCCGGAAGACTTGGACAAGCTGAAGCAAATGCAGGCCCTGGTCAAGGAAGGCCAGAAGGTTGACCAGGCTGCCCGGGAACTTTTTGCCAGTGAAAAGGAAGAAGCACTGGTAAAAAGCACCAGGGAAGACCAGCTGGAAGCCGCCCTGGCCGCTAAGGACCAGGAAATCGCTGAGCTGAAAGAGCAGCTGGCCCAGCTGACAGCGGCTAAGGCAGAAAAAACTGCTGAAGAGCAGCCAGCTGATGATGTCCTGGACCTACCGGATTTTGATGACAGCTTTTTGGAAGATAAGCCGGTCACCCTGGAGCAGAAAAGGGCCCAGGTCGTGGCTGACATGGCCAAGAGTGATGAGGAGGTCCACAGGGAACTGCTCAGCCGGGCCCAGGAAAACGCGGCCAAGGGGGCGCCAACCTACCGGACCCTGGCTGACATGCAGCTGGCATCCAAGAAGACTCCCTGGTGGAAGAAAATTTTTAAATAATGGCGCAAATTGCTAAATTATACTTAAAAATCAAAGGGGACCGCGAAAGCGGTCCTTTTTTTGCACTAAAATAAAAAGTGCTGAAAACTAAAACAAAAAACAGAAAGGCAAATACAAAGAGGATGGAAACGAAAAAGCAGCGCTTCCTGGCCGCCCTGGTTCTGCTGGCCCTGGGTCTGGGCCTGGCCGCGCTGACCTATTTTAAGACGACCGGCTACAAGAACCCGGTGGCGGTGATCACGGACACGAAGATCAAGGACCGCCTGCTGAAAAAAGAAACTGATATTTACGGCAACAAGGATGAAGAACGCCGGCAGTACTTGCACGTTCAGGTCTTGACCGGCAAGTACAAGGGGCAGACTTTTGAAACGGTCAACACCTACTACCCTTCCCAGCTGGTTACCCAGAAGTACCGGGCAGGCGAGCGGGTCTTCGTCACGGTGACTGACGGCAGCCTGGCCCTGGTTTCGCCAAAAAGAGACTGGATCCTGGTCATGACCTTGGCCATTACTTTGTCCTTGATGGTGGCGGTAGTCGGCCGGCGGAGCTGGCACTTGATCGTTTCCATGGCCATCAGCTGGATCCTGTTTTACTGCCTGATCCTGTGGGACGTGGCGGTCAACGGGGCCGGGATCATCTGGATGTTCTCCCTGGCTGACATCGTCTTCTCCTTCTTCAGCCTGGCTATCGTGCAGGGGGTTAACAAAAAGATGCTGGTCACCTGGCTGGCGACCCTGCTCGGGGTCTTTGTCTCTTTTGCCCTTTGCTATGCCGTTATCAAACTGACCGGGGAGACCTACCTCAACTATGAAATGGGCGACTACGCCACCCAGGACACGCGGGGGATCTTCATGGCCCAGGCCCTGCTGGGGGTACTTGGGGCAGTTATGGACGAGGCGACGGACATCGTTTCCAGCCTTTATGAACTGATCCAGCACAAGCCCGAGATTACCGTTAAGGAGCTTTTAGCCAGCGGGCGGACGATGGGGCAGGAGATCATGGGGCCTTTGATCAATGTTTTGGTCTTGATCTTCATTTCTGAAGCCCTGCCGGAAACAATCCTGTACTTCCGGGACAATAACACTATCGCGACAACTTTTAACTTCACCATGTCCTTAGGGGCGACGCAGAGCGCGGTTTCAGCGATCGGGATCGTTTTGACCATCGTTTTTGCCAGCCTTTGCAGCCTCCTCTTTTTAAAAAAGCCGCAGAAAGGGGGTAAGCAAGAATGAGCAGCCTTGGCGCATTAATCATCGTTTTGGCCATCTTGATGACCATCATCGGCGGGGAAACCGGGATCCGCAGCTTCTTCAGCGTCTTGATCAACAGCCTCTTGCTGGTCCTGGTGGCCATGCTCATCTCCTGGGGCTTGAGCATTCCAATTATTACCGCGATTTTCGTGCCCCTCAAGCTGGTCACGATCATCTTCCTGGGCACCCATGACTATACCGTGGCCAAAAATTCCTTCTACGCCTCTTTGATCGTCTTAGCCCTCGTCAGCGTCTTGATCTTAGGCATCCAATACCTGGCTCAAGCTGCCGGTCTGGGGCCGGAAGCCGGGGAAATCCTCCTGGGCCACTCCCAGATGCCGGGGATCAGCTACGGGCAGATCGCCGTTACCGTGGCCATTTTCTCCGCCCTTGGGGCGGTGGCGGAAGCTGCCGTGTCGATGAGTTCGGGGATTTTGGAACTGAAGAAGGCCAAGCCGGACATCACGGAAGAGCAGCTGATGAAGAGCGGGGCAGCTATCGGCTACGACGTTTTGGGCACGGCCATGAACACCATCATTTACGGGATGTTTGGCAGCTTTTTGTCCCTCTTTTTATGGTATTACCGCCTCCACTATTCCTTTAGTGAGGTAATTAATGATAAACTTTTTGTAAACGAAGCACTGATCATCATGTATTCTCTGCTCGGTGTGCTGCTGACGGTTCCTTTGGCGACCTTTTTGCTGGCCAAGGGGATGAGCCGGCAAAGTGAGGCAAAAAATGGAAACGAAAAAACTAGAGATCAAGAACTTTAACGGCCGAACCTACCAGCTGCAGACCTACACGGTTAAAAGCAACCATGCTCCCTTAAACAAGCTCCGCCCCCTGGCCGTTGTGGTGCCGGGCGGCTCTTTCACCCACCTCTCCGTCAAGGAAGGCGAGCCGGTGGCCCTGGCCTATGTCAGCCGGGGCTTTAACGCCTGCGTGGTCAGCTACAATCTTTTGCAAGATGAAGGCAAGATCTATCCTGATGCCGGCCTGGACGTTCTCAGCACGGTCAACTACTACCGTGAACGCGCCGCTGAATACCAGATTGACCCAAACAAGATCATGACCATTGGCTTTTCCGCCGGCGGCCATATCGTCAGCGCGGCCAACTACCTGGCTGATGAAGCTGAATACCAGGAAAAGTATGGCTATGAGGGGAACCAGGTCCGGCCAAACGCCACGATTCTGGGCTATCCTTTGACTGACGTCCACAAGGTGGCCTTTGAAATCGGCGGACGGGCTGACGGGGCCCTTCCGTCTGACCCCAAGCTGGTCGACACGGCCCTGGGGGTAACTCCTAAGACGCCGCCGACCTTCATCTTCCAGTCCTGGAACGACCCGATCTGCCTGCCAACCAATGCCATGGCCTATGAAGAAGCCTTGTTCAAAAACAAGGTCAAGTGCGAGGCCCACATGTTTGACATCGGCTACCACGGCTACTCTTTGGCCACCCCGGAATTGTCCACGGAAGACATCTTCTGGCAGGGCAACCCCCACACGGCCCGCTGGTTCAATTTGAGCCTGGAGTGGCTGGACCATCTTTTCTCCGGGGTCAATTACGATGAAAACAAGGACAAGCTGACCCAGCTTTACCAATAGACGGAAAATGTATTTATTATTTATGAGAGCTGCCCTGGCAGCTCTTTTTTTATTTGGTTAGCGGTAACTGCTTGCATCCGCGCTTGTTTTTCCTATACTAAACTTGTAGAAAAAATGACAGCGCTTCAGCTGAATTTAGATGAGAGTTTGAGGAAATAAAATGACAGCAGAAAAGCAAAAGCAAGAACCGTGGTGGAAGCAGGCCGTGATCTACCAGATCTATCCCAAGTCTTTCCAGGATACAAACGGTGACGGGGTTGGCGACCTGCGGGGGATCATCAAGCGGCTGGATTACCTGCAAGGCCTGGGCATCGATGCCATCTGGCTCTGCCCGGTCTACAAGTCACCAGGCGTGGACAACGGCTATGACATCGCCGACTACGAAGCCATCGATCCCCAGTACGGGACCATGGCGGACATGGAAGAATTAATCAGTGAGGCCAAGAAGCGGGGGATCCGGATCGTGATGGACCTGGTGGTCAACCACACCTCCGACCAGCACCCTTGGTTTATCGAGGCCCGGAAAAATCCATCCTCTCCGGAACACGACTACTATGTCTGGGCGGACAAGGCCAATGAGCTCAAGTCGGCTTTTTCCGGCAGTGCCTGGGAATATGACGGCCAGGTCGGCCAGTACTACCTCCACCTTTTTGCCAAAGAGCAGCCGGATTTGAACTGGAAGAACCCGGCCCTAAGGCAGAAGGTCTATGACTTGATGAACTTCTGGATCGACAAGGGGATCGGGGGCTTCCGGATGGACGTGATTGAACTGATCGGCAAGGTCCCGGAAGAAGAGATTACCGCTAACGGCCCCAAGCTGCACGACTACCTGCAGGAAATGCACCAGGAGACTTTTGGCGACCGGGACTTTTTGACGGTCGGGGAAACCTGGGGGGCAACTTTAGACAACGCTCCCCTGTATAGCGACCCGGACAGAAAAGAACTGTCCATGGTCTTCCAGTTTGAATTCACGGAACTGGACAAGCAGGCCGGCAAGGAAAAGTGGGACACCAAGCCCCTTGACTACGGCGACTTGAAGAATGTCCTGGCCAAGTGGCAGAAACTGGACTTTAACCACAGCTGGAACAGCCTCTTTTGGAACAACCATGACCTGCCCCGGATCGTGTCCCGCTTCGGCAATGACCAGCAGTACCGCGAGCGCAGCGCTAAGATGCTGGCCCTTCTCCTGCACGGCTTGCGGGGGACCCCTTACATCTACCAAGGTGAGGAAATCGGGATGACCAACTGCCCGGTTTCGGCTATCGACGAGGTAGAAGACATCGAAGCCCGGCGGATGTACCAGGAACGGCTGGCAGAGGGCTGGAAGAAGGAAGACCTGATCAAGGCCATCAATGCCCGGGGCCGGGACAATGCCCGGACCCCAATGCAGTGGGATGCTTCAGCTTCCGCCGGCTTTACCAGCGGCCGGCCATGGCTGGCGGTTAACCCTAACTGCCAGGAAATTAATGTAAAAAATGCATTGAATGACCAGGATTCAATTTATTATTTCTATAAGAAGCTGATTGCCCTCCGCCACCAGGAACGGATTTTGACCGATGGGTCTTTTGAACTTTTGGACACGGTAGATGCTGTCATGGCCTACCACCGGGAAAACGCGGCAGATAAGTGGCTAGTTGTCTGCAACTTGACTGGCGAGGAGCAGGAAGTCTCCCTGCCGGATAAGGTCAAGGAAGTCCTTCTGGCTAACGGGCCTGTCCCGGAAGACCTATCGGCTGCTGTCCTGCCCCCTTACGCAGCCTTTCTCTGCCGGGTGGAAAAATAAATAGATTAGTTAATTTGTAAAAAAGATAATCTAATTTATTGAAAGCGAATTTTTAAACTTACAAAAAATATGTTATTTTGTGTTAGAATCTAGCATAGGAAGTGAGAAGGAAAAGTTAGACTAGAGTCCTTGATGGGAGGAAATTTGCTTGAAGAGAACCGCTACTTTAGAAGATGTGGCTCGCAAGGCCCATGTGTCGAAGATGACCGTTTCCCGGGTGATCAACCACCCCGAACTGGTTGCTCCGGAACTGCAGGTCGTTGTTGAAGACGCCATGCACAAATTGAACTACCACCCCAACAACGCGGCCCGGGCCCTGGCCAAGAACCAGACCAGCGTGGTGAAGTTCGTGATTTTAGAAGACGTCGACGATACCGACCCTTACTTTACCAATGTCTTGTTTGGCATGGCGACGGAGTTGAAGAAGCAGAACTATTCCCTCCAGCTGCTCTTGAAGGGGAGCCAGCTGGACCAGGGGGCAGCTGACGGCTACGTGATCACCGGAGCCAGGACTGATGATTATCCCCAATTGAACGAGCTTAAGCAGCCTTTCGTCCTGTTTGGCGAGAACCGGGGCGGCTACGATTTTGTCGACACCAACAACTTGCTGGGCGAGACCATGGCGACCAAGTATGCCTTGAAGGCTGGCTACCGGAACGTGGTTTTTATCGGCATCGATGTCCGCGAGGCTTTTGAATTTTCCAGAGAAGCTGGTTATGTCAACACCATGCAGCAAAACAAGAAGATTCCCAGCGTCTTCCGGGTGGAAAACAGCTCAGCCGCGGCCCGCGAGTTCATCCAGGAACACTTAGGCGAATTTCCCAAGAACACCTGCTTTGCCTGCGGCAGTGACCGGATTGCCATGGGGGTCATCCAGGCCCTAGTAGAGGCGGAAGTCAAGATTCCGGAAGACTTTGGCGTGATCGGCTATGACGGGGTCCTTTTGGACCGGGTGTCATCGCCGACGATCACGACAGTCAAGCAGAACCTCTGGCTGATCGGCGAGAAGCTGGCGGAACTCATTTTAAGAAAAATTGCCCAAAACGGCGCGCCGCAAGGGGAGGTCTTTATCGAACCGACCTTGAGCGAGGCCGAATCAACCAAATAGTGACTGAAGCATCCTAAGGGATGCTTTTTTGCTTGCCTTTTGTTACCGATAACAGGCAGGCTATGCTTGTAAGCGCTAACCCTTATTTGGTTAAATTTTTACTGGAGGAAAAAGAAACATGACTAAGCAGGATGCATGGCAAAAGAATGCCATTATTTACCAAATTTACCCGAAATCATTTCAAGACAGCAACGGTGACGGCATCGGCGACTTAAACGGAGTCCGCCAGCGGATTCCTTACTTAAAGCAGCTGGGCATCACCGCCGTTTGGCTGAACCCGATCTACCAGTCACCGGGCGTTGACAACGGCTATGACGTCAGCGACTACTACAAGATCGACCCGGTCATGGGGACCATGGCAGACTTTGAAGCACTTGTTAACGACCTGCACCAGGCCGGGATCAAGCTGATCATGGACTTCGTTTTGAACCACACGTCTGACCAGCACCCTTGGTTCAAGGCCGCGGTCAGTGACCCGGCCAGCCCTTACCGGGACTATTACATTTTTGCCGGTAAAAACGGGGTCCGGCCGAACAACTGGGGCAGCTTCTTTGGCGGCAGCTGCTGGGCAGCTGACCCGGCCGGGACGGGCCAGTCCTACTTCCACCTTTTTGCCAAGGAAATGCCGGATTTGAACTGGAAGAATCCGGCTGTCCGCGAGGAAATGTTCAAGGCGGCTGAATTCTGGCTCAAGAAGGGGGTTGACGGCTTGCGCCTGGATGCCTTCATCCACATCGCCAAGGCCGACCTGCGCCAGTCCTACCCAAGTGAGGACGACAAGCCGGTCATCGCGGAAGACTTTTTCGCCAACCGGCCGGAAGTGCAGGAATGGCTGGCACCTTTCTGCGCCCGCCTGCGGGAAGAATTTCCAGACCTCCTGCTTTTAGGGGAAGCAGCCAGCGCCAGCATCAACCTGGCGGCCGACTACACTGATCCTAAGCGGAATTTGATGGACTCAGTCATTACCTTCCGCTACTTTACGGAAAAAGAAGATTCCGTCAACCCGGACTTCAGCGGCCAATACCAGCCAAAAGAGTTTGACTGGCTGGCCTTCAAGCAAAACCAGACCGTCTGGCAGCAGACTTTGTCAGCCGCGCCAACCTTGTACTGGAGCAACCATGACATGGCCCGCCTGGCGACCCGGATCGCCAAGACCCCGGTCCAGCAGCGGTCTTTGGCCATGGCCATGTACCTGGAGCGGGGGATCCCGGTGATCTACTACGGGGAAGAATTAGGCCTGCACAACCTGGAATTTGATAATATAGACCAGTTTGCCGATGAGACGGTGGCTGACTTCGTCAAGGAAGCCGGCGAGGCCGGGGTAGACGAAAAGACGGCCTTGGAAATGGCCAGCCAGACCCACAAATTGCCGGCCCGGGGGCCAATGCCTTGGGACGACAGCCAGTATGGCAGCTTTAGCACTGCTGAGCCTTGGCTGACGGGCAGGAGCCGGGACAAGGTCAGCGTGGCCAGTGAAGACGCGGACCCAACCAGCATGCTCAACTTCTACCGGCAGCTTTTGAAATTGAAGCAGACGCCTTTGTTTACCAAGGGCAGCTACTACCTGCTGGATACTAAGCCCGACCTTCTGGTCTACCAGCGGGATTTAGGGGATGAGCGTGCTTTAGTGGTCGTTTCCCTCAGCGCCAAGAAGGAGCACTTGACCCTGCCAGAAGAACTGACTCCGGTCTTAACCGCCGGCAGCAGCAACTTGCAGGGCAAGGAACTGACTCTGATGCCTTTTGCCGGAGCAGTTTTACAAAAGAAAAATAAGCAATAAAACAAGCAGCAATAACCAACGTGATGATGATTTTTTAGCGAGGAAACAGAAAAAATGCAAACAGCAGCAGTTAGACACAGACCTGAAAGCGAAGATTGCTACCTGGTGACGACGGAGACCATGAAGCTGCGCCTGCACACGGGCCGCGACGTCAAGGCAGTTTACGTCCACTATTGCGACGTCCACGAACCCTTGACCAACTTGAAGAAGCAGGCCATGGACCTGGCCGGCCACGGCCAAGTAAACGACTACTGGGAAACGACGGTGACTTTGCCTTTGCACCGGGCCCAGTACGTCTTTGAAATTCACGGTGAAGACGGTGAGGAATGGGTTTACGGTGACCGGGGCTTCAGAAAGAATGAAAAGGAAACTTACGAAGACCCAAACAACTACTTCAAGCTCCCTTACTTCCACGCGGTTGACATGACCAAGAGCCCGGACTGGGTTAAGGAAACGGTTTGGTACCAGATCTTCCCTGAACGCTTTGCCAACGGGGACAAGAGCAATGACCCGGAGGGCGTTAAGGACTGGAACCCAAGCGACCACCCTGGCCGGGAAGACTACTACGGCGGTGACCTGCAAGGGGTGCTGGACCATTTGGACTACTTGCGGGACTTGGGCATCAATGGCCTGTACTTCTGCCCGATCTTCAAGGCCAGCTCCAACCACAAGTACGACACGATCGACTACCTGGAAATCGACCCGGACTTTGGGGACAAGCAGCTTTTTGCCCGCTTGGTCAACGAAGCCCACGCCCGGGGGATGAAGGTCATGCTGGACGCGGTCTTCAACCACATGGGCGACTCCTCCATGCAGTGGCAGGATGTCGTGAAAAACGGCCCTGATTCCCGCTTTGCTGACTGGTTCCACATCAACCGCTTCCCGGTTGAACCGTATGACCCGGCCGACCCAAGCTATGAGACTTTTGCCTTTGAAAAGCACATGCCGAAATTGAACACTGCCAACCCGGAAGTCGTGGACTACCTTTTGACGATCGCGACCTACTGGGTCAAGGAATTCGATATCGATGCCTGGCGGCTTGACGTGGCTGACGAAGTCGACCACCAATTCTGGAAGAAATTCAAGGCAGCTGTTACGGCCATCAAGCCGGACTTCTACGTCCTGGGCGAATCCTGGCACTCCAGCCAGTCCTGGCTGAACGGGGACGAATTCTCCGGTACCATGAACTACCCATTCACCGGCCAGATTGCCGACCACTTCCTTAAGGGGACGCAGGATGCCAAGACCATGACCGAACTTTTGACTGACCAGCTCTTCTTATACAGAGAGCAGAGCAACTCAGCCATGCTGAACGTTCTGGACTCCCACGACACTGCCCGGATCAAGACGGTGGCTGGTGAAGACGAAGACAAGGCCCTGCAGGCTCTGGCCTTCACCTTCATGCAAACTGGTTCTCCGTGCATCTACTACGGGACGGAAATGGGCATGAGTGGGGACAATGACCCTGACTGCCGCAAGCCAATGGACTGGAACCAGGCAGGCAGTCCGGTCTGGCAGGCAGTTCAAGCAATCATCGCCTTCCGCCGCCAGCACTGGGAAAGCCTGAGCAAGGGGCAGACCTGGCTGGAAGTTGAAGAAAACGGTTTAATTCACGTTAAGCGGACCGGCAAGGAAACGATCGAAGGCTGGTTCAACACGACCGGCCAAGCCGTCAGCTTAAGCGCGGAAGCCGCTTTGAGCCGGGGCTATGAAGCTGGCCGGCTGGCTGACAAGGGCTATGTTCTGAGTGTGAGATAGAAGCTGTTAACGGTAACATAAAAATAGCGTTTGTTAGCGTTTGCATGTTAGCCAATAATGATTACAGAATGATTTGAGCGAGGAAGAACAGCGATGAAAAGAATTTTTGAAATTGATCCCTGGAAATTGACCAGTCATACCTTTTCAAAAGAAGACAAGCGCCTTCAAGAAAGCATGACTTCAATCGGCAACGAATACATGGGCCTGCGCGGCAACTTTGAAGAAGGCTACAGCGGCGATAGTTTGAAGGGTACCTACTACGCCGGTGTCTGGTTCCCGGACAAGACCCGGGTCGGCTGGTGGAAGAACGGTTACCCGGACTACTTCGGCAAGACCTTGAACGCCCCGAGCTTCATTGACCTGCCAGTGACCATCAACGGCCACAAGCTGGACCTGGCAACTGATGAAATCAGTGACTTCAGCTTGAGTCTGGATATGCACCAAGGCCTGCTTACCAGAAGCTTTATTTATGAAGGCAAGGACTGCCGGGTTCAATTTACTTTCACCCGCTTCCTTAGTTCCGTCATCAAGGAAGCTGCCTTGATCAAGGTTAAGGCCACTGTCTTGAGTGGTGAGGCTGACCTGCAAATCGCCAGCCGCCTGAACGGGAACGTGGTCAACGAAGACAGCAACTACGAAGAAGGCTTCTGGGATGCCTTAAATGAAGATGCTAACGGCCGCAGCATCCAGCTGCGGACCAAGCCGAACAACTTCGGCACCCCGCAATTCACGGTTCTCTTGAAGGAAGTTACCCGGGAAGACGGGGAAGTCATTTCCGGTGACGTGACGACCGCCAGCGGCGAAGTCAGCGAGAGCTTCGCTAAGACTTTGACCAGCGGCCAAAGCTGGGAACTGGAAAAGGACGTCATCGTCATCACCAGCCGGGACGTGGCTGATGAAGAACAAGCCGCCAAGGCTGACGAATTGATGGCCAAATTGACCAGCAAGACTTTTGCCGAGAACCTGGCCGACCATGAAGCTGTCTGGGACAAGCGCTGGGCAAGCTGTGACGTGACGATTGACGGTGACCCGGCCGCTCAGCAGGGGATCCGCTTCAACATCCTCCAGCTCTTTATGACCTACTACGGCCAAGACCCGCGCCTTAACATCGGGCCGAAGGGCTTTACCGGTGAAAAGTACGGCGGTGCCACTTACTGGGACACTGAAGCCTTCATCGTGCCAATGTACCTGGCCGTAGCGCCTAAGGAAGTTACCAAGTCCCTCTTGGAATACCGGCACGAACAATTGCCAGGTGCCTTCCACAACGCCCGTCAGCAAGGTCTGAAGGGTGCCCTCTTCCCGATGGTTACCTTCAACGGGATTGAATGCCACAACGAGTGGGAAATCACTTTTGAAGAAATCCACCGGAACGCGGACATTCCATTCGCCATCTACCAATACACCCGCTACACGGGCGACGACTCCTACGTCAAGGATGAAGGCATGGACGTCCTGGTTTCAACTGCCCGCTTCTGGGCTGACCGGGTTCACTTCTCCAAGCGCAAGGGCCAGTACATGATCCACGGGGTAACCGGCCCTAACGAATACGAAAACAACGTTAACAACAACTGGTTCACCAACACCATGGCCAAGTGGCTTCTGGGCTACACCCTGGAACGCTGGCCACTGGCAACTGAAGCAGCCAAGAAGCGCCTGCAGGTAACTGATGAAGAACTGGCCAAGTGGCAAGACATCGTCGACCGGATGTACCTGCCGGAAGACAAGGAACTGGGCATCTTCGTCCAACACGACACTTACCTGGACAAGGATCTCAGAAGCAAGGACACCATCCCGGCTGACCAATTGCCGCTGAACCAGCACTGGTCCTGGGACAAGATCCTGCGGTCACCGTTCATCAAGCAAGCCGACGTTCTGCAAGGGATCTACTTCCTGAACGACCACTACACCAAGGAAGAAAAGGAAAGAAACTACGACTTCTACGAACCAATGACGGTTCACGAAAGTTCCCTGAGCCCGTCAATTCACGCCATCCTGGCTGCTGAACTGGGCAAGCAGGACAAGGCGGTTGAGTTCTACGAACGGACTGCCCGCCTGGACCTGGACAACTACAACAACGACACGGTTGACGGCCTGCACATCACTTCCATGAGCGGGAGCTGGCTGGCTATCGTGCAAGGCTTTGCCGGCATGCGCTACAACGAAGACGGCATCAGCTTTGCCCCATTCCTGCCAAAGAAGTGGTCCAGCTACAGCTTCAAGATCAACTACCGCGGCCGCATTTTGGCCCTGGCCGTTGAAAAGGACAAGGAAGTCAAGCTGACCCTGCTCTCTGGTGAAGACCTGCCAGTCAAGGTTTGGGACCAAGAAGTAACTCTGAAAGAAGGACAAAGCCAATGCTTAAAGGATTAATTTTTGACCTGGACGGGGTCATCACTGACTCAGCTGTCTACCACCTCAAGGCTTGGCAAGACCTGGCCCGCGGCATCGGGATCGAACTGCCGGAAGAATTCGGTGACAAGCTGCGCGGCTTGTCCAGAATGGATTCCCTGGAAATCATCCTGGAATACGGGCACAAGGAAAATGACTACAGCCAGGAAGAAAAAGAAGCCCTGGCAGCCAAGAAGAACGCGGCTTACGTGAACGCGGTCAAGGACATGACCCGGGCCGACATCCTGCCAAAGATGGATGACCTGCTCAAGCAGGCCAAGGCCCAAGGGCTGAAGCTGGCTCTGGCCTCAGCTTCCAAGAACGCTCCTTTGATCTTGAAGCAGCTGGGACTTGCAGACATGTTTGATGCCCGGGTTGACCCGGCTACCCTCAAGCACGGCAAGCCGGATCCGGAAATCTACATCCGGGCCCAGGAACTGCTTGGTTTGGAGAAGAATGAAGTAATTTCTTTCGAAGACGCGCCAGCAGGCGTAGCGGCCATCAAGGCGGCCGGCCAGTTCGCGGTCGGGATTGGCGATCCGATCGTTTTGAAGGGGGCCGACTACATTGTTGGTTCAACCAGCGCCTTGGATTTGACCGAGATTGAGAAAGTTTTTGAAGCAGGGAATTAGGTAAGAAAAAATGGTAAAAATCAACTTAAATCACATCTACAAGAAGTATCCAAACGCGGATGACTACTCAGTTTCAGACTTCGACCTGCACATTGGCGACCATGAATTCATCGTCTTTGTCGGCCCGTCTGGCTGTGGTAAGTCAACGACCCTGCGGATGGTTGCCGGCTTGGAAGACATCACTGAAGGGACTTTGGAAATCGGCGGCAAGGTCATGAACGACGTGGCTCCCCGCGACCGCCACATCGCCATGGTTTTCCAGAACTACGCCCTTTACCCGCACATGACGGTTTACGACAACATGGCCTTCAGCTTGAAGCTGCGCCACTATGACAAGGCCGAAATCGACAAGCGGGTCAAGAATGCCGCTGAAGTCCTGGGCTTGGCCCACCTTTTGGAGCGGCGGCCAGCCGACTTGTCCGGTGGTCAAAGACAGCGGGTTGCCTTGGGGAGAGCGATCGTGCGTGACGCTCCGATCTTCCTGATGGACGAACCACTGTCTAACCTTGACGCCAAGCTCCGTGTCTCCATGCGGGCGGAAATCGCCAAGCTGCACCAGAACTTGAAGACGACCACCATCTACGTTACCCACGACCAAACTGAAGCCATGACTCTGGCTGACCGGATCGTTGTCATGAACGCCGGCCGGATCCAGCAGATCGGGACGCCGAAGGAAGTCTACAACAAGCCAGCCAACCAATTCGTTGCCGGCTTCATCGGGTCACCGCAGATGAACTTCTTCAAAGTGACCTACAAGGACGGTTACATCGACGACGGCCAGGGCATCGAGCTCAAGGTGCCGGAAGGCCGGGCCAAGGTCCTGGATGCCAAGGGCTACAACGGCAAGGCTATTGTGATGGGCCTGCGGCCGGAAGACATCCACATGGAAGAAGCCTTCCTGGAAACCTGGCCGGAAGCGGTCGTTTCCGCCAAGGTTGTCGTTTCCGAATTGCTGGGTGCAACCAGCCAGCTCTACATGAACGTTGACAAGACTGAATTCGTCGGCGTTGTCAACGCCCGTGACTTCCACAAGCCAGGTGACAGCGTCAAGGCGGGCTTTAACCTGAACAACGCTCACTTCTTTGACAAGGAAACGCAAGTAACGATTACCGATTAATTCCATCAAATATCGGACGCTTAAGAAAAATTAATTCAGCTAATCAACTTGCAGCTAAAGGCTGCAAGGTGATGTAAAAAATAAACAATTGTTTGTTTAGGAGGAAAAAATGAGTTTCTTTAAAAAGGCTGCTTTGAGCAGCGCGGCAGTATTGGCTGCCTTGAGTTTGTCAGCATGCTCCAAGAGCAGCAGTAGTTCATCATCAACTGCCGACAAGAAGGCATCATTGACTTTGTGGGTAGACACTGAACAAGTATCTTACTACAAGGACATTGTTAAGGACTTCCACAAGAAGTATCCAAACATTACCGTTAAGGTTACCCAAAGTCCTAACGGTTCCGCTAACGCCAAGACTGACGTTGGTAAGGATGCTTCCAAAGCAGCCGACGTCTTTGAAGTTCCAAACGACCAATTAGGCCAAATGGCAAACGCTGGTTACATCAACCCGCTGTCACCAAGTGACACTGCCAACATCAAGAAGAACTATGTCAGCCAGGCTTCCAAGGGTGTTACCTGGAAGGGCAAGGTTTACGCTTACCCATACGCTCAACAAGCTGACACGATCTACTACAACAAGTCCAAGCTGTCAGCTAATGACGTTAAGGACTGGGACACTTTGACTTCCAAGGGTGTTCTGGCTACTGACTTTACCAACGCCTACACCATGTGGCCAATCTTCTTCTCAGCTGGCACTACCCTGTACGGGGAAAACGGTGAAAGCTTGAAGGGGTCAACCTTCAACAACCAAAACGGTGTCAACGCTTTGACTTGGATTGCCAAGCAAAAGAGCAACAAGGGCGTAATGCAAACTTCAAACGCTTTGAACCAATTGAAGAAGGGCAATGCTGACGCCATCATGGACGGTCCATGGAACGCTGCCAACATCAAGAAGATCTTGGGCAAGAACTTCGCTGTTGCCAAGTACCCAACTGTAACTGTCGGCGGCAAGAAGAAGCAATTGGAAGCCTTCCTGGGTATCGAAGGTTTCGCGGTTAACTCCCACACTTCAAACGCCAAGGCCGCTTCACAACTGGCTGCTTACATCACCAACAAGAAGTCACAATTGATCGCTCACGAAAAGGCTGGTCAAATCCCAGTTTTGAAGAGCGCTGTTAACTCAAGTGCCGTACAAAACGACCCAGTTGCCAAGTCCGTTATCGAAATGGCACAACCAGGCAACTCAGTTCTGCAACCAAAGCTGCCACAAATGGCAACCTTCTGGGACGGTGCAGCTCCTCTGATCAGCGGTACTTACGACGGCAAGATCAAGGCCAGCCAATACAAGGCACAACTTGCCAAGTTCTCAAAGAAGATTTCTCAAAAGTAATTTAATTAAGCAGCAATAACTTTAATTAAGCTTGAGAAGGAGAGTAATGAAAAATGTTTAAAAGAAAAGGACATGTTCCTCCGAAAGCCAGCTACAAAGAAGTCTGGTCCAAGGGGGACGCGGCTGATAAGCTGTCCTTCTTCTTCATGGGCGCCAGCGCCTTGAAGAATAAGCAGTGGGCCAAGGGCCTCAGCCTGCTGATCAGCGAAATTGTTTTCCTGGTCTGGTTCATTTTTAGCGGGGCCAGTGCCCTCAGCATGCTGAGCAACCTTGGGGAAAACAAGACCAAAAAGGTTGTCTTTGACCAAGCTCAAGGCGTTTACGTGACCAAACAGCCAGATAACTCCGTCTTGATCCTCCTCTTCGGGATCATGGCCCTCTTCCTGGTCATCGGTTTCATCTGCCTCTATGTCACCAACTTGCGCTCAACCCGGGCCAACTATATCAAGAAGCGTGATGGCAAGCACATTGCCACAAACAAGGAAGAACTGGCCAGCCTGTTGGACTCCCGCCTGCACGCGACCTTAATGTTCATTCCTTTGCTGGGGATTATCCTCTTCACTGTTTTGCCAACTGTCTTCATGATTTCCATGGCCTTTACTAACTACGACCGCCAACACCCGATCGGCTTCTCCTGGACTGGTTTCCAAGCCTTCGGCAATGTTTTGAGCGGGGACCTGGCCGGGACCTTCTTCCCTGTCCTGGGTTGGACCCTGATCTGGGCCGTAGCTGCCACGGCAACCACCTTCTTAGGTGGGGTGCTCCTGGCCCTCTTGATTGAATCCAAGGGGATCAAGCACCGGAAAGTATGGCGGACGATCTTCATCGTGGCTTACGCCGTACCGCAATTCGTTTCCTTGCTGCTGATCGCGCAATTCTTGGACGCGCAGGGGCCTTTGAACACCCTGCTGCAAAACTGGGGCTGGATCTCATGGCCGATTCACTTTATCGACAATGAAGCTGCCCCTTGGGTAGCCCGGCTGACGGTTATCATCGTCAACATGTGGATTGGTATTCCGGTTTCCATGCTGGTTTCCATGGCGATTATCCAAAACCTGCCACAAGACCAGATTGAAGCCGCGAGAATCGACGGGGCTAACGCCTTCCAGATTTTCCACAACATTACCTTCCCGCAGATCCTCTTTGTCATGGGTCCGTCCTTGATTCAACAATTCATCGGCAACATCAACAACTTCAACGTTATCTTCCTGTTGACTGGTGGTAAGCCAATGAACAACAACTACAACGGTGCCGGCTCAACCGACCTTCTGGTCAACTGGCTCTACAACCTGACCTTCGGTCAGCAGCAGCGCTACAACGCCTCAGCCGTTCTGGGCATCTTGATCTTCATCTTGAGTGCGACGATTTCCTTGATCGCTTACCGTCACACCACTGCGTTTAAGGAGGGATAAAATTGAAGTCTTACTCTAACCAGAGAAAAGTATCCCTTTTCTTCAGATATTTATTGCTGACGATTTTAGCAATTTTGTGGCTGATCCCCATCCTCTGGATCGTTTTGGCTAGCTTCTCATACAACGACACTGGCTTTATCTCAACTTTCTTCCCTGAAAAATGGACCTTCCAGAACTATATCGGGATCTTTACCAACTCCCAGTTCCCATACCTGCACTGGATTATCAACACTTTGCTCGTGGCCATCATTTCCGCCACTCTGTCAACCTTTATCCAAATCTCAGTTGCTTACGTCCTGTCCCGCTTACGCTTCAGACTCCGCAAGCCATTCCTGCAGATTGCCTTGGTTTTGGGCATGTTCCCTGGCTTCATGTCCATGATCGCCCTTTACTACATCTTGAAGGGGCTGAACATGCTGAACCTGGGCGGCTTGATCCTGGTCTACGTCGGTGGTGCCGGCCTTGGCTTCTACGTTGCCAAGGGTTTCTTCGACACTATCCCGCGGTCACTGGATGAAGCAGCTGAACTGGATGGGGCAACCAAATGGCAGGTCTTCACTAAGATCGGCCTGCCGCTCTCCAAGCCAATGATCGTCTACACAGCTTTAACGACTTTCATGGCACCATGGGTAGACTTCATCTTCTCCGGGATCATCCTCTCAACTTCAGGTGACCCAAAGACCTACACGATCGCGTATGGTCTGTACAACATGCTTTCTTCTTCAAAGGGGAGCGCGACGACCTACTTTGCCCAATTCGTGGCTGGCTGTGTCATTATCGCTATCCCAATCACGATCCTCTTCATCATCATGCAGAAGTTCTACGTCAGTGGGATTACTGCAGGTGCTGACAAGGGTTAACACACAAACCCAAACAACATTTCATTCAATCCTTGCCTTCTCAGCGAAAAGAATCTGAGAATATCTCGGATTCGATTAAAGAAAAACAGTGGAAGCTTCATTAAGAAGCTTTCCACTATTTTTTTGTCTAAAAATATTGAAAATTACGGCTTATTTAAGGGGCCGGTAGAAGTCGATGCCGCTGGCGGCAGCGTAATCGCCGGTCGTTTCCAGGATGCTGAGGCGGACAGCCTTGGCGCTGACCCCTCTGAGGCCGATGACCTTGTTCTTGCAGTCGCTGTTAAACTGGTAGTCAGTCCCGTAGCTGGTGAAGTTTTCCCCATCGGTGGAGATTTCCACCCGCATCTTCAAAGGCCGGCCATCCCGGCTGCTGGCTCTTGGCAGGTAGATCAGCTTGTTTAATTCCGTTTGGTCCGGGAAGCTGAAGGTCAAAGTCAGCGGCTGGTCTGCGCTTGGTTTGCCCGCGCTTTGCCAGTCGGTTGCCAGTCTCCGGTCCAGGAGATTTTTCAGCTGGTGGCCACTCGCGCTTTCCTGGCTGGAAGTGACTTTGACATTGGAGATGATAAAGTCCCGCGGGTCCCGCTTGGTCTTGACCTGCAAGAGGTCGGACCATTCGGATACCTTGTAGCCAGCTTCATAGCGCAGGCGCAGCCGGTAACCAGTGTTGGCGGCCAGGTCAGTGAAGGTAAAGATGTTCCCGCTGATCCCGGTGTAGAGCAGGCCGTTTAATTCGATCTGGACACTAGGCGTCCGCTGGGCCCACTTGACCGTCAAAGAATGAGCGCTGATCTTGTCCCGGTCGACCTCCACCTTGCCCGGCAGGGGCAGGGCAGCATCGGTGATCTGGTGAACCAGCTGTTCATTGGCGAAGCGGAAGTTGTTGACCAGGATTTCCAGCTTTTCCTGCTTGATGTCCCGCTCCTGCAATTTGATGATCAAAGCCGGGCGAGGGCTTGCGCCCAAGTCCTTGAAGCCTTCCGGCCAGCAGAACTTGTTGTCGTAGTAGAAGCCTTCCTTGGCTCTTTGCAGGGTTTCCGGCGTGCCGTATTCAGTCAAGGTAACGACTTCCTCGTCGCCGGCCCGGAGCTGGATTTCATCTGGGTGCTGGTCACAGTATATATAAAGGAAGGTTTGCTCTTTAATGGCCATGTTCGGGTAGTAGCCGGTGGTCGGTTCAATGATCACGCGCAGCTTGCTGTCGGCTACATGGGTGCGGATGACGGTTTGGGCGCTGTTGTGTTTGTAGTCGCTTTGATCGTTGTCGCTGTAGGTGCTGATGGTGGCGTCGCCTTGCGGGTAGAGAACGAAGCGCCGGCTGCCTAGGTCGAAGATGCTGCCGCCTCTGACGAAGACGGGCAATTGCCAAAGGGGGTACTTGCGCCGGTTGTAGACCCGGCCGCCCATCAAGCGGTCGCCGGTAAAGAGGTCGATCCAGACGGTCTGCTTGTCGGGCAGGTAGATCCGGTCGCGGACGCTCATGCCTTGATTGTCAGACTTGCCGTTGACGATTGGCGCGACAAGCAATTGGTCACCCAGCATGAATTCATCGGCAAAGTCCCGGCCGTAGCCAACCTGTTCATGCGGAAAGGCCATAAGCAGGGGCCGGACCAGGGGCAGGCCGTCCTGGGCCTGGCGGCTGAGAGCATAAAGATAAGGCTTCAGCTGCTCGCGCAGGCCGAGGTAGGCCTTCATGATCCGAGAGACCTTGTTGTTGAAGGCGAAAGGCGTCTTGCTGAGGGGGCTTTGGTCGTCAATAGCGAAGAAAAGCGGGGTAAAGGTCTTCCATTCCAGGTCGCGGACGGCAACTTGGGCATTTTCCTGGCCGTGCTTGCCGCCGGCAGCGGCCCCAATGAAGGGGAGGCCAGACAGACCAGCACCTAATAAGGTAGAGATTTGCGTTTTGATGCTGGACCAGTCGCCGCTGACATCGCCGAAGGCCAGGGCAGCCTGGCTTTGGTAAGGAAGGAGGCTGTCGCGGACCAGGGTAAGGGGCTTGGCTTTCGGATTTTCCTTAGCCAGGTCGGAATTGACGGCGGTCAAGTCGCTGCTTGGGTCGTCGACCGCGGCAAATTCACTGTGCTGGGCTAAAGGCTGGCCCTTTTCACTCCAGAAGCCTGGATGGCAGTTGCGGCTTTGGGCATAGCTGGCAAAGGCGGCAAAGTCATCGGGCTTAGCGGCAGTTTGGCTTTCGTAGTTGGGGATGATCCAGGATAATGGGAAGCCCCAGCGCTGGTAGCGGTCCAGCATGGCCCGGGCGGAGAACTGGTAGTCCTTTTCCCCGTTTAGGCTAGGCAGGCGGCCGCTGTTTTCCGTCTTTCTTGAGTAGTAGCGGTTGTCTTCAAAGCGGACTGCTTCATGGCCCTTGCCGTCAGCTTCTTGCCAGGAGCCGTCAAGGAAGTTGCCGAGGTGGCCGAAGGAGAGGGCGTAGCTGGGCAGCATGAAGGGTTTGCCGGTCAAATAATAGAAGCTGGACAGCAATTCTTGCGGAGAGTTTCCTATTATATAGTAGCTGTCAAAGACCGGGGTCCGGTGGCTGAGGATGGTGAGCTGGGAATTTTGCCGGCCGAAGTCATAGTGGCCAGTCGCGGTCGTGTTGCGCAGTTCGGCAAAGCCGGCGTTGGTCCAGAAGAAAGGCACGGCAGCCAGAACGCCGTCAGCCCCGGTGATACCGTCGGTTTTGATGGTGATTTTTTCACCCTTGTGGCTGAAGTGGCCGTTTTGGACCCCGCCGCCGTAGTAGTATTCGTTTTGCCCTTGCTTCAGGATTTCGATGCTGTGCTTGCCGCTCAGTTCGAGGGCGGAAGCCTGGACCATCCGCGGCCGGTGGACAGATTCGTCAAAGATGCTGAAGCTGCCGGTTTTCTGCTGGAAAATCAACTTGCAGCTGCCAGTGGTGATGATGAACATGTCGCTGGTCGCGTGGGCCGTGGCCCGGGCGAAACATTGCGGGTCAGGCTCAATGCCTTTGACCAGCATGTCGTCAGTTTCGGCAAATTCTTGACTTGGATCCAGCCAGTAGCGGAAGATGCCGTTTGCGATCAAGTAGACGCGGGCGATCTCGCCGGTCGCGTAATGAAGCTCATAGTAATTTTCACGCTTATTGACGCCAACCAGTCTTCCTAATTGATGTCTTGAATTTTGCAGGTCTGCAGTCATAATCTTTTTCCTTTATGTCATGAAATATCTAATCTAATTATAGCCAAAAAGCCGGTAAATTGGAAAAAATAGCCTATACCAGTTTGGGTAACCAGGAGACAGACAATTACCTTGTAGAAAAGAAGGAGTTTATTGCTCCTTAAATTATCTGGCTAGCAAGTATTATGAAGTCTTAAATTGTGACGACTTTCAATGATATATTATAGATTATATTAATGCTAAAAGACGTGCTGGATTACTACTGGTGTAAACAAAAATGTGATATAAATGGTGTAACTAACTACGGAAGAGCTGGCTGATCATCCTGTTTTTGATTTTGATTCGGTTGGACTCTTGCCTATGCTTATCGTTGGGCTAGATGAAGACCTGGTCCGGTCGCAGGGCTTTTTCTTCAAAGAATCGAATAGCTGATCTTTAACTACCTGAAACGGGCAGTTTTATTTTTGCTCATTTTTTAGCAAAGCATTGACTAAAAGGCTTACAGAGTTAAGAATAATAGAAGGAAAAGATTGTTTTACTAAGGAGAAAAAATGCGCTATTACATTCATGCTGATCAGTTTTACCTGCCAAATGGCCGGGAAAAAGGCGGCTATTTAGAGATTGTTGATGGTAAATTCGGGGCCTACCTGCCAGAAGGCAGCCAAGTGCCAGACGCGGTGGACTACACTGGCTTTAGCGTGGCACCGGGCTATGTCGACACCCATATCCACGGCTCTGTTAAAGAAGACGTGATGAAGAGCGACTGGGAGGGGATCAACCGCTTGTCTGAAGCCCTGCTGAGTGCCGGGGTAACCAGCTGGCTGCCAACGACGGTGACCGCGTCCAGTGAACAATTGACTGAGGTTTGCCGAATGCTGGCTGCTCACCAGGGAGAAGAAATCGGGGCTAAGATTCAAGGGATCCATTTTGAAGGCCCATTTTTCACGGGAGAACACGCAGGAGCGGAAAATCCAAAATATATGATGGACCCAAGCCCGACAGAACTGGACAAGTGGCTGGAAGCGTCAAAGGGGATGCTGAAGAAGATCTCTCTTGCGCCAGAACGTCCTGGAACGCCAGCTTTTGTAAGCTATGCTGTCAGCCGGGGAGTCAAGGTAGCCCTGGGCCACTCTAGTGCCAGCTACGACCAGACTAAGGCAGCCGCGCAAGCTGGGGCAACGATTTTTACCCACACCTTTAACGGGATGCCGGACTTCTCTCACAACCGGCCAAACATCGCCAACGCGGCCATGGCGCTGGAGAACATGGACAACGAACTGATTGCGGATGGTCACCATGTCACGCCTAGCGCCATCAAGGCCCTGCTGGCGGCTAAGGGCAAGGACCATATTGTTTTGATCACTGACTGCATGGAAGCCGGGATGATGCCAGATGGCGACTACATGCTAGGGGAACTGCCGGTATATGTCAAGGACGGGATGGCGCGCCTGAAGGAAGGCGACAACCTGGCCGGCAGCGTCTTGCAGCTGAAGGACGGGGTGAAGAACCTGGTTGACTGGGGGCTGGCTGGCAAGGAAGAGGCTGTTTTGATGGCCAGCTATAACCCGGCCCGCAGCCAAGGCTTGCTGGACAAGTGCGGGGCAATTCGTCCGGGCCTGCCAGCTGACTTTTTGATTTTGAAAGATGACATGTCCCTGGCGAAGACCTACTTGAATGGGGAAGTTCGCTGGGAAGAATAATAAGTATAAAGAGAAAAAGCCTATCTTCCAAAATTGCGGAAGGCAGGCTTTTTGTTAGATATAGTTGTTTTTTAGTATACGGCACCTTCGTAGAAGTCGAAGCGCAGCTTGTTGAAGTTGAAGTCCTTCAGCTGGCTCATCTTAATCACGTTGTCGCTGACGCCCCAGCTCATGAGGTTGATCGGCTTGCCGTAATCTTCATCCGGGATGACCAAAAGGACGTACTTGCCTTGGCTCAAGGCATAGCCCAGTTCCATGCCCAGGCCGACGTCTTCTTCGTCAGGGATGTAGACACCCAGCATGACGTCGTTGGTCTTGATCCCGTTCAAGTCGTTGTTGTAGGTGGCCGTAGCCCAAACCTTGTCGTGCAGGTATTCCGGGTGTTCGTCAACCCGGATGCCCTTGTACTGGTTGTCCAGGGGAACGTAGCTGTTTTCCAGGTCAATCGTTGGGTTTTCCTTGAGGGCTTCCATGGCTTCCTTGTAGGCTTTGTTTTGGCGGTCAGTGAACCAGCCGGCACCGAAGTAGATCGTCTTTTTTGGCATATCTTGTATTCCTTTCATGTCCGTTGCGAGATATTGTGTTTCTTTTTCTAGAATAACTTTACCATTTTCCGTCCTGGCTGACTAGTCAAAAATTAAACATCAGCCAAGTTGCCCAGCGGCAGAAAGCTTATAATAAAGGTAGTTGTATTTTTTTAAAAAGGGGTGGACTAAAAAGTGACTGAAGAACTCTTAAAAGCGGAAAGCTGTTTTGTTTTGCAAGCCGAAGACCGGGCCGACATGTTTGCCCAAGTCTACAAAAAGCTGCTGGAGCAGGGGCTGGTAGCGGACGGCTTTTTAGACCAGGTGGTGGACAGGGAAGAGGATTTTCCGACCGGCCTGGCCAGCTGCAATCTGGCCCCGGGTCTCCCCAACCTGGCTTTTCCGCACACGGAAGGCTGCTTCGTCAAGCAGCAGCGGGTCGTTCCCATTAAGCTGTTGGCCCCGGTCAGCTTCAAGAGCATGGTCGATCCCAGCCGCGAATTGCCAGTTGGCTTTTGCTTCATGCTGCTGGACCAAAAGGCGGACGGCCAGGCTGAACTTTTAGCCAGAACCATGATCTTCCTCAGCCAGGCTGAACCAGCAGCCCTCAGCCGGATTTTTGCCCAGACTGATCCTGCCGGCTTGTACTCTGCCCTGCGGGAAGCGGGATTTTAATTCTGGCGCTTATTTCTCCAAGTATATCGTCCGCAAATCCAACAGGTCAGCATTAGAGAGGCCGATCTGCTGGTGAAGGTAGGCATTGATGCTGCCGTAGTCCCGGTTGATGACATCCAGCAGGTACTTGAAGTAGGCCGGATGCACAGTCTGCAAATCGCGGAAGGTCGCCAGGAGGCTGTCATCAGCTCCGGCGGCCTTTTCCTTGGCCAAAAGCTGGCTGACGAAGTCCTTGATTACTTCATTAGTGAAGAGGTAGTCTTTTTCAATGGTTTTCATCGGTACGCCCAAGGCCGTCAGAATCAAGATTGCCCCGAAGCCGGTCCGGTCTTTCCCGGCCGTGCAGTGGAAAAGCACGCTCTCGCCGTCTTTCTCATTAGCCAGGAGAACTTCAAACAGGTGCTGGTAGGCCTTGTTGGCGTTCTTCCCGGTTGCCATGTTCTTGTAGGCCCACAGCATCCGCTGGTAGCCCCAGCCTGGATCCTGGCTTTCTCTCGCCATGTCGGAAATGCTCATGGTGGAGTTGGTCAAGTCCTCATCGAAAACGGGGTCGGCGAAGTACTCAACGCCCGCGATCTTCCGGTCCGGCTGCTTGTTTCTTTCAAAACTGGTCCGGAGGTCGATGTCATATTTAAGGCCGTAGCGGCGCAGGTATTCCTGGTCTTCCTTGAGCAGGTCGGCTAAATGCCCGCTCCGGATCAGCTTGTGCATTTTGATCTTTTTGCCGGAAACGGTTTGGTAGCCGCCCAGTTCACGGAAGTTCCGGCCGCCTTTAACGGCTAGCAATTGCTGCTTTAATGAAGTCATTTTTCGAATCCTTTCTTAATTTTTATATCTGTATTTTCTTTTTATTGTTTTCTAGCGGTTGATTTTTTCATCCTGCTTAAAAAATGCTCCCCTGCGAGTTTAAGATGTAACAATTTTGCGAAAGCGCATTACTAAACTGTGACTTATGTTAAAATATAGATAAGCGAAATACGTAGATAGTACGGGAGATGAGCACTATGACTGAAGAAAAAATCAAAATTTTGGTACCTGTCGATGGGTCTGAATCTGCTGAACGTGCTTTTGACAAGGCCGTGAAGATTGCCGCCAACAACGGCTACCACGTTGATGTTTTGAACGTGATCGACACCCGGCAGTTCATGGGCGAAATGCAGGACACCTTGATCTCAGGCGACACGATCTACCAAATGACCCAAGACTCAGAGGAATACCTCAAGAGCCTCAAGCAATGGGCCCACGACAACCTGGCCTTTGACGACATTGACTACCACATCCGTTACGGCAGCCCGAAGAGAATCATCTCTTACGACTTCGTCAAGGACCACGGCAACAACCTGATCGTGATGGGTGCCACCGGTTTGAACGCCGTTGAGCGGATGCTGATGGGGTCAGTTACCGAATACGTCAACCAGCACGCCATGGCCGATGTCTTGATTGTCAGAACTGACGTCAACAACATGCCTGCCAAGTAAGCTGGCTGATAAAAGTATATCTTAAAAAGAGGACGTTTGGAACAATTTCCAAACGTTCTTTTATTTCCTGCTTATTTAACTTAAATTTTACTTTCGTTCGGATTTCAGCCAATTAAGTTAGTAGTTTGTGTAATTTTTCTCTATTTCATTAACTTTTTGTTTACGAAATTGGACCGGATCAATTAGTTTGGGTAAAAAAACCGAAAAAAGCTTGCTAAAACCCGAATATTTCTGGTAGAATTGTTCCAGAACACAGAAGCGAGATTCGCCTAGCTGTCGTTCCGATGAGATGCATGAGCGTGAGAGCCGCCGATAGAGGAAGCTTTTGTGCGTACTTTTCTCTGGCTGCTTTCAGACTCATCCCTTATGCTGCTGTTGTACTGTTTTAATTTTCATTAACCATTTTTCAGGGGGAAATAATGAAAAAGTTCAAGAAAGCATTGTTTGGTGCTTTAACTGTTGCTGCTGCCGTGCTGGCAACTGCTTGCTCTTCAAGCAAGTCATCTTCTTCATCAAAGGGCTACACTCCATCAAAGTCACACCCTTTGACGATCCAATTTGTTCCTAGTCAAGCTGCTTCCACTTTGGAAGCCAAGGCTAAGCCGCTTGAAAAGATCCTTTCCAAGAAGCTTGGCGTTCCGGTTAAGATCTCAATGTCAACCGACTACAACACGGTTGTCGAAGCCATGAAGTCAAAGAAAGTTGACGTCGGCTTCCTGCCACCGGATGGTTACGTTTTGGCCCACAAGCAAAAGGCTGCTGACGTTCTGCTGCAAGCTCTCCGTTACGGGGTAAAGCAGCCAGGCGGTAAGGCAACCAAGAAGCTGGTTAAGTTCTACCGGGCAGAAATCCTGGTTAAGAAGGGGTCAAAGATCAAGAGCTGGAAGGACTTGAAGGGCAAGAAGATTGCCGTTCAAAACGCTACTTCTTCAGCCGGCTACATTTTCCCAATCGCTGAATTGAAGGAAAAGGGCCTGGACTTGACTAAGAAGGGCAACGCCAACCTGGTAACTGTAACTGGCCACGACCAAGCCGTGCTTGACGTTCTTAACGGGGACGTTGACGCTGCCTTCACTTTCGAAGACGCACGTAACACTGTTTTGGCTGACCAACCAAACATCATGAAGAAGGTTGTTCCGATCTACTTCACTAAGGGCATCCCTAACGACACTATCTCAGTTCGTTCAGACATGAGCAGCTCCTTCCGCAAGAAGCTGTCCAAGGCCTTCGAATCTCTGCGCGATGACAAGAAGAGCTTGAAGATTATCGAAAGCATCTACAGCCACGAAGGTTACACCCCTTCAAAGGACTCAGACTTCAACATCGTCCGCAAGTACGACAAGATGGCTGCTACGAAGTAGTCATTGATATCACAAAGACTATCAACTGAATACTAATAGTGAAATCGTGCCCCGCTTTAACGTAGGACACGATTTTCAATGAAAAAGCAAATTTAGTTATTTAAGGAGTTATTATTCATGGCAGAACAGCCGATGATCGAAATGAAGAACGTTACCAAGGTCTACGACAATGGTACCGTTGGTTTGAAGAACATCAACCTGAAAATCAACAAGGGTGAGTTCGTGGTAATCGTTGGTCTTTCCGGTGCCGGCAAGTCCACTCTGCTCCGGGCCATCAACCGCCTGCACGACATTTCTGAAGGAGACATCTTGATTGACGGTGAGTCAATCACCAAGGCCAAGGGTAAGAACCTGCGCCTCATGCGGCGCAAGATCGGGATGATCTTCCAAAGCTTCAACCTGGTTAAGCGTTCCAGCGTTTTACGAAACGTCTTAGCTGGCCGTCTGGCTTACTACCCAACCTGGAAGACTACTTTCAACCTGTTTACTGACAAAGACAAGCAAAGAGCTTATGAAGCCCTGCAAAGCGTTGGCATGGCTGAAAAGGTTTACTCTCGGGCTGACGAGTTGTCCGGTGGTCAGCAACAGCGGGTGGCTATCGCCCGGGTTCTGACCCAAAGACCGGAAATCATCCTGGCCGACGAACCAACTGCTTCTTTGGACCCGAAGACTTCCCGGCAGGTTATGGAAGACTTGAAGATGTTGAACGAAAAGTATGACATGACGGTCGTGGCCAACCTGCACTCAATTGAATTGGCTAAGGAATTCGGCCACCGGGTCATCGGTGTCCGGGCCGGGGAAATCGTATATGACGGCAAGATGGAAGACACGCCGCAAAGCGTCTTCGACAACATCTACAATGGCGGCAAGGGTAAGGAGGAAGACTAACAATGTCAGCAACTGACCGCGACATGTTAAAACTTCCAAAAAAGAAGTTTAAGATGTGGAACTGGGTCTGGGTCATTTTAATGATCCTGGGTCTGGTTTTATCTGTTAACAACACGCAGACCAGTCTGCCGGAATTTTTCGCCAACTTTGACCAGTTCGCGGAAATCTTCGTGCAGATGGCCCAGCCGGACTGGTCATACGCCGGCACTGCCATTCCTTACCTGGTGGAAACGATCAAGATGGCCATCATCAGTACGGTTATCGGGTCCCTCTTGGCCTTTGTCTACTCACTTTTGATCGCCAGAAACATTGTCCACAACCGGGTAATTACCGGCGTTCTGCGTTTCATCATGAACATCATCAGAACGATTCCTGACCTGCTCTTGGGTTCAATCTTCGTTGCCATCGTTGGTATCGGCCCGGTTGCCGGTATCCTGGCTTTGACTGTCTTCACCTTCGGTGTTGTGGTCAAGCTTTTCTACGAAGCCATCGAAACTATTGATCCAGGTCCAAGTGAAGCCATCAAGGCAGTCGGGGGCAACGGGATGAACAACATCATGTTTGCCGTTATGCCGCAGATTCTGCCTTACTTCATCAGCTACGCCCTGTACGCTTTTGAAATCAACGTCCGGGCATCCACGATCCTCGGTTACATCGGTGCCGGTGGTATCGGTCTGCAGCTGAAGAACACTTTGGACATGTTCAACTACAACCAAACGGGGATGATCATCCTGGTTGTCTTCCTGGTTGTTTTGGTCATCGACTTTGTTTCAACTAAAGCAAGGGAGGCTTTGATGCGCTAATGGATACGACAATGAAGAAATTACCACCAAAACCAGTGACGGCCAAGTCCAGAGCTATTAAGTGGGGCGGCTGGATCATTTCCATCGCCATCATCATTTGGTCCTGCACGGGCATCGACTTCGGCGGGATCAAGCCAACTGCCGGCCAGATTACCGGGGCGATCTTCAATGGCCTTTTCCACCCGGACTGGTCATATGTTTACAACGGCAGCGGGGAAGATTTAGTTTCCCAATTGTGGCAGACCTTGTGTATTGCCTTCCTGGGTACTTTCATCTCTGCTATCATTTCAGTTCCTTTTGCTTTCTGGGCTGCCAACACCCGGCACAAGAAGTTCTGGGTATCTGAAAGCGGGAAGATCGTTTTGACTTTCATCAGATCCTTCCCGGAAATCGTTCTGGCCTTGATGTTCATTAAGGCCGTTGGTCCAGGCGCCCCAGCCGGTGCCCTGGCCTTGGGTCTGCACTCAGTCGGGATGCTGGCCATGCTGTTTTCAGAAGCGATTGAAAGTTTGGATGACGGTCCAGCTGAAGCGATTACGGCGGTCGGCGGGTCCAAGTTCAACGTTGCTGTTTTTGCAACCCTGCCTGACTTGATGCCAGCCATCGTTTCCAACACCCTTTACCGTTTTGACGTGTCCGTCCGGTCCGCATCCGTTTTGGGTTTGGTTGGTGCCGGTGGTATCGGCTATCCTTTGATCATCGCCTTGAACTACCGGCAATGGAGCCGGGTCGGGATCATCCTCTTGGGGATCATCGTTATGGTTGTGGTCATCGACTGGATCTCTGGTGCTATCCGGAAGAAGCTGGTCTAAAATATATCTGAATAATAACTCTTTGAAAAGTTGTGGCGATTGCCACGGCTTTTTTATTTTTTAAGAGAGGTCAACAATCAAGCCATCGACTTTAATCATGGCGTTATTACTTTAACAGTGACAATCATCATTACTTGCTTCTTACTATTGTTGCCTTCCTTAGGCAAAAGAAAGAGACTCGCGTAAGCCGCGAGCCTCTTTTCTTTATTCTAGCCTGTCGTCTGTTATCTAGTGTTTGTTTTCTATCGCTATTGCTGCCGTTTGCTACTTTAAGTAAGCGTACTTGAAGCTGTAGTTTGCCCCGGCGCCGTTGTAGATCACGCCCTTAACGCTAGGCTTGACCATCCAGGCTTCGATTGGGTGGTAGAGTGGGGTAACCCCTTGTTCTTCCAGCAGAACTTGTTCAGCCTTGGCCAGGTCCTTGAAACGGTCAGCATCTGAACCGGTCGTCTTAGATGCTGCCACGTACTTGTCGTAAGTCTTGTTTGACCACTTGCCGTAGTTGTATGAAGCACCAGTAGTCTGCAGGTCAAGGAAGGAAATTGGGTCGGAGAAGTCGGCGTTCCAGCCAGTTGAAACAACATCAAAGTTGCCGCTCATCATTCTGGTCAGCCGGGTCTTCTTCGGGATGCTTTGAACTTGCACGTCGATGCCCAGGTTGTTTTCCAGTTGGCTTTGGACGAATTCCGCTGCCTTCTTAGCCGTGTCATCGTCATCGCCAAGGAGAGTGAAGGAGATCTTCTTCTTGCCGGTTTCCTTCAAAGCTTGCTTGTAGAGCTTCTTGGCTTCAGTGACATTGTAAGTTGTTGCCTTCTCAGTAGCGGCGTTCTTGACCGTGTCAGTGTAGTCCTTGCCGTTAACCGTCGTCATGCCTTCTGGGTCAAAAGTCGTAGCCGGAGTAGCTGCCCCGCCCAGAGTTGAAGCCAGTTCCTTCCGGTTGATGGCCATGGAAATAGCCAGACGGAGATTCTTGTTCTTGAATTCCGGGTGCTTCTTGATGTTGTAGGACAGGTACTGGGTCGTGGACATCTTCCGCTGGGTGTAGCCGGTCTTGCCCTTCAAAGACTTGGTGGCTTGGGCGTCCAGGTAGGCCGCGTCAAGCTTGCCACTTTGGTAAAGGTTGTAGTCAGTTGAAGGAGTCTTCTGCACGCTAAACTTGATTGTGTCGAGTTTGACGCTCTTCTTGTCCCAGTACTTGTCGTTCTTGACCAGTTTCCAGCTCAAGTTGGACCCGGTCCAGCCGACCTGCTTGTATGGCCCGTTGTAGATCATGTACTTGGATGAGGTCGCGTACTTGGAACCTGCCTTTTCAATGAACTTCTGGTTTTGCGGGAAGAAGAGCGGGAAGGCCATCAGTAACTTGAAGTAAGGGATCCGCTTTTCCAAAGTAACTGTCAGCTTGTACTTGCCGTCAGCCTTGATCCCCAAAGCTGCTGGCTTCTTCTTGCCAGTAACGATCGCGTCAGCGTTCTTGATGCCGGAGAACAAATAGGCATATTCAGACGCGGTCTTCGGGTCGATGGTTCTGCGCCAGGAATAGACGAAGTCCTGGGCCGTAACCGGGTCCCCGTTGGACCACTTGGCGTTCTTCCTCAAAGTAAAGGTCCAGGTCTTGCCATCAGCGCTGTTCTTGGTAGAAGTGGCCAGGGCGTTTTGCACCTTGGCGTTCTTGCCTAAAAGGTAAAGTCCTTCTTCAACGTTGTTGATCTGTTCATAAGATGCCTGGTCGGTCGCCTTGGAAGCGTCCAAAGTTGCCATTTCCGCGGTGTTCATCCAGGTAAGGGTCTGTTTCTTGGCACTGCTTTGGGAGCTGCTTGACCCGCAGGCGGCTAAGGTGGCCGCGCTGGCTAAGATTACGGCTGAGCTGGCTAAAAGTTTCTTGCTTCTCATATTTTGTTGCCTTCTTTCTCTTGTAAAACTCATATATTATGACACGGGCAGATAGATGCAGCTAAGCTACTGATCTAAGAGATATTACTAATTATAGCAAATAAATTAAAGAATGCCAGTTTATCTTTAATTTTTTTGTCATTATTTTTAAGAAGCTCTTTTAATCCTTAAAAAAGCGCTTTGTCCAAGTAAAAAAGGCTATTCCAGACCGACTTTTTGCTATAATTAGGGTAAGATTGCAAGGAGGACAACATGGAAAAATTAACTACCATGGAGCTGGCTGACGAGTTGGCTGAAGCTCAAGACAAAATTCTTAACGGTGAAGCAAAGCTGGATACCGGCCGGGTTTACCAGGCTATCGATGATTTGGGCGTCTTGAACGATCCCATCAGCAATTACTTCGACCGGACCGAAGACGAATACTATGAAACTGAAAGTGACCACTACATGGCCTTGACTAATTTGACCGGCAAGCTGGCTGACCTGCATGACCGCATCTTAACCAACCACGTGGACGGTTTCGTTGACAAGGATGAAATCAACTTGACCTATAACCACGAAGATGTTTATGTCGAAGGCAACTATGTGCCAAGAACCGACATGCACGTTTTGGTCTACGGGCTCAAGGTAATCGGGGCGGTTGAAGCCATCGCCGCTGCCGACCTGCGCAACGTCTTGTCCAAGGATGCCGTGCTTTCTTTGGGCCTGGCGGCACACGCTTTAGCAGAAAATCTATAATTGAGAGCCGGGGGAGGCCCGGCTTTTTGTGATTTTAGGCTTTTTGAAAGGGTAGAAATGGACCTGTTTAAATACGCAAAGGGAATTATTGACAAGGCAGTTGGGGCTTCCAAGCTGCACGCCGTGCAAAAGAATGGCGGCGAGCTCCTGGATCCCATGCAGAAGTATCTGACGGTAGGGGAGTACCATGTCGATGCTCGCGACGCCACGCCTGACGGCCGGCCGTTTACCTTGACGGTCTACCAAGATGACCAGGGCATCCTGCACCAGGCGCTCAGTCCGGAAAGCACCGACAGCCTGGCCGCTGAATATGACCGGAAATTCGTGCCGGAACTGAACCGCTTCAAGGCTTTCCGCAGCCGGGAAACGGGCCGGCGCTATGTCGTGGAAGACTACCTGGCCCGCTTTGTCAGCGACGTGAAAAAGGAAATCCGGGAAGGGGACGACTCTGTCAATATCGGGGTCATTACCGACACCCACTTCAAGAACGTTGACAGCCTGGACTTCTACGGCTGGAACGGCTTAATGCATGTCAAAGAGTTTTCCTACCTGGACCAGCTGGATATTTTGGACCTCAAATGCCACCTGGGCGACTGGATCGACGGCTCTGACGCCGGCCTCATCAGTGAAAGCGAACTGATGAAGCTGCGGGACTCCTTTAAGTCCAGCAAGGTGCCTTACCTCATGATCAAGGGCAACCATGATGAAAACGATAAGTTTGACGAGCACCATGACCTGAAGGCCAGCTTCCCGGAGCGGGAGTTTGAGAAGATCATGTGGCCGGAGATGTACCGGCAGCGGGAATTGGGCTACATTTCCCGCCAGCACGGGGTGGCCTGGTTTGACCAGGGCCATGTCCGGGTGATCAGTCTGAATACGTCAGATATTCCCTACATTTTGGATGAAAAAGGGCAGAAAAAGTACGATGTTAAATTGACCCTGGGGGTACGGGAAGACCAGGTGCAGGAACTGATCGAAATCCTGCAGCAGTCAAGCGGCAAGCAGGTCATCCTGCTCAGCCACGCTAACCCAATCAACCGGAAGGGCGGCAATGCCTTGAACTATAACGGGCGGTCCCTGCATGAACTCTTGGTAGCTTTCAACCAGAAGGAAAAGGGCCGGATGCACTCCAGCAAGGACGTGCCAGCGGAATTCCGCTTAAGCAACGACTTTGACTTCACCAAGGTCAAGGACGCCCGGATCATCGCCTACTTCTGCGGCCACCGGCATGTGGAAGACCAGTACCGGATAAACGGCATCCAGTATGTCCTCTTCAACTGCTCAGCCTTGATGGGCCCAAGCCACCAGCTGACGACCAAGTATAACAAGAACTTAAACCGGAAGATGGACCACCAGAATGAATTTGCCGGCTATGTCGTCAACGTGGACCTTTTCCGGCGGCGGATCAAGGTCTTTGGCTATGGAGCCGCGACCAGACGGAGAATTTTTTTCATTTAAGTAAAGATTGACAAGGACTCTGTAAACATTAGAGCCCTTGTTTTATAATAAGAAGTTGACTTTATAGAAACTAACTAGAATTAAGGAAGAGAAAATATGTGCGGAATTGTCGCCTTTTACGATCCAGAAATCAATGACAAGCAGGCGGCCATCGGCAAGATGATGGCTACCATCCAACACCGGGGACCAAGCAGTGACGGGATGTACACCAACGACAAGGTGGCCCTGGGTTTCAGAAGACTGTCGATTATCGACCTGCGGGGCGGTAGTCAGCCAATCTACAACGAAGACCGCAGCCGGGCGATCATTTTCAACGGGGAAATCTACAACTTCAAGCCCTTAAGAGAGGAACTGATCAAGGCGGGCCACACCTTCTCCACCAAGGCCGACACTGAAGTCATCCTGCACGGCTATGAAGAATGGGGGATGGACGGGATCCTCAAGCGGGTCCGGGGGATGTTCGCCTTCATCATCTGGGACGACAACACCCAGACCATGTACGGGGCCCGGGACTTCTTCGGGATCAAGCCGATGTACTACCAGGACGTGGATGGCCACCTCTTAGTTGGCTCAGAATTGAAGAGCTTTTTGGCCTTCCCTCATTTTAAAAAGGAACTGAACACCGAAGCCGTTAAGCCATACCTGATGAACCAGTACAACGACCTTAAGGAAACCTTCTTCAAGGGCGTCTACCGCTTCCAGCCAGGCCACTGGTTTGAATACAAGGACGGCAAGATGAAGACCCACCAGTACTGGGATGCCGAATACAAGGACAACAACCTTTCCTTTGAAGAAACGGTCAAGAAGATCAACGAAGACTTGAAGGAAACGGTTGACCTTTACCGCAACGCCGACGTTAAGGTCGGGGCCTTCCTTAGTGAAGGGGTTGACTCCAGCTTCCTCACGGCCCTTTTGGACCCGGATGAAGTCTTCTCCATCGGCTTTGACGACAACACCTACGATGAAGCTTCCAAGGCCAAGGCCCTGGCCGACATCAACGGCTGGCACTTCTACGCTGACAAGGTCTACTCAGAAGAAGCCATGCGGGATTTCCCGGAAATGCAGTACCATATGGACGAACCAGACGCCAACCCGTCAATCATTCCTTTGTGGTACCTGTGCAAATTGGCCAGAAAGCACGTGACTGTTGCCCTGTCCGGGGAAGGGGCCGATGAGCTTTTTGCCGGCTACGTCAACTACGGGATGCACACCCACAACAATGTCATCAAGGTCTTTACCGACAAGCTGAAGAAGCTGCCAAAGGGCAAGCGGGTTAAGCTGGCCCACAAGATCAAGAAGATGCCGAACTTCCCGGGCAAGGTGCACCTTTACACCAACCTGGCTGAACCAAGCGAATTCTACGTGGGCCAGTCAGTTATCTACGACATGGACTACCCGACCATCTTCACTTCCAAGGACGCTAACGCTGTCTTGCAGCCGAGCTACCGGAACAAATTGACGGTCAACGGCAACTACCAGGAAGACTTCAAGAAGGTCAAGGACCTGGACAATGTCAAGCAGATGCAGTACATCGACCTGCACCACTTCATGCTCAACGACATCGAGCAGAAGGCTGACAAGATTTCCATGGCCCACTCCCTGGAACTCCGGGTGCCTTACCTGGACGTGAAGATCGCCGAACTGGCCAACTCCATTCCAAGCAAGTACCTGGTCAACAAATATGACACCAAGTACGCCCTGCGCAAGGCTTCAGAACAGGTCCTGCCGGATGAATGGGCCAAGCGGCCGAAGCTGGGCTTCCCAACGCCAATCAAGCAATGGCTGCAGGAAGAGCGTTTCTACAAGCAGGTCAGAGACCTCTTCAGTGAAGACTTCGTCAATGACATTTTTGAACAAAAGAAGATCCTGGACCTGCTGGACGAGAACTACAATGGGGACGGTTCTCACCGCCGGCAGATCTGGGCAATCTACACCTTCCTGGTTTGGTACAAGCTCTTCTTCGTTGACTACGAGGGAACTGTGCGCAAGTACCAGCACGTGCAGCCAGAAGTGGCCAGCCTGATTGCTCAAGGCAAGCTGCTCTAATCCAAAAAGAAGAGAAAGAGAATTTAATTACTAATGGCTAAATTTACACCAATTTTGCTTGGCAGCGACATCAACGTCTACGGGATGGCGCGGTCTTTTAACGAAGCTTACGGCATCAAGGTCCAGGCTTGGGCGGCAACGCAATTGGCGGCAACCCGCTACTCCAAGATCGTGGACGTTGAAGTGCACCCTGGTTTTTCCGAAGACCCGGGCTTCATGGAAGTCATGCAGGAAAAAATCAAGGAATACCAGAATCATGAAGAGCCAGTCATTCTGATCGCTTGTGGGGACGGCTATACGGAACTCTTGGCTAAGCACAAGCAGGAACTGGAAGGGACCTTCGTCGTTCCTTACATCGACTACCAGCTTTTGGAAAAGCTGATCTCTAAGGAAGGCTTCTACGAGGTCTGTGAAGAATACGGCCTGCCTTACCCGAAGACCAAGATCATCAAGCTGGCTGACTACCAGGACGGCTCATACGCAGACGTGCCTTTTACCTTCCCGGTTGCTCTGAAGCCGGAAGACCCGGTTTCCTGGCTGGATGTCCAGTTTGAAGGGCGGAAGAAGGCTTTTGTCATCAAGGACCTGGATGAATTCAAGGACATTGTGGGCAAGATCTACACCAACGGCTACAAGGAAGACTTGATCCTGCAGGACTTCATTCCAGGCGACGACTCCAACATGCGGGTCCTGAACGCCTACGTGGATAAGAACCACCAGGTCAAGATGATGTGCCTGGGCCACCCGCTCCTAGAAGACCCGACTCCGCAGTCAATCGGGAACTACATGGCCATTTTGCCGGCCTATGACGAAAAGCTATACGAGACTGTCCAGACCTTCCTGGAGAAGATCAACTATGTCGGCATGGCCAACTTCGACATCAAGTACGATGCCCGCGACGGCCAGTACAAGTTCTTTGAAATCAACCTCCGCCAAGGCCGGTCCAGCTTCTACGTGACCTTGAACGGCTACAACCTGGCCAAGTGGTACGTTGACGACTACGCGGAAGACTCCTTGGCCGGCCAGGAGACCGTCTATGCCAACAAGCTGGAGAGCAGCCACATGCTCTGGCTGGGCGTGCCGGAGAAGATCTTCAAAGAATACGCCGTCGATAACGAGGCCAAGCAGGCGGCCTTGAAACTGATCGACGCCGGCCAGGTAGGGACAACCGTCTTCTACGACCAGGACAGCTCCTTTAAGCGCTGGCTTTTGATGAAGTACATGTTCCACAACTACTACAAGCGCTTCAAGACCTACTTCCAGGTCAACAAGGGCCAGTACTTCGACAAATAGCAAATACTTTTATAAGCTCTTGATGAAAATCAAGGGCTTTTTTCATCTTTTTGAAATTTTCGAAGGACTTTGCCAAAAGGCTAAAAATATTTGCTCGAACAAAATATTCTTTTTTTAAAAATATACGGGCCCAAAGTCCCGTGGCGACTGATTTTTTCCTAGGCATTTAACACAAAAGGCATTTTGTATAGACCACAAGATCTGGTATTTTGTGCTATGCTTATCTCATGAACAAATCAAGATGTGGTGGTTATCCACACTTAATCCACAAGATATCCTATTGCTTGTGGGTAACTCGCTTAGCCGGCCCTAGGAGCCGGAGTCAACAAGATAAGGTATTTTGAGAGATAAGAGGTTGATTGTCATGTTAAAGCCAGCAGCAGAAACTGTGAGCCTGAATTTCGCTAACGCGCCAAAGAAGTTCATTAAGCGCGACGGCGCCCCATTTAAATTTGAACAATTCAAGCTGGAAATGGTTCTGGATGAACTTGGCCTGGAAGACAGCGAAATCAAGGCTGCCGTTTTGACCAAGGTTTACGCCAAGCTGGCCGCCTACACGGTTGACGCAGTTCAAGTCCACGAAGCCTTCAAGGCCAGCTTGAACGAACTGGGCTATCTGAATGAAGCCAAGGAATACGAAGCCAAGCGGCAGGAAGACGAAGCTGACTGGCGGGCAGAAACTGACACCAAGCAGCGCCTGGCCAAGCTGGTCGACAAGGACCCAAGCATCGTCCACGAAAATGCCAACAAGGACTCTGACGTCTTTGCCACCCAGCGGGACCTGACTGCCGGGACGGTGGGCAAGACGGTTGGTCTGACCTTGATGCCCCAGCACATCGCCAAGGCCCACCTGCGCGGGGACATCCACTGGCATGACCTGGACTACACGCCCCTTTCACCAATGTCCAACTGTTGCCTAATTGACTTTGACTACATGCTCAACCACGGCTTCAAGATCGGCAACGCCTTCGTGGAAGTGCCGAACTCCATCCGGGTGGCCACCAGCCAGGTAGCCCAGATCATTACCAGCGTGGCTTCCAGCCAATACGGCGGCTGCTCCTTCGACCGCTGCGACGAAGTTCTGGCGCCTTTTGCCGAAAAGAACTACGAAAAGCACCTGGAAGAAGGGCGGGAGTTCATCGACGACGAAGACAAGGTAAAGGCTTTTGCCAAGAAGCGGACCCAAAAGGACATCTACGACGCTATGCAGAGCCTGGAATACGAGATCAACACCATGTTCTCCAGCCAGGGGCAGACTCCTTTCACCACCTTGGGCTTCGGTCTGGGGACCAATTGGATTGAAAAGGAAATCCAAAAGGACATCTTGAAGGTCCGCATCGAAGGCCTGGGCCGGGAACACCGGACAGCCATCTTCCCGAAGCTGGTCTTCACTTTGAAGAAGGGGCTTAACCTCCACCCGGGCGACCCGAACTACGACGTTAAGGAATTGGCTCTGGAATGTGCTACCAAGCGGATGTACCCAGACGTTTTGAGCTACGACAAGATCATCGACATCACCGGCTCCTTCAAGGCCCCGATGGGCTGCCGGTCCTTCCTGCAAGGCTGGAAGGATGAAAATGGCCAGGAAGTCAACTCCGGGCGGATGAACCTGGGCGTGGTTACTCTGAACCTGCCAAGAATCGCCATGGAAAGCCAGGGCGACATGGACCGCTTCTGGGAAATCTTCAATGACCGCCTGGAACTGGGCCGGCAAGCCTGCGAATACAAGGCCAAGAAGGTCACTGAAGCTAAGCCGGTCAACGCTCCAACCCTGTATGAATACGGTGCCTTTGGCCAAGGGGTTGGCGATGACGGCGACGTCAACGACTTCTTCAAGAACGGCCGGGCCACTGTTTCCCTGGGCTACATCGGCCTTTACGAAGTTGGCACGGTCTTCTACGGGCCAGACTGGGAAAAGAACCCGGAAGCCAAGGCCTTCACTTTGGAAGTGGTCAAGAAGCTGCATGATGCCTGCGCCAAGTGGGAAAAGGAAGACCCGAACCACTACCACTACAGCGTTTACTCCACCCCAAGTGAAAGTCTGACTGACCGTTTCTGCCGCCTGGATACGGAGAAGTTCGGCAAGGTCAAGGACATCACGGACAAGGAATACTACACCAACTCCTTCCACTACGACGTCCGCAAGCACCCGACCCCATTTGAAAAGCTGGACTTTGAAAAGGACTACCCATACTACGCTGCCGGTGGTTTCATCCACTACTGCGAATACCCGAACCTGAAGCAAAACCCGGCCGCCCTGGAAGCTGTCTGGGACTGGGCTTACGACAGAGTCGGCTACCTGGGTACCAACACCCCGATCGACAAGTGCTACGAATGCGGCTTCGCCGGTGAGTTCAAGTCAACCGCCAAGGGCTTTGAATGCCCGCAATGCGGCAACCACAACCCGGAAACCTGCGACTGCGTCAAGCGGACCTGTGGCTACCTGGGTAACCCATTGAAGCGGCCAATGGTCCACGGCCGGCACGAAGAAATCGCCCACCGGGCCAAGCACATGAGCTTGGGCATGGTCAGCGAGGAAGCCAGCCTGGAAAAGCAGAAGAACAGCCAATACTAAACGAAAAGAATTATACTAATAGGCAGGAATCTTTCCTGCCTATTTTTTATCGAGAGCAAAGGAGAAGCGAGATGCCAGAGAAAGACAAGAATCAGCAAGAAGGCCCTGACGTCCGGGACAACCTGATCCGGATCAGCGTCGGCGGGGAAACGGTCTTTGTGGACGCCAACCAGTACAAGGCTAAAAATGCCGGCCAGACAGCCAAGCCCCGGAAGATGAAGCGCCAGCCCAAGAACCCCAAGCCGGGCGAATGGATCTCAGAAGACTACAGCAAGCATAAGATTGCCGACTACAAGCCCTTCAACTTCGTTGACGGGGAAGGGGTCCGCTGCTCCTTATACGTGTCCGGCTGCCTCTTTGACTGCCCGGGCTGCTACAACCTGGCCGCCCAGAACTTCAACTACGGCCGTCCCTACACCCAGGAATTGGAAGACCAGATCATTGCGGATATCGGCCAGTCTTATGTCCAGGGGCTGACCTTGCTTGGCGGGGAACCCTTTTTGAACACCTGGGTCTGCAACCGGATCATCGACCGGGTCCGGGCCGAATACGGCCACAGCAAGGACATCTGGTCCTGGTCCGGCTATACCTGGGAAGAACTTTTGAAGGAAACCCCGGACAAGGTGGAAATGCTCAAGAAGCTGGACATCCTGGTTGACGGCCGCTTTATGGACAACTTGAAGGACTTGACCCTGCAGTTCAGAGGGTCCAGCAACCAGCGGATCATCGACGTGCAGAAGTCCCTCAAGACCCCGGACCTGCACCCGGTCATCTGGGACAAGCTGCAGAGATAGTTTTTTAGCGAGGAAAAAATGAACGAAGAAAAACGCGCCTTGGTTAACCAGGTTATCGGCCAGCTGCAGACCGTCATCGACCCGGAGCTCCTGGTCAATGTGGTCGACCTGGGCCTCATCTACGGAATCGACATCGATGATGAGGGCAACTGCCTGGTGACCATGACCTTGACCACAGCCGGCTGTCCCTTAAACGACTACCTCAACCGGGAAATCCGCCAGGCGGTGGGCCAGCTGGCCGCCATCAAGCAGGTGGACATCAAGCTGGTCTGGTACCCGGTCTGGACCCCGGACCGCTTAAGCGAGCAGGCGAAAAAGCAGCTAGGTATCAAGGAAGAGCCGGCTCCGGCGGCTAAGGAGATCAACCTCCACCAGCCGATCAAGACTTTCGCTGACCAGTATCCGGAATTTACCGAAGATATGGCCGAGATCGGCTTCAACCGGATTAAGATTCCGGGCATGCTGGACACGGTGGGCCGGCTGATGACCCTACCGATGGGCTGCCGGGCCATGGGCTTTGACCTGGAAGAGGTTAAGGAGAAGCTGCGCTTGAAGGGATACGAGGTGACTGAGTGATGACTATGTCTTTAAAAGAGAGGCAGGAGAAGCTGCTGGAGATCTTGCGCCTTTTGCAGGAAAAAGGGGACTTTGACCAGGCTAAGGCAATGTTCAACGAGGCTTTTTCCTCGGTTTCGGTCAAGGAAATCACGGAAGCTGAGCGGGCCTTGATCGCCGGCGGCCTCAACCCCCAGGAAATCCAGAACTTGTGCACGGTCCACGCGGAAGTCTTCCGGGGGTCAATCGGCGATCAAGAAGTGGGGGATGCTTTTGCCCGGCCTGGCCACCCGGTCCAGACCTCGAAGCAGGAGAATGTCGTTTTGACCTCCTTGGTCAACGATGCCCTTTTGCCAGACCTAGCCAAGTATGAAGCAAAGCCAGCCCCGGACCTTCTGGCCAAAATCAAGCAGGAGCTGGCTGACCTGGCCCAAGTGGACAAGCACTACACCAGAAAAGAAATCTCCATGTTTCCCTTGATGACCAAGTACGGCATCACGGCCCCGCCCCAGGTTATGTGGGGGGTAGACGATGATATCCGGGGCTGGATCAAGGAGGCCCGGCAGGCGGCTGAAACGGGCGAGGCAGAACTTTTGGCCAAACAGGTCAAGCGGGCGGCTAAGGAAGTCACCGAAATGATCTTCAAGGAAGAGGCGATCATGCTACCGCTCTTGACAGAAGTGGCGACGCCGGCTGATTGGCTCAGGGTCAAGGAAGACGAGCCCCGGGTGGGCTACTGTTTGATTCCCAATCCGCCAGCCTGGCGGCCATCCGCGGCCGAACTGGCTGAAAAAAAGGCAGCTGACCCGGCAGCGATCGCCAAGTGGAATGACCAGATCGGGGCTTTTGCCGGCCAGCTGGGCGGAAATGAAGCCGAAAACTACCAAAAGCTGGTGGAAGTTGAGCAGACGGAGGAAAAAGACCGGCCGGCCCTAACGGACTCCTTTATTGAGTTCGCGGAAGGCAGCCTCAGCTATGAGCAGCTTTCGGCTGTCCTGGACCTTTTGCCCCTGGACCTGGTCTTTGTGGACAAGGACGACGTCATCCGCTACTTTGGCGGCAGCTGCGGCTTTTATCCCCATTCTAAAAACGACCTGGGCATGAACCTGTTTAGCATTCACATGCCCAAAAGCGTGCCTAAGGTCAAGGCCATCGTGAATGACCTCAGAAGCGGGAGAAAAGACAAGCATGCCTTCTGGTTTGAAGTCCGGGGCCGCTTTGTCTATATCCAATACCTGGCGGTCAGAAACAAGGCCGGGGAGTACCTGGGCGTTTTGGAAGTCCTGCAGGATATTACCGACCTGCGCGCCTTGCAAGGAAAGAAGAAAGAGTTGTAGAATTATAATAAAGAGAGAAGCCATGACTTGCTGAGTCGTGGTTTTCTTATTGCCTGGAGTACTTTTAGCAATTAAGTTTAGAAAAGGAGGAATGGAGAAATGAAAACTAAACACGGACAGAGCCAGTTGCCGGAAATCGCGCTGCCCTGGCTGGTCGTGGCCGAACTGGCTACTTGGATCGGGGCCAGCTTCATTTGGCCACTGACTTCCGTTTACTTAAACAAGCGGTTGGGGATCAGCCTGTCGGTGATCGGGATCGTCCTCTTCTGCAACTGCGCGGCCAACATGCTGGGGTCGACCATCAGCGGCCGGCTTTTTGACCGGCTCAATCCTTATCCTTTGATTGTGGGCGGGATGCTGCTGGATGCCCTGGTCCTGTTGGCCATGGCCTTCTTCCATGGTTGGCCGGTTTATTGGGTCTGGCTGGCCTGTACGGGCTTTTTAGGGGGCTGGAACGGGGCCCTGGTCAATTCCATTGCCACCAGCCTGCGCAAGTATCCGGGCCGGTATGTCTTCAATATTCTCTACTTCTCCCAGAACCTGGGAGTGGTAATCGGGACCTTGATTGTCGGCTACCTTTACGACTACTCAATTGAGCTGCTCTTTATCATAGCCAGCTGCCTTTTTTTGATCGGGACTTTAGTTGCCTTCTGCAAGTTTAAGCCGATCGTGGCCTACCATGCCCGCCGGCAGGAGCAGAAGAAGACTGGCCAAACCCCGCTGAAGGCGGAAAAGATGCCGAAGGCCAACTTCTGGATGACCATGGGCTTCTTCATCACCCTGGGTGTAACCTGGCTGATGTACATGAACTGGGAGTCCAACCTGTCCGTTTACATGGTCAGCCTGGGGATTCCTTTCCACCTCTACTCAACTTTGTGGACGATCAATGCCGGCATCATCGTGGTCGTGCAGCTGATTTTGGCCCGCTTCCCGCGGATCTTCAAGAGCATCTACCAGCAGATCTATTTCGGGATTTTCATGTTTGCCGTGTCCTGGCTGACCTTGATTTTTGCCAAGACCTACCCGGGCTTCGTCTTGTCCATGTCGATCCTGACCTTGGGTGAATCGACGGCCTTTTCCGCCATTCCAGCCTATGTTAATGACATGTCGCCGTATTCCAGCAAGGGCAAGTACCAGGGGATGACCCTGGTGGCCAGCGGGGTCGGCCGGGCCTTCGGGCCGCTTTTTGGCGGGACCCTGATCGACCTCTTCGGCTACAAGGCCATGTTCGTGGTCGCCAGCTGCGGCATCTTCCTTTGCCTTTTGGCCCTCTTGCCGCTGAGAGCCAAGCTGAAGGACCAGGTGCAGTTCTTCAAGTAGAGCATTTTTAGCATTTTTACAAAAGTAAGACCGGATTTTCATTCCGGCCTTATTTTTTACACTTTGATTGAAAGGGAAGCAGTTAACGGGTAAAATAAGAAAATAGTGAGAAAAGGAGGAAAAAACATGCTTAAGGTTTACGGGACAAAAATCTGTCCGGACTGCATCGCCTGTGAGGCCAGTTTTAAAAAGTACGGCATCGACTACGAATTTATCAATATTTTCGCGACTATGCCGGATTTCAAAGAATTTTTGCGCTTGCGGGATGCCAGTCCCGCCTTTGCGCACGCTAAGGAGCAGGGCAACGCGGGGATTCCAGCCTGCGTCAAGGAAGACGGGGAAATTTTTACCGACTGGGAAGGTTTCTTAAAGGACCAGGGCTTAGAGCCAATCTGGCCGGAAGCTGCCGACCAGGCCAAGGTTGAAATTGAAGCTCAGTGCAACCTGCGCCAGCACAACTGCTAGCTGAAAAACAAGGAGGAATAAAAATTGAACAATAAATTTGCCGTCCGCGGCGGCAGCGGCGACACGACTGTCGTTGACAAGACTGCCCGCCCGCAGGACAACCTGTATTTGGCCGTTAACTCTGACTACCTGGACCAGCTGGAAATCCCAGCTGACCGGTCCCGGATGGGGAGCTTTGACCAAATCGCTGAAAACGTGGAAAAGAGCTTGATGGCTGACTTCGCGGCTTTTGCCAGCGGGGAAAAGGAAGTGCCAAACCTGCCGAACCTGGCCAAGGCCGTTGAACTCTACAAGCTGGCCAAGGACTTTGACAAGCGGAACGCCGACGGGGCAGAACCAATCCAGGCTGACTTGCATAAACTGGAAGGATTGAACAGCTGGGCTGACCTGCAAGGCGCGGCAGCTGACTTGGCCAAGGAAGGCTTTGACCTCCCATTCTCCTTCTCCGTTGACGCGGACATGAAGAACACCAAGGTCAACACGGTTTACTTCGGCGGTCCCCACATCTTTTTGCCAGACACGACCACTTACGAAAGCCCGGACGCGGAAAAACTCTTGGGCGTGTTAAAAGAACAGACCCTCAAGCTCTTCCAAATGGCCGGAGTCAGTGAAGAAAAAGCCGCTGAATACGTGGACGGGGCCCTGGCTTATGACCAGCGCCTGGCTAAGGTAGTCAAGTCCAGCGAAGAATGGGCCGACTACCCGGCTATGTACAACCCGATTTCATTGGCGGACTTCAAGGGCAAGTTCACTAGCTTTGACATGGGCCAGTTCCTGGCAGGCTTCCTTGGCGAAGAACCAGAAGTTTTGATCAACACGGAACCGCGCTACCTGGACCAGGCTGAAGGCCTTTTAAACGAAGCAAGCTTCAGCGAAATCAAGGGCTGGATACTGGTTAAGTTTATCAACGACATGGCCTCCTCCCTGTCGCAAGAATTCAGAGAAGCCGCCTTCCCGTTCAGCCAGGCTTTGACCGGCCAGCCACAACTGGCCAGCGGGATCAAGCAGGCCTACCGGATCGCCAACAGCACTTTCAGCGAAGTTGTCGGCGTCTACTACGGGCAGACCTACTTCGGGGCCGCCGCCAAGGAAGACGTTTTGGGCATGATCAAGCGGATGCTGAAGGTCTACGAGGACCGGCTGGCCAAGAACGAGTGGCTCTCCCAGGCGACTAAAGACAAGGCCATCACCAAGCTGCAGGCCTTGATCTTGAAGGTTGGCTACCCGGACAAGATTGAAGACATCTACAACCGCCTCCAGGTTACCCCAGCTTCAGCCGGCGGCAGCCTTTATGGCAACCTGCAGGCCGCCAGCCAGGAAAGCATCAAGTACAGCCTGGAGAAGCTCCATCAGCCGGTTGACCGGACCGTTTGGCTGATGCCAGGCAACCTGGTTAACGCCTGCTACGACCCGCAGAGAAACGATATCACTTTCCCAGCGGCCATCCTGCAGACACCGTTTTATAGTGCTGACCAAAGCCGAGCAGCCAACTACGGCGGGATCGGGGCCGTGATTGCCCACGAAGTTTCCCACGCCTTCGACAATAACGGGGCCCAGTTCGATGAATTCGGCAACATGAAGAACTGGTGGACCGAAGCTGACTACAAGGAATTTGCTGACCGGACCAAGGCGGAAATCGCCCTCTTTGACGGGCTCAAGTTCGGCCCGACTACTTTGAACGGCAAGCAGATCGTGTCTGAAAACATCGCTGACCAGGGCGGCTTGGCCGCGGCCATGACCGCCTGCAAGGAAGAAGGGCAGGACCTGGAAGACTTCTATACCAACTGGGCTAGAGTCTGGGCAGAAAAGTCCCTGGAAGCAGCCATCAAGATGATCGTTTCCGTTGACGTGCACGCGCCAGGCCCTCTGCGGGCGAATGTCCAGGCTCAGTGCCAGGACGAATTCTACGAGACCTTTGACGTTAAGCCGGGCGACGGGATGTACCTGGCTCCGGAAGACCGGGTCAAGATCTGGTAGTTTTTCATAAAATTTTATAAGCAACAAAAAGCAGTCATTCTATCAATGACTGCTTTTCTGCTGCTGTGTGTTTGTCTAATATATGTGTGTGTAAAAGAGGAAAAGAAAAAGAAAAATTAATTCCTATAGGAGAAGCAATTTTTTGCTTCTGACTATAGTTATATAATAACGGCCCTTTGTAAAAAAGCTGTGATCAATCTGCTTTGCTTCAATGAAAAAAAGTTTGTAATTTTCTAGAGCTTTTAAGACTTTCTAAAAGCAAAAACGGCAAGCGTTCGAGGCTTGCCGTTTCTTTATTTGCTTATTTACTTGCTCTTTTGTTTCTTCGTTTTGCCCGCGTTCTTGTTCAGCATGGTCTTGCTGTAGTCAACTGGGGCAACCCGCTTGATTCTTTCAGGTTCTTGCTTGCCCAGGATCAAAGGCACGCGTTCGATAACCGTGTCCGCGAATTCCAGGCCGAACCATTGAGCCGGGTTAGGCGACAGGTTCTGCAGCTGGACCCGGGCCTTGACCAGCCACTTTTGGTAAGAAGACAGGGTGGTTGATGGCGAGATGACGTCGTTGACGATAACGAACTTGAAGTCACCAACGTCCCGGCCTGGAGTGGTCGTGTATTCCTGCGGCTGAGCTTCGATGGTGTTGTCCTTGATCAGGTCGTGCACGATCTGCCGCAAGTAGACGTTAACGCTGGTCTGCTTCTTGAAACCAAGATAGAGCTGGATGTTGATCACGTTCTTGGTGCCAAAAGTGTTGACCGCGTATTCGGCTGTAAATGGGTCGTTAGTGACGTTAACAGAAACGAACCAGTAAGCCCGGGCTCTCTTTGGCCGCTTGTCCAAGATGGAGTAAAGGATCTCCCGCTTGATGAACTTGTTGTACTTAACCTTGGCCATGTAAACCAGGTTGTCAGCGTAAGTTGGGTAGTTGTCATCGTGGCTGAGGTCAGTCAGCATATCAGTGTATTCGTCCAAGCGAACGTAAGCATTAACAGATTCGTTCTTGTCCCGAACCTTGTTGCCGAAGTACCAAATAACCATGACAGCGGCGATCAAGAGGGTGATCAAGAGTGATACGTAACCACCGTGGGTAAACTTGCTCAGACTTGAACCCATGAAGAGGATGTTGATCGTGCTGAAGAAGACGACAAAAATCGTGTTCCACAAGTTGTGGCCCTGCTTGAGCACCAACCATTCGTAGAGCAGGATGGTGGTCGTCAGCATGGAAATCGTGATTGACAGACCGTAGGCTGCTTCCATGTGGGCTGAGGTTCTGAAGAAGAGAACCAGGGCAATAGTAGTAATGCCCAGCATCTTGTTGATAGCCGGAATGTAGATCTGCCCTCTTTCATCAGATGGGTAGAGGATGTTCATCCGCGGCAGAAACTTCAAGTTGATGGATTCAGCCACCAGGGTAAAGGAACCTGTGATCAGGGCCTGGGAAGCGATGATCGCTGCCAGGGTGGCCAGAACGATTGACGCCAGCCGGATATTTTCCGGAATCATGGCGTAGAAGGGGTTGATTTCAGTGGCTGAGTGCATGTTGGTGTTGTTTAAGATCCAAACCCCTTGCCCGAAGTAGTTCAGGGAGAGGCAGACGAAAACAAATGGCCAGGAGCCAATGATGTTCCCCTTGCCGACGTGGCCGACGTCGGAGTAAAGGGCTTCAGCCCCCGTGGTGGCCAGGAAGATGGACCCTAAGATCGCGAAGCCCGCCTTGTTGTAAGGACTAAAGAGCAATTTGATCGCGTAGTAAGGGTTCAAGGCCTGCAGGATCCACCAGTTGCCGCCGATGTTGATCAAGCCCATGACGCCCAGGAAGGCGAACCAGACAAACATGACCGGGCCAAAAGCCTTCCCGATGATGCTGGTCCCCATCCGCTGGATGGAGAAAAGCACCAGCAAAATAACAATAGTAATGACTAAGACCGTGGTCTGGTTGCTGACTGGGACATTGCCCTTGCCAAATTCCAGCCCCTTCAGCCCTTCAATGGCGGTAGTAACCGTCACGGCCGGGGTCAGGGTCCCGTCGGCCAGGATGGCAGCCCCGCCGATCAAGGCCGGCCAGACCAGCCAGGCAGCCTTCTTTCTGATCAAGGCGTAGAGGGCGAAGATACCACCTTCGCCGTGGTTGGTTGCCTTCAAGGCGATAATCACGGTCTGCACCGTCGTGAGCAGGGTCACGGTCCACAGGATCAAGGAAATGGTCCCGATGATCAAGTCCCGGCCGACCGTATTGAGCCCGCCGTTGCCGGCGATTACGGATTTCATGACATACAGGGGACTGGTCCCGATGTCGCCGTAGACAATCCCAATCGCGATCAAGAGGCCGGCGGCCGTCATGCGATTGCGTTTATTTTCTACTTCCATAGCACTTAAATACTCCTCAAACTAAAAAGCCTGTGATATACAACAATAACTTTAAAGCTTTTGTTTAGATTTAACAAGTAAAAAAAGAATGCCAGGAGACATTCTTTTTACTGTAATTTTCTTATATTTAGAGTAAAGTTTCAAGCCCTTTAGGACAAACTGCTTTCAATCTTCGCGCGAACGCCTTCGTACCAGTTGCTCCAGTCTTCGTAAGTAGTCATCGCTTCCGGGTCAACGCCGGTTTCTGCGGTCATCTTGTCGAGGATGGCTTGGAAATTGTGGGCGTGGTCGATCAGCACGTGCTTGACCAGGTTCTTGCGGGAGAATGGCTGGTTGAGCAGGAGGTAGTGGTTGATGTTGACCATGTTGTGGTCTTCGTCAAATTCACTGATGATTTCCAGGTCGTCGCGTTCGAAAGAAGAAACGTAGAAGTTGGCGAAGTTGACCAGGTAAGCCGGCTGGTCGGCAACTTCGCGTGCTGGCATGGTTACGCGTTCTGGTTCAGGCATCACGATCTTGAACATGTCTTCATTGCTGCGGATTTTCTTTTCTTCTTCTGCCAAAGTTGTAGCTCCTTTTTAAATAAAAGTCTATAAAGTCAATAGTAATTTTAACGGCTTTAAGGCCAGAAAGCAAGCGCCAGGCCCCCATAAATCAAGGCCTGGCGCTGAATTATTTCTTATTTGCCTGACTTCAGGTAGCCCTCGACGTCATCCTTGGTGATGGAATCGATGGTGGTGTGGCCCTGCTGGTAGGCGTAGTTGAACAGGTTGATCAAGTCCTGCGGGCTCCAGCCGGCCGTGCTTTCGCCCAGGTTGTCAAGCTGGGTGCGGATCTGCTGGACGTCCCGGCTGGTCACGGTGCTGCCGCCGACCTTGTCATTGTTGCTGGTCCCGGACCCTTCAGCCTGGTTGCTGGAAGAGCTGGCTGAGCTGGAAGCGGCAGAAGATGAGCTGGAACTGGATTCCTTGCTGCTGGACTTGCGGGAAGAGTCTGAAGAGGATGAGCTTGAGCTTTCAGAACTGGAGCTGGAGTCTTCCTGCTTGCTCTTAGCTTCCTTGAGCAGGTCCTTGACGTCAGACCGGACCTTGGCGTAGTAAGCCCCGTTGATGTAAGGCAGGTCTAAGATGCTGCTGTAGGTGGAAACGGCGCTGTCGTAGTCGCCGTCTTCCATGGCCTTGGCCGCCTTGTTTAAGAGCGGCTTGATTTCACTGTCATAGTTGTCCTTGACGGCCTTGAGCTGTTTAACCAGCTTTTTGGCCTGGCTGGTCATGACACTGTAGCCGCCATTTTGCTCCTGGGCCTTTTGGGCCAGGTTCAAGGCGCTGGCGTACTTGACGGTCGTCTTGGCCAGTTTCACGGAGTCGGCCAGGTTTTCGGCCTGGGCCTGGTAGTTTTTGGCTTGGGCAGTTGCCTTAGCCTGGTAGGCCTGGTCAAATTCATCAGCCGCCTGGCTGTACTTCTTGGCCTTTACGGCCTCTTTGCCGGCCTGCATGTGGCTGGAGTAGCTGGAATTTGCCGTCTGCTCCTGGCTCTGCTTTTGCTGGCTGGAGTAGAAGTAGACGCCAGCCCCGCCCAAGGCGAGCACGGCCACCACGATGATGGACCAGATAGTCGATTTTTTCATAAATAACCTCCTCGTTAATCCTCCCAATTATACCAGATCAGCCACCTGCTTTAGGCAGCCAGTCCAACTTGTAATTGTTCCTTAACAAAAAGTGGCCGACTTTTGCTTCTTGAAACGTTAGTATCAGTGCAGGCCCAAGGCGCCGGGGCCGGCCGGAGCGAAGCCCGTTGCTTCGCGGCAAGATTGGATTTTTTAACAGAAACAGGAGAGAAAAAATGAACTTCACTTTAGCTGACCAAAGCATTCAATACACCTTCAAGGCCGACAAGTATGACAAGGGACAAATGCAGCGCAGCCTGCAAAACGTCAAGCTGGATGCCAGCCCGGAAAGCCTGGTCAAGGTGGGCCAGGCCATCAGCAAGCTGCAGGGCGACGAACTGGCTGCCTTGACCCTGGTCCAAAAACACAATTTGACCTTGGCTTAACTCTTTAGCGCGGAAACTACAGATAAAAAGAATTTTTGAGTAAGAAACAGGAGAAAAAATCATGACTACGACTACCGAATTGCAATTAACCTTTAAGTCCAGTGCCGGCAAAAAGAAGAGCCTGAACCTGCCATACGCGGTTAAGGGCTTGAGCGCGGACGTGGTCCGGGAGGCCGCTGCCGCCATCGCCGGTGAGGGCGTGTTCGTCAAGGAAGGGGAGGTCCTCTATGCTGAGCCGCTGGCTGCAAACTATATTGAACGTACTGTTACGGGTGTGTTTGACGATAGTAATCATTAGACAGATCTGGCCGCTTTAGCCGGATGCGAAATTTATACCCAAGAGGCGGCCTGGCCGCCTCTTTTCTTTTTATGTTTTATGCAGCTTTATTCCGGTCTTTTGTAATTTTCTTTCTTAGCCCGGAAGGGGGAAAAAAGCGGTTTTTTCCTATAAAAAATGTAATTGCTTAAGGAAATTGTTACTTTTACTTTACAGAATGCGCGTTCGATTGTAACTAGAGCGCTGAGCACATACAATAGAGGTTACGATTGAATTATTAGGAGGAAATTAATGAAGAGAAGATTTTTGACTGGACTTGCTACCGCAGCGATGCTGACTTCCGTCGCCGTTCCAGTGACCAACAACATGTTTCTCTCAAATCAAGCAGTTGAGGCATCAGCCACTAGTGATGCCTTTTTAAGCAAGGTCAGCCTGCAGGCGCAGAAGACGTCCAAGAAGTACGGCGTCTACGCCTCTTTGATGCTGGCCCAGGCTGCCTTGGAATCTGGCTGGGGGACTTCAACTCTGTCCACCCAGGCCAACAACTTCTTTGGGATGAAGGCTACTGGCTGGACCGGGGCAACCTATAGCGTCAAGACGGCTGAACAGACTTCCAGCGGCAAGACTTACTACATCACGGCTGCTTTCAGAAAGTACAGCAGCTACCAGGCATCTTTTGACGACTACGGCTTGAAGATGCGGACGACCCTGGGCAATTACGGCAGCTTGCGCTACAGCAAGACCTGGCTGGAAAATGCTTCAAGCGCTTCAGCTGCCGCTAAAGCCATCAAGGCTGCCGGTTACGCGACTGACAAGAACTACGCCAATAAGCTGATCAACCATATCGCGACCTACAACTTGACCAAGTATGACCCGGTTTACTCCGGTACTAATTACACGGCCAAGGTAGCCAAGTCCGGGGCAACCTACCTCTACCCGACTGACCACTCTGTTTCACCGAAGAAGTCTTACGTGACGGCTGGCCAAACCGTAACGGTTACCAAGACCTACACTTACTATAACGGCAAGAAGCGGATGTACCTCAAGGGCCTGGGCTGGATCAACGGCGAAAGCCTGAACACTGGCAGCTCACAAGCGCCAAGTGCTGACAATGCCGCCAGCGTTTCCGGGCAAATGAAGGTGCTGATGCACTCAGCAGCTATCTACACCAGTACCGGTGCCAAGAGCACGGCCAAGTCCGTCAAGGCCGGCAAGAGCGTGACGACTTACGGGTCAGTCACGATCAACGGGGCTAAGTACTACCGGGTTAACTCAGCCAGTGCCGACCAGTTCATCAAGGCAAGCAACTTTGACGGCGTAAGACGCAAGCTTAAGCACAATGCCTACATCTACAACAACAAGGGCAAACGGGTCGGCAAGACCAAGTGGCTCAAGGGCAGCACTCACACCGTCTACGGCGGCAGAGTGAAGATCAAGGGCAAGCAGTACTACATCGTTGGTCTTAACAAATATGTTAAGAAGGCCAACTTTTAAGCAAACGGGGAAGAAAACTGAATGAGATTTAGAAGATTTTTTACCGCGGCGGCGGCAACGGCGGCTTTCGGCCTGGCCTTTACTTTTGGCCAGGGACAGGTAGCCCAGGCTTCAATCAACAGTGATGCCAAGAAGAGGATTTACAGCGGCACCAAGTCACTGGAAACCCTGCTCAAGGCGGCGGGTTTGTCTTACAACCAGTTCAACAGCGTGGCCAATGGCAAGAAGTACGGCAGCCGCTTCGGCTACCGGAACGGGGTCGGCAAGCCGGAAGGGATCGTCGTTCACGAAACGGCGACTCCTGGCGCTACGGCCTGGGATGAAGGCCGCTACTTCAACAACAACTGGACCAGCGTCTACTCTTACGTCCACGCTGTTGTCGACAACAGCCAGACCATCCAGCTGATGTCAACTGACTATGGTACCTGGGGGGCAGGCCCAATCGCCAATGTCCGCTACATCCAGATTGAGCTCTGTGAAGTTTCAACCCGGTCCCAGTTCGTGCAGAGCGTAGCCAACGATGCCTACTACATTGCCACTCTTTTGCACCAATACAACTTGACCCCATCCCGGGCAAGTAAGAGGGGGACAGGCACTATTTGGTCCCACAATGAAGTTTCCCAGTACCTGGGCGGGACCGACCACGGGGACCCGGACGGCTACTTTGCTAAATGGGGCTACTCCATGAGCGACTTCTACAGCTTGATCACTTACTACTACAAAAAGCTGGGAACCAGCAGCAACAGCGGCAACACTAATACTGGTTCAAACAGCTCCAGCCAAGCGCCAGCTACCCAGCCGGTTTCAACCAAGAAGGTTAAGCTGATGCGGAACTCTTACAGCTATGATGCTTCCGGCAAGAAGCTGTCAAATGCCAAGCTGACTGCAGGTTCTTACCTTAAGGTCTACGGGTCAGCCGTAAAGATCGGCAACGCCAAGTACTACAAGTACGCTGAAGGCAAGTACGTGAAGGCTGGCAACATTGACGGTACCAGCCGGACTTTGACGGCTAACGCCTGGACTTACACCAGCACTGGCAGCCGGGAATGGTCAACGGCCAAGCTCCTCAAGGGGAGCAAGGTCACGACTTACGGCAGCCGGGTCAAGATCAAGGGCAAGGCCTACTACATGACAGGCTTTACCAGCAATAACGTGGCTAAGTACGTTAAGGTAAGCAATTTCCAAGCCAAGCCAGTGGAAACCACCACGACCAAGCGCTTGATGCGGAACTCCTACAGCTATAATGCTTCTGGCAAGAAGTTGTCAAACGCCAAGCTGACTGCAGGTTCTTACCTTAAGGTCTACGGTTCAGCCGTAAAGATCGGCAACGCCAAGTACTACAAGTACGCTGCAGGCAAGTACGTGAAAGCTGGCAACATCGACGGGACCAGCCGGACTTTGATGGCTAATGCCTGGACTTACACCAGCACAGGCAGCCGGGAATGGTCAACGGCCAAGCTCCTTAGGGGGACCAAGGTGACGACTTACGGCGGCCAGGTCAAGATCAAGGGTAAGGCCTACTACATGACAGGCTTTACCAGCAATAACGTGGCTAAGTACGTTAAGGCAATCAACTTCCAATTCAAGCCAGTGGAAACCACCACGACCAAGCGCTTGATGCGGAACTCCTATAGCTATGACGCTTCTGGCAAGAAGTTGTCAACGGCCAAGCTGACTGCAGGTTCTTACCTTAAGGTCTACGGTTCAGCCGTGACGATCGGTAACTCTAAGTACTACAAGTACGCTGCAGGCAAGTACGTTAAGGCTGGCAACATCGACGGAACCAGCCGGACTCTGACCCACAACGCTTACGTGTACACGGTCAAGGGGGCCCGGAACTGGAACGAAGCTAAGCGCCTTAAAGGTAGGGCCGTAGTAACTTACGGCAGCCGGGTCAAGCTTAGCGGCAAGTACTACTACATGGTCGGCTTCTCCGGCCAAACCGCCCTGTACATCAAGGCCGGCAACTTTTAATTGAAGATAAGGAACGGATTCAGGCTTAGCCTGGGTCCGTTTTTCTTTCTTAATTTAGCGATTATTGTATAATTAGAAAAAACTGTAATTAGTGAGGAGCATAATACTAGTGGCGAAAAAACGTGTTTAATGTGTTTGATTATATGTAAGAGTAAACAGATAGGTACCAAGCCGAATTAGCGTAGGGAATTCCGAAACTTTTCTTTAGGTTAGAGCCCAAATTTTCGTTGCATTTAGAAACATATGTTTGGAAAATCGCAGGAATACGTGCTAAAATATTCCTCGAAAAAAGATTGAAATGATATGGTTCTGAAAGGCGGTGAGATTAAATGGCGGAACAGATAGGAGAAGTACCAGCTGTATTAATTCAGACAAGAGTCTATGAACTACATCCCAACAAGACTATGAGAAGAGTTTTGGATGAAGCTTGTGACTATCGCCGCTATTGCTGGAATCAAGGCCTTGCCTTGTGGAATGAAATGTACAAGGCAAGACAAGCGCTTAAATCTTCTTTGGCCTCCGACTCCAAAAAGCTAACCGAAGAGCAGAAAGTGTTGCTTAAAACAAAGCCTTCGCCGAGTGAACGAAGAGTTCGTAATATGTTAGTTGCTGATAAAAAAGACTGGCAGTATACACAGTCAGCCCGGATTCTGCAATTGGCAATTTCTGATTTGGGTAAGGCTTGGGACAATTTCTTTGACAAGGCCCAACCAGGCTGGGGCAAACCAAAATTTCGCTCAAAGCGGGAAGCCAGACAAGGCTTCAAAAGTGACCGAAGCAAGATCAAAGATGGGATTCTTTATTTGGAACGGGCAAAAGAAAGCAGCGTTCCAAAAGATCAATGGTGTGGCTTTAAGCTGAGTGAAAAGCCTTTATCCGATGAGTTTGGCGTTGTCAGCTACTTCAAAGAAAAAAGCCGTTATTACGTTGCCATTCCGTATAAGATAAAGGCTGAAGATGTTAAGCTGCCAGACAAAACAGGTAAAGCTACCGCGGTTGACGTCAATGTTGGTCACTTTGATTACACGGGTGGCCGGGTGAACGTACTGCCTAAGAAGCTTGATAGAATTTATAAAAAAATCAAGCACTATCAAAAGCAGCTTGCCAAAAAGCAAGTCAAAAATGGAGAAGCTACTTGCGAAAGCGAAAATTACTTGAAGACGAAAGCCAAGCTTCAAGCATGCTATCGTAAAGCAAGCAATATCCAAAACGACTTGATGCACAAGTTTACGACCGAACTGGTTAATGACTACGACAAGATCGTGATCGAAAACCTGTCTGTGAAAGGCATGCTTATGAGCCACGTAGCTTCAAAGGGTGTTCATCGGTCGATGTTTGGCAAATTTAAGCAGATCTTGACCTACAAGTGCGATTGGTACGGAAAGAAACTTATTTTGGCAAATAAGCTGTATCCGTCTACTCAGCGTTGTGCGGCTTGTGGCAATGTCAAAAAAGGTGATGACAAGATCACCCTTTACGGAAACAAGAAGCACGGCACTAAACACAATGAGTACGTCTGCTACAACGAAAAATGCCCGAACTACAATAAGGTCGTAGATCGGGACAAGAATGCGATGCTTAGCCTTCTAGCGCTGACTGAGCATCCAGAATTAAATCACGCGCTATAAATTATAAGGAAAGGAGAGTTAATGACTAAGGCCCTGGCCTTAGCCATGCGGGTTAGCTGTACCCGAGGATTGGCGAGAGTCTTTCCAAGAAGTTGCAAGAGTGGTGCTTCGGTGCCTGCGCTGGTCAATGCGGTTACCCCCTTGTTGGGATATCGGAATACCGGTGATGACGGCAATAAGAAAAATGTCTGTATCCATGTCTTCGGACATACGTAGTCAAAGATTACTATTTGGCTACATTGCACACGTTTTTTGCAGCAGATACTTTTTAGCATGGAAGGACTATCACTGTTTTTAACGGTCTTCTTGGCCCTGGTGATTCCGATCGTCATGGCCCGCTTGCGGGTGACCACGGTGCCGACCGCCGTGGCCGAAATCATCGTCGGGATTCTGATGGGCAAGAGCTGTCTGAACCTGATCACCCAGACTTCCCAGCTGACTTTTCTGTCCAACCTGGGGGTCATCGTCTTGATGTTTTTGTCGGGGATGGAAATCGATTTTGACTTGCTCAGCCCGAAAAAGCACACCCGGGCCCGGAAGTCAGAGAGCGGCAAGCAGGTCAAGCCCATGGTCGTGGCTGCCTTCGCCTTTGGCGGGGTAGCAGTGGCCTCGGTTTTGCTGGCTTTGGAGATGAAGGCCCTGGGCCTCTTTAACGACGTGGCCCTGGCTTCGATCATCTTTATGACCGTGGCCTTAGGCGTGGTTATCGCGACTTTAAAGGAAAAAGAAATCCTGGGCCGGCCGATCGGGCAGACGATCTTGCTGACGGCGGTCATGGGGGAAGTTCTTCCCTTGCTGCTGTTGACCATCTATTCCACCGTTAACGGCGGGGATGCCCGCAAGCTCTGGCTGATCATCCTCTTGTTTGTGGCCGCGATTATTCTTCTGCGCCGCTTTAAGCGGCCTTACCTGTGGTTTGCCAAGGTGACCAAGGCCACAACTCAGCTGGACGTTCGCCTGGCCTTCTTCTTGATTTTTGCCCTGGTGACGGTGGCAGAGCAAGTTGGGGCGGAAAACATCCTGGGGGCCTTTTTGGCCGGGGTGGTCATGAAGCTGCTGGAGCCAACCCAGGCAACCAAGGACAAGCTGACTTCCATCGGCTACGGCTTCTTTATTCCGATCTTCTTCATCCGGACCGGGGTCAACCTCAACTTGAAGCTGCTCTTCGCCAACCCGCAAGCCTTGCTGCTGCTGCCGGTTCTGGTCATCTGCTTCTTCTTAGCCAAGCTGCCGGTTACTTTGACCTACATGCGGGCCTTTAACAAGCGGAATGCTTTTGCTGGGGGCTTTTTAACGGCAACGACGATCACGATCGTTCTGCCGACCCTGCAGGTAGCCCGGAAGCTGAACGCCATCACGGCGACCCAGTCCAGCGCCTTCATTTTGGCAGCAGTCATCGTCTGCATCGCCTGCCCGATCGTCTTCAACTCAACTTTTGCCTTGACGCCGGAAGACAAGATCAAGGAAAAAGTCGTGATCTTCGGCCTCAATGCCGTGACTATGACCGTCTACCAGGACCTGCACGACTCCTGGTACTCAGTCCAGGTTTTGACCTGCCGGAAGGAAAAATACGACACCTACAAGAGCAAGATCAAGAATTTGAAGCTTTTGCCTGACCGGAAGCTGGATACCTTAGAAGCAGCCGGGGCTTTTGACACCGATATCTTTGTGGCCACCTTCACTGACGACCAGGCTAACTTAGAGGTCGGCCGGGCAGCCAAGCAGGCTGGGGTCAAGCGGGTCATCGTCAGCCAGGGCAAGGTCGTGGCGGATACGGTTGACCAGCTCAGAGAGGAAGGCATTGAGCTTTTTGCTTTCAACAACCTGCATGGGGCCATGCTCCGGGCCTTGATCGAATCGCCAGCCGTCTACCGGATCATCACGGACACCAACAATGCCCTGTATGATGTGGTGGTCAGAAACTCGGCCTATACCGGCCGCCAGCTGATGGATTGGGACTTTGTCGACCAGATTACCGTTTCCCGGATCCGGCGGGGGGACAAGTGGATTTCCCCGCACGGGTCGACCGTGATCGAGCCAGGCGACGAACTGATCTACAGTGGTCCTTGGCGGGAAGCCGACCGGATTCACCAGCTTTTGAGCCGGGAATAGAAAAAAGACTATACAGCAAAAATCGCTTTGCCAGCCGGCAAAGCGATTTTTCTTGTTTATTTCTTTAGTTTTGCTTTTTCCTCAAGGCATGCAGTCCCTGGCTGCTTCCAGGACGGCGATGACCTGCAGGCTGTGGGCAAAGGCCCGGTCAGCAGCGGTCTTGTCCTTTTGGTCAAAGATCCGGATGAATTCAGTGAATTCCGGGATCATCCGGTGCAGGTCCGGGTCAAAGTTCTTGTCGGTCTGCCCGTCTGCTGTTTCCAGCCGGTAGCTTCTGATGTCACCCGGGCTGCCGATAAAGCTGATCGCCCCTTTTTCCCCGGCGATAATGGAAGGGTTGTGGGCAAAGGCCTGGGAGTCCTTGGCCGCGGTTAAGCTGGCCTGCTTGTCGTCATAAGCCAGGACTAAAATGCCGGAGGTGTCGACGCCCTTTTGCAGGTTAGGGAAGTAGTGGACGTCCAAAGGCGCCCCAAAAAGGCTGACGGCTAAGTGGATGTTATAGATGTTCAAGTCCAAGAGGGCTCCGCCGCCTAGACGGGGGTTGAAGGCCGGGGCGATGTCGCCGGCCAGGAAGCGGTCGTAGCGGGAAGAGTACTGGGTGTAGTTGAGGCTGACCACGTGAACCGGGCCTAAAAGCTTTAGGTCGCTGGCCAAAGACTTAAAGGCTGGCAGGTAGCGGTTAGTGATGGCCTCGGTAATGAGGCAGCCCTTCTGGTCGGCCAGCTGCTTGAGCTCTAAGGCTTCTTCAGTCGTGAAGACGAAGGGCTTTTCACAGATCACGTTCTTGCCGGCTTCCAAAGAGTCCAGGCACATCTGGTAGTGCATGGAGGAAGGGGTGGCCACGTAAACCGTGTCAACTTGGTCGTCTTTAAGCATCTCCAGGTAGTCGTCATAGACCCGGCCGATGCCGTATTGGTCAGCCAGTTCCTGGCCGGTGGCTAGTGACCGCTTGGTCGTGGCGATAGCGGCTAATTTTAAGCCGGGTAGGGGAAGGGCGGTGAGGAAGTCTCTAACGATCTTACCGCTGCCGATGATTCCGAGTTGCATTTTTTTGCCTCCTTATTTGTAGCTTACATTTTGGATTGTCTGTTTTCTATTTGTTCAGCTTGCTGACGTCAACGGAATTCTTAATGACCGTCTTGGGGATGGCCAGTTTCTTTTGCTGGTTGACCTTGAGCATGGACAGCTTGGTTGAGCTGGTCTGCCCCTTGACCTTGTACTTGGCGTAAATAGCCAGGCCGGTCAGCTGCTTTTGCTTGTTTAAGTCGATGGTCATCTTGATTTGCTGGAGCTTAGCCTTGGCCATCTGGCTGTCGTTTGACAGGCTGGCCAGACCGTTGGTTTCCGTGATCTCTTGCCAGAGGCGCTGGCTCTTGCCCGTGTAGCTGAGCCGCCAGCCATTTTTGGCCTGGCTGACGGTGAAGAGCTTGGCGCTCTTTTGGCTGAGGGTCAAGGTGTCCATGTCCTTGACTACTTGTTGGAAGTGGGAGATGGTTGTGAACTGGCTGAGCTTGGCCTTGTACCAGGCTTCCTGCTGGTCTTTATAGTATTTGACATAGGCATAGCGCTGGCCCACCCACATCTTGACGTTCTGGTCCCCGCTCTGGGTTAAGTCGGTCTGCATGACGAAGGGAGAGCGCTGGTAGTTGATCTGGCCGTAGAAACGAACCGGCTTGGCATTCTCGTAATAGCGTTCGTCGATCTTCAGCTGGAAATTGTTGATCTTGCTCTGCTGGGCCTTTTTGACCAGGCTCTGGGGGCTGGGCTTAGCGCAGGCGGCTAAAAAAAGGCTGACCAGGGCCAGGAGGGCGAGCAGGTGAATTTTCTTTTTCTTTGACGGCATAGTATGAATCACATCCTTATTCTTTAATTCTAACAAATCACTGACTAATTGTTAGCGATTGCACTCAGAAAAAGTGCTTTTTTTGCCTTTAGGACTTTGAAAAGGCCGCGAGAGGCCGTATAATAATTAGTGAAACGTTTAATTTGCTAAAGGAGATTTTTTAATGTCTAAATTAGTTTTAATCCGTCACGGTCAAAGTGAATGGAACCTTTCAAACCAATTTACTGGTTGGGTTGACGTTAACTTGTCAGACAAGGGTGTTGAAGAAGCCAAGAAGGCTGGTCGTTTGATCAAGGAAGCCGGCTTGGAATTTGACCAAGCTTACACTTCAGTTTTGACCCGTGCGATCAAGACTTTGCACTTTGCTTTGGAAGAAAGCGGCCAACTCTGGGTTCCAGAAACTAAGACCTGGAGACTGAACGAACGTCACTACGGCGCTCTGCAAGGCTTGAACAAGGCTGAAACTGCTGAAAAGTACGGCGACGAACAAGTTCACATTTGGCGTCGTTCATACGACGTTTTGCCACCAGTTTTGGCTGACGACTCAGAATTCAGCCAAGCTAACGACCGTCGTTACGCAAACTTGGACCCACACATCGTTCCTAAGGCAGAAAACCTGAAGGTTACTCTGGACAGAGTTATGCCATTCTGGGAAGACCACATTGCTCCAGACCTTTTGGCTGGCAAGAACGTGATCATCGCTGCCCACGGCAACTCACTGCGTGCCTTGACTAAGTACATCGAAAACATCTCTGACGAAGACATCATGGATGTTGAAATGAAGACTGGTGAACCAGTCGTTTACACTTTCGACGACAAGTTGAACGTTGTAAGCAAGGAAAAGCTGGACTAAGTCCTCTTTCCTTAATTAAAGCGAAGCTCCGGCTTCGCTTTTTTTGTTGGACTGATTAAGGATTGACAGATGACTTGCTAAGATGATAGCTTAGATAGGAAAGTTGTGAACAGGGATACTTACGGGAAAATATCTTGAGCCCGCTTTCGGCTGACTTTTTTACAATTTCAATAAGAAAAGGCGGCAGGCAAAAGTTGGCGGTGCTTTTTTGCTATAATACAGACTAATGTCATTTTTTAAGTAGGTATCAATTTATGAAGAAAGAAGACAAGCTGGGCATTCCTGAAACCCGGCAGCATGCCAGAAAACGCAAGCAGAAGCGGGTCCGCAACTGGATTATCGGCATTTTGGCGGTTGTCTGCGCCATTGCGGCCGGAGTGGGCCTGTATGCCGCTCATTTGTACAAGACGGCTGAGAAGGCGGCCAACAAGGCTTATGACTCAGAAAACGCGGTTAAGACGACCTATGGCGAATTCAACGGCAAGAAGCCTTTTGCCGTCATGCTCTTAGGGACCGACACCGGGGCCTTGGACAGAACGGAAAAGCGCGGCAATACTGACACGATCATCGTCGTCGTGGTCAACCCGAAGAAGAAGAACTACACGATGATCTCGATTCCGCGGGACACCATGGCTGACATGGTTGGCGATGACTCCAACGACGTGCAGAAGATCAACGCGGCTTACTCGATTGGCGGGGCTAAGATGGCCATGCAGACTGTCTCTAACCTTTTGAACATTCCAGTCAAGTATTACGCCCTGGTCAACATGGGCGGGCTGATGAAGCTGGTCGATTATGTCGGTGGGATTTACGTGACGCCGCCTCTGACCTTTACCTACAGCGGCTTTCCTTTCAAGAAGGGGGTCCGCCAGCACTTAAACGGGCAGGCGGCTCTGGCTTACAGCCGGATGCGCTATGATGACCCGCAGGGTGACTACGGCCGGCAAAAGCGGCAAAGAGAAGTCATCACCAAGCTGGTCCAGAAGCTGGCCACGGCAGATTCACTGACGAACTTTAGCAAGATCGCCAATAACCTGTCATCCAACGTGAAGACCAACTTGAACTTCCAGGCTTTGAAGTCTATCCTGGCCAATTATTCAGACTGCACTTCTTCCAGCGACAGCGACTACCTGCACGGCTACAGTGCCTACGTTGGCGACGCGGCCTACCAGATCGCGCCAACCAGTGAACTGCAGCGGATTTCCAACAAGATCAGAAAGCTGCTGGGCTTGAAGACGGCGACCGTCTCCAACCGGGAAACCGAGCTGAATACCTTAAACGAGACCGCCGGCTTTAAGTTTGGCAGCGGTGAGACCCAGAACTACACGATCTATGATCCGGGCACGACGGCTGACAGCGTCAAGAGCGGCAAGACAAGTTCAAAGTCCAGCTCTAAATCCAGCAGCCGGGCTTCCAGCAGTACAACTGCTTACAGCACTAGTTCCAGCACAGCGGACTATTCTGGCAGCACAAATTACGATACGACTTATAGCTACAGTTATAATTACAATTACAATACCAATCCGTTTTCAGGGGGCTATTAAAGGTGCTTAGCAAATTTTTGGCAGTAATTATCGGCTATTTGTTTGGCAACTTCATCAGCGCCATGTTCGTGGGCAAATACTACCTGCACAAGGATCCGACCAAGTACGGGTCAGGCAACCCGGGCACGGCTAACATGGGGGCGGTTTTCGGTAAGAAGGCGGGGATTCTGACTTGCATCGGTGACTTGCTTAAGACCCTGCTGGCCATTTGCCTGGTCTATGCCATCTACCACCAGCACTTGCTCACGGCTTATACGGGCCTGGGCGTGGTTTTAGGCCACTGCTTCCCGGTCTTTAACCACTTTAAGGGGGGCAAGGCGGTGGCCGTGACGGCCATGGTCACGGTTCTCTATGACTGGCGGGCGGGGCTTATTACTCTTTTAATAGCCCTGGTCTTGACCGCAATCATGCAGAACCTGACTATCCCGCCTTTGGTTTTTATGCTGTCTTTCAGTATTTACCAGCTGACCAGGTCACTTGAGCCTGGCCTGGTTTTCTTGATCATGACGGCGGTCATGGCCTTTAAGTTCCGCTACGATATCCGGGACTTTTTCACGGGCCATGGCAAGCGGGTCGATATTTTGTATACGATCAAGAAGAAATTGGGAATTTTGAAATGATTTCTTGATCATTTTTTAAAAAAAGCTGGGTATAATGGATAATGAATTTGCAAAAGAAAGAGAATAATTCCGATATCGATGAGTGAACAAACACAATCCAGAAAAACTCATAACCTGCTGAAGTACGGCTTTCTAGTACTGGCGGCTCTGGTGCTTTTGCTGCAGATGTTTAATTTCAAAACTAGCATGCTGAAAAGCTCAATTACCTACCTGCGCCACCTGCCGCTAATCGTGGAAAGCGCGACCTACTGGTTTATTCCAATGGTCTTCGGGGCAGTTTACAGCAAGCGCAAGCTGCGCTTTAACGAAGGCTTCAAGGCCTGGGCCATCATGGAAGTAACCCTCCTGGCCTACTACCTTGTCTTCTTTATCTCCAAGCCATGGCACTTAAATGCCTGGCGCTTCTGGGGCATCCTCTTCCCGATCCTGACCTCGACTTCCGTTTTGATGACGGGCCTGGTCTTCGGCCTGCTGGTGCAGCCGGTCATCTATGACTGGCAGGAGAAGTTCAGCAAGAAGCAGAGCCTGATCATTTTGATCGCCTTGACCTTGCTGGGCTTCACTCTGTCAGCCGGGACTTATGAGATGAACTACTCCATCTACGGTCTCTACCTGGCTCTGCCATTTGCCTGGGGGATGTTCTTAGGGAAGGTTGACTTCTCTGTTAAGCAAACGGTCATCTTTATTGTGGCCGGCATCCTTTCCCTTGGCCTGGTAATCGTCGGGGTAGCCGGCTTTAACGCCGTTTACTGGTCACAGATCATGTCCTGGCGGGCCAACCCGTCATCATGGAACTACCAGTTCCTGCTCAACGTGACCTCACCCTTCATCTTTATTATTGCCTTGGCCGCTTTTGCTATTGCCCGGCCGGCCATCAAGGCTTTGGAAGCAAAGGACCTGGACTTCCTGGTTCCGCTGATCATCTTCATGCAGGCACCAGATGCCAACTCCTTTATGTCTTCCTTTAAGTACGGCACGGGCAGCCGGCAATTGAACCGGATGATCACGATCTTGATCATGCTGGCCATTGCTATTGCCTGGCACTGGCTGATTGAACGCTACTTGTGGCGGTTCAAGCCTGTCAAGCGAGTCAACCGCTTCTTGTACGAAAGCAAGAGCTTCGGGGCAGTGGCTGAAGGGGCCTTTAACCGTCTGTGGGGCTGGATGAAGTACCACCGGACCAATCTTTTGACCTGGACCTTCTTCTTTATCCTGTCCTTCGCCTCCTTCCTGGTTGAATCCGACAACATGCGGATCCAGATCACGACTGCTTCCAACGTTAACGCCGTAGTCTGGCTGGTTGGGACCAAGCTGGGGGCCTTGATTTTGACGACAATCTTTATCGACGCCTTCTTCACCATCCTTTACTTCGTCACGACCAGATACTGGGTTTCCCTCATCACGACTTCCACGGTCGTGATCGCCTGGGCGGTTGCCAACAAGATCAAGCTTGACCTCCGGGGCGAGCCAATCTACCCAAGTGAACTGTCTGAAGTAACCAACGCTGACAGTTTGCTGAGCATGATCGGGGGGAAGAAGACCTTGATCATGATCCTGCTGGCTTTAGCTGCCGTTATTGCTTTGATGGTCTTCTGCGAAGTCAAGTTCAAGGTCAAGAAGCGCGGCAACTGGAAGCGGCGGGGGATGTGGGCCCTGGCCAGCCTGGCCCTCTTCATGACACCAATGTGGTTTAACCACCAAGGCTCAGCTATTTACCGCTTGAACCGGGCCTTTGACAACAAGCAGTCCTTCCGGAACCCGGAAAGAGATATCCAGGTTAACGGGCCAATTTTGAACTTCCTCAACTACATCGACTTGCAGATCATGGACAAGCCAAGCAACTACTCCAAGAGCCAGATTCAGAAGCTCTATGAGAAGTACCAGAAGGTGGCTGACCAGATCAACAAGACCCGGACTAATGACCTGTCCAAGCAGACCGTTATCTTCAACTTGAGTGAAAGTTTCATCGATCCGACAACTTTCCCGACGATCAAGTTCGCCAAGGGGACCAAGGACCCGATTCCTTACATTCACTCACTGAAGAAGACTACCACTTACGGCAGCATGCTTAGTGCCGGCTACGGTGGTGGTACGGCCAACATGGAATGGGAATCACTGACTGGCTTTAACATGGGCTCCTTCAGCACAACTTTGACTCCTTACGTCCAAGTCGTGCCGCAGTACCAGTACTACCCAACCATTGGGGCCAACTTCAACTACTCTTCAGCAGTTCACCCGTTCATCGGGACTTACTACTCAAGAATTGAAGACTACAAGCGCTTCAAGTTCAACAAGTTTGTTTACCTTGGTTCCAAGTACAAGATCGTAGACCAAAAGAAGCTGGGGACCAGTTCCTACAACTCCGACTTCACGACTTACGCCAACGGCTTGCGGCAGATCAACTCCCGCAAGGACGGCCAGTTCATCAACCTGATTTCAATTCAGAACCACATGCCGTACAACAACTGGTACCCGAAGAACTACTATGCCGGCAAGATTTCCGGTGATCTTTTTGACGACGGCACCATCAGGACGCAAGCGGCAACCTACATTATGGGGACCCACTACACTGACCAGGCGGTCAAGAAGTTCATCAAGCAGATCGACAAGATCAAGAAGCCGATTACTCTGGTCTTCTACGGTGACCACTACCCGTCAATCGTTTCCCAGTCATACACGTCTAAGTACCCGGTCCAAATGCACTCGACCCGCTACTTCATCTACTCTAACAAGTACGCCCGTCAGCACGGGGCTAAGGCTAAACTGACTTCCAAGACCAACTACGTCAACACCAGTGACTTCATCGCCATGATGCTGGAACAAACGGGCAGCAAGGTTACGGCTTACCAGGCACTTTTAACTGAAGTGCACAAGAAGCTGCCAGCCTTGACGATCAGCTATAGCGATGACACCGGCTTTACCCTGGTTGACCAGAAGGGCAAGGAAGTTGACCCGAAGACCTTGACCAGCTCACAACAAGCCCTGCTCAAGGACTACGAAATGATCCAATACGACATGACGGCTGGTTCAGCCTATGCCTTGAAGATCAAGGGTTTCTACACCATGAAGAAATAATTTGATTTATTGCAATAAAAGGGACTAAGGAGGACTAGTCCCTTTTTTTGTTTTTTGAAATAAAAAAAGGGGGCAATGATGGCTCATAAACAGCGCGTCGCCTATCTCGATTACCTCCGCCTGCTGGCGATTTTCGGGGTAATTACCATCCATGTGGCCACGTCTCTCAACTTCTACCGGCAGGATTACGCGAGCTTAAACTGGCAGATCCTCAATTTCTGGGACGGCTTGAGCCGCTTTTGCGTGCCGGTTTTTATCATGATTTCCGGAGCGATTTTTCTGAATCCGGATTTTGACTTAAGCATGGAAAAGCTTTTTAAAAAATACCTGCGCCGGATCGTAGTCAGCTACTTAATCTGGCAGCTGATCTACTGCGGCTGGTACTATTTCGCCAAGGGGGGCGACCTGGTGACCGTGGCTAAGTTCCTAATTGGCAGCTATGACCACTTGTGGTATCTGCCGATGATCGCCGGCCTTTACCTGGTGACGCCGCTATTGCGGCCGCTGGCCAGAAGACGGCAGCTGCTCGAATACTATCTCTTGCTGGCCCTGCTCTTTGCCTGGCTCTTGCCGACCGGCCTGGACTTAATCCGCCTTTGGCCAAACCCGCCCAAGCATATGGCTGACGCGCTTACTGCTGTTAAGCGCCTGCTGGGCAAGCTGGACCTGCAAACGGTAATGGGCTTTGGGGGCTACTACATGGCTGGCTACTACTTTAGCCAGGCCCACATGAGCAAGCGCAACCTGTATTTTGTCCAGGCCCTGGGCCTGCTGGGGGCTGGAGCGACAATCGGCTTGTCTGGCTGGCTGACGGCGAAGGCCGGCCATTTGCGCCTGACCTTGTACAGCTATAATTCCTTTTTTGTCCTGCTGGAGAGCAGCGCGGTTTTTCTCAGCCTGCAGGCGCTCAAGCCCCGGCTTTGGTCAGAAGAAGTTTTAGGGGAATTGGCCGGGTCTGTCATGGGCATTTACCTGCTGCACCCGTTATTGATTTACTACTGGGGCAAGACGCCGGTCTGGCAGCTGGCGGCAAGTAATTCTGCCTGGCTGCCTGGCTTGGTAATTTTGATTTTTGCCAGCAGTCTGGCTATCGTCTGGCTCTTGCGCAGGAGCAGATTTTTGGCCCGCTGGCTTTTATAGGCTTGACCCTAAGGCGAATTCATGTTATTTTTATAAAAACGCGACAATGAAGTAGCTGCCTGGTTCAGCGTTCAGAGAACTAGCGGTTGGTGCGAGCTAGACAGGCCAGGCAGACGAAATACAGCGCGGGGAAGGAGAACCCCGTTAAGAAGCTCCCAAGAGGCACTTTGTGCGAACGTGGGTGGTACCACGGCTAAGACAGAATTTAGTCGTCCCTGGATCTTTTGATCCGGGGACTTTTTTATTTGGAGGCAGAAATGGCTAATTTTGACATTTTGGAAGATTTGAAATGGCGCGGCGCCATCAACCAGGAAACTGACGAGGAAGGCTTGCGGGATTACCTGGCCAAGCATGACGACCTGGCCCTTTACTGCGGGACTGACCCGACGGGTGACTCCCTGCACATCGGTCACTTGATTCCCTTCATGATCTTGAAGAGATTCCAGCTGGCCGGCTACAAGCCAGTCATCATTATCGGCGGGGGCACGGGCTCAATCGGTGACCCATCCGGCCGGTCAACTGAACGGGTCCTGCAGTCTGAAGAAACGGTCAAGCACAATGAAGAAGCTTTGACGGCGCAGATGGTGAAGCTTTTTGGCACGGAAAACTTCCGCATCGTCAACAACCGCGACTGGCTGGGCAAGATGACCCTGCTGGAATTCCTCCGCGACTACGGCAAACTCTTCCAGGTCAACAACATGCTGAACAAGGAAGTCGTGGCCAGCCGGCTGGAAAACGGGATCTCCTTCACTGAATTCTCCTACCAAATCCTGCAAGCCATCGACTTTTACATCTTGAACCGGGACCACGGCGTCCAGATGCAGATCGGCGGGGCTGACCAATGGGGCAACATCACGGCCGGGATCGACTTGATCCACCGCCTGGAAGGGGCAGACCGGCCAGCCTTCGGTTTGACCATTCCATTGATGCTGAAGGCCGACGGGACCAAGTTCGGCAAGTCCGCCGGCGGTGCTGTCTGGCTGGACCCGGAAAAGACCAGTCCTTACGAATTCTACCAATTCTGGATCAACCAGGACGACCGGGACGTCATCAAGTACCTCAAGTACTTCACCTTCCTCAACCGCGAAGAAATCGACGCCTTGGAAGAAAAGGTCAAGACTGAACCTTGGAAGCGGGAAGCCCAAAAGCGCCTGGCTGAAGAAGTAACCAAGTTCGTTCACGGCGAAGAAGGCTTGAAGGAAGCCCAAATGGTCACTGAGGCCCTCTTCTCCGGCAACGTGAAGGACTTGACCACCAAGCAGGTAGAAATCGCCCTGGCCAAGGCGCCAAGCGCTGAGAGCGGGGCAGAAAAGAAGAACCTGGTTGACTTCCTGGTTGACACCAAGATTGAATCATCCAAGCGGCAGGCACGAGAAGACGTTAACAACGGCGCCATTTACGTCAACGGTGACCGGATCCAGGACACCGACTTTGTAGTTGACCCGGCGGCTGCTTTTGACGGCAAGTTCGTCATCATCCGTAAGGGCAAGAAGAAGTACACCCTGGTGCACATCAAGGGCTAAAAAAGATTTTTAGAAAGTTTCCAGTTGGAAGCTTTCTTTTTTGTTTACTTTTTATCCTTTTGCCGAAAAGAAGCCGGCATGTTACAATTAAGGCGCTGCTGTAGCTCAGGAGGTAGAGCACCGCCGTGGTAAGGAGGAGGTCGCCAGTTCAAATCTGGCTAGCAGCTTAAAAAAGCAACTAATTGATCAGTAAAAGTGATAAAAATATTTGTGTGTCTGTTCCCAATCCTACTATACTAAGGATTATTAGTTAATATTTAAACGCCAATTGCAAGAATAAATTGAACACTTACCATAACATCTGGCAGATTTTGACTATCTACGCCGGTAAATGCGGTCAAGTTCGGTGTCAAAGTACTCTTCTGGAGTCTTGTAGTTTAAGATCTTCCGAGGAAGAGAGTTGCACCATACCTCGATCTTAGCAATATCTTCCACACTGTACTTATCCATACGGTCTCCCTTGGGGATATAGCGTCTGATAAGCCCATTGTGCCGTTCTACGCTGCCTTTATCACAGGATGTATAAGGGTGAGCGTAGTACACAAGAGTCTTGGAAACTTGCTCAAGATCGGATAGATCTGCGAACTCAGATCCGTTGTCGGTTGTGATAGACTTAAAGATTTGATTCCATTTGGATCCGTAGTACTCTCGAAGCTTATCAAATGCCTTCATAACGCTAGCTGAGGTCTTATCCTCAATCTTGATCATGAAGAACTGACGCGTCTTTCGTTCGCACAGAGTAAGCAACACATCATCGTCCTTAGTCTTGTGTCCAAGAACCAGATCGCATTCCCAGTGACCAAAGTCCTTACGGCTTTCGATTCTAGGACTACGTTCATCGATGCTTCGTCCCAGGATACGCTTGTTTACACGGGCACGACGAGTCTTAGTATTACGCTTGACCTTCTCTGGAAGATCACCGTTCTTGATGTCCATTAGGCCCAAGTCAACGTAGTTATACAGAGTTTTGGTTGATACGACCTGATCCTTCTGGAAGATTCCCTTGGCCAAAGCATAACCCACGCAAGCATCAAGAGACCAGCCTCGATTATGGAAGCAGTGGGAAACATAGTCGATGAACTTATGTCTGCGAAGAAACAAGCTCTTGCGGCCGCATTCTCTTCTATGTAGTTCGTAAGTACTTTGCCCTTCGACAGCTTTATACCGCTTCACATTGCCGGTATACAGGGATACTGTGCCTCTTTTGAGCTCATATCCGACCGTGCTTGGTGAGCAGTTAAGTTCTCTAGCTATAGCACGATTAGAGTAGCCCTTAGAGTGCAGCTCCTGGATTGTAGTCCGGTCGTTCAGCTTAAGGTGCTTGCCCTTTTGGTGTGGTTTAGTGTTAGAATATGAATGATCCATTTTAACCTCTCTAGAAATGTTTGTGGTAATTCATGTTCTACCAGATGGTTGAAATGGATTTTTTGTGCTCTAATCCAGTGAGAACGATTTTTCTTACTGGATCGGAACAGTGTTCAGTTTAATTTTACAATCGGCGAATAAAAATTTTTTATGTTTCTTGCATTTTCTTAAATCATATGATATAGTATGTGTTGCATTGATAAGTCAATGGCTTAACCAATTTTTGTGCATTTCACTCTTCGCTTTTGGAGATATGATATGAACCTTAATTAGCTTAATCCATAATGAAGAGGAGATATTTAAATGCAAGATAAAACTTTAGTATGTAAAGATTGCCACAAGGAATTCGTATTCACTGAGGGTGAACAGGAATTCTACAAGGAAAAAGGTTTCGATAACGAACCTCAGAGATGCCCTGAATGCAGAAAAGCAAGAAAACAGGAAAGAAGAAACTTCAACAACAGAAATTATAGATAGTTTTCAGGGAGGCCTTAGGGTCTCCCTTTTTATTTTCCTTAATTTAATTTTTATTATTTTAACTATAGACGTTTACAAATTTCTAAAAAACTAGATAATAATATAAATGACTATTGATTATATTATAGGGAGTTGAGAGTTTATCATGAATAAAAACGGAGTTATTGCTGCCATATTAGCCTAATATAGGGGTATTATACCCTTTTTTCAGACATTGGTAATAGTAACATCGTTTATTCAGGATAAACTCTTTTTGCTGCTATTTTATATATTGCAGCTGCGGCATCAAAATCAAAACAGATTTCAAATGTCAGTAATGGAAGAGGATTAAATTATCCTCTTCCATTTTTTAGGCTCTTTGTCAAATCTTACTGATGCTTGTCAAGGAGTTTTATATGATTTTGATAAAGGCACTAAACGGAACTTGTCTGTTTGGTGCCTTTTTTGAAGCAGATGGCATTCTGTTCTAATC
>Ga0214925_100032_pt1 | contig 165853 bp, 159 predicted proteins | sample Stichaenrichment_FD_168299 | JGI IMG/M metagenome (GOLD analysis project Ga0214925, IMG submission 168299) | Xylose enriched microbial communities from anaerobic bioreactor in Madison, Wisconsin, United States - 63SRT | ecosystem: Engineered > Bioreactor > Anaerobic > Unclassified | place: USA... | reverse complement strand
TAAGCAAGAATAAACCAGCCCGAAAGGGCTGGAATTTTTGAAACTTAGAGAACCTGAAGAAGGTCAAAATTTAATAGTAACGCGTCAAGAATTTTTTTTGAAGGTGACGGGTTATCTACCATTTACTATATTTCGAATTTTATCTATATTTCATTCTCTTTCAAATATTACCTTACAAATTGGATTTCCCTTAGCAGAGAATTTTTCTTCGTACTCTGTCATAATATTGCCCTGGTTCATGACCGTGTCATTGTGCAGATCTCTTGTTACAGCCACAATCTTCCAGCCCGGTGTCTCTTCTATCGACTGTAAGGAAAAATCAAACAGGTCAGTATTGTCTGTTTTGAATTCCACCTGTCCACCCTTTTTCAAAACTACATGGTAGAGATTCAGAAACCTTTGATGTGTAAGTCTACGCTTCGCATGTCTGTTTCTTGGCCACGGATCAGAGAAGTTGAGATATATCCTGTCAATCTCACCTTCGCCAAAGACATTTGTAAGCTCTCTGGCATCCATACACAATAGTTTCAGATTCTCTGGCGGCTCCTCCAACTCCTCGAGTTTCTGAATACCTCTGATGATAACCGAAGAATACATCTCTATACCTATATATCCCACTTCAGGATGTGCTTCTGCCATCTGGGTGATAAAGCGCCCCTTGCCCATTCCAATTTCTATCCTTACAGGTTTCCCATTAAAGAATGTCTGGCTGAACTTTCCCTTGTACTGTTCCGGTTCGTCTATAGTAAAGCTGCTCTCTGCAACAGCCTCTTTTGAACCAGGGATATTTCTGAGTCTCATAGTATTCTCCTTGTTTACAATTGTAGAATTTCTGGTATTTATTCTGCTCGTATTATTTGATATAAAAAAAAGTCCATGTTCTGCGAAGTTCGCAAAACAAGGGCCTTCTGCTGCGCGATCAGGGGTTCGAACCCTGGACACCCTGATTAAGAGTCAGGTGCTCTGCCAGCTGAGCTAATCGCGCTCATTTATTAATTTTTATCGCCTTTCCTTGACGACATGTGTTATTATACTACCTCCTCACATGAAATGCAAGCATTTTTTTATAATTTTTTCGAATTTTATATATTGTTTATGATTTTAGTAGAACAACCGCTTATTTCTTTATTTATAGTATTTTAATTAGTCTTTTTTATTTTATAAAATAGTTATTTGTTAAGTAGAGGCATTCCTTTTCAAGTCTAAGAATGCCTCTACTTTTTTTCATTTAACTATTACACCTTCGAGAAAAGTGCCTCAATCTCTTCTGGTGTCATCATTCTGTTCGGATCTGAATTTGCCCCTGTATTGTCAGTAGTCTCTGTCTTCGCTTGCTCTGCTGGCTTAGTATCATCTGCTGTTTTCTTTTCCTCTTTTTTTTCCGAAGTTGAATTATTATCACCGTTTGCTGCAGCAAAGAGCTTTGCTATCTCTTCTGGTGAAAGTTTTGCATTTGGATCACCTGTTGGTGCTGCTGGTGCAGATTCTGGTGCAATTACTGGCTCTGGCGTAGATTTTGGTTCTGGCTCTGGTGTGTTTTCAGGTTCTTTTTCAGGCTCCTTCTCTGGTTCAGACGTTTCTTCCGTAGCATATTCATTATCCCCATTTGCCGCAGCAAAGAGCTTTGCTATCTCTTCAGGTGAAAGCTTAGCATTCGGATCACTTGTCACCGGTGCAGATACTGGTGTTGGTTCCGATGCAGCTGCTGGTTCTGGCTTTGATGCTGTTGCTGGTTCTGGCTCCGATGCTGTTGCTGGTTCTGACTTTGATGCTGGTTCTGGCTCTGGAGAAGGTGTAGGCTCTGGTTCTGGTGCCGATTTCTGCTCCTCATCAGCTTGATTCCCGACTTCTAGATCATCATCGAGACTTAAATCTTTGTCAATGCTGTCTTCCTCTGATTCTAGCTCTAATTCATCGTCATTTTTTTCTTCTGATTCAAAATCTAATTCTTCGTTTGTTTTGCTGTCTTCTGTCTCGAGTTCTAATTCGTCTTCTGTTCCATTTTCCCCTGATTCTATTTCTAATTCATCTTTACTATCCTGCTCTTCTTCATCTGTTTGATCTGGCTCTAATTCGTTGTCGAGATTCAGCTCTTCTTCATCAGTGTCATCTTCAACTGATGATTCGTCTGCCTGGCTTGATTCTTCGGTGCTTAGATCATCTTTATCCAGACTTAATTCATTGTCAAGCTCTTCGTCTGTTGATATATCCTCTTCAGTAGGTTTCACTTCATCCGGCGTCTGCTGATACGAATTTTCAGCAGGCATCTGTTGTACAGGTACCTGACCAGATACGAGATTTCCCGCAACTATTACAGGTGGCTTCTCTACCAATGCTTTCTGTGATTGTTCAAGTCTTTCAATGTCAGATTCTAGTCGCTTTAATTCATGGATGACATCATCTACTGATGTCGAAACTTTCTTCAGCTGTTCAGGAGAAGCATTCTCTTCATTAATAATCTGTCTTATCTGATCGGCTGTAAGATTATCTGTATTAGCTGGCCGCTGTTTATTCTGTTCCTTAATCTCTGTCACAGATTCAGATAAGTTTTCAATCGAATTCTTTATTTCAGAAAGCTGCGATTCCATAACCGCGTTTGAATTCATCTGAGCGTCCGCATTTTCCTTGCTCTGTCCTACTGTGATCTTTGCCAGTGCCTTTAAGGCATTTACAATCTCTTCGGCAGGTACAGCGTACTCTTCATTCATCTGATCTATCTTATTATTAAGGCCAGCCTGCTGCTTTCTTGTCAGATCGAATATAGCCTGGAGAGCCATCGCCATGTTATTGGTTTCTTTTTCTCTCTTCTTCTCCTGCATAGTATTCAGCAATATAAAGGTAATTACAGTACATATACCAAAAACAATGAACGCGATAAATATTTTCTGGAGAAGTGTCTCGTCTATCATCAGACTATAAATCAATCCTGCGAAACTAAGTACTGTACATATCGCTGAAATTAAAAAGATGATTCTAAATGGTGTGATTTTTATGGGTTTATTTTTTTTCTCGGCCGTTTTGCTCATCTTAGCCCCTTTCTAAAAAATAATTTTCGTTTTTCTATTAGTTGATATTTGTTCCTTTGATTCTACTTTACACTATTTTTTTTCAAATGCAAGAAATTTTCAAATTATTTTTTTAATTTTCTTTTGATTCAACTAACTTTGTTATTTTCATTTATAAATTATTTATTTTTCTTTCACATTATTAACACATCTTTACTTTAGTATCTTTCTTGTTGAGTGGATAACCGCTCAACCAATATTTTTCATACTCTCCCCTTTAGCCACGGCTCTCCCCCTAAATTAGCCGTGGCTTTTTTATATATTTTTGAATAAAAAAAGAAGCCGTAAGGCTTCTCTTGTAATGTTCCTGGGGGGATTCGGACCCCCGACCTCTCGCTTAGGAGGCGAGCGCTCTATCCAGCTGAGCTACAGAAACAAATATGCAGTCGGTCTTTCGACCGCTGTTATCACATCAGGATTTTGGACTGCATCCAGACCTTGCCTTTAAACCGGCGGCCAACCTTTGGTTCGCCAAACAGGTCTCTGCTGTTTATCGCAACAACAAAATCGAATCCACAACAGTTTAAGTCGAGCTGATAGACCAGCTGACCGTTAAAATCGATGCTTGTCTTTCTAAAGTCTTCAATAGTTCCGATCACGAAGTAGACATCTTCTTCTACACTCTTCGGCATGAAAGTATCTTGAACTACTCCGTAAACGCCTTTATTTTTGACCCTGTTCTCTATTTTAGAATAAATCTCCATTTCTGTCAATGTTAATTCTTCATAAGCTTCTTCTTTTCCGGCGCTGAGTTCGTTTCTTATTCTCTGACGCTTGCCTTCAATCTTTTCCAGTTCTTTGTCTTTGTCATCTCCTTTTGGAAGAATTACTACTCCACTGTTGGAGAGGCCCGTCAGCGTTATTCCATTGAAAAGCATCCTGGCTTCTTCAGTCAGATTTACCCCATCTGTGACCTCATACAGGTTCTGAACATATGAGAAAAGAATACAGCCAAGTTTCCAGCTTTCAACTTTAACGAGGCTGCCTCTCCTGTTTTTCAATTCAATAAGATCTACATTATCAATCGCGGCTTTTCTATCAGTGTCTACTATAGGAAAAACATTCTGACGTACAAATGTCCCATCTTTATATATAAATCCGCGCTCTCTTATTGCCAGATTATCTTTTATATATCTGGTTATTTCTATTTTTTTCTCGGGACTTTTTCCTTCATCATCGATTGCGTCTATTTCTGTATCTGGCTGGCTTTCGACTTGTCTGAAGATGTCTTCAAGATCATTTTCACTGTATCCTGAAAGTCCAACCGCGCAATAAAAATCATTCATCTGATTTTCCTTAATTAGTTCCGTTCAAAGCCTTCTGTAAAGCGTTATCTTCCTCCGGTGACAGACCTATTATCGAATTTCCATCAATAATTTCCTTTATATAGCTGTATGATCCGTCTCTGCTGTGAACTGTATTTATAATAAATCCGTTATTCTTCTCGTCAAGCATCGCCAGAGCAAAGCTCAATTTTCCACCCTGTTCGTCAAGAGCGTCATATTTCTCAAGTCCTGCCTTCTGGTAGCATGGTTCAAGATCTTTTGCGAGCTGATCGATACGTTGCTCATTTTTTCTGTTTCTTTCATCCAACTCGTCAATTTTATCCAGCTTTTCTATAAGAAGTTTCTCGAGCGATTCTCCGCTCTTCCCTTTCATAAATGTCTGGTACTTTTTTTTCAGAGAGTTAAGCTTAGCAGCCTGTACTATTATTATAATAAGCAAAATTAATGCAAAAGCAGCAACTCCAATTAATATATATTCCGGATCTATTCCCAAATATTTTTCGATCATTTTCTTATCCTCGATTTTCCTTTAAAATATTGCTCATTGATTATTGTTTGTTAATCTGATTCAGGCAGCTCACTAATTTTTCAAATTCTTCATTAGAAAAATAATTTATCTCAATCTTGCCTTTATTTTTATCTTTCGGTGTAATCAGAACCTTTGTTCCCGTCTTTTGCTTTAGATTTTCTTCAATCGACTTCAGCTGATTTAGATACTCTTTATCCAGCTTTTGTTTTTCCTTTTTCGGCTCCACTGGCTTCTTTTGGTTCAGATTCTTTACTTCTCTTTCGACGTCGCGAACACTCATTTTTTCATCGAAGATTTTCTGAGCGAACTCATACTGCTTGTCTGGATCATCTATATTTAGTAGTGCTCTGGCATGCCCCGGTGTGATCATTTCTTCGACAAGCATGTCCTGAACTCTCTTATCAAGTTTCAAAAGTCTAAGCGAATTTGTAACAGCAACTCTGCTTTTACTAACCTTCTCTGCAACCTCATCCTGTTTAAGGTTAAATTCCTCCAGGAGTCTTTTATAGGCCTGAGCTTCTTCGATTGGATTTAAATCTTCTCTTTGTATATTTTCAATCAGAGAGACTTCAGTGACTTCCTGTTCAGACATGTCACGAATTACAACAGGAACCTTTTTCAATCCAGCTTTTTTCGCAGCTCTCCATCTTCTCTCACCGGCTATTATCTCATAGTAATCGTCTTTCTTGCGAACCAGAAGGGGTTGAATAATTCCGTACTGTTTAATTGAATCAGAAAGTTCCTGCAGGGCATCCTCATTAAAAATTTTTCTCGGCTGCTCTTTGTTCGGTTCTACTTTATTAATGTCAACCAGAGTCTCCGGACCTTTTTCTGACTCATCTTTCTTTTCTTCATTTCCTACTATATCAGGTATCAGACTGTCAAGACCCTTGCCCAGACCATGTTTATTATTTCTAGCCATTTTTATCCTTCGATTTTTAATTATTTTCGATAATCTCTTTTGCCAGGTTTCTATAGCTCTCAGCTCCGGCTGATTTCGGATCGTAAATATTTATTGGGAGACCATGCGATGGAGCTTCGGCCAGTCTTACATTTCTTGGAATGATCGTCTTGTATATCTTTGTATTTAAATTTTCCTTAACGGATGCAACAACGTCATTTGACAGATTTGTCCTTCCATCGTACATCGTAAAGACTACACCGTTGATCTTCAATTTGCTGTTAAGTCTGTTATGAACCAGGTCAATCGTATGTAACAGCTGGCTTATTCCTTCAAGTGCGTAGTACTCGCACTGAATTGGAACCAGAACACTATCTGCAGTCGTCATGGCATTTACAGTCAAAACATTTAATGATGGTGGACAGTCTATAAATATATAGTCAAAATCATCTGCTATATAGTCGACTGCATTTTTCAAAATAAATTCCTTGTCATTAATTCCGAGTAATTCTATCTCTGCTCCTGCCAAATTTACATTTGCGGGAATTATACTCAGATTCTTCACTCCATCGATATCTATTTTTTTAATAGCTTCTCTTATCGAGCACTCGTCGAGCATTAACTCATAAACAGTATTTTCTACTGTAGTCTTGTCAATTCCGAGTCCACTTGTTGTATTTCCCTGTGGGTCGAGATCTATGATCAATACTCTTTTTCCAGTCTCAGCCATACATGCTGAAAGATTTATAGCTGTGGTCGTCTTTCCGACGCCACCCTTCTGATTTGCAATAGCTATAACTTTACTCATTTTTTCTCCCAAAAAATTTTTTCATTTTGTTTTCAATAGCCTTTGTATTATAGCATTTCACGTGAAACTTTTCTATATTATTCGTAGTTTTTATCTGGTTTCTTTTATATTTTCGCGCACTACCATATTATGTTTCACGTGAAACATATAGATACAATTTCTAGTATTATAGATTATTACTAAGAAAAGTAAAAAAAATTACGAGAAGAAAAATTTCTCGTAAATACAAATCAGAATTGAAATAATGTTTCACGTGAAACATTATTTCAATTTTTTATATTCCAGAATACAAGATTGAACAGTAGAAATCTCAGACTCAACAGATTTCAAGGCAGAATTAACATTCTCAAAATTATTAGAAAGATCAGTGACAGATTTATTTAAAAAAGCCAACTCATCATCATAGGCAAAATCTTTTCTAGGATAAAATGGTTCAAAAGGTCTGGTGTTAGATGAAACATAGTCATCCAACTGCAACTTAGCAGATGATATTGAAGAACGAATAGAAAGTAACTGAGACTTTAATTTATTCTTTTCAGAGTTAAGATTTTCAAGACGTTGATTTAAATATTCTTCGATCATAAAAAATACCAAACGTAAATATTAAAGTGGTTTCTTAGAAGGGGTTCCAGCTTTACGAGGATAAATCTTCGGAGTACCCATATTCTTCTTAATAAGAATAATAGTCCTTGAAATATCAGAATCAGGTAAAGAAAAGCTTTTCACTAAAGAAACACTACCTCCAAGTAAAGAGAAAGCCTTCTTAGAAGAATTAATCTCCTGTTCTGCTTTTTCAGATTTGTAACTCAAAAAATAACCATGAGTTTTAACAAAAGGAAGACAATACTCAGATAAAGTAGAAAGATTAGCAACTGCACGTGAAACACAAAAATTAAAAGAATCTCTCATAGACTTATCATGAGCAGCATCTTCTGCTCTACCATGAACAAATATGACATCAGAAAGTTTAAGTTCTTTACAGACATCCTTTAAAAACACTACTCTCTTGTTTAAAGAATCAAGCAGAGTAAGTTTAATCTCTGGAAAAACAATCTTTAAAGGAATACCGGGAAATCCAGCACCGGTTCCAACATCAATTACAGAAGCGCCAGAATTAAACTTTGATATAATATCAAAATCAGGCAAAAGTTCAACACACGAAAGAGAATCAACAAAATGCTTTAAAACAACATCTTTATAATCAGTAATCGAAGTCAGATTCATGACTTTATTAGTTTCGATAAGCATCTGATAATATAATATGAATTTACCAGCCTGATCATCAGTAAGATCAATATTAAGCGCTTTAAAATTCTTTTTCAAAAAGTATATATCAAAGTCAGCCAAAAATAAAACCTCAATCTTTCAAATATTTACCAGATTCAATATATATAAGCAATACAGAGATATCCGATGGAGAAACACCAAGTATTCTTGAAGCCTGTCCGATACTAACAGGCCTGGCCTCCTTTAACTTCTGTCTTGCCTCAATGCGAAGTGATGGAACCTTATCATAGTCAAGATTATCAGGAATAAGCTTGTCCTCGAGTTTTTTAAAATGCAAGACCTGCTTATTTTCTCTTTCAATATAACCAGAATATTTTATCTGTATATTAACCTGCTCTCGTACAGAAGCATCAAGAGAAGGACGATCAGAATCAAGTGGAGCTGTCTTATCATAAGATAACTCAGGACGACGAATAAGTTCTGAAAGCCCAATTCCAGAATTAACTGGTACAGAATGATAAGCCTTCAAAAAATCCTGTGTCGTCTTAGTATCACCGATAAAAACCTTATCTACACGGGATATTTCTTCCCTTGTTTCTTCTATCTTATCCTCAACTTTTTCGAAACGATCTTCCGAAATTAATCCTGCTTCATAACCATATTTTGAAAGACGGATATCGGCGTTATCTTGGCGTAAAAGGAGACGATATTCCGCTCTGCTTGTCATCATTCGGTAAGGTTCAGTAAGTTCCTTGGTAACAAGATCATCAATTAAAACGCCAATATAGCCATCCGAACGAGAAAGTAATATAGGCTTTTTCTTCTGGACAAAACGTGCAGCATTGATTCCAGCAACAAGTCCCTGAGCAGCAGCCTCTTCATAACCGCTGCTGCCATTGAACTGCCCGCCTGAAAAAAGACCAGAAATAGCTTTAAACTCGAGAGAATTTTTCAACTGATGAGAAGCAAGGCAATCATATTCAATAGCATAGGCATTACGAACAATATTGCAGTGTTCAAGGCCGGCAATAGTATGATAAAATTCATACTGTACAGACTCAGGCATTGAAGATGAAGCTCCACTGACATACATTTCATTTGTCATCAGGCCTTCAGGTTCAATAAAGAGCTGATGTCTTTTTTTATTGCTGAATTTTACAACTTTATCTTCAAGAGAAGGGCAATATCTTGGACCAGTCCCCTCTATAACACCAGCATAGATTGGACTCTCATCCAGATGAGCTCTGATTATATCATGAGTATGCTCATTAGTATAAGTCAGATAGCAGGAAACCTGAGGTTTTTGAATAGCTCTCTTATCAGAAGTAAAAGAAAATGGAGTAATAACGGGATCTCCAAACTGTTCAGTCATTTTAGAAAAATCAATTGAGCGTCTGTCAATTCTGCACGGTGTGCCAGTCTTAAAGCGGAGAAGTTTAACATTATTAGCGAGAAGTGAATCACTGAGGTGGGTTGCAGCCTTAAGTCCACTAGGTCCAGTATACTCTATAACACTACCGTAAAGACATCTCGCATTCAAATAAGTACCGGTACAAAGAACAACAGCCTTTGCGAAATATGTCGCACCAGATATAGTCTTAACACCCTTAATCTTACCATTATCAATAATAAGATCACAGACCTCAGCCTGACGAAGAACAAGATTTGGAGTTGATTGAAGGACCTTTCTCATCTCAATAGAATAAGCAAGTTTATCGGCCTGGCATCTGAGAGAATGAACTGCGGGACCTTTGCTCGAATTAAGCATTTTAGACTGAATAAAAGTCTTGTCAATATTTTTTGCCATCTCTCCTCCAAGGGCATCGATTTCACGAACCAGGTGACCTTTGGAAGAACCACCAATATGAGGATTACATGGCATAAAAGCAACAGAATCCATACTGACAGTAAAAATTATAGTGGAAAGTCCCATTCTGGCAGAAGCCAACGCAGCCTCACAACCAGCATGACCAGCACCAACCACAACAACATCGTAATTTTCACAAATCTGACTCATATAATATACCTATATAAAAATAGTTAAATCATTTACCCATACAAAAATCAGAGAAAACCTTATTTACAAGGTCATCCTCTACTTCTTCCCCTAAAATAAATCCAAGTGACTTATAAGCATCATAGAGATCTGAAGTAAAGAAATCTTCTGAAAGGCCATTAGCGATAGAAGAACGTACTAATTCAAGAGATTTCAAAGCATCATTGAGATAATTATAATTCTGCTCGGAAGTAATGTAAAATTTATCGTTATCAAGATTTCCATCAAAGAACAAATCGGAAACAGCATTTTTTAAATCATCCAGACCTTTACCTGTAATAGTAGAGAATTCAACCACATGTCCTTTAAAGTAGCGGCAGATATCATCAGAATCAACGTTAGAAACTAAGTCTGACTTATTTAAAAGAACTATAGTAGAACTGCGGTCAAAATCTGACAGAAATTTGATATCCTCATCAGAAAGATTGTCAGACGAATCAACTAAATATAGATTAAGCTCTGCATCAGACTGTGCCTTTATAGCTTTCTTAACTCCGATTGATTCTACCATATCAGAAGTCTTTCTGATACCGGCAGTGTCAACAAGATTTAATACAAAGTCACCAAGTACTACCCTGTCTTCAATCATATCACGAGTAGTGCCTGGAATATCAGTAACTATAGCTTTCTCATGTCCGGATAGAAAATTCAGGAGTGAAGATTTTCCGACATTTGGTCTTCCTGAAATAACTGTATTAATACCTTCCTTTAAAAGACTGCCCTGACGATAAGAAGAAATAAGTTTCTTTATCTCAATAGTCCATCTGGTCAGAGCTACTGAGAGTTTTGAGTCAAAACCATCAAGATTATAGTGTTCAGGATCGTCTAAAGCAGCTTCGACAAAAGCAGCCTCGTGTAAAATTTCAGAGCGGATTTTTTTAACTTTTTTTGAGAGAAATCCTGAAAGCTGACGAATAGAATTTCTATAAGAAGCTTCACTTCCTGATTCAATCAAATCCATAACAGATTCAGCCTCAGAGAGGTCCATACGACCATTAAGAAAAGCCCTCTTAGAAAATTCACCAGGTTCGGCAGAACGAATACCTGTATCAAAAATTAAAGATAAAACTTTACGAAGAACATAAATGCCGCCATGGCAGTTTACTTCAACTGAATCTTCACCAGTATAACTGTGTGGAGCTTTAAAAACTGAAACAAGAACCTCATCTATCACGTTACCATTAAAATCAACAATGTGACCATAATTAATAGTATTGGCGTCATAATCAGTTAAATGCTTTTTTCCACGGTAAATCTTATCTACAAGCTCAATTGACTTATCACCACTGACACGGATGATTCCAATGCCAGACGCGGAAAGAGGTGTAGCTAAGGCTGCTATAGTTTCTGAAATATTATTCATAATAAAAATAGTATAAAACTTTATCCACAAAAAAAGTTGATAGAGTTGATAAAATCTTAATAAAACAAAAGCCTGTTACCATAAAGGAACAGGCTAAACATCAGATGAAAATCAATAAATCAGTTGCGAACGTACTCAATAACTACATGTCTGTAAGGATCTTCACCCTCAGAATGAGTAGTGATATGTTCTTCACCCTGAAGTGCAGAATGGATAATTCTTCTCTCGTATGGATTCATAGCTTCAAGAGAAACAGAACGACGTGTCTTTCTTACTTTATATGCGACATTCCTGGCAAGATTTGCTAGAGTCTCTTCTCTCCTGTGTCTGTAATCCTCAGTATCAAGCTTAACTCTGACATAATCATCGCTGCCCTTATTTACAACAAGATTTGTCAAATACTGGAGACTGTCAAGAGTAGCTCCGCGCTTCCCTATAAGCATACCCATATGATCACCAGACATATTTATAGAAAGAGAATTTTCTTCATCATTAAAGAACATCTCAAGATCAACTGTAAGGCCCATCTTATCAAAGACATCATCTAAGAAATTCTTCGCCTTATCAGTATATGAAGTCTGTTTCTTTCTGGCATTGATCACAGCGTCCTTTGAACCGATACCAAAGAGGCCGCCGGCAGAACCTTTTTCTAACACACTATATTCGATCTCATCAGATGGAACACCCAAACCTACAGATGCTGCTGTAATAGCATCCTCTACCGTTTTACCGGTATATTCCTTAAATTCCTCCATCAAAACCCTCCAAAAAGATAAATTTATTTCTTAGTATTACGCTCGTTAAAATCTTTGACAAGATTAGCCTTAGAAGTCATAGAACCTTTTCTGGCTTTAGAAGATGCTTCTCTGGCTTTGTTAAGCTGATCAGCTTTATCCTGAGAAATATTAGCACTCCTAGATAAATTTCTGGTACTCATATTACCGTACTGATACATGTTAGCACGCTTGATACCGCGTTTCTCAGCTTTCTTTGCAGCTTTCTCTTTATTCTTTTCAATAATGTCGTTAAGATCAATCTTTTCAAAATGCTTATTCAGAACAATCTGCTGAATAGATCTGATCACAGCACCAGCGATCCAGTAAAGTGAAAGACCGACAGGAGTCGTAAATGAAATAAAGAATGTGATCAGAGGCATCATGAAGTTCATGGTCTTCATCTGTCTGGCTGCAGCGTCATTTCCATTATCAGACTGTGGCGTAAGCTTCATATTAAAATACTGTGAAAGATAAGCCACAATAGGAATAAGAAGCGCTGCAATAAAAAGTCCTGCTCCGGCGCCATGAATACCAGACATCATCTGGCTCCATGGAGTATCAGAAATATTTAATACTCCAAAGTAATTAACCTGTGAAAGCTGCCTGTGTGCAGTCTCAATCTGAGATGACAGCTTAGGAAAATCATTCTGTAAAGTATTCCATCCACTGTTAGGAAGCTTGTATAAAACATCGATAATGTGATTCTTAATAGCAGCTGAATCACCGGCCTTAAAATCTATATTACTAAGATGAGCTGTAATAACGAGTTTGCTCATAACTGATTCAAAACCAGATGTCTTAAAAATACCTGTAGCAACGTTAGTAAAAATAGACTTAACACTGCTCAAATAAGCTGGAATATTGTTAAATACACCATAGAGAGCGTACAAAATAGGAAGCTGAATCACAAGCTGAATACAACTGCCCATAGGAGAAACACCATACTTATCATACAGAGCCTGAGTCTCTTCCTGCATAGCCTGCATAGAAGCAGTATCTCTCTTATTCTTGTACTTGTCCTGGATGGCTTTCATCTCTGGCTGCATCTTACGCTGGAGCATAGCGAACTTCTGCTGCTTAAAAGTGAGAGGCAGAAGAGCCATATAGATAACAATGGTAAAAAGCATAATAGCAATAGCTATTGCTCCACCGTGAATTCCAAGCAGGGAATAGATTAAATAATAAAGTTTATCCATGACCCAGCCAAGGCCACGGGCAATCGGTCCAATAATAGCAGTATTGGAAGCAGTTAAAAAAATAGCTGGCAAAATAATCCTCCAATCATGGCACAGGGTCATATCCGCCATGTGAGAACGGATTACACCTTATGATCCTCCATAAAGCGAGCAGGCCACCCTTTAGTGCACCGTATTTCTCTACAGCCTCAAGGCCGTAAGTCGAACAAGTCGGATAATAAGGGCATCTCGTCGTTTTAAAAGGAGAAATGTTTTTACGATAAAATTTAATAAGAAAAATTAAAAATTTCTTTGCCATATTGTCAAATAAGACCGTGATATTTAAATAAGGTAAGAAGTGAACATTCGATCAGGTGAAAATCAGCATCCTTTGCCGCCTTACGGAGAATAACTACGAAATCATATCCTTTAGGAAACAAATCCTCATGAATACGATATGATTCTCTGACAAGCCTTGTGAGATGATGCCTGACTACACTGTTACCAACCTTCTTACTAACAGAAATACCCAGTCTGTTACTATCCATATCATTAGGTAAAACATAGAGGACAAGTGTATGATCTGATTTAGACCTGCCCCTTCTGTACACCTTTTTGAAATCAGAATTTTTCTTAAGTGAGTCAGTAAACTTCATAAAAATAAAAGGCCACAAAAAGTGGCCTGAAATTTAAGCGGTAAGAGTCTTTCTACCCTTCGCACGTCTGGCTGCAAGAACCTTACGACCGCCCTTAGAACTCATTCTTGAACGAAAACCATGAACCTTCGATCTCTGACGTTTCTTTGGCTGAAAAGTCATCTTCATAAAAGAAACACCTCCTTATAATAAATTAAAATATAAATCCATTTGAAAATACAAAAACGGACAAAACAACGACTATAATTGTATCAAAAACAGGGAACTTGTCAAGCACAAGATAACAAAAACAGGCAACAAGATATAGTTATCAACAGTAAGTGGATAAATTTGTGGATAATCTGAAGATTTCATGTGAAAAACATCAACAAACGTTGTAAAATAAGGAAAAGTAAACCTGTTGATAACTTAATTTCAAGTCAAAAATAATCACAAATATTTCATTAAAGGTTGAAACTATGCACGTTTTTAGATAAAATAAATATTGGCGTTTTATCGCTTGAGATTAAAAGAACATTTTTTTATTAAGAAGATAAAAAATTTTCTTCATATATAAAATATAAAATAAAAAGTAACACAACGAGGAACGGCTGATGGATGAGCTTCAAGATAAATGGAATCAAATACTTCAAAGCGTTAAAGAAGACTTCGAAATAAACGACGTCTCTTTCAACACCTGGCTTCTCCCTCTCAAAGTAGATTCAGTAGAGGGTCAGACTGTAACCATTGTAGCATCTGATGAGACAGACGAGATGGCCATAAACTACATCTCTAAAAAATACGAAAAACCAATTGCTACAAAGATTGCAGAATTTACAGGTAAAGAGTACAAGATAAAATTTATCCTGGCTAAAGACAAGAAACAAGAGACAGAAAAAACCAAAGTAAATGTGACAACAACTCAAAACTACGCCGCATCCAATTTAAATGAGAAATATACATTTGATACATTCGTAGTAGGTAACAATAACAGATTTGCACAGTCAGCAGCTCTGGCTGTAGCTGAGACACCAGGAGAGACATACAATCCTCTATATATATATGGAGGGCCGGGACTAGGTAAAACACACCTGATACAGGCTATCGGAAATTTCATCCTCCAAAATAACCCAGATAAAAAAGTTCTCTATGTTACATCTGAGGAATTCTTAAATGAGGTCATAGAATCCATTAGAAGTACGAACAATACTACTTCTATGGGAAAGTTCCGCGACAAGTACAGGAAAGTGGATGTTCTTATGATTGACGATATACAGTTTATTATAGGAAAAGAATCTACTCAGGAAGAATTTTTCCATACTTTCAATGCACTCCACTCAGCAGGAAAACAGATAGTCCTCACATCGGACCGACCTCCTAAAGAAATGGAGACGCTAGAAGCCAGAATTCGTTCGAGATTCGAATGGGGACTTATGGCCGATATAGGATCTCCAGACTATGAGACTCGAATGGCAATTCTTCGAAAGAAAGTAGAAGAAGAACATATTACATTAGACGATGAGATTTTAAATTACATAGCTACAAATATAAAGACAAATATCAGGGAGATTGAAGGCGCCTTAAACAGGCTGATAGCTTATTCAAATATCGAACATAAGGAGATAACGCTGGAAGTCGCACAACAGGAACTTGCAAATATTATAGCTCCTGAAAAACCAAGAGAGATTACACCACAGCTTATTGTAGAGGTTGTAGCTGAATCCTACGGAATCACCGTCGATCAGATGATTTCTAAAAATAAAAGCAAAAATATCACAGAGCCTAGACAGATTGCAATGTATCTGTGCCGTGAATTAACAAACAATCCACTTGAATCGATTGGAAAACTCCTTGGTGGACGCGACCATTCGACAATTATCCACGGTGCGAACAAAGTTGCAGATGAGTATAAACGTAACGAAGAGTACAGGAAACAAATAGACAGTATAAAAAATAAAATTAAGCCAGATTAAACTTGATCTGTACACAGTCTGTAAAGATACTTTCACACCAGACTAACACTAAAAATTTTTAACCAAAAGATCAAAAATACAGTAAAAAAGCGTATTAACAGACTTATCAACAAATCCACAGTCTATAATATTAAGAATACTATATATTTAATTATTATTATTGCAAAACCGCTCCGCGGAATTTAATAGACTGGCGAAAGGAGTTATTAACCTGATGAAAATATCATGTTCCCAATCAGCACTTCAAAATAGTGTGAATGTAGTATCTAAAGCAGTACCGGGAAAAACACCGATGCCTATATTGGAGTGCATCCTCTTAAAGACAGAAAACAACGTACTTAAGCTCACAGCAAGTAACATGGATCTGGGGATTGAGAGTATAGTAACTGATACTATAGTTGAAGAAGAAGGTTACGTGGCTCTTGATGCAAAACTCTTTTCGGATATGGTAAGGAATCTGCCAGCTGATACAGTATATATCGAAAGTGACGACCAGTTTCACACAACTATCAGATGTGGAAAAGCTGAATACAAGATTATCGGAAAGTCAGGACAGGATTTTCCTAAGCTTCCGATCGTAAAAATCGATGAGCCGGTTGTTTTATCACAGCTTACACTCAAGAATATTATTACTCAGACCTCATTTGCAGCCGCTGTAAATGAAGCCAACAAGATGATGACCGGTGTCTTTATGGAAATCCATGAGAACCAGATGAAGATGGTAGCTTTAGATGGGCACAGGATTTCTATCAGAGTTATCGAACTTAAGCAGCCTTATCCAGATCACAGTGCAGTAATTCCTGGAAAGTCTTTAAACGAGATTGTAAAGAACCTTTCAAGTGAGCAGCAGAATGAAGCAATGATATATTTCACAGAAAACCAGATGATAGTAGACATAGAAAACACTACTATGGTCGTGCGTCTGATAGATGGGGAATATTTTAACTATGAGCAGATGATCCGCGCACAGTTCAAGACGAAGGTAATTATTAACCGCCGCGAGCTTATGGAAGGTATTAACCGCGCTACTCTTCTGGTCAAAGAGGGAGATAAGAAGCCTGTCATAATAAATGTCACAGAGGACAAGTTGGAACTGATGGGCAATTCTGCAGTAGGAACCTTGAAGGAAGACATTCCTGTTGTAAAGGAAGGCAATGATTTAATGATCGGATTCAATCCGAGATTTTTGCTGGATGCCCTTCGTGTTATAGATGATGAACAGGTAACAATGTATCTGATGGATGCGAAGTCACCTGCATTTTTCAAAAATGATACGGAAACATATAACTATATTATTTTGCCAGTTAATTTTTTGAATCAGAGATAAGATGGAAATACAGATCAGAGAAACAGATGAATTCATAAAGCTTGGTCAGGCGCTGAAAAAAGCGGGATTAGTTGGTTCTGGTGTTGAAGCAAAGGAATGCATTTTAAACGGCGAAGTTAGTGTTAATGGAGAACAGGAACTTCGCCGCGGCAGAAAGCTCTATGATGGAGATGTTTTTAGTTACAATGGGGAAGAGATAAAGGTCGTCAAATGATAGTAAAGTCACTTGAGCTGATGAATTTCAGAAATTATGAGCGGCTTTCTATAGAGTTCGATCCTTCGACAAATATTATATACGGCGACAATGCTCAGGGAAAGACAAATATACTGGAAGCAATTTGCGTAAGCGGAACCAGCAGATCCTTAAGAGGCAGCCGGGACAGGGAAATGATCAGGTTTGGTCAGGACGAAGCTCATATAAGGACTATCGTTGAGAAGGATTCGAATGAGTATCGCATCGATATCCACCTGAAAAAAAATCACTCGAAGGGCATAGCTGTTAACAAGATCCCTATAAAAAAATCTTCTGAACTTTTCGGAATATTAAACATCATATTTTTCTCGCCTGAGGACCTGTCAATCATAAAGAGCGGGCCAGAAAAAAGGCGGAGATTCATAGATATGGAGCTTTGTCAGATTGACAAAATTTATCTTTACAATCTGACAGAATATAATAAAGCTTTAAATCAGCGTAACAGGCTGCTTAAAGACATTGTAAGAAATAAAAAACTTCTCGATACTCTGCCGGTTTGGGATGACAAATTAGCAGAATTCGGATCAAAAATTATAAAAAGGCGTGAGCAGTTTGTCGAAGAAATCGCTCCTGTCATAAATGTACTTCACAGAGAAATATCAAATGAAAGGGAGGATGTGAAGCTTTTTTACGAAAAGAATATTTCGGCAGATGGTATGCGGGAAGCTCTTGATTTTTCATTTGATAACGATATGAGACTTGGGTCTACTACGAAGGGTCCTCACAGAGATGATCTGAGATTTGATCTGGGGGATGTAGATTTAAGAAAATACGGATCACAAGGTCAGCAGCGTACTGCTGCTCTCTCACTTAAGCTGTCTGAAGTTTCTATGATGGAAAAAGAGACTGGTGAGAAACCTGTTCTCCTTCTTGACGATGTGCTGTCTGAACTTGACAGCAGAAGGCAGAAAGACCTTCTAAAAAGCCTTTCGGATACCCAGACTTTGATCACTTGTACCGGACTCGATGATTTTGTAAAGAATCAGTACAAAGTGAACAAGATTTTTGAAATAAGAAACGGAGTTGTTGTAAATGGTTGAACATGAATATGGCGGAGATCAGATTCAGATTCTGGAAGGACTTGAGGCTGTAAGAAAAAGGCCTGGTATGTATATCGGATCGACATCTGCTAAGGGACTTCATCACCTGGTCTATGAGATTGTAGATAATTCAGTAGATGAAGCACTTGCGGGATTCTGCCACCATATACAGGTCGAAATAAATAAGGGAAATACCATAACTGTCACAGATGATGGCCGTGGTATCCCGGTAGACATCAACCATAAGTCTGGAAAACCAGCGGTTGAGGTCGTATTTACGGTACTTCATGCCGGTGGAAAATTTGGAGGCGGAGGATACAAGGTATCCGGAGGTCTGCATGGTGTTGGTGCTTCTGTTGTAAATGCACTCTCGGACTGGCTTGTAGTTGAAGTTCGAAGGGATGGAAAGGTTTACAAACAGACTTACGAAAAGGGAAAGACGACTTCGGATCTTGAAGTAGTAGGTTCGTGTGATCCTGAATCTACAGGAACCAAGGTAACATTCAAACCGGATGAGACAATTTTTGAAGTCACAGAATACGACTATGATACGCTTAAAGTTCGTCTGAGAGAGACTGCTTTTTTGACGAAGGGTTTAAAGATTTCTCTTACCGACCACAGAGGTGAGGAAGACAGAAAAGATGTCTTTCACTATGAAGGTGGAATCAAGGAGTTTGTTGAATATTTAAATAAGGGTAAACAGCCCCTCTATCCAGATATTATCTACTGTGAAGGTGTGAAGAACGGCGTAATGGTCGAAGTTGCAATGCAGCACAATGACTCATTTAACGACTCGACTTACAGTTTTGTAAATAATATTATAACACCAGAGGGTGGAACTCATGTAGCCGGATTCAAAGCTGCGATGACACGTACGTTTAATAAATACGCGGTGGAAAACAAGATTATAAAAGAAAATGAGCAGCTTCTCACAGGTGATGATATCCGTGAGGGAATGACAGCAATCATCAGTATTAAGATCGAGGATCCTCAGTTTGAAGGCCAGACAAAGCAAAAACTTGGAAACAGCGATGCGAAGACAGCCGTGGATTCAGTTGTAAGTGAACAGCTTACATATTATCTCGAGCAGCATCCGCAGGTTGCAAAGATTATCTGTGAAAAATCACTTTTGGCACAGAGAGCCAGAGAAGCAGCCAGAAAAGCAAGAGACCTGACCAGAAGAAAGACAGCTCTCGACTCTACTTCTCTTCCTGGAAAACTCGCTGATTGTACTGACAAAGATCCATCTCACTGTGAGATTTTCATAGTTGAGGGAGATTCAGCAGGTGGATCTGCAAAGACTGCAAGAAGTCGTGCAACTCAGGCTATTTTACCTCTCAGAGGAAAAATCTTAAACGTAGAGAAAGCCAGTGAGGACCGAATTTACAGCAATAAAGAGATAAAGGCTATGATCACAGCCTTTGGTACCGGAATCCTGGATGATTTTGATATAACGAAGCTCAGATATCATAAGATTATAATAATGACAGATGCCGATGTCGATGGAGCTCATATTGCGACGCTGATGCTGACATTTATTTACAGGTTTATGCCTGAGCTTATTAAGCAGGGTTATGTATATCTGGCTATGCCTCCACTTTATAAGATAGAGAGGAACAAAAAAGTCTGGTATGCCTACAATGACGATCAGCTTAATAAGATCATGGATGAAATCGGACGTGACGACAAGAATAAAGTCCAGCGTTATAAAGGACTTGGTGAGATGGATGCAGACCAGCTCTGGGAGACAACTATGGATCCGGAGCGCCGTGTACTTAAACGTGTAAATATGGATGAAGACGATCTTTCAGAGATCGATAAGGTATTTTCTACACTGATGGGTGACGAAGTAGAGCCACGACGCGAATTTATCATTGAGAACGCGAAAAAGGTAGAAAATCTGGACGTATAAGGATAAAGCATGGATGACAAAATTTTTGACAACATTAGAGATGTAGAACTGAAGAATACGATGGAGTCTTCATATCTCGACTATTCGATGAGTGTTATCGTATCGCGTGCACTTCCGGATGTCAGAGATGGATTGAAGCCAGTTCAGCGTCGTATCCTCTATTCTATGAGCGAGATGAACAACTATCCGGACAAACCTCACAGAAAGTGCGCCCGTATAGTCGGTGATACAATGGGTAAATATCACCCGCATGGTGACTCATCTATTTACGGAGCCCTGGTAAATCTCGCACAGGATTGGAATACTAGATATCCTCTCGTTGACGGACATGGAAATTTTGGTTCAGTCGATGGAGATAGTCCGGCTGCTATGCGTTATACAGAGGCCCGTCTATCTAAAATTTCGCTTGCTATGATCCAGGATATCGGAAAAGATACTGTGGATTTCATACCAAACTACGATGAGACTGAAAAAGAGCCTGTAGTACTGCCATCCCGTTTTCCTAATTTACTTGTAAACGGTGCCCAGGGTATTGCAGTCGGAATGGCTACAAATATTCCACCACACAATCTCCGTGAAGTCATAGATGCAGTCGTTCGTATAATCGATAATAAAGTAAACGAAGACCGTGATACTTCTATCGATGAGATTATGACGATAATCAAAGGTCCTGACTTCCCGACAGGTGCCGAGATAATCGGACATAAGGGAATAAATGATACATACAGGACAGGTCGTGGAAAAATAAGAGTTAGAGGCATCACAGACATAGAGCCGATGGCAAATGGCAAAAACCGTATCGTAATTTCTGAACTGCCATACTATGTGAATAAAGCCCGCCTTATTGAAAATATTGCAGAGCTTGTCAAGAACAAAAAACTCGATGGAATAACAGCTCTTCGTGATGAGACCAGCCGTGAGGGAATGAGAGTTGCAATCGAGCTGAGAAAAGATGTAAATCCTCAGATCATGCTGAATAAACTCTATAAGCACACTCAGCTTCAGGAGACATATGGAGCTATAATGCTCGCGCTTGTAGATAATCAGCCAAAGATTTTAAATTTAAAAGAGCTGCTTGACTACTATCTCAAATTCCAGGAAGAGGTAGTTACCCGCCGTACAAAATACGATCTGAATAAGGCACAGGAGAGAGCTCATATCTTAGAGGGACTTCTGAAGGCACTTGATTATATTGACGAAGTTATTAGTATAATCAGAGGTTCAAAGGATGTCTCCACTGCCAAGCAGAGCTTGATGGATAGATTTGCACTCGACGATGTGCAGGCATCAAATATCGTTGAGATGAGACTTCGTGCCCTGACTGGACTAGAAAGACAGAAGCTTGAGGATGAGTACAAGGGCCTTGAAGAAAAGATTAAGGAGTACCAGGCAATTCTTGGAGATGAAAAGATTCTTCTTGGTGTAATAAAGAAAGAGATTCTTGTCTATAAAGATAAATATGGTGATGACAGGAGAACCCGTATCGTTGCTGGCGACGGCGATGAAGAACTCGATGACGAGGATCTGATTCCAGACGACAATGTAGTCATCACATTTACAAATATGGGTTACATCAAGCGTATGAGCATTGAAAATTTCAAGGCTCAGGGACGTGGTGGAAAAGGCATCAAGGGCACTGAACTGCTCGACGGTGATTTTGTAACTGAATTTATGATGACGACGAATCATCATACACTGCTGTTCTTTACAAACAAAGGTCGTGTCTACAAACTGAAGGCATATAAGATACCTGAGGCTTCAAGGACAGCCAGAGGAACAGCAATCGTAAATCTGATTCAGCTGGCAGGTGATGAGAAAATCACTTCTACTATTGCCCTTCGAGACAAAGTCGATGAGCAGAATGACTATCTCTTCATGGTCACAAACAGCGGTATTGTAAAGAAGACAAAAGTCAGTGAATTTGAAAATATAAATAAAAATGGTCTTATTGCAGTAAATCTGAAAGACGGCGATGAGCTTATAACCGTAAAGAAAGTTACGGATAGCGATGAGATTCTGCTATTTACTAAATTCGGCCAGTCCTGCAGATTCAAGTCGACAGATGTAAGACCAATGGGACGAAATGCAACAGGTGTCCGTGGCATGAATCTTGCGGAAAATGATGAGATAATCGCTATGCAGCTTGATTCCCAGGGAGATTCAGCATTTATCGTTTCAGAGAAGGGACTAGGAAAGTGCACTCTGCTCTCAGAATTCCCTGTAAAGAACAGAGGAATCAAGGGAAATAAGTGCTATACGATTTCTGAACGTACCGGAAACCTTGCAGGTGTCAAAGTAGTAAATCAGGATGATGAAATAATGATCATCAATACGAACGGAACCATCATCAGGATAAAGGTAGGAGAAACAACTCTTCAGTCCCGTTACGGAACTGGTGTTAAGCTTATTAATTTAAAGACAGGTGAAAAAGTGGCATCTATAGCCAAGGTACGTCGTGATTATCTTGAAGAGGAAGCTAAGGAAGAAGCTGAAAATATTTCAGAAGATCCTGAAGAAACAGTTTCTGCTGATTCTGGTTCTGATTTAAACAATAAAGACCAGGAGAAAAATGATATAAATAGATTGCTGGACAGAGCTGATCAGGACAAGAATGAGAATTGACAAGCAAAATTAAACAGCTGCAGTTTACAGACTGAGAATCCAGATTTAGACAAGAAGGTAGTATGGTTCGAGAAGTAGATGTAAGTGAAATAACTAAAAACATCCGTGAGATGTGTATTTCCGTTAACTATGAGCTGTCTGATGACATGAAGAAGGTACTCTCTTCTGCTAAACAGAGTGAAAAATCACCACTTGGCAGTCAGATTCTTGGGCAGCTCCAGAAAAATCTGGATATTGCAAAAAATGACAGGATTCCAATCTGCCAGGATACTGGAATGGCAGTCATTTTCTTAGATATCGGTCAGGATGTCCATTTGACAGGTGGAAGTCTTGAAGATGCTGTAAATCAGGGCGTCAGGGAAGGCTACACTGATGGATTTCTGAGAAAGTCAGTTGTTTCAGATCCTATCATCAGAAAAAATACAAATGACAATACTCCTGCGATAATTCACGAGAGAATCGTTCCAGGTGATAAGGTTCGGATTAAAGTGGCGCCTAAGGGATTTGGCAGTGAGAATATGAGTCAAATTTTCATGTTAAAGCCAGCTCAGGGCATTGATGGTGTAAAGGAAGCTATATTAAAAGCTGTAAATGACGCCGGACCGAATGCCTGTCCTCCAATGGTAGTTGGTGTCGGAATCGGTGGCAATTTTGAAAAATGTGCAGAGATGGCGAAAGAGGCTCTGACCCGTGAAGCAGGTGTACATTCTGATATCGCCTGGGTTTCAGACCTTGAAAAAGAGATGCTAAGTGAAGTAAATAAACTTGGCATAGGGCCAGCAGGCTTAGGCGGAACAGTTACAGCACTCGCGGTAAATATAAACACCTATGCCACTCATATCGCAGGTCTTCCGGTAGCCGTAAATATCTGCTGCCATGTAAACCGTCACATAGTAAGGGAGATTTGATATGGAATTACATATGGAACTGCCTGTAACGGCAGAAAAAGCCGATTCTCTTCACGCCGGAGATTTTGTATATCTGAGTGGACAGATGTACGTAGCAAGAGACGCTGCCCACAAGCGCCTGATGGAACTGATCGAAAAAAACGAGAAGCTTCCGATAGATCTGAAAGACTGCACAATTTACTATATGGGCCCATCGCCAGCCAGAGAAGGCCGTCCTATAGGCTCAGCAGGTCCTACAACCGCGAGCCGTATGGACAAATACGCTCCTACTCTTCTTGATCTCGGCGAAAAAGCAATGGTCGGAAAGGGAAAACGTACCAGAGAAGTACTAGACGCTGTCGTCAGAAATCATGCAGTTTACTTCGCTGCTATCGGCGGCGCAGGTGCCCTTTTATCGAAATGCATCAAAAAATCTGAAATTATAGCATATGAAGATCTCGGAGCTGAGGCAATAAGACTTATTACTGTAGAAGATTTCCCGGTAATCGTTGTAGCAGATGACCATGGAAATAATCTCTATGCTACAGCACAGGCAGAGTACAGAAAAAAATAAAAACATATTGACAAAGTAGAAAAAATTTAGTAAAATAGAAAAGCACGTTGAGAGCGGAGACTTGTAGACGTGACTTGGTATAGGGCATTTTTTTTAAATGCTTTTTGGAGAAGTACTCAAGAGGCCGAAGAGGTGCCCCTGCTAAGGGTATAGGTCGGGAAACCGGCGCGAGGGTTCAAATCCCTCCTTCTCCGTTATATGGCGCCATAGCCAAGTGGTAAGGCAAAGGTCTGCAACACCTCTATCCCCGGTTCAAATCCGAGTGGCGCCTCTATTAAAAAATCCAGACTCAAATGAGTCTGGATTTTTTTTATTAGAAATTTTCATTCTGCTGCTGATGCATTGCTGCGTAAAGCATCCGAAGGTTATCATAGTAATCGCATAAAGCGGTCGAGTACCATGGATTCACATAGAACAGAGCGAAGAGTCCGATCGTAATGATTGAGAGAATGAACCAACCGAGAAATGACAGGGATAATACAAAATATTCCCACTTGTGTCCCTGCATCATATCGGTAGAAAGTCTTCTGGCCTGAGTACCTGTCATTCTGGGATTGTCAGCCAGAATATAGGGAACCATAGCCCAGCAAAAAACTTTGTATATGGCAGGAATACAGCAGATAAAAGTAACCACGAGTAAAAACAGCAGTCCTACTCCTGTTGGTATAGGGATATTAATTCTCGGAATCTTAGTGAATCTAAAATCCAATCCTGCTACAGCCAAAATCGCACCTGCGGCAACACTTAATGGAACGCTCCAAAGGAAAAGAAGAAGACTGGTCGTAAATGAAGCTCCAAATACATTTCCAAAGTTGTCGAAAATGTCGAACATATTTCCAACCGAGACCCTGTGATTTCTGATGACACCTAAAATAACATAGTATCCGCCGACAAAGAGAATCGGTGATAAAAACCATGAAATAACAGGTCCAATAAATGGGATGACATCGATTCCCGTCGATATCAGCGCTGGAAGAATTGATGCAGCAAGAATAGTGCCGTAATTTTGCCTGAAAAAAGCTTTAGATTCACCTTTTAAGATAGAACGGTCTAAAGATCCGTTAATAAATACTGGCTGCCTCTGAACAGGTGGAGGTGTCTGCCATTCGCTGTTATTATCCAATCGAATTACTCCTTTACTAAATAATTTACTATATTTTAGCAAAAAGGCGCAGATTTGTCATCATAGGAATGGGCTTTGAAATAAAAAAATAATTTTTAGTATAAACAGTTAAATAATCATTAAATAGTAATAATTTAAAGTTTAGAAATAAAAAATAACAAAGAAAATTTAAAAAAGTTCTTGCATTTTAGAAAATCAAAGTGTATAGTATAGACAATTTAAGAAGATAAACCGTTGAAGCGGAGATAAAGGTTATCGAGCACGTACAGAGAGTCCTGGATGATGAGAATGGATCGCACGCAGATTTCATAAATGGACCGCTGAGGGCGCAGTGAAAAGGGTTACTCCTTATTATTCTGCGACGTCGGGCATACGTTAGTTGCCGGAGGTATGATGGTACTTCGCTAAGTGTACGGTTCAGTCCGTGAATCAGGATGGCACCGCGGGATGTAGATTATTCTAAGCCCGTTCCTGAAGACATTTTTATGTGTCTTCAGGAACGGGCTTTTTTGTTTGGAATAAGGCGAAGTTCAAAAGAAAGGAGAAACAGTGAAACCAGATTTGGAAAGAGTCAAGGAAATCGCAATGGACAGTGGTTTCAAGAGGGTTCCGGTGTATGAAGAGCTTTATGCCGATACACTTACCCCGATCGTAGCGATGAAAAAGCTGAGAGCTGCTAGTAATCACGTATATCTGCTTGAAAGCGCAAGCCAGGATAAAACCTGGGGACGCTACTCATTTCTGGGATACAGGCCTACGATGGAAATAACCTGTCAGAGAGGCCATCTGAGAGAAAAAACAATCCATGATGATGGTATGACTGAAACAGTTGAAATGGAAGTTAAGCATCCTGGAGAAGAACTAAGAAAAATTTTAAAGGAGTATAATAGCGCGACACTTAAAGAACTTCCATCATTTACAGGAGGCTTAGTTGGATATTTTTCATATGATTATATCAGATATGCAGAGCCAAAGTTAATACTTTCTGACGATGGTGACTTCAAAGATATGGATCTGATGCTATTTAACGAGATAATAGCATTTGATCATTATAAACAGAAGATATACCTGATAAGCGGTGTAAATGCAGCTGACCCGGAAAACTCGTACCAAAGAGCTGAGAAAAAAATTGATGAGATAAAAGAACAGCTGTTGGGTGAAGAAAGTTATGATTTCAAACCACTTAAATTTGAGAGCGAGATCCGGCCGATGTTTTCAAAAGAAGAATATTCCCAGATGGTCGAAAAAGCAAGGCACTATATTCATGAGGGAGATATTTTTCAGGTAGTGCTTTCAGATCCACTGATGGCGAAAGCAGATGGAGACTTGTTTGATACATACAGAGTTCTTAGGACGACAAATCCGAGTCCATACATGTTTTATTTTTCAAGTGATGATATTGAGATGACTGGCGCATCGCCTGAGACGCTCGCAAGACTGAGAGAGGGAAAAATTTCAAGTTTTCCTCTGGCGGGGACAAGGCCGAGAGGGAGAAATGATGAGGAGGACGATAAGCTTATTAATGATCTGCTATCCGATGAAAAGGAGCTTTCAGAGCACAATATGCTGGTTGATCTCGGCAGAAACGACGTCGGAAAAGTCAGTAAGATTGGTTCCGTTAAAGTTACGAACTATCTGGATGTTCTGAAATATTCGCAGGTTATGCACATCGGCTCAACTGTAGAAGGCGAGATCAGGGATGACAAGGACGCAATAGATGCAATCGATGCTATCCTTCCAGCGGGGACTCTCTCCGGAGCCCCGAAATTCAGAGCCTGTCAGATAATCGAAGAACTAGAGCACAATCAGCGTGGAATATATGGTGGAGCAATCGGATACATAGATTTCAGCGGAAACCTGGATGTCTGCATTGCAATAAGGCTTGCTTACAAGAAAAAGAAAAACAATCAGATTACTATCCGTTCAGGTGCTGGAATCGTAGCTGATTCGGTGCCTGAAAAGGAGTTTCAGGAGTGCCAGAACAAGGCAAAGGCGGTAGTCCTCGCATTGAAACAGGCAGAAGGAGGCATTTGATGGTACTTTTAGTCGACAATTATGACAGTTTCACTTACAACCTGTACCATCTGGCTGGTTCGGTGAATCCTGATATAAAGGTCATTAGAAATGATCAGATGACCGTGGAAGATGTTGAAGGATTAAACCCTGACCAGATAATTTTATCACCAGGTCCTGGAAGACCGGAAAATGCAGGAATCTGCATAGATCTGATAAAAAAGTTTGCCGGAAAAATCCCGATAATGGGTGTCTGCCTCGGACATCAGGCAATAGTTCAGGCATTTGGTGGAAAAATCACTTACGCAGCTGAGCTGATGCATGGCAGGAAAAAACCAATAAAGAGAATCGGAAAAAGTAAAATTCTTGAAGGTCTGCCTGAAAAATTCAGTGCCGCAAGGTATCACTCACTGGAAGCTGACAAAGCTGCACTTCCAACGTGCCTTCGGATCACAGCTGTTTCAGACGATGAACGGGAAGAAATAATGGCAGTTGAGCATGAAAAATACCCGGTGTTTGGAGTTCAATTTCATCCAGAATCGGTAATGACGGAAGTTGGAAAACAGATAATGGAAAATTTTTTCAGGATGTAAAAATTTAAATAAAGAAAATTGGAGGAAAAAAGATGATTGCAGAAGCTATAAAGAAAGTTGTAAAGAAACAGGATCTTACCTACGATGAGGCACGCCAGGTAATGGATGAAATAATGAGTGGCAACGCAAGCCAGGTTCAGGAGGCAGCATATCTGACAGCAATGTCGATGAAGGGCGAGACAATAGATGAAATTACAGCATCGGCCGAGGGAATGAGAGCTGCTGGGACAAAACTGTTAAACGATATGGATGTACTTGAAATTGTAGGAACCGGTGGTGATGGCTCGAATTCGTTTAATATTTCTACTACTGCTTCTCTTATAATTGCGGCAGACGGAATTCCTGTCGCGAAGCATGGTAACAGAGCAGCCTCATCAAAATCCGGCGCTGCCGACTGTCTTGAAGCCCTGGGAGTAAAAATTGATATAGACCCTGCCAGAAACCTGGAAATCTTAAAAAAGATAAATATCTGTTTCTTATTTGCACAGAGGTACCACTCAGCAATGAGATTTGTGGGACCTGTCAGAAAAGAACTCGGAATCAGGACGATATTTAATATCTTAGGGCCTCTGACATCACCTGCTGGAGCAGCTTATCAGGTAATGGGAGTTTACGAAGAGTCACAGGTTGAGACTCTTGCAACAGTTCTCCATAACCTGGGAGTTAAGCGTGGAATGGTTGTTTACGGACTAGACAGCTTAGATGAGATTTCAATGAGTTCTCCTACAGCTGTCTGTGAGATAAATGGAGATAAAAAAGGAAAATATATAATAAAACCAGAAGATTTCGGTTATAAGACCTGTGCCAAGAGTGAGTTGTTAGGTGGAACTCCTCAGGACAATGCACAGATAACAAGAGATATTCTTTCTGGAAAAGACAGAGGACCGAAACGCCAGGTTGTATGCCTGAATGCCGGAGCTGCGATTTACATCGCAGGAAAAGCGAAGGACATGAAGGAGGGAGTAAAGATTGCTGAGCAGATAATCGATAGCGGAAAAGCTGCAGAAAAATTACAGCAGTTTATTGAAGAATCAACCAGGTGAAGCCAATGAATATTCTGGATGAGATAGCTCAGAAAACAAGGGAACGTATAAATGAGCAGAAGAAACAGATTTCTCCTGAAAAAATGCATAAAGCTGCCGATATGGAAGCAAGAAAAAAGAAAGGTCCATCATTTTTTAAGGCTCTTAATAAGCCAGGGATATCTTTTATCTGTGAAGTCAAAAAGGCTTCCCCATCTAAAGGTCTTATAGCTCCTGAATTCCCATATCTTCAGATCGCGAGAGATTATGAAGCAGCCGGCGCTGATGCGATTTCGTGTCTTACAGAACCTTACTGGTTTTTAGGAATGGACCAATACCTAAAGGAAATAACGGAAAAGGTAAATATCCCAGTTCTTAGAAAAGATTTTACTGTAGATGAGTATATGGTGGATCAGGCCAGAGTTCTTGGAGCATCAGCAGTTTTGCTTATCTGTGCAATCCTGACTGAAGATGAAATAAAGCGTTTTAAAGCCAGAGCCGAGGAACTTGGAATGGATGCGCTTGTTGAAGCTCATAATGAGGAAGAAATCCGTACTGCTATAGAATGTGGGGCAAAAATTATCGGTGTAAACAATCGAAATCTGAAGGACTTTACTGTAGACCTCGAGAATACAAAAAGGCTTGTAGATATGGTCCCACCTGAAACAGTCTTTGTCTCTGAGAGCGGAATGAAGACGGCTGTTGATGTAGCAAATGTCGCAAAGATCGGGGCAGACGCGGTACTTATTGGAGAGACACTGATGCGCGCAGCTGATAAGAAAAAGAAGCTTGAAGAAATGAAAGGCGAATTAAGATGACACATATAAAAATATGTGGACTGAAGCGGGATAAAGATATAGATATTGTAAACCGATACAAACCGGATTTTGCAGGATTTATAATAGATTTTCCAAAAAGCCACCGTAGTGTCACAAGAGAAGAGGCTAAAAATCTCAGCGCAAAGGTGTCTTCTGATATCAAAAAAGTTGGAGTATTTGTAAATCAACCAATAGAAAATGTCATTTCGCTTTTAAAAGATGGGACAATCGATATAGCACAGCTCCACGGAAGTGAATCGAACGATTACATCAGACAGGTACAGACAGAGACCAGAAAGACTGTCATCAAAGCCTTTGAGATAAGATCGGAAGCTGACATTGAAAAAGCCTGCTGCTCTCCTGCCGATTATCTTCTTCTCGATCAGGGGAAAGGCGGTGGAAAGACATTCGACTGGTCACTTATCAAAAAAAAGCCTGATAAGCCCTGGTTCTTGGCTGGAGGCCTTTCGGTCGAAAATTTAGACGATGCACTTGAGTCTGTCCACCCCTGGGCAGTTGATATTTCAAGTGGAGTCGAGACAAATGGCTTTAAGGATGAAAAAAAGATCAGGCAGGTAATAGAAATCACAAGAAATTTTCAAGATGGAAAGGAATAACATATGTCAAAAGGAAGATTCGGAATTCACGGCGGACAGTATATACCGGAGACGCTGATGAATGCTGTTATAGAACTTGACGAGGCGTACAGGCACTACAAAGATGATCCTGAATTCAACAGGGAGCTTACAGACCTGTACAACGATTATGCAAACCGCCCTTCTCTTCTATATTATGCGAAAAATATGACTGAAGATCTCGGTGGTGCAAAGATCTACCTGAAGCGTGAGGATCTGAACCACACGGGCGCGCACAAGATTAATAATGCCCTGGGCCAGTGCCTTCTTGCAAAAAAAATGGGAAAGACTCGTGTCATAGCAGAGACAGGCGCTGGACAGCACGGTGTCGCGACTGCAACAGTTGCCGCTTATCTTGGGCTCGAGTGCGAAATTTTTATGGGAAAGGTTGATACGGAACGACAGGCGCTGAATGTTTATCGTATGAAGCTTCTCGGAGCAAAGGTCCATCAGGTTGAGAGTGGCACAGGAACCTTGAAGGATGCGGTGTCTGAAGCAATGAGAGAATGGACTAACAGAATTTCCGATACACACTATGTTATCGGAAGCTGTATGGGACCTCACCCGTTTCCAACTATAGTAAGGGATTTTCAGGCAGTAATATCCCGGGAAATAAAACAGCAGATAATGGAAAAAGAAGGCAGGCTTCCAGATGCTGTAATAGCGTGCGTCGGAGGAGGATCGAATGCTATCGGGTCATTTTATCATTTTATAGATGATAAAAATGTCAAGCTTATCGGATGTGAGGCAGCAGGCCGGGGGATTGATACTGAAAAGACTGCGGCCACTATAAATACAGGGTCTCTCGGAATTTTTCATGGAATGAAGTCGTACTTCTGCCAGGATAAATATGGCCAGATTGCACCGGTTTACTCGATTTCCGCGGGACTTGACTATCCGGGCATCGGTCCGGAACACGCATATCTTCACGATATAGGAAGAGCCGATTATGTTGCGATAACCGATGACGAAGCAGTCGATGCCTTTGAGTATCTGTCTAAGGTAGAAGGAGTTATCCCGGCAATAGAGAGCGCACACGCAGTGGCATACGCAATGAAGATCGCACCGAAGATGAGTAAAGACAAGATCATAGTCGTAACACTGTCAGGTCGTGGCGACAAAGATGTGGCAGCAATCGCCAGATACCGTGGCGAGAAGTTATACGATTGAGGCAGGAGGCATTATATGGCAGGTGTAACAGACGCATTTAAAAATAAAAATGGAAAGGCCTTCATACCTTTTATCACAAGTGGCTATCCTTCACTAGACATAACAGAGCAGCTGGTATACGCAATGGCGGATGCAGGCGCGGACCTTATCGAGCTGGGAATTCCATTTTCAGACCCAACGGCTGAAGGCCCGGTAATTCAGGAAGCAAACACAAAGGCACTCGAAGGCGGCGTCACAACCGATAAGATTTTTGAGATGGTAAAAAGAATCCGAAAGAACTGCGACATTCCGATGGTTTTTATGACGTATGCCAATGTGGTCTTCCACTACGGCACAGAAAAATTTGTAAAAATTTCTAAGGAAATCGGAATGCAGGGACTTATCCTTCCAGATGTTCCATTCGAGGAAAAAGAGGAATTCTCTACTTATACGAGAAAATACGGGATCGACCTGATTTCCCTTATCGCACCGACCTCTCATGACAGAATACGTACGATCGCAAAAGACGCAGATGGCTTTGTCTACTGTGTATCTTCTCTTGGAGTGACTGGTACCCGATCAAAGATTACGACGGATATTGGAGCGATGGTAAAACTCGTAAAGGAAGCAAAAGACATCCCATGTGCCGTCGGATTCGGAATTTCAAACCCACAGACCGCTGCCGACATGGCAAAGAAGTCGGACGGAGCTATCGTTGGATCCGCTATCATTAAAATCATCACAAAGTATGGCAATGACTGCGTACCGAAGGTCAGAGAATTTGTCAAAGAAATGGCAGATGCAGTGCATTCAGCGTAAATTCTTTAAAGATTTTTTATTGTAAATATAAAGTAAGATCAATGTTAAGTTTTTCTTGAAAAATTCCCATTGTCATAGTAGAATACTATAATCTTATGTGAGGTAAATGCTATGCAATGGGAATTTAATATACTCTATTGGTTTCAGAGCCTGCACCACCCTGTGCTGGACCCGATCGAAAAATTTATCACGATGTTAGGCAGTGGCGGAATCTTCTGGATCTTGCTTACGATTGCGATAATCATATTTGTGAAAGATAAGAGAGTCGGTCTGACATGTATGCTCGCGCTGGCTGCGGAAGCGATTCTGGTGCTGATCCTAAAAAATACGGTACGGCGCAGCAGGCCGATATGGATTGATCCGACAGTAAAGATGATAGTAAAGATTCCAAAGGACTACTCCTTCCCTTCCGGACACTCAGCTGCAGGATTTTCAGTGGCCGTGAGCATATTCTGCTACAACAAAAAATGGGGAACAGCTGCAATTGTCCTTGCGTCACTGATCGCACTTTCGAGACTGTACCTGTTCGTTCATTTCCCAACAGATGTAATGGTCGGAACGATGATCGGAATAGTTATGGCGCTTTTGATGAACTATTTTGTGAAAAAGAAGTTCCCACAGCGGCTGTATATCAAAAAAAATAAATAACAGATATTTTCTGATGTGAGCCATCGATTCTATCTTTTAGTAAAATATCAATATTTTTTTAAATGTTATTTTGCCTGATGTAGAGTCAGTGGCTCATTTTTATTTATAACAAAGAAAATGTCTGAAAAAAAATACTGCAAATTCTTGAAAAATTTTATATAATAAATTGTTATGGGTTAATAAATTTTGAATGATGTGGGGAAGCCGTAGAACTATGATGTTGAATTGAGAAATAAGGAAATAGAGAATGGCCTACAATACAAATGTATACTTTATATTTTTGATTCTGGTGGCAGTCGTGTATTCGATTACACCGAAGAGATACAGATATGTGACATTGCTTTTGGGAAGCCTGATCTTCGCATATTCGTTTAGCAGGGTATTTATCAGTTGGACGTTACTGGCCGGGGGAATCGCCTGGCTGGGCGGAATATTTATTGATAAAATCGTCTCACAGGAAAAAGGTTTGAAGGGCGATGAAAAAAAGAAGGTAAAAAAGCGGGCTAAGGCAGCGATGCTTATTCCGGTGATTTCCCTGCTTGCGATTCTTATAGGACTTAAATATACGAATTTCATAGTGACAGAGATTATGAAAGCTGTTGGGACGAATTCGCTGATTATTTCACAAAGGCTGAAAAGCCTCGTAGTTCCAATTGGAATCTCATTCTATACTTTGCAGGCGATAAGCTATCTTCTGGATATCTATTGGAAAAGGGAGAAAGCGGAGAAAAATCCTCTGAAAGTACTGCTGTTTCTGATGTTCTTCCCGACGCTGATGGAGGGACCGATAGCCAGATGGGGAGATGTCAAAGATTCACTATTCGAAGGAAATCCGATCACATTGGATACAATATCTGATGGCTCCATCCGAATTGTAATAGGACTCTTCAAGCGGATGATCATCTCCGACAGACTTAATGTAGTTGTGAACCGCCTCTATGCACCGAATCTGCAATTAGACGGTGTGATGATACTTTTGACAGCGGTTGTCACTACAGTTCAGCTTTATATGGAGTTTGCCGGAACGATAGATATTGTCATAGGATCGGCGAAGATATTTGGCATCACACTCCCGGAGAATTTCAGACAGCCGTTTTTTGCGAAGAGCGCGGCCGAATTCTGGAGGAGATGGCATATTACCCTGGGAACATGGTTTAAGAACTATATTTTCTATCCAGTATCTACATCAGGACTCATGAAAAAATGGGGACGATTCGGGAGAAAACACTGTGGAAAATATTTGACAAATGTTGTGACATCAGCAATTGCACTGCTTCCGGTCTGGATTTTAAATGGTCTCTGGCACGGGCCAAAATGGCCATATATTATTTACGGAATTTATTATTTCATTATACTTCTGCTTGAGGTGGTACTAAAACCTGCAGGTGAGAGAATACACAGGGGACTTCACCTGTCGGAGGATGGTAAGCCCCTGGGAATCATAAGAATGGTGAGAACCTGGATCATCATCATTTTTGGAGAGATGCTTTTCAGGGCGAATACCTTTGGACAGTTTCTCCACATGATGGCATCACTCTTTATTTTCCCTGGAAACAGCATAAATTATACTCTTAATACAAAAGTTCTGGGATTGGACATAGGAGACGTTATAGTCGCTATTGCTGGTAGTATAATTGTTTTCATCGTGGATTATAAATTAGAAAAGGATCCAATGTATTTAAACAGAATACATGAGCTTTCAAGAGTCAAACGATGGGGACTCTACTATTTGGTGATATTTTCCATAGTGATCTTTGGTGCCTATGGAGTCGGATATACACCGGCAGATCTGATCTATGCCGGATTTTAAACGGGTGTGAATATGGATAATTCAAAAAATAAAATTAAACAGGCAGCAGTATTTCTACTGATACTATTTCTGCTGTTCTATATTCCTGGAAGAATTATGACGCCGAAGCTGATGACAGATCTCGAACTTTCGAATTGGAGAAATGGAACTATTCCTAAGGTTCTCTCAGAACCGGATAATTCCATTGATCTTCTCGTTATTGGAGACAGTGAAAGCTACACTTCAATTGATACGAGGTTTTTAAAAAATAAGTATGGAATCCGGGCATATGACGCTGGACAGGCAGCAGCGACCGTAAGCCAGTCTTATGAGATCCTTGAAAACAGTCTGAAAAGACAAAGACCAGTAGTGGTTCTCTATGAGACGAACAGCCTTTATAGGAAGCAGCCGGATCCTAAGAGCGCAAGTGCTGTCATCACCGATACACTTTATGATATTTTTCCACTGCTCAAATATCACAGTTCCTGGAAATCGCCTTTTATTCAAAAGCATAAACAGGTCTACAGAGGCTTTACAATTGACAAGAGGGTAAAGCCCTATTTAGGCGGAAATTATATGGGAAAGGATGATATTCCCTATAAAAATAAGAAAATCGGCCAGCTGAATGTTGAGTATTTAAGAAAAATGAAGGCTCTTTCCGAGTCAAAAGGTGCCAGATTCATAATGTACTCTGCTCCTTCACCGAAAAACTACGACTATAGAAAACATAAGAATTTGACAAAATTGGCAAAGCGTGAAAAAATCCCATACATCGACATGAACTTATATGACAGGGATATGAAGATGGATTGGAAATCTGATACCAGAGACCAGGGTGACCATTTGAACGTCTATGGCGCCAGAAAAGCCACGCGTTTTTTGGGTGAGTATCTTGTAAACAAATTTCCATTGATCGCGAATATTAAGCATTCAAGTAGGTCAAGAAGAACCTGAAAAAGATTAGCTCAAACGTAGTATTTTTTAGTGAAAAAGAGAGAAAAGATGGCAAACAGCAAAACAGTACTGGATTTTCTCGAAGAGACAGCGACTATCTATAAGGATAAGATTGCTGTGAAAGATCCAGAGAAGACATATACCTGGGGAGAACTGATCGAAAAATCTAAAAAAGCCGGAAGGCGGATTGCCTCTGCCACTAATGGTAAGGTTGGATTTCCAGCTGCCATACTTGCGGATAAGAGTTCTGATCTCCTGGCTGTGATCACCGGAATTATTTATGCGGGCGGATTTTATGTTGTAATCAATCCTGAACAGCCGGCAGGAAGAATTGAAAAGATTCTCGACATTTTACGACCTGAAATCTTGATCTGCGAATCCAAATATCAGGAAAAGCTGGATGATGCTGGTTTTAAAGGCGTGAAGTATGACCTGGATCTTATGGTCTCTGACAGCAAAGAAGATTCAGCTCAGATGGCCGATGAAGAGGCATTGACAGAAATCCGTTCAAAGCTTGACAGGGAGAGCCCTCTGTACGGAATCTTTACTTCGGGATCCACGGGAAGTCCTAAGTGCATACAGGTAAATCATGGATCTGTGATCGACTTTATAGGACATTTTGTAAAAATATTTGATTTTAAGTCAGATGATGTGATCGCATCACAGGCACCATTCGATTTTGACGTCTCAATCAAAGATATTTTCACAGCATTTCAGACTGGCGCTGCTCTGCTTCTGATTCCAAGAGAATATTTTTCTACACCTAAGACGCTTATGGACTATCTCTGTGACAATCATGTCACAAGCCTGACATGGGCTGTTTCAGCGCTTTGCATTATTTCCGGTCTCAACTGCTTTTCCTATCGGGTTCCAAATGAGCTTAGACGGGTGATGTTTTCAGGTGAAGTCATGCCGGTAAAGCAGCTGAATATCTGGATGGATAATGTAAGAGATGCGAGATATGTAAATCTTTACGGTCCTTCTGAGATAACCTGCAATTGCACATATTATGAGATTACACGCCGCTTCTCGGACAAGGAGAAGCTGCCTCTTGGGAAGGCGTTTCCCGGGAGAAAGGTGTTTCTTCTGGATCCAGAAGGGAATGTTATCCATGAAAAAGGCTGTCCGGGTGAGATCTGTGTCATGGGCGAATCTCTGGCAGTGGGCTATTACAATAACCCGGAGGAGACTAAGAAACATTTCGTCGAGTTTGGTCCGGACAAAAAAAGAATGTATAAGACCGGAGATCTGGCTCTTTACGGCGATGACGGGGAGATGTACTTTGCCGGCAGAAAGGATTTTCAGATTAAGCATATGGGACACCGCATTGAGCTTGAAGAAATCGAGAGAAACACAGATTCCGTCGAAGGAGTCGAGAGAAGTGTCTGCGCCTTTGATTCAAAGAAAAATAGAATTTATCTTTACTACAAAGGCAAAATCGATAAAAAGACCTTACACCGTAAGGAAAAAGAAAACCTGCCACTCTATATGGTTCCAAACAAATTTTTCCATATCAGGGAATTTGTCTTGAATAAAAATGGAAAGATTGATCGAAAGGCACTATCAAGTCTTGAAGAGGTAATCGAGGAAAAATAAACACAGCAAATTGAGGTGACGGAATGAGCGGTAATTTTTTAACAGAAGCTTTTTGTCGGTATAAGAGCCCGTGCTATGTCTTTGATTCGGATGCGTTATTAAGGCGCGTGGCATTTTTTAAAGAAATATTTCCAGAGAAAGTCAATATCAACTATTGCATGAAGGCGAATCCTTTTCTGATCGAGGCGAGTCTGGAATTTACCGATAGAATCGAGGTCTGCTCATTTGGGGAATTCCTTATCACAAAGGCACTTGGTATTCCAGCGGAGAAATTGCTTATTTCAGGTGTTTTGAAGAAGGAAGAAGACGTTGAAGAAATCGTTGACCATTGCAGAGAAAAAGCCATCTATACGGCAGAATCTATATCGCAGTTGGAAGAATTGGAAAGGACTGCCAGAAAATACGATATCTGCCTGAATGTCTATCTTCGTCTGACTTCCGGGAATCAATTCGGAATGGATGAAGAGGTGATTATTGATGCACTAAATAACATTAATGCGTATGGTCATTTGAGATTCTATGGAATTCACTATTTCTCCGGGACCCAGAAGCACAAGCTTCGAATCCACGAAAGGGAAATTAAAAAGCTGGATGATTTTATCTCTGACCTGGAAGAAAAAACAGGCCAGAAAGTTTCCCATCTGGAGTATGGAAGCGGATTTGGTGTTCCATATTTTATTGATCAGAAGGAAGATGCAACGTCAGAGGAATATTTGAGAGACTTCTCCTCTCTTCTCGAAAACATGCGCTATTCCGGGGAAATTTCAATTGAAATGGGCAGAGCCCTGGCATTCGACTGCGGATATTATCTGACGACGATTCGTGACATCAAGACAAATCGCGGCAGGACTTATGCGATTGCCGACGGTGGTATTCACCAGATAAATTACGACGGTCAGCTAAGAGGTATGTACACACCATATCTTGAACTTATCAGGGATGGAAATATTTATTCCATTGATTCCGAGGGAGAGTTCCACTATACCATCTGCGGATCCCTTTGCACGGCAAACGATATTATGGTTGCAGACTTAAAAAGCCAGAAACTTAATACAGGCGATACAATTGTATTCAAGCGCGCTGGCGCATATTCATTATATGAGGGAATGCAGCTCTTTTTAAGTCATGAGCTTCCAGCTGTAGCCCTTTACAGCAGAAAAGAAGGTCTGAGGCTCGCACGTGAAATGCAGGAAACATTCATGTTAAATACAGTACGAAAATAAAAATTACGTTCGGGCTTGTATGAAACTGATTTTAATCTTAGAATAGAAAAGAAAAATTCCGGCAATAGGGCCCGGATCTGGAAAGGACGAAGAAATGAAAGAGAAAATACTTGAAATTTTAAATGATTATGATGACAGTGTAGACTTTGCCAATGAAAAGAGTCTGATCGGCGACCACATTCTGGATTCTTTTGGAATTATTAATCTGGTTGGTGAACTTGAAGACGAGTTCGATATCACCATCGGACCTGAGGAGATGACGAAGGAAAACTTCGATTCTGTGGATGGAATTGAAGCGATGGTTAAGCGTCTTTCAGATGAGCAGTAAAATCTTTTCAGGCCAGCTTTCACTGGTCATTTGCTGCGCATTTTATCTTATCTGGTGGAGCATTTCCTACCAGCCGGGGCAGGAAGTTAACCGTGTTGGTTCATTTCGCGGAATTCTGCTCGGAATAACTGCGTTGTGTGGTCTGGCGGGAATCGTGCTCTCGATTATCGGTATAAATGATCCGTCGCTTAAGGCGTTGCATCAGGAAAAATTACACGGCATTTGGATTTTGGTTTTTGGGATTATTACTTACATCGGATTGATCCTGATTACTTCAGTCTGGCTGAAAAGGCCGGTAACCACTGAACTCCTGCTGATCACTGGCTGGATGGTGCTTGAATTATGTGTTATAAACAAATTGAATAGTGCCGGTATGCTCTCAGATAAGAGATTCTGGGTTATGATCGGTATTCTCATAACGGCTTTCATAATCAGTATGATTATGTATATAATCTACTATAGAATGGAAGAATGGCTGGCATTTTTTATGGCGATGGTGCCATTGATTACAGAAGGTATCAGCATGGGGATACTACTTGTACTGATGTAAAAGAACTGGGATATTTGAACTTAAAATCAGAATTTTCAGATTTTGGGACAAAAAGAACCGTCCCTACTGTCCCAGCATGTCTTTGATTTCAGTAAGTTCGTTCTGAACAAGCTCAACACAGGTTTTTAATGCCTGGGGATGAGCTTTTTTTATGTATGAGAGAAGTGCCTCATGCGAATATAGGGTGTACTCTGCGTGTTTGAAATATTGGGAACCGGTCATAGGGTGTGACAAGGATTCATAACGCAGATAATAGTCATAGAGAGGCTCGGTTAGATATGTGACTGTCGGAGAAGCCAACAGATCAAGGCACTGTAATGTCCAGAGCTTGTCCTCATAGTGATGGAGATTTTCGTCAAAAAACGGGATTTTTCCTAATGAGTCAACACGCCAGATTTTGTTCCACGGATAGCCCCCGCCGCAGAGATACGGATCCTTAAGAATCATCTCGTATCGCTCCTCGGGCGATGCATTGAGTTCTTTATCCTCGAACACATATGAAAAAAGCTTTTCACCTTGAAGGATGTTCCATCCATAGATACACAGATCAGCACGGGAAACGGACATTTTTTCATGGAGTTTGGATAAGCAGTCGGTTTCTAAGGTATCATCTGCGTCGAGATACATCAGGTATCTGCCGTTTATGTGGCGAAGGCAGGTGTTTCTCGCGGCTGAGACACCGTGATTTTCCTGTGTGAATACATGGATATTCGGATTTGAGACTGCGGCTGCTGAAAGAATCTCAGCGGAATCGTCAGTCGAGCCATCGTCACAGATCAGCCACTCATAAGAAGAAAACCTCTGTGAGAACACAGAGGTTATAGTATTTTTAAGATATGGGCCTGCATTGTAGACAGGAGTTATAATAGAAATCTCAGGCATGAAAATCCTTTCGATTATAGTGGTTATTTTTCATAAATGAAAAGCATTCAACGTAAATCTGATTTAAGATTATTTCTCACAGATGGCGTTTATTTTTTCAACAAGCTTTTCAAAGAATGAAACGTATTCACCTGTAATCGCTTGCATAGATTCTTCGACAAGGTCCAGGTCATAGTCGTGTGCGATTTCATTTCGAAGAGTTGCCATCTTAAGCCAACTGTCATCATCTATAAGATCAGTTTTGAAAGCGCGTCTCAAGGTATCCTTTGGTGAGCCGGTAACGAAATCATCAATCCCATAGTACTCAATCAGTACATCCTTGATGGTTTTCCATGCGAGTTCAAAGGTGATACAGAATTTCGCGCCAGTACCGCTTAGTACAAAATCATCTGTCCAGTCGCGGTCACGAGCGGTTTTCAGAGATTCTAAGGATTTTTTAAAACTGTTGAAACGTTTTTCAAATCTGTATGCCATACTGCTCGATATCCTCCCTGAGGTTTTGGCTGAGTGGCCTGTCTAGGTCCACAATGTCTGTAGAAAAAAGAGAAGGGATGTCATAAATGGCATCTCTTAATCCGTCGATGTCCTCTACTCCACTGACAGCGATATCAAAATCGCTGTGTGGCGTTGCAGTCCCCTTGGCTCTGGAGCCGAAGAGGACTGCACGTTTCACATCGTATTGCTTTAATAGAGCTTTTACAGCATCAAAATATTCGTCAGAAGTCATAATTATTTATCAAGAACAACCTTGCAGAACTTCTTCTTTCCCTTGCGGAGTACAAAATCCTTTGAAAAATCATCGCTGCTGTAGGTAGTGTGGATATCGGTTATTTTGTCACCGTTTACAGTTACACCGCCCTGCTCTACTGCCCTGCGGGCCTCGTTTCTGGAGCCGGCAAGCTTTGCAGCGACAAGAACGCCGACTATATCGATGCTTCCGTCACGGAAATCGGCGTCAGTGATTTCTGCCTCAGGCATATTCTCAGAGGAACCTGTTGTAAATACAGAGATTGCAGCTGATTCAGCCTTCCTGGCCTCGTCCTCGCCGTGAACCATGGAAGTAAGCTCGTGAGCCAAAATCTTTTTTGCCTCGTTGAGCTGCTCGCCCTGCCACTTGTCCATCTCGTCGATCTGCTCGAGAGGAAGGAAAGTCATTTTTCTAAGGAAACCGCAGACATCCTGGTCATCGACATTTCTCCAGTACTGGTAAAAATCGTATGGACTTGTCTTATCCGGATCAAGCCAGACAGCACCACCGGCAGTCTTTCCCATCTTAGTTCCGTCGTGCTTTAACAGGAGGGCAATCGTCATAGCGTAAGCGTCTTTGCCGAGCTTCTTTCTGATAAGCTCAGTGCCACCAAGCATGTTTGACCACTGATCGTCGCCTCCGAACTCCATGTTGCAGCCGTAATCCTCGTACAGACGAAGGAAATCGTAGCTCTGCATCAGCATGTATGAGAATTCAAGAAATGAAAGGCCTCTCTCCATTCTGTTTACATAGGCTCTGGCGCGCAGCATATCATTAACTGAGAAGTATGATCCGATATCACGCATAAAGTCGAGGAAATTCAGGTTCCTGAGCCAGTCAGCGTTGTTTACAATTCTGGCCTTTCCCTCGCCGAATTCGATGAAGCGGCTCATCTGCTTCTTAAAGCACTCGACGTTGTGGTCGATGGTCTCGACCGTCATCATTTTTCTCATATCGGTACGGCCTGACGGATCACCGATCATGGCTGTGCCACCGCCCATCAGTGCGATAGGCTTGTTTCCGCCCTGCTGAAGTCTCTTCATAAGAATCATAGCCATGAAATGGCCTACGTGAAGTGAATCTGCGGTCGGATCGAAACCTATATAAAAAGTGGCTTTACCGTTATTTATAAGATCTTTTATCTGTGGTTCATCAGTCACCTGCGCTATAAGGCCGCGGGCAACAAGCTCATCATATAAAGTCATAATACCTCCAAATTAAGACTAATAAAAATAAAAAAAGAGATTAATTTAGTGTTGATGCACATAAATATCCATTAATTATCATAAAAAGTTCTGCAAACATTCGATTATTATATCATAGAAAAACAAATCTTAAAAGACCTTACATTGACGGTGACTGTTGGTAGAGATAAGGCTGCAACTTCAGAGAATTTATATAGCTTGCACCGTGCAAAGTACATATGCAGATATTGACATGGAGTGAAAAAGTTTTTATACTACATTCGAAAAGTGAAAAAAATGTGTGAGGGAGTAATTCGCATCCGCACCTGAATGTGATCTGTCAACAATCTCGGAATAGCACAGTTTATCCACAGCTTGTGTTGATAAGTGGTGTTTTACCTGGCAGATATTAAAGAATGAGACTCGTGCATAAAGGCTGTAAGTGTTGATTTTACAGGCTTTGTGCAGGAGTCTTATTTTTTTAATACTTTTTCTGACAGTGGAAAATGATTGTGGATAACTATTCAGACGAGATTATATCAACAAAAAAATTTTTGTTCTGTTCACATTCAGATTGTGGATAAAGTGGATAACTCTGTGGAATGCCACAGAAATCAAGTATCTGTCATGTTGATATTTTGTGGCCATTTTGTGAACGTAGTTGGAGGCAGTTAATGAGTATAGTGGAAATAATCCTGCTGGGTATAAGTCTGTCTATGGATGCGCTGGCAGTCGCGGTCGCCAAGGGCCTCGCAATGAGAAAGGTCAACAGGAAACAGTGTTTTGCAATATCCTTCGCTTTCGGTGGATTTCAGTTCCTGATGCCTGTCATCGGGTGGCTTCTGGGAAGTACCTTTGCGAGATTTATCAAGAGTATAGACCATTGGATAGCGTTTTTTCTTCTATTGTATATCGGTGGAAAAATGGTAATCGATGCCATTAAGGAGTGGAATGAGACGGAAAATGTCGCGAAACTTGACCCGCCTCTCGATGTAAAAGAACTTCTGATGATGGCTGTGGCCACGAGTATAGATGCACTGGCTGTTGGTATCACCTTCTCATTTATCAAGGATTTCAATATTTTGGGAGCATCTTCGCTGATCGGAGTTATCACTTTTGCAATATCGTACGGCGGAGTTTATCTGGGAAATATTTTCGGTTCAAAATTTGAAAAGAAGGCACAACTTATTGGCGGTCTGGTACTTATAGCAATTGGAACAAGGATTCTGATAACTCATCTGATGGGACTTGAATAGGAGGGAAAATTTATGCAGATGTTTATTACGATTATTTTGCTTGTAGTCGGGTTTGTGCTCCTGATAAAGGGGGCGGATTTTTTCGTAGACGGAAGTTCGTCACTGGCCAGAGAGTTTCACATTCCGGGACTTGTAATCGGAATGACGATCGTAGCCATGGGTACTTCGCTCCCGGAGCTTTCGGTGTCGGTCACTTCTTCTATTGCGGGACACAATCAGCTTGCAGTCAGCAATGTAATCGGTTCAAATATTTTTAACCTGATGGTAGTGCTCGGTGCATCGGCTGTTTTTTCAACACTTTCGGTATCGAAATCTGTCATAAAAAAAGACCTTCCGTTCTCGATATTTGCGGCGTTACTTATCGTGCTGATCGGACTTACTACAGGAAAAGTGAACAGGATCTGGGGAATAGTATTCCTCGCTTTTTTCGCATTTTTTATCTGGTCAATGATCCACAGGACGATGACTTCAAGAAAGACAGCTGCGGAAAAGGCAGAGGACGAGGAGCTCGACCAGGATTTTCGGATTATGCCACTTTGGCTGACGATTATCTACATTGTCGGAGGAATTATAGCGATAAAGTTCGGTGGTGACTTAGTCGTCGATTCTTCTGAAAAAATAGCCCGTGCCATGGGAGTTTCAGAGACACTGATCGGACTTACGATCGTGGCCTGTGGAACTTCGCTTCCGGAGCTCGCGACTTCTATTGTTGCTGCGAAAAAGAACGAGCTCGATATGGCAGTCGGAAATGCAGTCGGATCCAATATTTTTAATCTTCTGGCAATTCTGGGTGTTGCAGCAGTTATCACACCGGTTGCGATCAGCATTGAAAATATCATTGACGCGGTCGTACTCATCGTATTCTCTTTTGTCGTCTGGCTCTTCTGCTTTAAGAGCAAAGCTATCAAAAAGCCGGCTGGTTTTGCGATGATCGCGATGTATGTCTCATATCTGGTCTATATCTGCATAAGAAAATAGAAATATTGTAAAATATATAAAAATTATTTTCCCTTTTTAAAAAGCATCTTTACTTCGCCAAGGGCGAAATACTGCTGATTTTCACTCAGCTGTTTGTAGTATTTGAGCAGTTCGTTCTCCTGACTGGAGAAAGTAGATGGATCCTGAAGCTTGTTGGTACTCATTCCGAGAAGATAATCAGGGTGAGTACCGAGCTTTTTGCAGATGGTCATAAGTGTTTCAAAATCCGGGCAGTGTTTTCCAGACAGATAGCCACTTAAAGTGGTTGGAGAAATACCGATTTCGTTCGCGAAATCGGCTTTTTTAATATTATTTTCCTCTAACAGAGAGGACAGTCTTTCAGAAAAGATGTGCAGAGGATTGTCTTTTAACATAGCAGTTCGCTCCTGAAAATTTGACGAGATTAAAAAATATGAACTAAGCATACTAAAATAAGAAAAAAATAGCGGAATATTTGAGAATATAGTAGAATAATAAAAATATATTCGAGATACTCGAAGAGAACCGGGGATTTTTGAAATTGCAAACTGAAAATCAATAGAAAATATTTCTTGTGGAAATAGAACGATAAAATGTTGTATAATAGTAGACAAAGTGACGAAATTTTTAAAAAGGAGGCCTACTGATATGGGATTTTTTGATTCTTTAAACGAAGCCGGAAAAGGATTTGGAGCAGCTGCAAAGGATGCAGCAAGAACCGCAAAACTGAATGTCAGACTCAGAAGTCTCGACGATAAACTGACGCAGGAATTTGAAAACCTGGGTAAGAAGTATTACGAGAAGCATAAGAATGAAAATACAGCAGAAAACAGGCGTATCAGTGAGATTTACACTGAGATTTCTGATACGAAGGATGAACTGGCTGATATTCGGGGCGAAGTAGTCTGCCCGAATTGCGGAGAGTACGTACCGAAGAATGCGAAGTTCTGCCCGAACTGTGGTGAGGACATGAATATTTTCGAAGAATCGGATACTACTGATGCAGAGACGGCAGATTATGATGACGTTTTTGAGGATGACGAAGCTCAGGACGATAAGGCTGATGAGGCGTCAGATGACGATAAAGCCGAAGACGATGTGAAGACATCAGATAAACCGGAAGATTCAGCTGATTCTACGGAAAAATAATCAGAATATCCGGAAAATTTATAAATAAGGAGTTTTTTAAATTGAAGAACAAGGGACCATACTATATTACAACGGCGATTGCATACACATCTGGGAAACCACACATTGGCAATACATATGAGATAATCCTCGCCGATGCGATCGCCAGATTCAAAAGGAAAGAAGGTTACGATGTTTATTTTCAGACCGGTTCAGATGAGCATGGCCAGAAGATAGAGACCCGTGCTATAGAAGACGGCTGCACACCGAAGGAGTTCGTCGACAAGACAGCGGCAGAGATCAAGCGTCTCTGGGATATGTGCAATACTTCCTATGACCGTTTTATCAGGACTACTGATGACGATCATGTAAAATGTGTCCAGAAGATCTTCAAGAAACTCTACGATCAGGGTGATATTTACAAGGGCTCTTATGACGGCATGTACTGTACTGAGTGTGAGGCCTTTTATACAAAGTCGCAGCTTACTGAGGATGGCAGATGCCCGGTCTGCGGCAGCGAAGTTCATCAGATGTCAGAAGAGGCATATTTCTTCAAGATGAGCAAATATGCTCCGAAACTTATCGACTATATAAATACACATCCTGAGTTCATTCAGCCTGTTTCAAGAAAAAACGAGATGATGAACAACTTCCTGCTTCCGGGACTTCAGGATCTCTGTGTATCGAGAAGCTCATTTAAATGGGGAATTCCTGTAGATTTTGACTCAAAGCATGTTGTCTATGTATGGCTGGATGCTCTTTCAAACTATATCACCGGACTAGGTTACGATCCGGATGGTGAGAGTGGACCGTTATATAAGAAATACTGGCCGGCAGACCTTCATCTGATCGGAAAGGATATCGTCAGATTCCATACGATCTACTGGCCTATTTTCCTGATGGCGCTCGGCGAGCCGCTTCCAAAGCAGGTTTTTGGACACCCGTGGCTTATGCAGGGTGGCGAGAAGATGTCGAAGAGCAAGGGAAATGTTATCTATGCGGACGATATGATCGACCTGTTTGGTGTAGATGCAGTCCGTTATTTCTGTATACACGAGATGCCGTACGAGAATGACGGTGTCATCACCTGGGAGCTGATGGTCGAGAGATACAATTCAGATCTTGCAAATACGCTCGGAAATCTTGTACAGCGTACACTTTCGATGTCAAACAAGTATTTTGACGGCATCGTTTGTGACAAGGGTGCCGCAGAACCGGTTGACGACGATTTGAAGTCGGTTGTTACCGCAGTCCGCGATATCTGTATCAAAAAAATGGATACGCTCCACGCTGCAGATGCACTTACAGAAATCTTCAGGATTTTTAAGCGTCTGAACAAATATATCGATGAGACTGAGCCTTGGGTATTAGCTAAGGATGAGGCAAAGAAAGACAGACTCGCTACTGTTCTCTACAACCTGGCAGACGGGATCATTACAGGGGCATCACTGCTCTATCCGTTTATGCCTGATACAGCTGAGAATATTGCGAAGCAGTTCAATACCACTCTCCGTGATTTCGACGATCTCGACAAGACGGGACTATACCCTTCAGGAACGAAGGTCATTGAGAAGCCGGAGATGCTTTTTGCCAGAAAAGATGTAAATGAGGTTTTAAAACAGACCGACGAGATCACAGAGAAACAGAAAACTGAATTTAAAGAGCATCAGAAGATAGCTTTTGAGAATCTGAAGAAGGCTGGAAAGCTCACTGTTGCAAATATGCAGGGTGATAAGAAGACCGGAGCTGTTTCATCTGACGACGAAAAGGATGAAAATCCGATAGACGTCGAGCAGAAACCTGAGATCAGCTATGACGATTTCGCCAGGCTTCAGTTCCGCATTGGAAAGATCCTGGAATGTGAGGAAGTACCGAAGTCAAAGAAACTCCTCTGCTCCAAGGTTCAGGTCGGAAGCGATGTGCTTCAGATTGTTTCTGGAATAAAAAAATACTATTCTGCAGATGAAATGGTTGGAAAGAAGGTAATGGTCCTTACCAACCTTGCTCCAAGGAAGCTTGCAGGCATTGAGTCTCAGGGCATGCTGCTCTGCGCAGAGGATGCTGACGGCAATCTCGCGCTTATGACTCCTGAGAAGGAGATGCCTTCTGGAGCTGAGATCTCATGATATTTGAGTCACACGCACATTACGAAGATAAAGCATTTGACGGTGACAGAGAGGAACTCCTGAACAAAATCCACAGTGGGCTGATCGAGACGATAGTCGACGTCGGCTCGACTCTGGAAAGCAGCAGGCAGGCCCTTGAGCTTTCGAAGTCGCACGATTACATCTATGCAGCCGTCGGAATTCATCCTGAAGAGATCAGGGATTTCGGCATACCGGGTAGGATGGTATCTGATGAGGTAAATGGCCGGCCATGCGAGAATTTCTGCCCGGATGAAATGCCGCCGGAAGACTTTGAATGGCAGGAAAATCCGACTATAAAAGAACTGACTGAATTGGCGCAGGATGGCAGATGCAAAGCTATTGGTGAGATCGGTCTCGACTACTATTGGGTAAAAGACAGAAAAGCCAGGGCCTGGCAGCAGTATTTTTTCAAGGCACAGCTTGAGCTGGCTCTTAAGCTGGACCTTCCTGTGATAATTCACTCCAGGGAGGCTGCAGCGGACACTTTTTCAATAATGAAAGAGGCTTGTGCCAAAGGCGTCAGGGCAGTTATCCACAGCTATTCGTATTCACCTGAGATGGCGATGGACTATATTGATATGGGATGCTGCATTGGAGTCGGTGGTGTAGTCACCTTCAAAAATGCGAAGAAGATAAAAGAGGTCGTCAGGCAGATTCCACTCGAGAGGATTTTAGTCGAGACAGACTGCCCTTACATGGCGCCGGAGCCGTTCCGTGGAATGAGAAATGACTCGGGATATCTGCCGTATATTATTAAATATATTGCAGGCTTAAAAGAGCTGACCGAGTACAGGGTTATGGAGACGACAAGAAAAAATGGATACGATTTTTTCTCAATATCATGATGATTATCAGGGGGATAAATGCCGCAACTGGACAGTTACAGTAAAACAATTGAAGTCCTGAACAAGTACGATTTTCACTTTAAGAAAAAATATGGGCAGAATTTTTTGATCGATTCGGACATTTTAAGAGATATCGTCGAAGGCGCAGAGGTGACTGAGTATGACACAGTCATAGAGATCGGTCCGGGAGTCGGCTCGCTGACGCAGTATCTGGCGGAGGCAGCAGGCAGAGTCATCTGCATTGAGCTCGATGACAGGCTTGTCCCGATACTTCACGACACGCTTTCAGAATATGACAATGTCACAATCATTAACGATGATGTGCTCGATGTGGATTTCGAAAAACTTTTCAAGGATGAAAATATAACAGGGCCGGTCAAGTTCGTGGCAAATCTTCCATATTATATTACTACTCCGATAATCCTTGGAATCCTGCAGAGAGATATCGATTTCGACTCGATAACGGTTATGGTTCAGCGTGAAGTCGCTGAGAGGATGCAGGCTAAACCGGGTACTTCGGAGTACGGGGCGCTGACACTTGCGGTTCAGTTCTATACGGATCCGGAGATACTTTTTACAGTAAAACCGGAGAGCTTTGTCCCGAGGCCGAAGGTCGAATCGGCTGTCATTACTCTGCACCGAAAGGAACTGACAGAGGAACAGAAGCAGATTCAGGGGCCTCTTTTCAGGACAATCAGAGCCGCTTTTAATCAGCGGCGCAAGACACTGGTAAATGCAATCTACAATGCGGGTATTTCGGACATGTCGAAAAAGGAGATGGAGGATGCCATGTGGAATTCATGCATTACTACGACATGGCGTGCCGAAGTGCTGACGCTCGATGACTATATTAAGCTTACAAAAGTGCTGAAGGTAAAATAATTGGATATATCGTCATACAGGACAGAAATAGCCAACCTGATAAGACAGATAAATCGGGAAAAAGAGACTTATAGTAAAAACACCATCGCTCTTTGCGATAAGCTTGAGAAATATGGCCAAATGCAGGACGATGACGCACTGACAGGATATGCCTGCTTTGTCAGAGGAGAATACTACTACCGCAAAAATGATGTGCTGGGATTCTACCGCGAGATGCTTAAGTGCATGGAACCATTTGAGAGGATAGGCGAATGGGGCTATCTGGCGATGGCTGACAATATGCTGGGCATTATGTCATTAAACCGAGGGAATGCACCGTTTGCACTCGATTACTATTACAGGGCACAGTCTATCTGCAAGCAGTACAGTCTTCCAGATATAGAATGGGTACTTCAGATGAATATGGGTGCTCTTTTTCTGTCGGTCGGAAGTGCCGGAGAAGCGATAGAACACTACGAAGCAGCCTACAAGTATATCATAGATCACAAAGACGATATCCCGGAGTTTATTGAGTCTTTTACGGCAGCCGCAGTCGGGCTCGGGCGAAGCTATCTGATGAATAAAGATATGGCTGATGCTGACAAATATGAGTCCATAATTGAAGTTCAATGTACACCATTTCTTTCTAAAGACGAGGAGATAAACGTATACTGTTTTCTCGCAAGATATTACTACATAAAAAAAGAACCTGATGAAAAGGAGCGCGCAGTAAAAAAGGTCGTAGAGGCCTTTTCGTCAGACATAGCAATACTCGATTTTTTCGATGATTTGTACGATTTCCTGTCACTTCTTCTGGAAACCGGAGACTATACGACATTTGCGAGTCTTCTGGTTCCGATAAAGGCTATGGCTCAAAAAACTTCAGTCAAAAATATTGAGCAGAAACTGCTTCATCTGATGATCGAATTTTTCAAAAGTGTGGGTGATAAGGACAGTTACAAAGAGGCTGCAGTTCATTACTATGAAAATGAACGGATGATGTCCCATGAGAACGATCTTATGATAAAGAGCATGATAAAGCTCAGGGAGAACCTTTACAGGCTGGCCGAGGAGAACAGCTATATCGCAGCCAAGTCCAGATCTCTGGAAAGAAAGAGCGAGACGGACCCGCTGACCAGCATGTACAACCGTTTCAGGCTGAACAGCGAGGGCGATGTCATTTACCAGCGTGGACTTAAAAACCATGTGGGAATCGCGGTCGAGATGCTCGACGTCGATTTTTTCAAGGAATACAACGACCACTATGGTCACCAGGCTGGGGACCGAGTCATAAAATATATAGCGGACTGCATTAAAAAGCTGCAGGATAATCTCAATATTTTCGCAGCCAGATATGGAGGCGACGAGTTTGTCCTGATCTATGAGGGGTACACTGAGAAGGAAGTGTTTTCACTGGCAAAGGATCTTAAGAAGATCATAAACGATGGACACGTTGTACACGAATATTCGCGTACCAATTCGAAGTTTATCACTATTTCACAGGGTATTTTCTGGGGAATCCCGGAAGAGGGCAGGAGCATCTGGCAGTTTTTGCACCAGGCGGACGGCCTTTTGTATAAAGTGAAGACCAAAAGCCGAAACAGTATTATGGTCGGACATCTTCCGATATACAGTTCGGGGAATTACGACGATACAGAAGGCGTTCTGGTGACTGAGATGGAAGATGACAGCTGATGTATTACACCTACATTGTAAAATGCTCCGATAACAGCCTGTACACAGGTTATACTACTAACTTAGAACGCAGGGTCAAAGAACACAACAACGGAAAAAAAGGAGCAAAGTATACCAGGTCGAGGAGACCGGTAGAATTAGTTTACTACGAAGAATATGCTGCCCGACACGATGCTATGTCGCGGGAAGCGCTGATAAAACAGCTTTCCCACCGGGAAAAATGCCAGCTTATTGAAGATAAACGCAATATATTTCAGTGCGGGAAAACGGAATAAAAAAAGGAGACTCTATGAGTATTTTTGATAAAATGAGAGAAAAGGCGCAGATCCGCGAGGATGAGCTGGAAAGAGCCAAAGAAGAAAAGGCTGCCGGCAAAAAGCAGACCAAGAATGAAAAACAGGCTCTTCGCGAGAGGCAGGCTGCGATAAAGAGGGCCGAGAAAGACACCGCCAGACAGAAAAAGGCTGACGAGAGATTCATGCGTGCCGCCATTGAACAGGCCCACCGCGCAGCAGCTATCAGGGAAGTGCCTATAGGCTGTGTTATCGTAAGAAACGGCAGGATAATAGCGACCGGTTATAACCGCCGCAATAATGACAGAAGTGTCCTTTCACATGCGGAACTTATTGCGATAAAGGAAGCCTGCAAAAAGACAGGCGACTGGAGGCTCGAAGACTGCACTCTGTATGTGACACTTGAGCCATGCCCGATGTGTGCCGGAGCCATAGTACAGGCGAGAAATTCCAAGAGTTGTCATTGGCACCCAGAATGCAAAGGCTGGTTGCGCCGGATCAGTCATGAATCTTTTAAAACAGCCGGGGTTCAACCACCAGTGCGATATTACTTATGATGTACTTCATGACGACTGTGCGGCAATGATCACGGGATTTTTCAGAGAGCTGCGCGAAGAAAAGAGAATGGCAGAAGAGGATGTCGGGAAACCTCCGATAAAGATGGATTGATGCAGAACATGATAGAGACAGAACACCTGATACTTAGAACTTTAAGACCAGCAGAGGCTGTTATAGTCTCTGCTTTTTACAGTAGAAATTTTGACGATTTTGCAAAATATGAACCGCTTACCAGGCGAATGTCTCTTTCAACGAGATACCAGCGAAAAGTTCTGGAACTTGAGGACAATTTTCGCATTGAAGGGAAGAGAATCAGATACTACATGTTTGAGAAGTACGATCCGTTCAAGACTGTTGGTACCGTGAGCTTCAGAGAGCTGGATAAAAACGGAAATGCTTCTACAATAATCGGATACAAGGTCGACATTGAATACAGGAGGAGAGGGTATGCAAGGGAGACAATTTCTACTCTGATACCGCTGATCGAGCGGGAATACGGTGTCAGACACATCAAGGCTGAGGTACTTACAACAAATATTCCATCTCAAAATCTGCTTTCCGGACTGGGGTTTAAGAGAATAGCATTTTTAAAAAGCTATGCGAAACTGAATGGGAAAAAGCTCGACGAGTATATTTACGAAAGAGATGATTAAAAAAAGGCCGGGCTTCTGCTGTCGAACTCCTGTCATGATACGTAACCTGTGCAGTTAACTCAACCCAGGTGACCCCGAGGCACATGAGAAATCCCGCTTAGTGCTGCTTCATTCCTGACCTGACACGGTTCACGGGCACCCATTGCTCGGGACCCGGGTATCAACGTCACTTACTCAGGGCAGCTATCATTTCAGAAAAGCCCTCGAACAGAAAACACCCCGGCATATAGCGGATATTCCGGTACAGGGGACCGCTGATCCCCCGGCTGCTCGGCTTTGTCCATTTTACATTTTTCTTTCAGCTATGTCAACAAGCATCTTTTTTCTACAGCATTTTTATGATAAAATAAAACGCAGTGTAAAAATTTCAGGAGGCGTTAAATGGGACTTAATGAGACCCCTACTGGAGAAAGACTGCAGATCGGTATTTTTGGAAGAAGAAATGCCGGCAAGTCATCTATACTGAATCTTTTGACTGGACAGAACATGGCGGTCGTATCTGACATAAAGGGAACGACTACCGATCCTGTAGCTAAATCCATGGAACTTCTGCCAATCGGACCTGTCACTTTTATTGACACTCCGGGCATTGACGACTATGGGGAACTGGGACAGAAGAGAGTTGAACAGACGAAGAAGGTGCTCAGGAGGACAGATATCGCCATCCTCGTCGCAGAGGCGGATGGCTACGAATTTGCCGACGAAAAGGAATTCCTGGCTGAACTAAAAAAAAGGACAATTCCGTATATTATCGTGGCAAATAAATCTGATCTTCTGCACGATGCTAATAAAAATCAGGTAAAGCAGGATTTAGCGGATGCTCTCGGCGAGAAACCGGAGAAGATAATGCTGATAAGCACTGTCGAGAATCCAAAAGTCAGTGCCAATTTTTTAAGAATAGAGATAGCAAAGCTAGCTAATGAGCACAAAGATGAGAATCATCTGGTAAAAGATCTTCTTGAGCCGAATGATCTGGTGGTGCTTGTGATACCGATCGATGCTGCCGCACCGAAGGGAAGAATCATTCTTCCACAGCAGCAGGTGATACGGGATGTTCTCGACGCGAAAGGCACGATAGCAATCGCGCAGACTGGAGAGCTTGAGAGGCTTCTTTTGAGCCTGAAGAGAAAACCAAAGCTTGTGATCACTGATTCCCAGGCATTTAAAGATGTAGCTGAGATAGTTCCTGACGATGTGCCACTGACATCTTTTTCGATACTGATGAGCAGATACAAGGGAGATTTGACCCTTCAGACAAACGGGGTGAAGAAGCTGGAGAATCTTAAAGGAGGAGAAAAGATCCTAATCTGTGAAGGCTGCACACATCACAGACAGTGTGGAGATATTGGAACGCAGAAGCTTCCAAACCTGATCAGGGAGAAGACTGGAAAGGATTTTGACTTTGAATTTACCAGCGGCGGAGATTTTCCAGATGACCTGACACCTTATTCTCTTATTATCCACTGCGGTGGCTGCATGCTGCCGGTCAGAGAGATAAGGCACAGGCTTGATACTGCCGCGGCACAAGGGATTCCAATCACGAATTATGGAATCGCGATAGCATATTTGAATGGGATTCTCGGCAGAGTGCTGACCCCATTTCCATCTGAAGAAGTGACGAGAGGCTGATATGAGCGCACAGGACAGAACTGAAGATGCTCTCAGGGCAATGCATATTCTGATAGCTAACGCAGAGTTCGAACCCGGGAGCAACTCAAAAATTATAATTGACAAGGACGAGGCCCAGACACTTTTGAGGGAACTCGGAGACTGCCTTTATGCGATGCTTGACGAAAGCGAATTGTCGAAATCGAGCAGGCAGCAGGCAGAGAGAAGCCAGCAGAAGCAGGCTGATCTGACGGAGGAGAGGGCACGCAAAAAAGCTGAGGACATCTATGCGGGATCACTGATGTACTCGGACCATGCCCTGGATCTGATCAGCGATATTGTTACAAAGGCTACTGAGAAGATAGACAAGATCCACTCCGATATGATGGAGCAGATCGAGGAAGAAAAAAAGAAGATAAAGACCAATCAGTATGAACTGAAAGGGCAGCTGTCAGACTTGAAGGACACGCAGGAGTACCTGAGACTTATCGAAGAGGAGAACAAGCGCCTCGAGAAAGAACAGAAATCGGGCGAGTTTACGGAAGAGGCTGACGAACCATCCTATGCAAATATTAAGCCTGAGATACATGTGAATCCGGCATTTTTTCAGGGAGGAGATATTCCTGCGGGTACGGTTGCAGATGGCGTTGGAAGCGATGATACCGGCGACCTTTCGGAAAAGATTGAGAAACAGATAAATCTCGACGATCTGGACCGTGAGTACTTTGACTGGAAAAATAACGGCGATTCCGATACTGAATCCGAGCCAAAGAAAAGAGGACTCTTTGGCGTATTTAAAAAGTGATATATTTTATAACAATATTCAAGTTGGAAAAGAATGGAGGAAACAATGAAGTTATACGACACCGGAGTGTATCTGGCAGATGGTACACAGATCATACCAGATGACAGTGAAGCTGCTGCAAAACTTTCTGCTATTGGCAAAAAGGCTGATAGGAAGAGCGCATCAGAGGGTACGATGGCCTATGGTATTTTAAAGGCACACAACACCTCTGGAAATATGCAGGACTTAAAGATCAAGTTCGACAAACTGACCAGCCACGATATAACGTATGTAGGCATTATCCAGACTGCCCGTGCATCAGGACTTGAGAAATTCCCGATTCCGTATGTGCTTACGAATTGTCACAACAGTCTCTGTGCAGTCGGCGGAACTATAAATGAAGACGATCACATGTTTGGGCTTTCCTGCGCCAAGAGATATGGTGGAATCTACGTGCCGCCACACCAGGCAGTCATCCATCAGTTTGCCCGGGAGATGCTGACACGTACTGGAGATATGATCTTAGGTTCTGATTCTCACACGAGATATGGCTGTCTCGGAACCATGGCTATGGGTGAGGGCGGACCGGAGCTCGTAAAACAGCTTCTCGGAAAGACATACGATATCAAGATGCCGGGAGTCATAGCTATCTACCTGAAGGGCAAGCCGATAAAGGGAGTCGGACCTCAGGATATAGCACTCTCGATTATTGGAAAAGTATTCAAAAACGGCTACGTTAAAAACAAAGTCATGGAGTTCGTAGGCCCTGGAATCAGAAATCTCTCTGTAGACTATCGTATCGGAGTCGATGTCATGACGACAGAGACGACCTGCCTCTCATCTATCTGGGAGTGTGACGAGAAGACAGAGGAATTTTACGAGATCCACGGCAGAAAAGATGCCTATAAACCTCTGCACCCGGCTGATGTGGCATATTATGACGGCTGCGTAGAGATTGATCTCTCAGAGATCCGCCCGATGATCGCTATGCCGTTCCATCCGTCGAATACATACACTATCGCTGAACTCAAGGAAAACCTGATGGATATCCTCGATGAGACAGAGAAGAGAGCGAAGGTATCATTCGGCGACGATGTCGATTACCATTTGAAGGACAAGGTACACGATGGGAAGTTCTATGTAGATCAGGGAATCATCGCTGGCTGTGCAGGCGGCGGTTATGAAAATATCTGCGATGCAGCAGATATCCTCCGCGGAAAGAGCATCGGATCAGACGACTTTACACTGAGCGTTTACCCTGCATCTACACCTATCATGATGCAGCTCGCAAAGAATGGCTGCATTGCAGATCTGCTGGCAACAGGAGCCATCGTAAAGACCTGTTTCTGCGGACCATGCTTCGGCGCAGGAGATACACCTGCCAATAACGGATTCTCAATCCGCCATTCTACAAGAAACTTCCCGAACAGAGAGGGATCAAAGGTCCAGAACGGACAGATCGCATCAGTAGCACTGATGGATGCCCGCTCTATCGCAGCGACAGCAGCGAACAGGGGATTTTTGACAGGAGCTGATGAGATAGATGTCGACTTCAGCAAGCCGAAGTACTTCTTCGACGGTGATATTTACAAGAACCGTGTATTTGACAGCCACGGCATAGCAGATCCTGATACTGAGATCAAGTTTGGACCGAACATCAAGGACTGGCCTGAGATGAGCCCGCTTCCGAAGAACATGATCCTTAAGGTTGTTTCAGAGATCCATGATCCTGTTACGACTACTGATGAGCTTATCCCGTCAGGCGAGACTTCATCATACAGATCGAACCCAATGGCACTTGCAGAATTTGCTCTTTCAAGAAAAGACCCGGCATATGTCGGCAGGGCAAAGGAAGTTCAGAAGGCTCAGAAAGCTATAGAAGCCGACTCATGTCCTGGAGATGCACTCCCAGAGATTCACGATGTCATGAAAGCTATTCACACAAAGTTTGCTGACGTGAACAGGAGTAATATCGGTGTCGGAAGCACTATCTTTGCAGTAAAGCCAGGTGACGGTTCAGCCAGAGAACAGGCGGCAAGCTGCCAGAAGGTGCTCGGAGGCTGGGCAAATATCGCCAATGAGTACGCTACGAAGCGTTACAGAAGCAACCTCATCAACTGGGGCATGCTTCCATTTACGATCCCGGCTGGCGATCTTCCGTTCAAGAACGGAGATTACATATTTATTCCGGATGTTTTCAGTGATATCAGGAATAAAAAGACCGAGATCGAGGCCTATGTCGTAAAGGATGGAGGACTTGTTCCATTCACATTGAATATGGGCGAACTGACTGACGATGAGAGAGAGATCATCGAGGACGGCTGCCTGATCAATTACTATAGAGTGCATAACGCAAAATAATCGAAATGAAATACGTATCATGGAATGTAAATGGCCTCAGGGCCTGCATAAAAAAAGGCTTCTTTGATTATTTCAAAGAAGCCGGTGCGGATGCCTTCTGCATACAGGAGACGAAGCTGCAGGATGGACAGGTCGATATCGACAAGGACCTCGCGGGTTATCATCAGTATTGGAATTATGCCGAAAAGAAAGGCTACTCCGGAACAGCGGTCTTCACTAAAAAAGAGCCGCTTAAAGTGACATATGGGATTGGAGAACCGGAGGGAGATTCCGAAGGCAGAGTCATCACCTGTGAATTCGATGACCACTACCTCGTATGCTGCTACACGCCGAATTCTAAGCAGGGCCTGCTGCGTCTGGATTACAGGATGCAGTGGGAAGATTCGATGCGAAAATATCTGATGGAGCTCGATAAAAATAAACCTGTAGTCTACTGCGGTGACTTAAATGTCGCTCATGAAGAGATCGACCTTAAAAATCCCGCTTCAAATCATAAAAATGCCGGCTTTTCAGATGAAGAGAGACAGAAGATGACGGAACTTTTAGGTAGCGGGTTCAGGGATTCATTTCGAATGCTATACCCGGACAGGGAAGGCATCTATTCATGGTGGTCATATCGTTTTCATGCCCGCGAAAACAATGCAGGCTGGCGTATCGACTATTTTATCATCTCAGACAGATTCGCACCAAGGGTGACCGATTCTACGATAGAGACAAAAGTCGAGGGCAGTGATCACTGTCCGATCACACTCGAGTTCAACTAAAACCAAGCACTAAAGGAAGACGATATGTCTGAACAGACACCTGAAAAAAAGAAACGCGCCGAAGATTATCTCTCAGATCAGGAAAAGGCACGTTACAAAGTAATAGCAAAGAGGGCATTTGTCGTAGGACTTGCCCTCATTCTCATTTATTTCATTATCGCAAGGTGGGGAGTTATCAGCAGGGGCTGGGGAACAGTCACGAAAGTATTTCAGCCGATAGTTATCGGCCTGATAATGGCTTATTTGACTAACCCGGTAATGAAATTCTTTTCAAATATCATAAATAAGCTTGTAGACTTGTATTACAAGCACACCCATAAAACGAGAAAAAAACATCCGGACGGAAAACCAGTTGAGTGGATCCGCATACTTTCTACAATAATAGCTACGCTTGTGATACTGGCTGCAGTGCTGATTTTTATAGTCACAGTAGTACCGCAGTTCGTTTCGACAATGAACGAGCTTATCAACCATATCCATGAAAAAGTGCGCGGCGTCATAGACTGGGCAGACAAGATTACAAATTACAGATTTAAGGATGTCATGGACTCTGCGCGTGACAACAAAAATATCGACAATACGATCGACAAAGGTGTTGAGATCGTAAGAAAATATTTGAATCTGCAGAGTCAGAACCAGACATTATCTACTCTTACAAAGTGGGGAATGAATGCCGGAAAAGTTATTGTCAATATAATCATCGGCATTTTTGTAAACGTATACGTCCTTATCGAGAAGGAAAAATTCAAGAACTGGTCAAAGAAGCTGATTTATGTAATTTTCCCGGTAAAGCCGGCAAATTATGTTATGCAGACATTGAGAAAAGCAGATGAGGTGTTCTATGGCTTTATCGTTGGAAAGATCATAGACTCGATAATTATCGGAATTATCTGCTATTTTTCAATGCTCATACTTCACTTCCCGTATGCAGTCGTATGCTCGGTCATTATCGGAGTGACGAACGTAATACCTATTTTCGGCCCGTATATCGGAGCTGTCCCAACGGTTGCGCTGATCTTTGTGACCAACCCGATGCAGGGAATCTATTTCCTGATCTATGTTATTGTCTTACAGCAGATTGATGGCAATTTCATCGGACCAAAGATTCTTGGCGATTCGACTGGAGTTTCCCCGTTCTGGGTAATTTTTGCGATAACTGTAGGAGGAGGGCTCTTCGGAATTCCTGGAATGATCATCGGTGTGCCGATGGTTTCGCTGATTCTTTGGATCATCAAACGGATTTCTGATCATTTCCTCAGAAAGAGAAAAATGGTCGTATCATCAGCCGTCTACCAGAATCTGGACTACGTAGACCCACAGACCGGAGAGTATGTACAGAAGAAAGAGAATAAAAGCAAGAAGTATATGGGAATCGTTGGAAAGATGCTGGACAAGCGGAAAAAACAGGCACCGAAAAAGTGATAATGTTTGAAAAACAAGCATTGCTATGGTACTATAATATGAGTGAGATTTTTACAAAAGGGAAGAAATTGGCTTTTTCGAGGTGTACATTAATTGGAGAAGACAGAATATAAAATAAAGATGGATCAGGCTGAAACACTGGTCCGTCAGGGTGATCTTAAGGAAGCGCTAGATGTCATAGATACTCTAAACTACCACAAGATCAGGAATGTGAATGTTCTACTCCGCGCCAGTGAGATTGCCGAGGAAGCAGGAGAGCCTGAAAAGGGCAGGGAGATACTCGAGATTGCTCACGAGAAATCTCCTATAGCGAGGATGATAATCTACCGTCTGGCGCTAATCTCTGTAAAACTTGGAGAGATTGACGAGGCGGAGACTTATTATGATGAATTCACAGACATTGCACCGCACGACGGCCTGAAATACGTTATAAAATATACCATAAGAAAAGCGCAGAATGCCGATATTACAGAACTTATCGCTATTTTAGAGCAGCTCTGTGATGAGGATTTTACAGATAAGTGGGCATTTGAGCTGGCCTGCCTGTACAGAAAGCATGGGGACGATGACAAATGCACGGCACTCTGTGATAAAGTGGCACTGTGGTTTGGAGAAGGCCCTTATGTAGAAAAATCCCTCGAGATGAAGATGATGTACAAGCCTCTGACTCCCGAGCAGGAAGAACAGTACAGAAGGCTTACAAAGGGGACAAGCAGTGTCGGGTCCAAAAAAGAGAAGGAACTGTCCGATACTATAACTATACCGCAGGTAGAGGATAAGCCGGGGAAGTTCGACACAGTGAATCTCCAGGCTGAGATCCGCAAGAATATCCAGGAGATAATGAAGGCGACAGAAGCCGGTGAAGTTTCTGAAAATATGGACGCCATCAAAGATCTCGTCGGGGATATTCCATATGTTACAGAAGATAAACCTGACTCTGAAACAGACCAGGAAACCAGTGAGAGTACTGAGACGGCTGAATCTGAAGAGCCAGTGCAGGAAGAGTCGAAGACTCCGATAGAGGACTCCTACCATCAGTATCTGGCTGAAGAGTACGATGGGCAGATGGCACTTAATCTTCCGTCCGGCGAGAATGACGAGCAGATCGAAGGACAGCTCACGATAGATGATGTTCTGGATGACTGGGCCAGGCAGCAGCGTGCTATGGAAGCTGCACTGAACGACGCCAGGAAGAAGAAACTTGAAGAGGCGAAGGAGAAAGCACTCCGCGAGGCAAACCAGATTATGGATCGTCTCGTGAATATAAGCCCTCAGCTCGAGGCAGGAGTTGCCCCTGAAGAGATTCTGAAAGAGGAATATTTAAAAGAATCAGAACCAGAACCAGTTGAGCCTGACAAGAAGATCATTGGAAATGCTGATGAAAAGACTGTAGAGAGTGCAGCACAGATACTTGCAGGTGTCAATGATATGCTCCAGCACGAGATTGACACGATGTCGGATGATACACCGAATCAAGGTGCAGCAGAGCCTGAGAAAGATTCAGAAGAGATAGAGGATATAGAAGAAGCCGGAGCAGAGACTTCTGAAGAAAAGCCAGAGCCAGAAGAAACAATAGAACCAGAAGTTTCGGATGAAGAATCGGAAACTCCAGAGGAAGTTAAAGAAATTTCAGAGGAAGACGAAGAAACTCAGGAAAAGGAATCAGAGGACACAGAGGAAGAACCGGAAACGGAAACTCTGGAGGAAGAGCCGATAGAGGCTTCAGAGCAAGAGACAGAGACTAAGGAAGAGAGACCAGAAGCTTCAGAGGAAGAAGAAGAGACTGAAGTAGCTGAGGAAGAGGAAGAGTCAGAAGCAGCTGAGGAAGAGCAGGAGTCAGAAGAACCAGAGGAAGAAATCGAACCATTCACTGGAAAAAGACCCGAACATTTCAGCCCGATAGATGATAAGACACGCCCGTTTAATATCGACATAAGTACATTAGCCAGACAGATAGAAAGTGAAGCGTTGGATGAGGATCGGGTAAAAGTCGAATTTACTGACGAAGAGAAGGGAGTCCTCAGCTATTTTACAGATGTGCATGGCATGAGCGTACAGATTCAGAAGGCCCTCAATGCTGTTAAAGTCAAGTGTGAATCAAATGGCAGTATAAAAACAGGAAACCTCACTATATCGGGCTCAGACGGAAGCGGAAAGACGGCTCTTGCGAGCAAGCTTGTACAGATAGTACAGATGGAAACCGGTAAGCTGGGCGCTGGCGCCGGAAAGATCACGGGTGAGAAGATCAATTCAAAGGACCTGAATGCCCTGATAGAGAAGGTAAAGGGTGGAAGCCTGATGATAGAGAAGGCCGGTGGCATGAATTACGACACAGCTGTCTCGCTGGCACTTATGATTGAAAATGACCGGAGTGGTACATTATTTATACTTGAAGACAGTGAGAGTGAGCTGAAGAAGCTTGCTGAAGGTGTACCTAAGCTCTGGAAATATTTCACAGAGCACTTGTCGATTCCTGAGATGACACAGGATGAACTGGTCAATTTTGGAAAAATTTATGTCCTTGACTGCGGATATTCTATGGATGACATGGGGATCCTGGCGCTTTATGACAGGATTGGCATGCTCCAGGGAGGCGATAATCCAGTTAGTATTAAGGATGTAAAGGAGATATTAGACGAGGGAATCGCTCGCTACAAAAAAAGGAGCAAGGGATTTTTCAGTCATTTTTCTGCGAGAATATCTGATGAAGACGGCAGACCACTTCTCCAGGAAAAGGACATCATAGCATAATTTAATTTTAGATGGAGGCGGGGAAATGAGTCACTTTACAGATTTAGATGCATACTTATTCGGGCAAGGGACGCATTACGACATCTTCAGAAAACTTGGAGCACATCCGGGAACGGTTAACGGACAGAAGGGCTTTTGGTTTGATGTTTGGGCACCTCATGCGAAGGAAGTCCATGTTATTGGAGAGTTTAACGGCTGGGACGAGCAGGCTGCTCCGATGTCAAAGATCTCTCCAGAAGAAATCGGTGTCTGGGAGTGCTTTATTGCTGGAGCTAAAAAAGGCCAGATGTACAAATATCTGATCCATGGAAGCAACGATCAGAACCTCTACAAGGCTGATCCTTTCGCAGAGTATGCAGAGCTCAGGCCGGGAACTGCCAGCAGGCTTTGGACGACTGATGGTTTCAAATGGACGGACAGCAGCTGGCTCAAAGAGAGAGCAGATGACACTCCTTACTATGAGAAACCGCTTTCGATTTACGAAGTTCACCTGGGTTCATGGATGAGACATCCGGGAACAGATGACGATGGCTTTTATACTTACAGGGAGCTCGCAGACCGGCTTGTAGATTATGTAGCAGACATGGGCTACACACATGTGGAGCTGATGGGGATCTCAGAGTATCCTTATGACGGATCGTGGGGTTATCAGGTCACTGGATACTATGCTCCGACATCAAGGTACGGGACACCTCAGGATTTCATGTACCTTGTAAACGCTTTCCACACCAAAAATATCGGAGTTATCCTCGACTGGGTACCGGCGCATTTTCCAAAAGATGCTCATGGTCTCGCAGATTTTGACGGAGAGCCGCTTTTTGAATATTCAGATCCGAGAAAGGGCGAGCATCCTGAATGGGGCACGAAGATTTTCGACTATGGCAAGCCGCAGGTGAAGAATTTCCTGATCGGTTCAGCTATAAACTGGGTTGAGAACTACCATATAGATGGACTCAGAGTAGATGCGGTCGCATCGATGCTTTATCTCGATTATGGAAAAGAAGCAGGACAGTGGGTACCGAACAAAAACGGTGGAAACGAGAACCTCGAAGCCATCGAATTCTTCAAACATATAAATTCACTGATGACAGGCAGATACAAGGGATTTCTGATGATCGCCGAGGAGTCGACAGCCTGGCCGAAAGTCACAGGGAATGTAGAAGATGACGGCCTGAACTTTTCGTATAAGTGGAATATGGGCTGGATGCACGATTTCCTCGATTATATGCAGCTGGATCCGTTCTTCCGCAAGGACAATCACAATCGCATGACTTTTGCGATGAGCTATAACGAATACGAGAAATACATTCTCGTTATTTCGCATGACGAGGTTGTCCACCTGAAGAAGTCGATGATCGAGAAGATGCCGGGTGACGAGGCAGAGAAGTTTGCAAATCTCCGCGCAGGGTACGCATTTATGATGTGCCATCCAGGCAAAAAGCTGCTTTTCATGGGTCAGGAATTTGCCCAGACTCACGAGTGGAGTGAGAAATGGGAGCTCTCATGGTATGAGCTCGAGAATCCGCGCCACAGGGGAATGCAGAACTGGGTAAAGAAGCTTCTGCATATTTACAGGAAATATCCGTCCCTCTGGCAGCAGGATATCAACTGGAATGGTTTTGAGTGGATAAATGCAAACGACAGCTACAGGAGTATATTCAGTTTTATCAGGAAGAGCAAGGACGGAAAGAAGAATATTCTCTGCGTCGTAAACTTCACACCAGTCGCATATCCTGATTACAGAGTCGGAGTAGTAAGTACACAGAAACATGAGCTGATACTCTCGAGCGACGAACCGGAGTATACCGGAGACACGGAGCCTCAGCAGAAGAAGAGAAAAAAGAAGAGCTTTACACCGGAGAGAAAGCCGTGCGACGGACGGGACTATTCGATCGGATATCCGCTCCCGGCATTTGGTGTGGCGCTTTTCAGCTTTGATTATGATGTATGAACTCATTTTTTAATAAGCGGAGAGTTATCACACTGATTACAGCTGCTGTCCTGGTAGTGGCAGTGATAGTGATCGCACTGTGGCAGAATGACAGATCGTACGATTCTTACGATGTCGAGCAGAGTTTTTCGACAAATGGTGCTTCGGCGCAGAATTTTGTATCCTTTGCAGATGGGCTGATGGCTTATTCAAGAGATGGAGCACAACTGTATGATTCCGATGGCAGGACATTATGGAATGAATCGTACAATATGCAGAATCCCGAGGTCAGGATCAGTGGCGACAGGCTTCTGATATACGACAGAGGAGGCAGCACATTTGTGATCATGTCTCCACAGAAAGAGATCTCCGTTATTTCGACCACTCACCCGATAGTACAGGCAGACATAGCGTCAAACGGCATATCGGCAGTACTTACCGAGGAAGAGGACACTGGATATATAAATATTTACAAGGCTGATGGAACGTCTTTGGCAGACGGACAGGTTCATCTGTCGCAGACAGGATATCCAATGTCGATAGCCATGTCAGACGACGGGACGAGACTCATTATGTCTCTATCAGTTATAAAAACAGATTCTCTGGCCACACAGATAAATATTTATGATTTTACAGATGCTGGTGACCAGAAGAAGGATAATATCATAGCGTCATTTAAGTATGACGACACAGTGTGCCCTCAGACAGCTTTTTTCTCTGATGGAAGTGCAGCGGCACTGACAGATTCTGGCGCAGTGCTTTACACATCCGGCAATGATGTAAAAGAAAAGAAGAAGATAAAAACTGATTTCGAGACTGAAAGTGTTATAATGAGCGGTGGGTATTTCGGACTCATACACCGTACGGTGAAAAATGACAAAGTGCTCGAGGTTTATGATGATAACGGCCGAAAGACCTGTACAGAAAAACTCGACGCCTCGTATAAGAGATGCAGTTTTTTAAGAGACGATCTGCTGATAGAACAAACAGGAGAGAAAATAAGGTTATTCGATGTCAGAGGAAAGACAAAATTCAGCTACACTTTCCCAGATGAAGTAATAGCTTTCGAGGCTGCTGGAAACGAGAGAGATTATTTCCTTATCCAGCCGGAGAACAGCCAGATAATAAAACTCAACTGATATGGAGGAAATAGATTGAATTCTGTACTGATATTGACAATAATACTGTTTGTGGCGGCGTTTGCCATTGGTTTTCACAGGGGACTCTTCGGGATTGTAAGTGGACTTATTAACTGGGCTATCATAATAGGTTTTTTATATTTTGTGGCACCACCGATCGAAAAGTATCTGATGAAGGGTGGCGCTTATACAAACTTTCGTAATTCGGTTTCAGAGAACGTTAAAGCCGGTCTGGTCAAAAAAGAAAACAAATATATAGATGCGCTGAAAAAGGAGGCAGAGAAAAAAACTGACAGTATCTATTCAGATGATATCGAAAAGCCCAGGAAAGCAGATATTGTATTGTCAGACTCACAGAGTATGAAGGACTTCCTGGAGGATCTGGGGATTAAAGTTCCGATAAAGGCTTCGGATTACTATTCGAAAAAGATAAATAAAAAGACCAATGATGCAGCAAACATGACTGCAAACATCAACGCATCAAATGCGAAAAAAATCACAGCTGCAAACCAGACTATCTCGGATGCCATTGGTACACAGGTGGCGACACTGATGGTTAAGGGAATTGCGATACTGATTTCGCTTCTGATCGCTTTTATCATAACGAGAATTCTTTCTCTTGTAGCGCAGATTTTGGGAAAGGTACCTGTGATCGGAGGTTTTTCAAAGGTGCTCGGCGGTATCTGGGGAGTCATCGTAGCGCTGCTTATTCTCTGGCTGTTTATGGATATTGTCACATGCTTCTCGACTACGTCGCTCTGCCAGAAAATTACAGCACAGATTACAAAGAATGAGGTATTAAATATACTCTATATGAATAATCCACTGTTATTTTTGATAAATAAATAAACTAGGAGGTTTTAACAATGGGACAGGTTATAGGAAAAACAGAGGATGGAAAAGATATCATTGCGTACGAGATTTCCGGAGGAAGGCTTCATGCTAAGGTCATGAATTTCGGCGCTAATCTGATGGAACTTCATGTGAAGATGGCAGATGGAGAGGACCGCGACATCGTACTTGGCTACAAGAATATTGAACAGTACTTTGACAATGATCCGAACTATGGATGCCTTATCGGACCAAATGCAAACAGAGTCGGCGGCGCTTCATTTAAAATAGACGGCGTAGAGTATCAGCTCGATAAGAATGAATTCGGCCACAACAATCTCCACAGTGCTTTTCATTCTGTTCAGAGAAGCATGTGGGAGACTAAAGAAGAGGCAGCGGACCACGTTACCTTTGTTTACCACAGACCTGATATGGAATTTGGTTTCCCGGGAAATATGGACATAGAGGCCACATATACCATTGATTCAGACAGCCATTTGATCCTGGATTACAAAGGGATTTCAGATAAAAAGACTGTTTTCAATCCGACGAACCACTCTTACTTCAATTTGCACGGAGAGGGAAACGGAGATATCCAGGACCATGAAGTCTGCATTCATGCAGATTATTTCTCAGAGACAGATGAGGAGTCGATCCCGCACGGCACAGACACTAAAGTGGAGGGAACTCCGATGGACTTTAGAGAATTCCACGCTATAAGCGAGAGGATTGATGCAGACTATGATCAGCTGAAGTGGGCTGGCGGATATGACCACAACTATGAACTGTTAAAGGATGAGAAATACCACAGACCGGCATTTGACCACGACGGAATGAAGGAATACGAGGCAGCTCAGTTCAGACTTCCAGACAAGTCATTACAGGTTAATGTGATTACGGACCGTCCGGGAGTCCAGTTCTATGCTGGAAACAATATTAGCGGAAAAGAGTATGGAAAGAGCGGCAGGCTCTATGTACGCCGCGGCGGACTCGCTTTTGAGACACAGTTTTTCCCGAATGCGATAAATGTACCAAAATACGATCAGCCAGTTATCGAGGCAGGAAAAACCTATCATACAAGAACAGTTTATGAGATAATCTAAGTTGTAAGAGAATCTAAGGAGTGAAAATGAAGATTTTAATAGGGAACGATCATGCGGGTACTGAGCTGAAATTTGAAATTATGGAGCATCTGCAGGAAGAAGGGTATGAAGTCGAAAATTTTGGGACGGATACGACAGAGAGAGTGAACTACCCTGAGATAGGACAGAAAGTCGCAGAGGCACTTATGGCTGGAGATGGTGATCTGGGAATACTTATCTGTGGTACAGGAGTGGGAATCACACTTGCAGCAAATAAAGTCCCTGGAATCCGCGCAGCATGCTGCTCAGATACCACAACGGCTCACCTCGTAAGAGAGCACAACCATGCGAATATCTTAGGGATTGGAGCCAGGATCGTCGGACCGGAGCTTGCGAAAGACATAGTTGACAGCTATCTGAATGCAGTTCCTCAGGGTGGACGTCACCAGACAAGAATCGACATGATCACAGAGATAGAGAAAAAATACAACAAATAAGTAGTATAGCAGGCAGGACATGGGAGAAAAACTTACAGAGTCAGATGTAAAGAAAATTCAGGCTGAAATAGACGACAGAAAGTTCAACAAGAGACCGAAACTTATAGCTGAGGTGCAGGAGACAAGGGCACATGGGGACTTGTCTGAGAATTTCGAGTATCACGAGGCAAAGCGGGCGAAAAATCGTAATGACAGCAGAATCCGCTACCTTGAGAGAATGCTTCAGAATGCCACAGTCATCTCCGACAAATCTGAGGAGGGAACTGTCGGTATGAATAATACGGTGACTCTGTATATTCCGGAGGATGATGAGACTGAGAAATATAAGATCACGACGAGCATCCGCGGTAATTCTCTCGAAAACAAGATCTCTATAGAGTCCCCTCTAGGCAAAGCCATCTACGGTAAAAAAGTCGGAGACACCGTCACTGTCAGGGTAAATGACAATTACTCATATGATGTGGTCATAAAGGATATAGACGAGTCTACTACAGACGAAGATGACCAGATAAAAAGCTACTAAAAAAGGTTCCCGAAAGGGAACCTTCAAAATACCGGAGACGAAGGGATTCGAACCCTTGTGCCGCGATTGGGCGGCAAACGCATTTCGAGTGCGCCTCGTTATGACCGCTTCGATACGTCTCCAACAGTGACTTATTGTACTATAAAAAAACGAATTTGACAAGAACTTTTTCAGAAAGGAGAAAAAATGGCAATCACAGACCTTCCTAAGATGTTAAAAAAACCTCTGGATGCCGCAGGTCCGAGTTTTAACAAGCACGATCTGGACCGTGACTCCTTTATGCTTCGCGGGGCACTGGCGAAACAGGGATTTGACCTCTGGAGGCACTGCTTCCACGGAGTCAGTGAGACTACAGGCAAAGAGCGGAGTTTTACGATAGATTTTGGCGGAGTAAATCCACAGCTTCGGGAAGATGAGCCGGTTTTTTCGAGGGAAGATGAAAAGCCGTCATTTTTTATGGTGCTTGCGACTGTAGGCGGAGAAGATGGATCAGTTCTGGTCAGATACTTTCCATGGGATTCTGTGAGCATTGGAACTGAGATGGATGTGCTTGCGAGTGCAGAGGACTGCTTCCTTTCAGAGACCAGGACGATGGGCAGGATCAAAGTCACATCGGAGATGGTCGAGAAGAATCCGCTGGATTACAGCGAGGCTGGAAATCTTATCTGGGACTTGAAGATCAATAAACGCGTAGCGCTGAACTTGGGATACAGCACATCCGGACCTTTGCGCGATTCCGAGATAATGGATGCGTATTGGCACACCGAAGGACTTATTACAGAGTATTCCGGAGAAATCGAGTGGAACGGTGAAAAATACAAAGTAAAGCCGGAGAACTCGAATGGATACGCCGACAAGGTCTGGGGAAAGACAGCTGGACCGAGCTGGGATTATATCAGCTGCTCGAATCTTACCAGTAAAAAGAACGGCAGACTTAAAAACAGCGCTTTCGCATTCGGCGAAGGCACAAAGGTCAAAGTTGGAACGATAGATACTGAAAAAGCTCTTGCAGGCGGTATCTTCCTCGATGGCGAAACATATGAGTACAATTTTTCAAATATGTGGATGCTCACGAGAAGCAAGACTGCGGTAAAGCAGAACGGTAAAAAGTACCTGTTTGAGATTGAAGAAGAAACTCCGTTATCGAGAGTAAGGCTCAAGGTCATTTGCGATAAGACGCAGATGCGTGAGTTTAATTGCGGCACCACGGCAGGAACCAGGAGAAAAGTGCTGGTTGATGGCAACGGCAAAGCTGAGATGATCTTAGAGAGGAAAAAGGTCTCTCTTAAGAACAAATGGGAATGGGAAACCGTAGACGTCCTGAAGGGAGAGAATGTATTTGTCTCCTATATGGACAACAAAACTTATAAAAAGTGAAAGGCGAAAAGATGAAGATCGGAATGCTTACAAGTGGCGGAGACTGCCAGGCATTGAACGCCGCAATGAGAGGTGTGGTCAAGGGACTCGAGAATATTTGCAGGGATGACCTCGAGATTTACGGTTTCCTGAACGGATACAAGGGCCTTATCTATGGTGACTACAGGAAGCTGACTGGAGCTGATTTTTCAGGAATACTCACAAAGGGAGGAACGATTCTCGGTTCATCGAGACAGCCGTTCAAGCTTATGAGAGTTCCGGATGAGAACGGACTCGACAAAGTTGAGGCCATGAAGTCGAATTACAAGAGACTTGGACTGGACTGCATAGTCATCCTCGGTGGAAATGGAACGCAGAAGACGGCAAATCTGCTTCGTGAAGAGGGATTAAATGTCATCCATCTTCCAAAGACCATTGATAATGATATCTATGGCACAGATATGACGTTCGGATTTTATTCAGCAGTAAATATAGCGACAAAGACTATCGACTGCATTCACACGACCGCAGCCTCTCACAACAGAGTATTTATAGTTGAGGTCATGGGCCATAAGGTAGGATGGCTGACGCTATACGCAGGAGTTGCTTCCGGAGCAGATATCATCCTTCTGCCGGAGATTCCGTATGAGAATGTAAAGATCCTCGATGCAATCCAGAAGAGACACAAGCAGGGTAAAGGATTTACTATTCTTGCAGTAGCAGAGGGAGCTATTTCAAAAGACGACGCAGCTCTTCCGAAGAAGGAGAGAAAAGAAAAGCTTGCCAAAGAAGCCAAGAAATGGCCTTCGGTATCGTATAAGATCGCAGACATGATCACGCAGGCTACAGGCTCAGAGGTCAGAGTTACGATCCCTGGACATATGCAGAGAGGTGGAAGTCCCTGCCCATACGACAGGATACTTTCAACAAGACTTGGATCGGCAGCGGCCAAAGCTATCGTTGATCGCAAATTCGGCAACATGGTTGCCATTATAAATGGTGAGACAAAACTTGTACCGCTTGCAGAAGTAGCTGGAAAGCTTAAGATGGTAGATCCTAAGAGCAGGATGGTGCAGGAAGCTAAACGGATTGGAATCTCGTTTGGAGACTGAGCCTGACGGGAATACTTGTAAAAAGGAGCATGATTTAATATGGCATACATGGCCCTGTACAGAAAGTTCAGGCCACAGAAATTTTCAGATGTAAAGGGCCAGGACCATATAGTGACGACCTTGAAAAATGAGCTCAAGGCCGGAAGAATTGGACACGCCTATCTTTTTACCGGAACCCGCGGAACCGGAAAGACAACTGTAGCGAAGATTTTTGCAAGGGCGGTAAACTGCGAGCATCCGCTTCCGGACGGCAGTCCGTGCGGAGAGTGCGATACCTGCAGGGCGATAGCAGAGGGCGCTTCGATGAATGTGATGGAGATCGATGCGGCTTCGAATAATGGTGTTGAAAATATCAGGAGCATAATCGAGGACGTAGAATACCCTCCGGCAGCAGGTAAGTATAAGGTCTACATCATTGATGAGGTCCATATGTTAAGCCCCGGCGCGTTCAATGCATTTTTAAAGACACTCGAGGAACCGCCATCATACGTTATTTTTATTCTGGCTACTACTGAACTTCAAAAAATTCCAGTCACTATACTGTCGAGGTGCCAGAGGTACGATTTCCACAGGATTTCAGTTGATGTCATATCAGCCCGCCTCGGGGAGCTCTGTGAAAAAGAAGGAGTGAAGGCTTCAGATGAAGCTCTGAATTACGTGGCCAGAGCTGGTGACGGCTCAATGCGTGACGCGCTGAGCCTTCTGGATCAGTGTATCAATTTTTATCTGGGAGAAGAGCTGACCTACGACAAAGTACTGAGTGTGCTTGGTGCGGTGGACACAGAGGTCCTTTCCCGGATTTACAATGCCATAGTAGATATTGACATTGCAGGAGTCTGCAGAGTTATAGACTCAGTAATGACAGAGGGAAGAGATTTGAATTCCTTTGTCTCGGACTTTGTCTGGTATCTGCGCGATATGCTCCTCTACAAAAATGCCCCCGGGATGGCCGATACCTTCGATATGACCTATGAGAACAAGAAGAGGCTGTTTGAGGACAGCGATAAATTATCTGCGGAGGCAATGATACGCTATATCCGTATACTGAGTGATCTTGAAAACCAGATGCGTTTTGCGCAGGACAAGAGAGTGCTGCTTGAAGTTTCTCTGATAAGGCTTATGCACCCGGAAATGGATAGTGACAACTATGCACTTGTAAATCGCATAGATGAGCTTGAACACAGGATTGATTCAGGTGACATACAGGTAAAAAATGCCGCAGTGCAGCAGGCAGAACCGGTCGAGATAACGCCGCTGCCGACAGCTGTTCCGGAGGATCTTAAAGAGGCAAAGTCAGTTCTAAACGATGTGGCAAAAACTATGGCTGGAAGTTTCAGGGCAGGCTGGGGAGACCAGAGGCATCAGCCATTTGTAGAAAATGACAAGCTTGTCGTATATTTTGACAATAAAAGAGACTTGAACATCTGTAACAAGGATTTCGATGCATTTTCCGCGAAATTGAATCAGATCCTGGGAAAACAGGTGCCAATCGAGTTTAAATTCAATGAAAAAAACCAGACGTTCCAGAAAATCGATGATCCCAGCCGGGATATGCAGCAGATAATTGGAACTGATATGCCAATAGACATAGAAGAAGACACAGAATAGGAGTTAAATATGTCCAGACGTGGTGGATTTCCAGGTGGAATGCCTGGCAACATGAACAACCTTATGAAGCAGGCGCAGAGAATGCAGCGCCAGATGGAACAGAGCCAGAAAGAACTTGCTGAAAAGGAATTCAAGGGAACAGCCGGTGGCGGAGCAGTCGAAGTCACAGTTTCAGGTTCGAAAGAGATCAAGGCAGTTCATATCGAGCCGGATGCAGTTGATCCGGATGATGTAGAGATGCTCGAGGATATGATAGTCGCAGCCTCAAACGAAGCGATGAAGCAGGTTGACGAGGAAACACAGAAAGCTATGGGTGGTCTGACAGGCGGAATGGGTGGAGGACTGCCATTCTGATGGATTACTATTCAAAGCAGATCTCAGACCTTATCGCCTCACTCTCTTCTCTTCCTGGAATCGGCGAGAAGACTGCGCAGAGGCTGGCTTTCCATATTTTATCTATGCCAGCCGATCAGGTGGACAAACTGGCAGACACTATAAAATCAGCCAGAAAAAATGTCCGCTACTGCAAAGTCTGCTGCACGCTTACAGATCAGGAAATCTGCCCGATCTGCTCGAATCCTAAGAGAGACCACAGTACGATTATGGTCGTTGAGGATACGAGGGATTTAGCGGCATACGAGAAAACCGGAGAGTACAATGGAGTTTACCATGTACTTCACGGAGCCATTTCCCCGATGCAGGGAATCGGTCCGGAAGATATAAGACTTAAAGAGCTGATGAGCCGCCTCTCCTCTGATGAGGTGAAGGAAGTTATCATCGCGACAAACTCCTCGCTTGAAGGAGAGACGACGGCCATGTATATAAGCCGCCTTATAAAGCCTACGGGGATAAAGGTGTCCCGTATCGCGAGCGGTGTACCGGTTGGAGGAGATCTCGAATACATCGATGAGGTTACGCTTCTTCGCGCATTAGAGGGACGTAAAGAACTGTAAATACGTAAAAAAGAGCATTCGGCTGGTCCGGGTGCTTTTGTCATATTGTAAGAGGGTGGTAAAAATATGTCATTCGATGATTTTTCAAACAGAGACGTTAATGATTCTATTGATGAGATGTTTGACTACAATCATGACGGCGAGCTGAATTCGAGCGAGCAGGCCAATGTTAATGCATATCGTGAAAGAATAGGTTCGAGGATTTCCCTTAGAAGGGGACCTTATGGGATATTGGTATTTTTTCTTGCTGTTTATTCCTTTATGCTTATGATAGAATCCATCAGCAATTATGATGCTGGCGCAGACCAAAGAGAACGCGCAAAGGATATGAAAGCACAGCGGGAAGAGTTTGAAAACGCCCAGACTGTCAACTACTTCTACGATGACGGAACTGAGAGCGACGAGGATAACAGCAACGACGATAAGTACAACATCACTTCTGAGGATGACTGGTACTATTATTTTGATGACGAGGAATGAATATGAAGGGGAAAAGGGAGTCTGCTTCCAAGGAGAAAAAATTTCCAATTAAAAAAATGGTACTGACGACTATTGCGGCCGTCCTGCTGGCAATAGTCGTCGTGCTGATCTGGAAAGCTGCTGTCTCGGTGGATCCTTTCAAGTATCTTACGATATCCTTCGATGGGGCAAAGCCGTACCTGATTCCAAGGGCCGAGGTGACGAAAGACGCGCCGGCAGGAATCAGGGCAAGAGATTTTACTTTTTCAACTAAGGACAGTAATAAGGCTGTTTTTTCTTACGAGGGGCAGATCTTTTATGTAAAATTCAAAAAGAAAAATAACCTGCTGCGCAACCGTTATTATTCGCAAAGGATAAAAACGTATAAGGTCGGCAGGACACCAGATTATGTCAGAGATTCAAGCGATCTCGATGAACCAAATCGACATATCATATCGGCGAGGGACGAACTGGATAAGGTGGCAAAGAAAATTCTGAAGCAGAACGGGAAAAAATACAAATCCTACGAATACCGGGGAATGATTACACGGCTGGCGCCATCATACGACTCGGATGAGAAAGACCATGAGGCCGCCTACCTGATTTATTCCGCGGATCAGGACCTTCTGCATACAAAGAATGTTGTCGCGGTCGAGCTCTATAATGTCGCGGTAGATGGCAGGTACAATCTGTCATATCAAAAAGGCGAAAACCGCTTTATGAGGGAGTATTATTACGAGGATCTCTATAATGATATCATGGCAGATTACCCTGGCTGGAATTATCTGCAGGACGATGAAGTGAACTATGAGAAGCTGAAAACTGACTCATGATGATGTCAATTTTTTTAATAAGACCTATATCATATAAAACATTGTTGTACGATTTTTGTAAAAGAGGGCACTATGCCCTCTTTTTATATGGGAAGTTTGCGTTAAAGAAACCGATTATCAGGCCGAAATAAATAATAGGGAGTGCTGCGGAGGTTTTATGCAGATAGAAGACCTTATTGTAAAAAATAATACGACAGATAAAAATACAAATAAAGCGGCTGAATACATAGCTGAGTATAAGAAAAATAACTCCGGCATAAGCCTTATGGGTGTCGATACTGACGCCAGGTCGCAGGGCATAGTAATTGAAAAAGGCGAGGGCCTGATGCGCTCACCTGTCTATAATAAAAAGACTATCAAAACAGAGGCTGAGGCATATGAGAAGCAGCTTCAGTCTGGAGCCGGTGAGAAAAATATTCAGAATGAGATGATTCTTGCAGCTCATACGATGTCGAAACAGGACTATAAGAAAATGATCGAAAAAGGCTTTGATCCGGCAGATACGGATTCTAAGACCTTTGTTACGATAGCAGATAAGATCCGTATAAACATGGCAAAGGCTGGGAAGGATATGTCGATTACAGGCGGCGTATCTAAGGCGGCAGTAGAGGCAGTGTCGGGCTCGGCGGCTGAAGCAAACAGCATAGAGAGCGCGATAAAGCAGTCCTCAGGAGAGTCTGTGGTTCCGCAGTCTTCAGCTCCATCCACAGCAGAAACAGTATCGAATGTTAAGAGTGCACCCCAAAGTGCAGGCCCGCAGACAGCAGATACCATTTCAAATGTACAGACAGCACTTCAGAATGCTGACCTGCCGACGGATACGGTCACGATGCGGCAGGTAAAGGAGACAGTTTCGAAGGCAGCTGAACTTCCGGATACAATAAGCGCGGATACCAGCACTTATCTGCTGAAGAATGACCAGCAGCCAACAGTGGACAATGTCTTAAAGGCTGAGTTTGCCGGAAATACAGATATGTCGCAGCAGACAGACCTTTCTGATAAGGATATAGAGAACCTGATGCCTCAGATTACTGGAAAAATCGAAGAGGCCGGGCTTGACGCAGACCAAACTCAGATTTCAAATGCTGTTTTTCTGTTAAAAAATAATGTACCGCTTACAGCAGAAAATATCCAGGATTTTAATACATTAAACGTAGCAAAGACAATTACAGCTCAGGAGCTTCCGCAGGCCATAACGGATGCGGTAAGAGAAGGAAAGAGTCCGCTCGAAGCGATGGCAGTAATGGGCTTTTCAGATATGGATAAGTCCAGAGATGCAGCTGATGTCATATCGAAAGCTACAGACGAGGATCTATCCAGCGTCATAGCAGACGAAAAGCCACTGACTATAGAAAATCTGAAGCAGGCTATGGCCGATAATTCAGACATCAGCGGCTCAGATAATTCTGGCAGTAACAGTGGTTTGCAGAGTTCTGCCAGTGCAGATGAGTTAAAGCTGGTTTCAGCCAAAAGGCAGCTCGAGGAGGCCCGCCTCATGATGACAACTGAGGCAAACTATCGTCTGATAAAGCAGGGAATCTCTGTCGATACGACAGAGCTCTCAGATATAGTCGAGCAGCTTAAGGCGCAGGAGAAGACTCTGGGAGAGGCACTTTTCCCGGATGACATCAAAAAGGCAGCTCTTTTCGATGATACGACAGATGCGATAGAGAACGCGAAGCAGTCGCCGGCAGCGCTTATATCGTGTTATAAGACATACGACGGTATTTTTTCAAGTGGGCTGAGCGAGATAGCCTCAGGAAAAACTACAAATGATCTGCTTAAAAAAGCCGGAAGTGCCTATGAGACTTTGAGTACAGAGGTAAGGCCGGATTTGGGAGATTCGATACAGAAGGCATTTGCGAATGTCGATGATATCTTAGGTGAGACAGGCCTCGAGGCAAACGACGAGAATCGCCGTGCGGTAAGAATACTCGCGTATAACAGCCGTGAAATAACAGAAAAAAATGTCTCAGACGTAAAGGCTGCCGACGAAAAGGTTCAGAAGGTTTTCAATAACCTTAAGCCTGGAGTTGTAATGAAGCTTATAAAAAATGGCGAAAATCCACTTCAGATGTCGATGGACGAGCTCTATGACAAGACGGAGGAGATAAAGAAGGTCATGGCATCGAGCGGCTCGTCAGCAGATAAGGACGCTGCTGACTATGCTGACTTCCTCTGGAAGGCTGAAAACAGCGGAAAGATTACAGAAGATGAGAAGCAGTCATATATAGGACTTTACCGACTGATGAATCAGATAGATGTGACTGATGGAGCACCGATAGGAGCGCTTTTATCAGAGGGAGCTGATATCACGATGGAGAATCTGATGCAGGCGGTCCGCTCCACCAGAAATGAGGGGATGGATTACTCAGTTGATGACAGCTTCAGCACACCGGATTCTTCTATCACGAATTCTATAACAGACCAGATAAGCACGGCCTTTGAGAAGGAAAAGGAATTCGAGACACAGAGAACCCGCGACGCCAAAGCTCTTGCTACACCGGAGCGCCTTCAGGCAATCGGTGGAGAAAAGGCTTATATGCCGATGTCACCGGACAGATTAGCGAGTGCTCTTGAAGCCGAAAGCAGCAATACTGACGAGAGTGAAACAGACGAACAGCTTTATCAGGCGAAGAAGGCTGAGATAGAGCAGGCAGTGGCAGAAGCGGACGAGAGGACATACCAGATCCTGAATGATTCAGAGGTTGCAGTTTCACCGCTGAACATTCAGGCCGTAAATCAGGTAATCAAAAACCACAGATTTTTCTATACAAGGCTCTATGGAGAAAATGGCCGCCAGCCGTTTGATGTATTAGCAGACAGTATGGGCATTGGCGATGGCCTGACTTTGGATGAGGGATGGGAGAAGCTTATAAACGATTTCTCCGAGGCCTTGAAATCGCCGCAGGAGATGGCTGAGGCTCAAAAGGAGCTCTACGACACAGCAGAGAATGCCCTCCGGAAGTCATTGGCAGACGACGCAGCCGCCGGAAAAATAGACATCAGGCTTATACAGCAGTCAGTCCGCCAGCTCTCAGTGATGAAAGAGCTTTCGCAGAAGAAGGAAGAGTACGCGATTCCGGTAATGGTCGGCGACGAGCTCGGCAATATGAACCTGAAGATCGTCCGCGGAAAGGACGAAAAGAAGGGCCTTATCGATATCGCGATGGATTCCGATACGACTGGAGAGGTTTACGCGAAATTCAGAGCATCTGAGGATGGCGGCATTGATGGAAAAATAACCACCAACAGGCGTATAAGCCGCGACACCTTAAGTGAAAATCTTGGCATGCTCGCAGAAAAAATCCAGGAAAAATTAGGACAGGGCTCAGTAAGCCTTGTAACAGAGTATGACGGCAGGACTGATGCTTCGGCAGTATTCTACAATACCGATGATCCGGGCTTTGAGACGACAGATGATAAAACAAATGAGATCCAGACGAAAACGCTGTACTCTATAGCAAGAAGCTTTGTAGAAACAGTGGGCGAACTCTTTTAAAGAGAAAGGAACGACAAAATGACAGACGAAATGAAGCAGCAGTTTACAAACAGGATCACGCACGCCAATGCAGTAGAGCTTTTAGTCATACTCTATGATATGTTCGATGAGTATGCCAAAGAGGCAGAGAGCGGATACGCAGACGGGAAAAAAGGCGATGACGCCAGCAAAGAAGCATTAGAGCATGCCTCAGATGTATTAAATCATTTGAGAAATGACCTTGATTTTTCACATGATGAAGAACTCTGCAAGAGGCTGTTTTCCATCTATACCTACTGTCAGGAGCTGCTTTCAAAGGCCACCTACAACGGAAGCTACGATACAGTACAGGAAGCCCGTGATCTGATAAAATCACTCAGAGAGGCATACGCAAAGATTGCGGAGAGCGATAATTCAGCTCCGCTTATGGAAAATGTTCCGGAAACAGTCGCAGGTTACACCTATGGAAGGACCGATGTAAATGAGGCTGAGATAGCCCCTGATTCGAACAGAGGATTTTTAATCTAAATATATTTTATAATTATAATAGCATTAGTCAAAATTGACAAAACATCTGAACCATGGCAAAACCATGGTTCTTTTTTTATAAAAAAACAAGATATTGGGAAAAATTAAAAAATAAAATTTTTGTAAAACAATATATGGATTGACAGAATCATGGAAATATATCAGTTAAATAACACGATATAGAGCAAATGACAGAATTTTTGTGAGTTTTGAACAAAAACAGCGGCTTTTTCAGAGAATAAAATTGTGCATAGTGGAAAAATAAAATCTTTGTGCATAATACATAATGCTATTTTAATAAAAAAGCTCAAAATTTAGCAAGTGACATCGGAATCGAACATGAAATATAATCCTTTTATCGAATCCGGATCTGAAAGAGAGGGAGATATGAAAAATATTTTTTTGGCGGCACTTCTGGGGGCTGCTACAGCAGCTGATTTTAAGAGGGGAAAAATTCCAAATAAGCTGATAATATTCGGATACCTGACCGGTCTTATGATAAGAATCACAGAAGGCGGGCCAGCAGGCCTGGCGCTTGGAATACTGGAAGGTCTTCTGACACTAGCAGCATTTTATATTTTTTATTTGACAGGAGCTGTCGGGGCAGGTGACGTAAAACTGCTTTCAGTGATCGGATTATTTTCGGGAATTGTATTCGCAGTACGGACAGCATTTTACTCACTTTTGGCAGCCGGTGTCGTGGCTGCAATTTATCTTTTGAAAAGTGGCGAAGCGGCAGCCAGATTTCAGGAATTTTTCTCACATATTGGAATCTGCATTAGCCAGAAGAAATTAATTCGTTACAGAACGTCTGGAGATAAGGGGAATCTTCACTACGCATTGTATATTTCAATCGGCTTTTTGGTGGCATTGGCATTGGGAAAGGAGTTCAGATGAAAAAAATAAGGCTGCTTATTGCGGACACGGACAAGGCATATCTGAGTGCGTTAGTCACGTACATGATTGGTGCAGGTGGTCACTATGAGGTCAGCGGGTTTACTGAAGAAAATGATTTCCTTAGTGAATCGAATGACTACTCGCTGGCTCTTCTGGGTGATGAGTTCATAGATATAGTAGAAAAAAATCCTGAGAAAAAGAGACAGTTCGGAAACATCCTCCACCTGAAGGGAGATGTGCAGGGAGACGAGAGGGGATACGAGGTAATCTATAAATTTCAAAAGATGAGCCTGTTTATAGAACAGATTCAGAGAGCTTTCCAGATAAAGACTTCTGAACAGGCATCATTCAGTGGCAAAAAGGGGCAGAGAATCCAGATTATCTACTCACCAATGCACCATGAACTGGCGCTTCCGTTCTCACTTTCGATGGCGAAGGTCATAGGTGAAAGTTCGCAGACACTGTTTGTCGATATGGAGGGAGTTTCAGTATTTTCAAAGCTTTTAGAGCGAAACATCAGAAGAGATTTGGGCGATTATCTGTACCATATCATGGGAAAAACAGACGACGGTAAAAATATCACGGATTTCCTTGGATTCTATGAGAATTTTTACTATCTGGCACCAATGAAGGGACTGACAGCTCTCGCCTGTGTGACTGTAGAACAGTGGATGGCACTTATGGAAAATCTGAGCAGAACGGATTTTGAGCAGATTATAATCCTGATGGATCAGATGGTACAGGGCGGAGATGCACTGCTGCAGTCGGCCGACGATATTCTGCTCCTTGGTAAGCCGGGCTCTTATTACGATAAGAGCATGAGGGCATTTACAGCCGAACTTGAAAAAGAGGGGCTTACGAAAAAATGCCACCAGCTTCTCCTACCGATGTCGGTCTCACAGCAGCCTGGAGATTACCATATTCGTACAATGCTGAATGGGAACCTGGGTGGCTTTGTCAGAAAGGAGTTTATGAATGCGGCGGCTTTCTGAAAACGAGGAGGCCCTGTCCGAGCATATCAGGGAAGAGATAATCGGAGATGTGGATGTCTCACGGGATCTGACGGATGATGAGATAAGAAGTCATATAAGAGAGTGGCTTTTAGAAGAGGGGCACGAATATGAAATTCCGCTTCAGGAGAGGATTTTGATGGAGGAGCGGATATTCAACTCCCTTCGAAAACTCGATATCCTGGAAGAACTTTTATCTGACGACGAGATCACGGAGATCATGGTAAATGGACCGGAAAATATTTTTATAGAAAAAAAAGGTCATCTTTTTAAGAGTCCCCTGAAATTTTCATCGAAGGAGAAACTTTCGGATGTGATCCAGCAGATAGCAGCTGAGAGGAACAAGATAATAAATGAGTCGTCGCCAATTCTGGATACAAGGCTTCCGGATGGTTCGCGAATAAACATAATTCTGCCACCGATAGCGCTGAATCAGGGAGTGCTCACAATCAGGCGTTTCCCGAAAGAAAAGATCACAATGAAAAAACTCATCGAGCTTGGCTCTGTGAGTACAGAGATAGTGGATTTTCTGAGAATACTTATTACCGCTGGATATAATATTTTTATAAGTGGAGGAACAGGCTCGGGCAAAACAACTTTTTTAAATGCCCTGACAGAATTTATTCCAAAAGGGGAGAGAGTCATAACTATCGAGGATTCGGCGGAACTTCAAGTCATTGGGATTGAAAATCTGGTGCGGCTGGAAGCCCGCGACAAAAACCTCGAGGGAAATCTCGAAGTGACGATCAGAGATCTTGTAAAAGCAAGCCTTCGCATGAGGCCGGATAGAATTATAGTTGGGGAGTGCAGAGGAGCCGAGGCGCTCGAAGTGCTTCAGGCATTTAACACAGGACACGACGGCAGTTTATCGACAGGCCACGCAAACTCGGCAAAGGATATGCTCTCAAGGCTTGAGACGATGGTTCTTATGGGAATGGAGCTTCCGGTCTCTGCGATCAGGGCGCAGATAGCATCAGGTGTGGATATTCTTGTGCATCTCGGGAGACTTTCCGACGGGAGCAGAAAGCTGCTCGAGGTCTCTGAAGTCAGGGGTATAGAAGACGGTGAGATCGTTATTTCGCCGATATTTCAGTATTCGGAGGATGGAACGAAAAAATGGGAGAGGAAAGGGAAACTCGAAAACACCAGGAAATTATCGATGGCCGGACTCTTGGACGAAGCCAGAAGCTGCTGCTCTTAGCGGAAAATGTCGGACTGACGGCAGCTCTGGCGTGGGTTTTTTACAACAGCCTCTGGGGGATTTTGCTTTTTCCGATTGTGGTTTGGTTTAATACGAAGCGGATGAAAGAGGAGGCGGGCGAAAAATTTTCAAAGCAGCTTGAACTCGAATACCGGGAGATGTTTATTTCTATCACTGGTTCACTTCAGACCGGATATTCGATAGAGAGAGCGTTTTTGGAGAGCACAGAGCCACTGAGGATTATTTACGGTGAAAAAAGTGTACTGCTCCCACACCTTGTGGAATTAAACAGTAAAGTCCGGCTTAGAAAACCTGTTGAGCAGGCATTTGAGGAGCTTTCGGAAAAATTTGACAGCGAAGATCTGTCGGACTTCGCGGAGATATTTCGTTTTGGAAAGAGGCTGGGCGGCGACTATATAGAAAATATCAAGAGTTCGACCAGGCGTATATCGGAGAGGGTGGAAGTCAAGCAGGAGATAAGGGCCTCTATAGCCCAGCAGCAGCTTGAGCTTAAGGTCATGATGGTGATGCCGCTGGGGATTCTCGCATATATGAAAATATCAGCGCCGGAATTTCTGACGCCGTCATATGGAAATTTTATAGGAATTGTAGTAATGACAGCATGTCTGGCGGTCTATGTGGGCTGTATAGCGTTGGGGAGAAAGATCATAGATATCAGAGTTTAGGGGATTTTTGCAGGAGAATACAAAAAAATTCTGTGTTTTGACAGAGGGGAGTTAAAAATATGGCATCGGTAATTATTACGGTGATAACTATAGCGGTCATCCTGGCACTGAACAGAGGAAAGAACAGGATCCCGGTAAAAATTGCAGTCTGTATCGTGGGACTTGAGATTGTGGGGACGATAATAAGCCTTGCGGGCGGCTCGGGAAATCAGACTATCTCAAAAATCAAAAGACCGGAGCCTGGAACGATGTCGGAAGAACACGAAGTGACAGTTATTGAGGGGGATAAAAAAGAGAAACTGACTCTTCAGATTTCTGAGCGGGAACTCACTGAAAAAGGGGCAGAGGAAGCTGTAAAAGCTGTTGAGAAACAGATAAAAAGGGAGTACCTCGGAAAAAATAAAAGTGCCGATTTTGTCTATAAAGATATTAAGTTACAGGAAGAATACAACGGAAATGTGGAAGCCAGTTGGGATATTACGCCATACGATATTTTTGACGAAGAGGGGAAGATCGATAATTCAAAGGTCAAAAAGGAAACTCAGGTGACGATCAGAGGATATCTCAAATGTCAGAATAAGACAGGGAAAGTAAAGCTCTCTGTCACAGCTGTTCCGGTTCCACTAGATACGGCAGAGGGCTTTTCCTATTATCTTAAAAAAGCAGTTACGGAGGCAGATAAGAGAGACCGTGCGAAAAACTATATGGAACTTCCGGAGAGCATCGGAGATAAAAGGATAGCTTTTTCAGAGAAGAGAGAAGATGACGGCGTTAAACTTGTGATTCTGATGGCATTTGCACTTGGGCTCTATATTTTCTACAGGCATCAGAAGTCGAAGGATGATGAGAAAAAATGGCAGTCAGAGCTTTCTTACGACTACCCGAAGGTGGTCTCGCAGCTGTCTTTATACATCGGAGCAGGATTTTCTGTAAAAGCCGCTTTTGTTCAGCTGGGAAACGCTTACATCAAGGGAAAAGCCAGGGGGCATCCAGACAGGCCTGCTTTTGAAGAAATCGTTCGAATGAACAGGAAGATAAAGGACGGAGAGGACGAAGGAACTGCTTACAAGAATCTGGGGGATTGCCTGAGGCACAAAGGCTTCAGGAAACTTACACTGCTGTTGTCGCAAAGTCTTATGAAAGGAAATAAGGATCTTCGCGATCAGCTTGAACAGGAAGAAAAATCAGCTTATGACGAGCGCAGGATCGGGGCAAAAACAAAAGGGGAGGAAGCTTCCTTAAAACTTCTGGTCCCGATGATTGGGCTTATGGGCATAATTTTTGTGGTGCTTATGGTGCCTGCGTTCATGCAGATGAGCTGACAGGCTTTTAAAGAGAGGAAACAATATGGGATTCAGGGAATTTTTAAAAGAGGAGGATGGGATAGGTACTGTAGAGGTGGTACTCATCCTGGCTGTTATCGTTGCACTCGTAGTGATCTTCAGAGGCAAGATAAAGACGATAGTGAATAATGCTCTGCAAAAGATAACTTCTGACAGCAATAAAGTAATTAAATGAAGAGAAAAAGGAAAGGCTCTATCACAGTCTTTATATCACTTTCGCTTGCGAGTGTGCTGCTTTTGTTTTTTCTGCTTCTGGATCTGGCGAGAATTCAAGGTCAGAGGAAAAAGGCGGACCTGATCTCAGATATAGCGGCGCAGAGTGTTTTTGCCGATTATAACAGATACCTCTGGGATAATTACAGGATACTTGGCGTTGATGCTTCATACGGAACTGGTGGGGGAGCCGACTTTTCGCTGATGGAGTCGAGGATGCAGGAGTATCTGATAAAAAACGGATTGTCTGCTGATACAAAGGGGAGAGATTTTTATCAGCTGACTACGGAAGTATGCGAGGTCTCAAAGTATGTGTTCCTTACGGATGATAGTGGGAGAGCATTTTTAAAGCAGGCGGCAGAGCAGCAGAAATCTGAAATTGCGGCTGATGCTGTAAAAAGGACAAAAGATGCAATCGAACAGATAAAAGAGTCCAGAAATGAAAATGGGGATGTGGAAAAAATGGTGGACGATGGCTCAAGTGCGATGGAAAAATCTGCAAAAAATTCTGAGACTGAAACGCAGGGAAATTCGGAAGAATACACGAAACCGGGGCCGGATGAGGTGAATCCGATAGAGCAGATAAAAGAGTGGAAGAACAATGGTATCCTGTCGCAGGTCCTGCCTTCTTCAACGAAGATATCGGTTAAAAAAGCAGATCTTTCGGAGACTGTATCCAAAAGGACGCTGTCTAAGGGGAGTAAAGCATCTGAAGAGAAGCTGAGCGCATCTGAGAAAATACTGTTTGCTGAGTACGAGAAGAGCCATTTTTCAAATTACAGGAAAAATCTCGGACACGATGGATTGAACTATGAGTGGGAGTATGTTCTCTGTGGTAAGGATTCAGATAAGGACAATCTTGCATCGACCGTATCAAAACTTCTTGTTGCGAGAGAAGTGGAAAACTATGCGAGCCTGATGGCCGATGAGGGGAAAATTGCCCAGGCTGATACCCATGCTCTGACTCTGGCTGGCTGGACAGGAAATACTGCGATAATAAATGCAGTATTCTGGGGACTTACTGCGGCCTGGGCTTATACCGAGAGTGTGCTGGATGTGCGGCTTCTGCTGAGTGGCGGAAAGGTTTCTGTTTTTAAGTCATCAGATGAGTGGACGACTGATAATCTGCTGGAACTGGCTGACTGGTTTGATGTAAATAAAAAAGCTAAGGAGTGTGGGATTGGGATTAAATACGAAGATTACCTGCTTATATTATCGGGTATGCAGAGCCAGAAGACGCTTGGACTACGTTCTTTGGATCTGCTCGAAAATTCGGTGCGGATGCAGAGGGACTATGAAAATCTGAGACTGGATCAGCTTGTGACAGGAGCTGATTTCAAATACAGGTACAGCTCAGTTCCAGCATTTTTCTCACTTTTCGCTCTGTCCGACCGGAATTTTCCAACGATGAAATTCGAAAAGACGAAAAAAATGACTTATTTAACTAAATAGCAGCAGGAGAAGGTCCTCTTTATGGAGTGCCTGTTCAGGTCATTATCCTCCCTTTTTGCTTTGTTCTAACAATGGTGCACACGCATATTAAACAGTTGAACAATTCGTCCTGCAATGGGCACTGCCTAAAGAGGACTTTTCCTGCTATTGGGGGATTATGAAAAAATTAAAGGGGTTTTTCACATACGAAGCGGCGATACTGCTTCCACTTTTCACTTTTTTCTCGCTCGTTTTTCTGCTGCTTTTCAGGGTTCTTTCTTTTCAGTGGGGGCTGACAGAGTCGGTATATGAGGCAGCCGGTAAAATGGCGCTTTTCGGTGACGGAAAGATAGTCGTAGGCAATAAAGGCAGGAATGGAAATTCAGGAATCCAGGTTGTAAACCCGGCCAGTGTGTATGTGACTTGCAATGCTAAAATAAATTCAAATAAAGTGAGCCAGAAATTTTTAAGGCACAGGCTCAATGCCCTGGACTTTGCAAAAACAAAAGTAAATGACAGGGATATTGACGTAAGAGTCAATACAATGATGCCCCTCCTCGCAGGTGGAAAGTCCTTTGGGAAGAGGGGATATGAACTCGGCAGCAGAGTCTGTGTCAGAAGATGGAATGGTTTTGATCCGTCGAATGGCGGTGACAGTGGAAATGATGTTGTCTATGTGACGGCTCAGGGGAGAGCATACCATGAGAGCCTCAGCTGCAGCTATCTCAAACTCTCCATTCACACTGGAAAAATTTCAGCACTTGGATATGTCAGGTCCAAAAATGGCAATAAATATTACCCCTGTGAGGAGTGCGGCGCAAAAATCGGAGAAATATGCTATTACACGGATTACGGGACGAGAGCACATTCCTCGCTTACATGCAGCAAATTGAAGCGCACCATCCGGACTGTCCCGCGGAGCGAAGCCATAAAGAAATACAGGCCATGCAGCAAATGTGCGCTGGGTAGAAAGCGATGACCGAAATATTTATTGTAATGGCATTTCTTGTGGTATTAAGTGTAGAGGATATCATATGGAAAGAGGTGCACCTTGCGATACTTCTGGCTTTTTTCACGAGTGGGTGTCTGTATTATTTTATTGTAAGGCAGTTTTCGGCTGATGAGTTCTTTGGGGGAATTGTCTCAGGGGCTTTCATACTTGTTCTGTCGCTGTGTTTTAATGGTGTGATCGGGAGTGCAGACGGCATAGTATTTGCATCAACAGGGGCTTTTCTTGGGCTATACGATAACCTGCTGCTTATTTTGCTTTCTGTTTTTGTGGCAGGCATAGGGGGTGAAATTGCAATAATATTTTTTAAATGTGATAAAGAAACCGCACTTCCACTGATACCGTTTATTACCGCAGGATTTTTCATTTTTGAAGGGGTGAGACTATGTTGAGGAGGATTCTGGAATTTTTAAAGAAAAAATACGGGGCTTATTTTACAGTTGAGGCGGTCTGGATGTTCGGACTGACGATCGTGGTATTTTTTTCAATTCTGCTTTTGAGTTTTAATCTGTACCACGAGACAGTAAATGAGATAAAGAGGATTGGCCCGGCGAAAATTGAGGCTGTAAAGGAGTTTCGGAAGATTAATGTTATGAGGGATGTGGCCGGTACGCTCACCGGCGAAAAAGGCTGAGCGGCATAAAGGAGGGGAAAATGGATGTAAGCTATCAGAGAAGTCCTAACAGAAGTTATATGATCCTGTCGGGCAAAGAATCGGGAGAAGGCTATGAAGAAGAGATGTTAAGGCAGAACGAAGTCGCTATGCTTTTGTCATTTTACATGGTGGATCTGGACCACGGACTTCAGGTGTGGTATGACATCACGAGACTCCGTTCTGTCAGAGACATTGTCAGGCAGGAAGGGGTTACCTTGGAAAATTTACACATGTTTTTTAATGGCATTGCAATGGCTTTTTCTATGCTTTCGCAGTACCTTATCAGCCAGAAAAATATCGTTATCGGGCCTGATACTGTATATTTCAACAGGGATGAGCCGCCAATGGTCAAGCTCTGCTATTGCCCGCTCGAGCACGATGATTACGAGATGCAGCTTCAGAATCTGATGACTTTTTTCATGGAAGAAGTAGACCATAAAAAAGAGCAGGTGACAAAAATGGTCTACAAGCTCTATGAAATGTGCCAGGATCCGGTATCACTCGAAGAACTTGTCGATATGCTCCGGAGTGAACTGCCACAGGATAGGATCGAAGAGCCGGTGCTTAAACCGATAGAGACTGAAGAATTTACTCCGTCCGAAGACAGAGTGATAACTGAACACACTGATAAAATGGCAGATTCTGTCTCTGACAATTCCGGCACATATAATGCACAATCTATGGAGCCAGACCCGGAGATAATTCCAAAAAAGAAGGTCAAGAGGTGGGACAAGCCGTCATTAAAGCAAAGGATCGTTAACTATTTCCTTGAAAAATGGCCGGTTCTGTCCAAAGCTAAAAAGAAAAAGGCAGAGGAATCAAATGAACAGGAGGAAGCTCACGATTTTTCACAGGATTTTGTTTTTGATCCGGACACAGATCTTCTGACAAAGACTGCCTTTATGAAACCGGATGAAGACAGTGCAGACGGCAGAAAAGATCGTGGCGAGGCCGTATTCCAGGGCATTCTTATTTACGACGGTAAGGGCGCTGAGAAAGATCACTACATAAAGAAAGACAATTTTCGGATTGGCAGCCAGAACGGGGACAATGAGGCAGTGCTGCATTCGCGGGTTGTCAGCAGGCACCATGCCCTGATCACGCGCTCAGGGAACGATTTCTTTATTGAAGACCTTAATTCTACAAACGGAACATATGTAAATGGCACTTTACTTCCCTATCATGACAAGGTGAAGCTGAACAGAATGGACCAGATTGTTTTCGCAGATGTGGCCTATCATATTATTTGATTTTATCAACCCGAGAGTTTATACTAATAGAGATAGCTTGTATTAAACATGCGTATAAATAAAGGGTTTATTCATGAAGATAAATATCTACTATGGAGGTCGGGGAGTTCTCGACGATCCGACCATCTATGTGCTTTCGCAGACTGAAAAAGTCTTAGGAGAGCTTCGGGTAGAAGTAAACAGATACAATATTTACGAAGCCAAGAATTCCATTTCGACGCTTCCGTCTACTCTTAAGGGAGTTGATGGCATAATTCTGGCTACTACGGTTGAGTGGCTCGGAATTGGCGGCTATATGACACAGTTTCTCGATGCCTGCTGGCTCTATGGCGATAAGGATGAGATCGCGAAGATCTACATGCAGCCTATTGTCATCTCTACGACTTATGGTGAGAGAGAGGCTGTGCTGACTCTCGAAAATGCCTGGCAGATACTTGGAGGACAGCTCTGCAGCGGTTTCTGCGGATATGTCGACGGTGTCGCTACTCTTCGGGACAATCCCGGCTATCACCGCATCATTGAAAAAAAGGCTGAGAATCTCTACAGGACGATTTCATCGCATACGAAGAGTCTTCCCAGCAGCAACCAGGCGGTAAGACGATCTGTGCTGAGGACCCGCACGATGCAGCTTACTCCGCAGGAGAGCGAGCAGCTTTCGGAATACGCCTCTGACGATGCTTATGTGGCACAGCAGAAGGAAGACATCATTGAGCTCTCTTCGATGTACAGAAATCTCCTTGGCAAAGACGGTGAGAAGGTCGAGACCGAATTTGTGAATGCATTCCAGTCGCACTTTCACAGCAGGAAAGATTTATCGATAACTGCAGCTTTTCTTATAGTTGGCAGAGAAAAACCTCTGGTCGTAAAAGTGAACAGCAGTGATATCGATGTCGCATACGAAGACTGCAATGACGCCAAAGTTATGGCTCACCTGACCGAGGGAACAATGAATGAGATCACTTCGGGCAGGATGACTTTTCAGAGGGCTTTTAATACGGGGCTTATGACGGCAAAGGGTACTTTTGCCGATCTCAGGGTTCTCGATGATATATTTATCTTCTCATGACAGGAGGCTATTTAAAATGAAAGATGACAACTGTATTTTCTGTAAGCTCGCAAACGGAGATATTCCTACGAACAAGATATATGAGGATGATCTGTTCACAGTAATTCTCGATGCTGATCCGGTCAGCAGGGGGCATGCTCTGATTCTTCCGAAGAACCATTATGCAAATATCTATGAACTTGGTGACAAGGAAGCCGCAGCTATTTTTCCGCTGGCGAAGAAGATCGCTTCGCATATGAAGGAAGTGCTCCATTGTGACGGATTCAATGTCCTTCAGAATAATGGAGAGACAGCTGGACAGTCTGTATTTCACTTCCATATGCATCTGATCCCGAGATACAATGATGCTCCGAATAACAGTACTCTGCTCGGATTCTCACATGCGGGGCTTTCGGATGACGAGATTAAGGAGATCTGCGATAAACTAAGAATGAACTAATCAGCTAAAGCTGCTGTTCGGACGAACGCCAGCAGCTTAAATACAATAGTTTTTAAGAGGAGAGATAAAAATGAATAATCAGTACAATTCTCAAAATGACGACAATAATATGGCTATCGTTGCCTACATTACTCTGATCGGATGGATTATTGCGATGGCAACCACAGACAGCAGCCACCGCAGTGAGTTTGTCAAGTTCCATATCAACCAGGCGCTGGTAATCTGGCTTTTCGGCCTGCTGGGATTCATTCCTGTTCCTGTTGTCGGATGGATATGGCGCATTTTCACAGTAGTGTTATGGGTTATCGGGCTGATCTCGGCCTGCCAGGGGACTATGAAAGAAGTGCCGCTGATCGGAAAGATCCGTATCATCAAATCATGATAAAATGATAATGGCGTTCATCTCACACGGTGTGGGATGAACGCCATCTTTTGTCTGCTTTTTACTTAGAATATTGTTTGATAAGATCTACGATCTTTGCAATCGAATCCATCTGGCCACTGTCGGTCATAGCTTTCTTGTATTCTTCTGCGTGGTCACTCACATAGTGAATCGCCTCTGAGAGCGTCTTCTCATTTACCTGCTCTTCTTCTATCACATATGAGAATCCCTGCTTCTTGAATGAGTTTGCATTCAGTATTTGGTCGCCGCGGGAAGCATTTTTAGATAGCGGGATCAGGATATTCGGCTTGTGAAGAGCTAAAAGCTCACAGATCGCATTGGCTCCAGCTCTCGAGATGACCAGATCGGCTGCTGCGAACAGGTCTGGCAGCTCCTTTGAAATATATTCGTACTGGACGTAGCCCTTTTTGCCGTCGAGTGAGTGGTCGAGATTTCCCTTGCCGCAGAGATGGATGATCTCAAATCTCTCGAGAAGTTCATCTACTGCGCCTCTTACAGCGTTATTGATAAATACCGATCCAAGTGATCCGCCAATGATAAGAAGTATCGGTTTCTCACCAGAGAGCCCGGTAAACTCAAGGGCCTTTTGGCTGTCGCCGTGAAGCAGCTGCTGCCTGATCGGAGAACCTGTAACCACACCCTTGTCCTCTGGAAGATACTTAAGAGTCTCAGGAAAATTGCAGCAGATCTTCACTGCGCCACGCATAGCTATACGGTTTGCAAGTCCGGGTGTCATATCAGATTCATGGATAATAGCAGGTATGTGGAGCGACTTTGCAGCCAGAACCACAGGGACGGAGACAAATCCGCCCTTGCTGAATATGATCGCCGGCTTGATTTTCTTAATGAGGGAACGGGCCTGGCCATAGCCGTGGATGACACGGAACGGGTCAGAAAAATTCTTCCAGTCGAAATAACGGCGGAGCTTTCCAGAACTGATGCCGTGATAAGGGATGCCTTCTTTTTCTATAAGGCTTCTTTCAATGCCGTTATACGAGCCAATATACTCGACTTCATAGCCGGCTTCTTTTAATGCTGGAAGAAGCGCAAGATTTGGGGTGACATGTCCGGCTGTTCCTCCGCCGGTAAGGATTATTTTTTTCATATCAGGTTAAACCTCTGTCATTAAATTTGAGTTTATGGTGTTCAAACCACCAGTTTTATGATACAATTCATTAGGAAAATGTCAAGTCATCCGGCAACAAAGCTTGTCGGATTATTGGAGGTAGCAAATATGATAAATTGGAACAACTTGGACACGCTGGCCTCTTTTAGAGAGCTCCAGCAGTCTACACCGGTAGATCTGGTTGACGTTATGACTGGAGAGAGCGGTGCGAAGAGAGTGAAGGAATATCAGGTACCTATGGCAGCAGGCTTTGTATTCAATTATGCAGCCAGACCTGTAGATGATGATATTTTAAAAACCCTGACAGCTTTGGCAAATGAAGCACAGCTTTCAGATAAGTTCGAGGAGCTGTACAATGGAGCAGTGGTAAATACAGGAGAGAAGAGACTCGTACTCCACCATCTGACCAGAGGACAGCTTGGAAAAGACGTAGTAGTCGATGGCGTGAACAAGAGAGACTTCTACGTAGAGCAGCAGAACAGGATCGCAGACTTCGCAGATAAGGTTCATAACGGTGAGATCGTCAATGAAAAGGGTGAGAAGTTCACATCAGTCGTTCAGATCGGTATCGGTGGAAGCGATCTAGGACCTCGTGCCATGTACTTATCCCTTGAGAACTGGGCAAAGAAGAATGGCAAATTCCTGATGGATGCTCACTTCATCAGCAATGTAGACCCGGATGACGCTTCAGCAGTCCTTGCAGATGTAGATGTAGCTCATGCCATCTTCATCCTGGTATCGAAGTCAGGGACTACACTTGAGACTCTGACTAATCAGTCGTTCGTAATGGATGCACTGAAGAAGGAAGGCCTCAATCCAGCAAAGCATATGATCGCTGTCACGAGTGAGACTTCTCCGTTGGCAAAGAGCCCTGATTACCTCGCTGCTTTCTATATGGATGACTATATCGGCGGTCGTTATTCTTCGACATCCGCAGTAGGCGGAGCCGTTCTTTCGCTCGCCTTCGGACCGGATGTCTTCGCTGAATTCCTGAAGGGAGCTGCAGAAGGAGATAAGGCAGCTACCGAGAGAGATCCTATGAAGAACCCTGAGATGCTCGATGCCCTGATCGGTGTATATGAGAGAAACGTGCTCGGCTATCCTTGCACTGCAGTTCTTCCATACTCACAGGCATTAAGCCGCTTCCCGGCACACTTACAGCAGCTCGATATGGAGTCCAACGGTAAGTCTGTAAACCGCTTCGGTGAGCCTGTACCTTATAAGACAGGACAGATCATCTTCGGTGAGCCTGGAACGAACGGACAGCATTCATTCTATCAGCTGCTTCATCAGGGGACTGATATAGTACCTCTCCAGTTCATCGGATTCAAGAAGAGCCAGCTCGAGAATGATGTAAATATCGAGGGCTCGACAAGCCAGCAGAAGCTCAAGGCAAATGTCGCAGCTCAGATCGTAGCCTTCTCTTGTGGAAAGACAGACAAGAATCTGAATAAGAACTTCAAGGGGGGAAGACCGTCAAGTATCATAGTAGGTGAGCAGGTAACACCTGAGGCACTTGGAGCACTTCTTGCACACTTCGAGAACAAGGTCATGTTCCAGGGATTCCTCTGGAATGTAAACAGCTTCGATCAGGAGGGTGTTCAGCTCGGAAAGACTCTTGCGAAGAAAGTTCTCGCTGGAGATATGTCAGATGCACTCAAGGAGTACGCTTCACTGCTCGAGATCTGATGCCTGTCCGGCATAGTGCTAAAGCAGCTGGGTCAGGTAATCTAGGCCAGACTTAAAAAAGTGGTAAAAAATACAGCAGCCGCAGTTGGGGCATTTAAGCCGCCATGTGACTGCTGTTTTTTACAAAAAATGCTGCATAAGGTCTGAGCCTTAAAGCTTGAAAAATCCTATTCTGAAAAATCGTCTTTAATGTAAGTCACGGAGTTATCTACTGCTGTCTTCTTATCCACTTCGTCAATCTCTTCGTCAAAGCCGCGAAGCGCATCGAATGGAGCAAAAATCTTCGCACGGTTCAAAATGTCCATCCGCTGATGATGGAGTTCGGGACGAGGCATAGCTATGATATCGGCGTACTTCGCGGCAGTAGCGATGCCTGTAGGGGTAGTCTTGCAGCTTTCGCCATATGAAGCATTAGTATCAGCAGACTCACGGCTGTCGCCAGTAACACGGGGAGCTGATGTAGAGTCTGAATAGTCTTCTGTATCTGCCATCAGGCTTTGTGACCTCCTATCTGACCGTTTCGTTCGATCATCGTGGCGCCATCGAGAAGATTCGTACCCTTGAGGACGGCGTTCTTTCCATACTTGCGGCGCATATCGAGGAGAGCGTCCTGAAGACGCTGCTCCTTCTGGCTCTCTTCGGTGTCTGTAAACAGGCTCATCTGTGTAAAACCGCTGTCTGCAACGACTCTGTTCGCAGAGATAGTAATACGGCGCACCAGAAGAGAATGGTCTGTGATCTCGTCAAACAGAGCCTCGCACGCTGGAACTATATCGGTATAAAGCCCTGAAGGCTTGTCGAGATGAGTGCTGCCATGGGCTCCCTTAGGTACAAGGCGGCCATAGTAGTCCATATGGACAGGGCCGGTATATGTGCCCTGATCGACATTAATACGGTCGTATCCTACATCCATCGTAATGCTGTCGGTCTGAAGTCCCTTCCCTGTCAGCTGCCAGACGAGGCTGTCAGCCATCTCTGAGACGATAATGCGGGCCTTCTCATAGGTGTAGGGGCTGGCGAGTACCTGACCTTCAGAGATGCTGTTCGTAGAAGGACGGTAATCCTTGATCTGCTTCATAGTGCAGGGCTCATATCCCCAGGCATGGTCTATGAGCAGCTCGGCATCTATGCCGAATTCCTTGAAGAGCAGGTCTTCATTCGTGAGTGAAAATCTGGCAAGGTCACCCATAGTGAAGATACCCAGTCTGTTCAGGTGTCGTTCGGTGCCGTGGCCCGTCATCCAAAAGTCTGTGAGCGGACGATGATTCCAGAGTTCGTAGCGAAAGGACTCCTCTGTGAGCTCAGCGATACGGACACCATCCTTATCAGCGGGAGAATGCTTAGCAACAATATCCATGGCAATCTTCGCCAGGTAGAGGTTAGTGCCAATACCTGCAGTCGCGGTGATGCCTGTGGTGTACAGGACTTCGCGGACCATGGTCATGGCCAGCTCGTGTGCAGTCATACCGTAGAGCTTAAGATATGATGTCACATCCAGAAATACCTCATCTACGCTATATACAAGAGTGTCATCTGAAGATATGTACTTCCCATAGATACTGTAGATCTGGGCAGACTTCTTCAGATAATATGCCATCCGGGGCTTTGCTACAATATACGAAAGCTTCAGGGATGGATCGGCGGCCAGTGCCTCTGAATCGAAGGATTCCCCTGTAAAGTCGGAGTATCCAAGGCTTCTGGCCTTACGGAGTCGGTCAGAGTTAATCTGTCTGACAGCCTGGACTACCTCGAACAGGCGGGCCCGCCCGGAAATCCCATATGCCTTCAGTGAGGGGGACACTGCCAGGCATATGGTCTTCTCGGTGCGGGAAGCATCTGCTACGACAAGATTCGTCGTGAGGGGGTCAAGGCCTCTCCAGGCACACTCTGCAGAGGCATAGTATGACTTCAGATCAATAGCTAGATATATGCGGTCTGCCACAGGTATGCCTCCTTTCAAAAATGTGGCAGCATAGCAGAAAACAAGATAAAAAACCTTCAGGGAAGTGGAAGCGTGGCTAATCCACTTCTACGAACCATCGGCCCACCCGCGATGGAAACAGGTGGCTCGCCCGTTCGAAAAACAGGTGCTTCTCCTGGCTGCCGATCAAAACAGTGTAGCAGTCTCCTGACTTCCCCTCGCCTGCCATAGAGGCAGCTGGACGGAAATCACGGACCTGGACAGGGATAACATGGTGGTTCCAGGTGATGGAAACCGGCTGCATATACCCGGTCTGGTCAAAGACTGACTCTACTGTCACATAAATACGCTTAGATTTATCTCCTTTCATTATAGCATCTCTATCAAACATAATGCACCTCCATCAACGAAAAAGATCAAACGTTCGATGATTAAATGTTAGCACGTGTGTTCTGAAAAGTCAATCGCAAAATAGCACTGATGTTCGAAAGTCTAAACGCAAGATATAGCGGAGTCAGATTCTGTATCCGCGCGGTGTAACCATTTTTCCATTGATAACAGTGGTCTGGCTGTTTCCAACGAAAACAGTAGTCAGCATGTCGACAGGAGTACTCTTAAGTCTTTCAAGGGTTGTGATGGAGCTTGTCTCACCGTCACGGCTGATATTTTTTACGAGGCCGCAGACAGTCTCAGGAGACTTGTGTCTGAGCATGATATCGCAGGCACGGGAGAGGTAGTCTTTCCGTTTGTGACTGCCGGGGTTGTAAAGGACAATGACAAAATCGGCGGAAGCGGCAGCTTCAAGCCTTTTTTCAATAAGTGACCACGGAGTCAGCAGGTTACTTAGCGAGATCACGGCAAAATCGTGTACAAGTGGGGCTCCGAGGACTGCACCGCCGGACTGGCAGGCAGAGACACCCGGAATTACTTCGGTTTCGACCTCGGGATGATCTTCAAGAATTTTAAGTACAAGACCGGCCATTCCGTAAATGCCTGCGTCTCCGCTCGAGATCAGTGCTACATTTTTTCCAGAAATGGCGAATTCAGCGGCTTTTTTACAGCGCTCGACTTCGCCGCGCATTTCGGTGCAGAAAACTTCTTTGCCACCGGTCAGGTCGCGGACAAGGTCGACATAGAGCTTGTACCCGGTTATGACATCGGCATTTTTTATTGCATTTACAGCTCTGACGGTCATGTCGTCGTAACCGCCGGGCCCGATACCAACAATACTCAGCATATTTTTCTCCTTAAAATATTTCCTTCAGTTTAACATATTCAGGCAAAGCTTGAAAGGTGGCTTGATTTCAGGCAGTTCAAGAGCTATACTTTAAAGCATTAAAGTGAAAAAAGGAGATCTTTTAACATGGACATGCAGATGGAACTTACGCGTAAGCTTCCGACGCCGCAGGAAATAAAGGATAAATATCCGATGAAGCCGGAAGACAAGGAACTGAAAGAGAAGAGAGATCAGGAGATCTTTGATATTTTTACAGGGAAGGATGACAGATTTCTGCTTATTATAGGGCCTTGCTCGGCCGACAATGAGGACGCTGTGCTCGATTACATGACGCGTCTTGCCGCTCTTCAGGACAAGGTCAGGGACAGGATTTTTATTATCCCGCGTGTCTATACGAATAAGCCGCGTACGACGGGGCTTGGATACAAGGGCATGTTCACACAGCCAGACCCGGAGAAGGGGGCTGATCTCCTCGGCGGGATTATTGCCATCCGCCATATGCATATGAGAGTTGTAGAGGAGACGGGCTTTACCTGTGCGGAGGAGATGCTCTATCCGGGAAATCACAGATATCTGTCGGATCTGCTGTCATATGTTGCGATTGGAGCCCGTTCGGTAGAGGATCAGGAGCACAGGCTCACGGCAAGCGGAATTGGAATCCCGGCCGGTATGAAAAATCCTACGGGTGGCGACATTTCTGTGATGATTAATTCAGTCATAGCGGCCCAGAACCCACACACCTTTATTTACAGGGGATGGGAAGCTCATACAACCGGGAATCCGTATGCGCACTGTATTATGAGGGGATATGTCGACAAAGATGGAAAGAGCCATCCGAATTATCACTATGAGGACCTGATAGGCGTCATTGATCAGTATAAAAAGCACCCGGAGCTTAAGAATCCAACTATTATCGTGGACTGCAATCATTCGAATTCAGGAAAGAAATACCTGGAGCAGATCCGTATTGCAAAGGATGTAATGCACAGCCGCAGTGTTTCAGAATCCATCAGAAAATATGTCAAAGGCCTGATGATCGAGTCCTATATCGAAGACGGCGCACAGAAGATTGGCGAAGGCGTATATGGCAAGTCGATCACAGATCCGTGCCTCGGCTGGAAAAAGACGGAGAAGCTGGTGTTACAGCTGGCGGACTTACTTTAAAAAATCACACCTCAGGACAAAAAGATTGATAAAGCATTGGGAGAACACGTGAAGAAAATAAAAAAACAAAATAAAAAGACGGGCGATGAATTATGGCAGAAGAAAACAAGGATTATACACCGGATGAGACTGACCGGAAAATTATAAATCTGTTGATGCAGAATGCCCGAATGCCGGTCAAAGAGATAGCAAAGCAGCTTTACCTGACATCGCCAACAGTCTCAGCGAGGATCAGAAGGCTTCGGGAAAATGGTATCATTACAGGCTTTCATGCATCAATTGATCTCTCAAAGTTCGGTTACAATATCAAGGCATTCGTAAATCTGGAGGTCGCGCCGAAGGACAAGGCAGATTTCTATGATTTCATCGCAAAGATTCCGAACGTCATAGAGTGCAATTGCGTGACCGGTGATTACTCGATGATTATTGAAGTCGCTTATAAGCGAACAGAGGAACTCGACCATCTGATAAACGTAATCCAGAAATATGGACATACAAAGACACTGATCGTGTTCTCGACATCGGTCGAGCACCGGGATATTCCTGTTTAATTGGTGCTCGTGAGTCCTTTTTCACTATAGCTCGTCGCTATGATAATTTGTAACAAAAAACTTCCAGCTCTGCGGAGCCGGAAGTTTTTTAGATTAGCTTTAAATTATTTGAATAAGAAATTATAGTGAAAAATCAATTGCGTATAATGAGTCGGCGTCTTTCTAACTCACATTACAGCGACTCTGGCTTCTGCTGTCCTTCTTCCGACAGCCTTTGAGAGATCGAGCATAGAATCGAGTTCTGCGGTAGAGAAAAGTCCGGTCTTTTCGGCTTCCTCGCGGACTGACGTGCCGTTGTGGAGGGCTGCCTTTGCGATAGAAGCGGCCTTCTGATAACCAACCTTCGGGCTTAATGCTGTGGCGATTCCCGTAGAATGCTCAGCAAGTGAAAGGCAGTGGTCTTTGTTTGCAGTCAGGTCAAGGATGCAGTTGTTGATAAGCGTCCTTATAGCACCGGTTACGGCTGTGATAGACTCGAAAAGCTGATAGAATGTAACAGGCTCAAAAGCGTTAAGCTCCATCTGACCTGCTTCTGCAGCCATCATAATTGTTGCATCGTGGCCGGCTACAAGGAATGCGACCTGGTTTACAACTTCAGGAATTACCGGGTTTACCTTGCCAGGCATAATAGATGAACCGTTCTGCTTTGCAGGAAGGTTGATCTCGTGGAGACCGCAGCGGGGGCCGCTTGAAAGGAGACGGAGATCGTTGCACATTTTTGAAATGGCCATCATTCCGGCTTTGATCGCACCGGAGACAGCGACAAAACTGTCGATATCTGAGGTTGCATCGAAGAGGTCGTTGGCCTGTGTCAGTGGAAGATCTGAAACCTTCGAAAGTACAGTAACGACATGCTTTACATAGTAATCTGAAGCATTGATGCAACTTCCAATGGCTGTTCCGCCAAGGTTTACAGCTTTCATCTCATCGAGAGAATCTTCAATTCGCTTGATGGCTCTCTTTACCATAGTAGCATAAGCATGAAAGGTGTCACCAAGTGTCATAGGAACCGCATCCTGAAGCTGTGTACGGCCCATTTTTATAACATCTTTAAACTCGTCGGCCTTTTTGTCGAGAGCTTTGTAAAGTCTTGTGAGCTCAGCAAGCATTGGCTTTGCGAGGGTGAGGACTGTCATCTTACCGGCGGTAGGGATCGTGTCGTTTGTCGACTGACCCATGTTTACATCGTCGTTAGGATGAACGATGTATTTGTCTTTGTCACCGCTAAGGATCTCTGAAGCACGGTGAGCGATGACCTCGTTCATGTTCATGTTTGCAGAAGTACCAGCGCCGCCCTGAACCGGGTCAAGGATGAAATCCTTTCTGAGCTTTCCAGCAATGACTTCGTCGCAGGCCTGCTCGATGGCATTCGCCTTGTCAGCATCAAGGTCTCCTGTGATTGCATTTGTGATAGCGGCTGCTTTTTTGATCAGTGCCAGATTGCGAAGGAAATCATCGTTCATCTGCTGGCCTGTGATCTGGAAATTGCGGTTGGCACGAAGTGACTGAACTCCGTAGTAAACGCTTGCCGGGATCATCATGGAACCAATCGAATCTGATTCAAGTCTTGTCTTTAACATAGCTTCCTTCTTTCTGTGCACGCATAAAGGCGCACCGATAGTACGTACGGAAAGTCCGTAACTGTAGCATCGATGCGCCTTTGCATCTTGTCTTGTTCTTTTGTTCTTATGCGTGCATTGTATACCTGTTTGATTTAGATTTAAAGACATAAAATAAAAAAATATTTTTATGGCAAAATTCTAGGAAATCACAAAATAAAATAAAAAATATTGGCCAAAAATCTAAAATTATTTGGAGAAAAGAAAATTATGGTGTAAATCAGTGGATGCTTTTGTATAATTTTTTTAATCTGAAAACAGGAGAAGAAGCTATGCAAACGATTACATATGGAAAAGAAGATGCGAAAACAGTTCTGATACAGATGGTCGATGACCACGACCTCGAGGGAATAGAGTCTGAGGTGGCTGAGATACAAAGACAGGCGGGCAGCGATTTTTATCTGATCGCTTTAAAGGTTTCGGACTGGAATTTTGATCTGTCACCATGGCCGGCGCCAGCAGTATTCGGCAAGCAGGATTTCGGAGACGGTGCAGCTGATACTTTGGCAGAGGTTTCGAAATACTGTACTGATAAAGACAAGACCTATATCATAGGCGGATATTCTCTGGCGGGGCTGTTTGCTCTGTGGGCATCATATAAGACAGACGTATTTCAGGCTGTAGCGGCAGCATCTCCGTCTGTGTGGTTTCCAGAATTTACGAATTACATGAGACAAAACAGGATTCATGCAAAGTCTGTGTATTTAAGTCTGGGCGATAATGAAGAGAAAACCAGAAATCCTGTGATGGCTACGGTAGGAGACTGCATACGCGAAGCATATGAGCTTCTTAAAAATCAGGGGATCGATACAGTTCTGGAATGGAATCATGGAAACCATTTTAAAGACGCAGATATCAGGACAGCAAAGGCATTTGCGTGGGTGATGGGCAGGAAATATCCGGAGAAGTTGTAGATAAAAGGAAAAAATTAATCTTTATTTTCCTCTTCAAAGTGCTCTCTTGCAAATTCCATATCCTGGACGAATTCTGCGGTACCAAGATAATTGCCCTTTGAGTCGCGGACTGCCATATACCTGACAAGCATTGTCTTTCCGCCTTTTTTCATCCAGACAGGAACTTCATCCCGTCTGCCGTTGCGGAAATCATCTATGATCTGGCGGACCATAGGCTCGACTTTTGGAGGATGGCAGGAGAAGACTTCTCTGTCGATCGCCATTCCAGGACGCTTGAAGACCTTTGGACCGTCGTTGAAGAAACGGTTGATATTCTCAGCATCCACAAAAGTTATCTCGAGTGGAATTGTATTTAGAAGAGCGGTAAGTTGCTCTATAGTAAAATGACCGCCAGGCAGGACTATCTCTCCATCGTAAGAAGCGGAGGCTGGCTTTGTGGCATTCTTACCTTCATCCCAGGTCTTTCTGCTTACACCGAGGCAGTCGGCATAATCCTTGGAATCCTGGTAGATGCTCTGCCACTCTTCATCTGTGAAATTTACAGCGCAGATTGGAAAGAGGATGTTCTGCTCTTTGTAGATCATCTCTTCAGCACGCTGTAAAACTGCATCAAGACGCTCGTTCCAGGATTCGTCATGGTCGTTTAATTTTTCAAGGGCACCGAGTTCGTCGCGAATCTCGTCATCTACAGTCCACATAACGTCTGACGGGCCGGAGATGCCGTATCTCACTTTGAGAAGCGGATAGAGCAGATCGCCCTTTTTCGCATAGTGGGTGGAAATCTCGCGGATCCTTGAAATCAGAGACTCATCGCGGGTCTCTTTGAATTTTGCAAGAAGATCAGAGAGCGCGTTGTTTTCCTCGGTAAGTGTCTGGAGTGGATGACCAGAAATTTCCTCAAGAGCGGCGGCTTTTTCTTTTTTATTTGAGTAATCTTTCTTTGGAAAAGAATCTCTCTTTTTAAGTTCCTCCTGAATCTTCTTCTGCTGAATGGATTCTTCGACAGCCTTCTCAGCGTTTGCAATCTGCTCCTCACGGGTAGCGCCGTGGAAAAGTGCGGAATGAATATCGCAGAGACGCTGAACCTCTGAGAGCGGAGTGCCTTCCTGCATCAGTTCCTGCTCTGCCTTCATTATCTCTGAGGCATCTACATCGCTGAATTCTTTGACGAAATCAGCGCGAACGCTCTCTAAATCCTCTCCATCTCCGAGACGGCGAAGATATGACTTGAGAAGCTCTGTACGGCTGTCGTCACCTGATGCTTCTGCCTTAGAGTCAGCGGCCGGAGCAGGTGATGCGTCAGGGATTTTTATCTCAGGCATTTTTCCCTCAAGTTCAAAACCGTTTGCCATAAGGGCAGACACAACATCCATCATGGAGATGTTCTTCATCTTTGCTCCCTTAGGGATCGTCATGAGTTTTCCCACAGAATTTAATACGGGTTTCTTTGTGATCTCGGTGAAACCGAGTTTTGCCATTATATCAATAAGCTCAGGATACTGTTTTGTGAGTTCGAATACTGTTTTATTCAGGTCAATTTTCTTAGACATTTGTGATCTCCTTTCATTTGATATGATAATAGGATAATACGAAACCGGGTTATTTTATGTTGTAGAAGCAACAAAAGCAATTTTTTAAATTTTCTAATGCAGATTATAACTTAAAAACCGCCTGCGTCAAAGCGTTTGAGTTTATAGCAAAATAGTGGTATTATCACCGCATGATACTAACAGCAGAGAAAAAAGAAAAATACATAGAAATCGCCGTGACTGACGGCCGTGACATGGATGGCACGAAAAGCTCTCTCGCCGAGCTCGCGCGCCTTCTCGACACAGCGGGCGCCGAGTGCGTCTATCAGGTAACGCAGACCATGGAAGCACCGTCGCCTGGAACATATATTGGCAAGGGAAAAATAGAAGAGCTTCGGGAGTTTATCGATGCTTTTGATGCAGACGGCGTGATAAGTGACGACGAGCTGACGCCTGCGCAGATGGGAAATCTTGAGGCAGCGCTCGATGTGAAGGTCATAGACCGCACTATGCTGATACTGGATATTTTTGCGCAGCACGCCACCACGAAGGAAGGACAGATCCAGGTCGAGATGGCGCAGCTTCAGTACAAATCGAGCCGCCTTTCTGGAAGCGCGGGAATCGCGATGTCGAGACTCGGCGGAGGAATCGGCACCAGAGGACCAGGTGAGACAAAGCTTGAGACCGACAGACGCCGGATCAGGGACAGAATCTCATCTCTCCGCCGCCAGCTCAAAGAAATGGAGAAAAATCGCGAAAACACGAGAAAATCCCGTTCAAAGAACCAGATACCTGTTTTTGCAATCGTGGGTTACACTAATGCAGGCAAATCAACGCTTTTGAATGCGCTGACAGGCTCATCCGTATTAGAGGAGGATGCGCTTTTTGCGACACTAGATCCGACAACAAGGAGGATGGACCTGGGCGACGGCTGGCAGGTTCTGCTTACAGATACGGTCGGATTTATCAGCAAGCTCCCGCATAACCTGATTGATGCGTTCCACTCGACACTCGAGGAGGCAAAGTACGCCGATTATATAATCCATGTGGTCGATTCAGCGGATCCTGCGCTTGAGAGAAATATGGACGTCGTGTACCAGACCTTGAGCGAGCTGCATATCAGCGGAAAGCCGATACTTACAGTCTTTAACAAGGGCGACAAGGCTGAAAATGCCCGCCCTCTCTTTGACGGACACGCAGACATTGCGGTGCATATATCCGCAAAGACAGGTCAGGGACTTGAAGACTTAAAACGTGCCATGAAAAAGCTTCTGATGTCAGGCATGAAGCAAATAAACGAGGTAATCCCATACACCGAGGGCTCCCGCCTCGAAAGACTTCACGAATACGGTCATATCATAAAAGAGGAGTACCGTCCGGATGGAGTATATGTAGAGGCGTATGTCAATCGAGCTTTTTCATAAGACTATCAATTAAGGAATTAAGCCCAGGGTGCCGGGATTCGCAATCGCGAATCCCGGCACCCTTTTTTGTGCACTGGTTACGGACTCAGATGGAAAAGCTGGTGCGAGTCCGTAAAGAAGCTAATATAATTACAGACTGAGAAGGAAAACTTGATCAGAGTCCGTAAAATTGTGTTATGGATTACGGACTCAGATGGAAAAGCTGGTGCGAGTCCGTAAGAAAGCTAATATAATTACGGACTGAAAAGGAAAACTTGATCTGAGTCCGTAAAATTGTGTTATGGATTACGGACTCAGATGGAAAAGCTGGTGCGAGTCCGTAAAGAAGCTAACAGAGTTACGGACTGAGATGGAGAACTCGGCGTGAGTCCGTAAAGAAGCTATCAAGATTACGGACTCAGAGGAGAAAACTAGTGTGAGTCCGTAAAATTCCAGTCATGATTACGGACTTAGAGGAGAAAATTAGTGTGAGTCCGTAAAATCCCAGTCATGATTACGGACTTAGAGGGAAAAGCTGGTGTTAGTCCGTAAAATCCCAGCCAGAATTACGGACTCAGAGGAGAAAATTGGTCTGAGTCCGTAATCAAGATAAGTGGAAGGCATAGGATAACTTCTTGCAAAACCAGAGTATTGATGATATCGTTATAAAAGTTGAAATCGATGCGGCAGAGCTTTTAAGAAAAGATGAGGTTGAACGCAGAAATTTTGTTAACACGATTTGACTGAGGATTGATTATGATAGAACCAATATTTAAATATTTTGAAGAAATAGACTCCACAAATCTGGAAGCAAAGCGCGAGGGTGAGGCTGGTGCGCCGGAATTTACTGTTATTTCGGCAGGAACACAGACAGCAGGCCGTGGCCGCAGCGGTCATACCTGGATATCTCCCGAAAAGATTTCAGTAGCTACAAGTATGCTGATATATCCGAAGGAAATACCAATGGAGCACCTGCCTAGGCTTACAATCGTAGCCGGAGTGGCAGTAGCAGAGGCAGTTGAGGAACTTTACCCGCTGCATACTCAGATCAAGTGGCCGAACGATGTGCTTATAGATTCCAGGAAGATCTGTGGAATACTCACAGAGATGGAGGCTGAGAATGGACACGCGAAGCAGGTAGTCTGCGGCATCGGAGTGAACGTCCATCAGAAAAAGGAGGATTTCGCGCCAGAAATCAGGGATATGGCAACCTCTCTGGATCTGGAACTGGCAAAACAAAAAGGTGTGAGTGAAGTGACAGGAAAACGCCAGACTATAACAAGGAATTCTGATCTGCGATCAAATTCATTCAATTTTGAAAATGAAACGCAGCAGACTTCAGAATCTGTAGAAGACTCAGAAATCCAGCGAGCCTCCAGAAAAGCGATAACTGAGGCCATCTGGCAGCATTTTTTAAAGCATTACGAGATTTTCAAAGCTAACGGCGGAAGTCTTGAAGGAATTTTAGACAGCTACAACAGCCGCCTCGCCAATAAAAACAAGCGCGTTCGCGTCGTCCACCAGGTACACGACTTCGAAGGAATAGCCCTTGAAATGGATCCAAACGGCCGCCTCCTGATAAAAAAAGATGACGGAACCATAACAGCAGTAGACTCAGGCGAGGTCCACGTCCGTGGACTCTATGGCTACGCCTGAGGTAAGTCATTAAAGTCAGAAATTAATCTGGTAGTGGCCGGCAGTGAATATGCAAAATATCAGACTGCCGGCCACAAATATTATATTTTTTAATATCTGCTCACAGAAATATCAGGAAATTCACCCGAGTTTTCCTTCAGGAACATAACCATGTAGATAGGGTAATACACCAGATTACCATCTGTTTTTACATTATCATTTGAAAAGACAAAAGCCTGCCTGATGCCATATTCTGGAATAGCACAAACGTTATCCAGGGCGGAATGTCTGGTATAGTCTTTTCCGCTCTTTACCTCGATAGGGAGTATCTGGCCATCGTGTTCAACAACAAAATCAAGCTCACCAAGCTTCTTGCTGTTGTAGTAGTAAAGTGGATAACCATGGGCGTGAAGCTCCTGAGCTACGACATTTTCATAAACGGCACCTTTATTTAAATCGGTGTCATTACTGATGATCTTAAGCTTGCAGCTTTTGCCATAAACTGTGGTAAGAAGACCGACATCAGATATAAACATTTTAAAGAGGGTGCTTTTTTCATTCAGCTTCAGAGGCACAGTCGGCTCTGATGTATTGAATACGCCCAGGGCAACGCCGGCCTTCCACAGCCAGGTGAAACTATCTTCAATTCGGTCATATCGCAGATTTTTTCTGATATCAGCTATTTTAAAGCGTTTATTTTTCTCATTAAGTTCTGCCGGAATAAGCTCGTAGATATGAGTGAGAATAAGTCTGCGGTTCTCAGCCTCGTATTGAGTAAAGTCAAGCTTATACAATTCCATAATTGCTCTGTGTTCATCCATAACATCGTCGATATTGCCGGTGGTACGGTATTTTTCAACTGCAGCAGGCATACCACCGATGATCAGATACAGATTAAAAATTTCCATAAGCCTTTTATGAATTACTTCATCAACCGGTTTTTTTGAAAAATAAGCGTCCTTAAGCTGTTCTATGACAGGATTTTCTACATTAAATACCTGAAGAAATTCCTCAAAATCCAGCGGATAAAGTGTAAGAGTCTGCAGATATCCGACAGGAGCTGACTTCAGATTTACGAGCTCAACACCGAGCAGGGAGCCTGACAAAATATACCTGAACCGCTTATCCTCCACAAGAAACTTGATTTTTGTGACGATTTCTTTATATCTCTGAATCTCATCAAAGAAAAATATGGTTTTCCCAGGTGTGATTCTCTGGCTGGTGTAAAGAGAAAGCTTTAGGATCATGTCGTCGATACTCGTTGCGCCATCAAGAATCTGAACGATATCCGGCTGTTCAATCAGATTGAACTCGACAAAATCACAGTCGGCATCCTTTAGACATTTCCTGATGATATAGGTCTTTCCAGACTGACGGACACCATAAATGAGCAGAGCCTTATCGCTGTTTTGAATCCAGTGTTTTATGTCTTTTTCAATCTTACGATTCAGCATCAGCTGTACCTCCATTGCGTTTGTGCGTTTTACACATAAAATTATAGCATAAAATGACACTTTTCCATAGTAATTAGAGCATGATTTTGACTTTTTTACATGGGAAATTCATATGGATTTTGACATTTTTCCAAAACTCTGCAAAGAACATCGCAGATATGCAGTGTGCTTGGGAGTCAGGCAGACACAAAATTTTTAAGGATTGGCTTTGATTACTGCCTCCATTATTCGATTTAAATTATTTTATTTTTTCTGTTGCAAAATTTGCTCAAAGAGTGTATAGTGTCATTATAAGAACAACCGGTTGCGCTTAAACGCCTCAGAGTGGAACTGATGCTGCGCTAAAGTGCTTCAGAGTGGAACTAATGCTGCGCCGGTACTACAGAGAAAACTCAGAAAGGGAAATGTACATGAAGGTTAAGGAATTTTTATACGGTGGGGATTACAATCCGGAGCAGTGGCCGGAGGAAGTCTGGGAAGCGGATATGAAGATGTTCAGGAAAGCGCACATAAATGAGCTTACCCTGAATGTATTTTCCTGGGCGGCACTGCAGCCATCGGAGGAGACTTACGATTTTTCAAAGCTTGATAAAATCATGGAGCTCGTCAGAGCCAACGGTTTCAAAGTCATTCTTGCGACATCGACAGCTGCAACTCCGCCATGGATGGCAAAGAGGCATCCTGATATCCTGCGAACGGACGGAAACGGCATGAAGAGAAAGTACGGCGCAAGGCATAACTTCTGCCCGTCGTCGCCGACTATGAGAAAATACGCGCCGCTCCTTGCTCAGAAACTGGCAGAGAGATACAAGGACTACGACAACATCGTAGCCTGGCACATCGGAAACGAGTATGGCGGCGAGTGCCACTGCGACAACTGCCAGAAAAACTACCGCGAGTGGCTTAAGAAAAAATATGGTACTCTTGACGAGCTGAACCGCGCGTGGAACACCTCATTCTGGAGCCATACCTACTATGACTGGGACGAAATCCAGATACCTGATGAGAGAAGTGAGAACTTCGTATCAGAGGGCGGAAAGAAAATAACGCAGGTCCAGGGCCAGTTCCTGGACTATATGCGCTTTAATTCTGATATCATGCTCGATGAGTACAGGATAGAAAGGGATGCTATTAAAAAAATAACCCCGGACATCCCGATCACAACGAACTTCATGTGGTTCTTCTATGGCTTAAACTACCGCGAGTGGGCCAAATACATGGATTTCGTATCATGGGACTGCTACCCGCATATGGACACGGAGCCGGCAGAGCTTGCAATGGCACATGACCTGATACGCGGAGTCGGCGGCCAGAAGCCATTTGCACTGATGGAGTCTTCACCGTCAGTTACGAACTGGCAGCACATAAACCCACTTAAGAGGCCGGGCCAGATGACGCTCTACAGTCTTGAGGCTGTGGCACATGGCGCAGATACTGTACAGTTTTTCCAGATGAGAAGGTCCAGAGGTGCTGCCGAGGCTATGCATGGAGCGGTTATCGAGCATGTCGGACTCGCAGGCACAAGGGTTTTTGACGAGGTCGAAAAGCTCGGAGCACGCCTTGAAAAAATGAACGAGATCCTCGGAAGCACTGTACCATCCCAGGCAGCAGTCGTATTTGACTGGGAAAACTGGTGGGCAGTCGACGCGCTCCAGGGCCCGAACGAGCTTATAGACTACAAGAATGAATGCCTGAACTATTACAGGGGATTTTTTGAGAATCACATCCCGGTAGATGTGATAGGACTCGATGACGACCTTTCGAAATACAAGGTCGTAGTCGCACCGATGCTTTTCATGGCATCAAAGGACTATGCAGAAAAAATAGAAGATTTTGTAAGGAACGGCGGCGCATTTATCGCTTCGGCATTGACCGGATATGTGGACAAGGACTACCTGTTCTATCAGGGCGGTTACCCGGGCCCGTTCAAGGAACTGTTCGGACTATGGGTCGAGGAGCAGGATGCGCTCGCGCCAGACGCGCCAGACCACTTCGAGTGGGATGGACAGGAGTACGAGGCGCAGCTGATCTGTGACCAGATAAGGCCACTCTCAGAGCTTAAAAAGCTGATAGAAGAGAACAAGAAAGAGCTCGGCGAACTGGACTACTTCAAGAGCCCGGCCTATCAGATATCCGAAGACGCAGGAGATATGACAGTCGACGGAACCTACGCAGACGATTTCTACAAGGGAACCCCGGTCATCACAGAGAACTCTTATGGAAAGGGCCGCGCCTACTACATCGGCACCCAGTCCACCCCAGATTTCTACAAGGACTTCATGAAGCAGGTAACAAAAAAGGCCGGCATAAAGCCAGCCGCAGAGGGAGTGAAAAAAGGAGTCGAAGTCGCCGTCAGAGAAAACGAAAACGGAAAGTTCCTTTTCTATCTCGACCATAAAAACAATACAGTAGAAGTAAAGAAGGCGTAATGCTTTTTGAATTTTTGCAATCTATGTCAGCCTGTTAGTTTGTGAGATTGAATTTTCGATGCAACAGCTGCCACGGTAAACGGCAAACGATTGTCGTGTTTTTCGTCGTGAACGAGCGCGCTAGCTGCGGCCCGGGTGACAACCGTTCAAACAGAATTGCTTAAAAAATTGCGACAGCAATTTTTTAAGCAATTCTGTGCGTTTTGTCAGAGGGCCGCTAATAAGCGCGCGCGAGCGAACAGAAAAACATGACCTGGAGAGCCGTTGCCGTGGAAGCTGTTGTTCCAAGCTTCAGGAAAGCATAAACTCCCGACACACCTTCTCGAGCTCCTTATATGTGTGAATCTCATTTACAACGCGCCTGAAGCGGATACCATTGCGCCGCCCGGCAGTATACCATCCGGCGTGCTTTCGCATCTCGCGGATCGCGCGGTCTTCGCCTTTGAGCTCAACCTCGAGTCTGGCGTGCTTTAAAAGCATAGCCATGACTTCTTCTTTAGAGGGCTCTGGGACTGTCACGCCCGTATCGAGTTCAGACAGGATCTGTGAAAAAATCCACGGATTGCCTCTCGCGGCGCGCCCGATCATAAATCCGTCGCAGCCGGTAATCTCGTACATTTTTTTAATATCAGAAGCACAAGTCAGGTCTCCATTCCCGATAACCGGGATGGAGACTTTTTCTTTGACAGCGCGGATTATATCCCAGTCGGCGTTTCCGCTGTAGTACTGCTCCCTGGTCCTGCCGTGGACTGCGATCGCAGAAGCACCGGATTCCTCGAGAATGTGGGCGATCTCCGGAGCGTTGATGTGTTCGGAATCGACACCGGTGCGGATTTTTACAGTCACTGGCCGGTCGGTCGTTTTTACAAGGGCAGAGACAATTTTTCCGGCGAGAATGGGATTTTTCATAAGAGCAGAACCGTCGCCGTTGTTATAGACCTTCGGGACCGGGCAGCCCATATTGATATCGAGGATGTCGTAAGGTATATCTTCGATAATTTCTGCCGCTTCAACCATCGCATCCACATCAGAACCAAAAAGCTGGAGTGAAACCGGATGCTCATCGTCTGCGATCCTTAAAAGTTCCGCGGTGTTTTTGTTGTGGTAGCAGATCGCCTTGGCACTGACCATTTCCATGCAGACAAGACCCGCGCCCTCTTCGTGGCAGATTCTCCTGAACGGCTGGTCGGTAACTCCCGCCATCGGAGCCAGGATAAGCGGATTTTCTATTTTGACATTTCCTATAAAAAGAGGCTTCATCAGAAAACAATCCCCAATCCTTCAAAAATGAGTCCCCAGAATACTCCGACACAGTAGAGCATTATGGTGATCACTATATTCTCCTTCATGTGGTTGTCGTTTGTCCTGAAGAGGACCATCAGACCAACGCCTGCCCCAACTACGAGACCGGCGATCATCTGGCCGGCACTCATAAGTCCGTCGATATAGAGCTGGGTTATCATAACGGATGCTGCGCAGTTTGGAATCAGGCCGATAAGGGTCGAAAGCAGGACGCCAAGGACTGGATTTCCAGCGATGACAGAAGCTACTGCATTTTTTCCGACACCGTCTACGACAAGGGTCAGCACAACAGAAATAATGAAGATGAATATCACGATCTGAAGTGTGTGCTTCAGGGCGGCCAGGAATACATTTGTGTGCTCGTCTTCGGCAGTGCCGCAGTGCTCGCGCTCGCAGATGTCGCGGATGTGCTTTTCTGACTTGATGTGGTATTTCGTGTGGCGGACGATAAAGTCGATGCCGAAACCGCTGATCATGCCGAGGAATGCCTTGGTCACAAGGATCGAGAGCATTTTTCCCAAAGCGACATGCTGCGATATGAAAAGTGGCAGCATCTCATCGGAAGTCGAGGCAAAAACTGCGATCAGCGTTCCAACGGAGATGACTCCACCGGAATAGAGGCTTGCGGCAGCAGCGGAAAAACCGCACTGTGGGACGGCTCCGACAGCAGCTCCGATAGCCGGGCCGAACTTATCGACTTTCGCCATCAACTGGACCTGTTTGTCAGAGGTGTGCCTCTCGAGGATCTCCATAAGAAAGTATGTAATATATAGAAAAGGTATGAGTTTAAGGGTGTCAATTGTAGCGTCGATTAAAGCGTCAGTGAACAGGCTCATGTAAACATCTCCTTTCAGAATAAATTCAGCGCAAAAATTCCATAAATTATATTACTATTATGACATTCTTGTCAAGATGCCAAAAAAATTGCCCGATTTGACAGAAATGGTATATAATGATTTGGTGGTCAAAAGGTTGACCACCAAATCATTATATAGTTTTGTGAGTGTTTCACACTCACAAAACCCCAAGCTCCAGAAAAGCTGATTACATATAAATCTTATTTTACTATATTTTTAGCTTTTCTGGAGCTGTGGGGCGGGTCATTAAGTCACGCTTTTTGACCGCAAGCGGTCAAAAAGCGTGACTTAATGACCCTTATATCATATAATGATAAAAATGTTTGAAAAAGGAGTTCATATGGATCTTTACGGAAAAAGTTTCTTAAAAATGACTGACCTGTCGGCTGATGAAATCACGGGACTTATCGACCTGTCTGCCCGACTCAAAGATGAAAAGAAAAAGGGAGTTTCACAGCTCGATTACCTGAGAGGCAAAAATATAGCGCTTATTTTTGAAAAGACAAGCACCAGAACGAGATGCTCGTTCGAGGTAGCCGCGCACGACATGGGAATGACCACGACTTATCTCGACCCATCGGGCTCACAGATCGGAAAGAAAGAGAGCATTAAGGATACAGCGAGAGTTCTCGGCAGAATGTTCGACGGCATAGAGTACAGGGGATTCGGCCAGGAGATAGTCGAGCAGCTGGCAGAGTATGCGGGAGTTCCGGTCTGGAACGGCCTCACTAACGAGAGCCATCCGACGCAGATGATAGCCGATATGCTGACTGTAAAAGAAAAGCTCGGAAAACTGAAGGGTGTGAAGTTCGTATACATGGGCGATGCCAGATACAATATGGGCAATTCCCTGATGGTTACCTGCGCTAAGCTCGGCATGGATTTCGTCGCATGCACGAATAAGAAATATTTCCCGGAGACACAGCTCGTGGAGTATTCGAAGAAAGAAGCTGCAAAGAGCGGTGGAAGCATCACGCTTACAGAGAGTGTCGAAGAGGCATGCAGAGATGCGGATGTTATTTATACAGATGTCTGGGTATCTATGGGCGAGCCGGACAGCGCCTGGAAGGAGCGTATTCACGATCTTCTCCCATATCAGGTGAATTCGAAGGCACTTTCCTATGCGAAGGACTCAGTGATCTTCATGCACTGCCTTCCATCATTCCACGATCTCGACACGAAGATAGGCCGCGAGATAAATGAGAAGTACGGCCTGTCAGAGATGGAAGTTACGGATGAAGTTTTCGAAGGACCTCATTCGGTGGTCTTTGACGAGGCGGAGAACCGCATGCACTCGATCAAAGCAGTCATCTATGCGACAATGGTAAAATAATGTATCAGGATAAAATAGTACTTTGCGCAGCGAGCGCATACAATAAAAAATATTACCTCAATCCGGATTTTGACGGACTTCCGGAGGAGGTCAAGAAAGAGCTTCAGATCATGTGCGTGCTCTTTACTGAGGATATCGGTGGGATCATCGAGCTTTATTTCGACGATGAGGGCAGCCTCCATCTGATGACGGATTCAGAGGAGGGCGACCTGACGTACGACAATATTGGAGCGCCGCTTAAGATCAAGCAGATTCAGAAGGACCAGAGAGAGCTGTTCAGGGAACTGGAAGAATATTTCCGCGAGTTTTTCTGAGATCAGAGAAATAAAATATTTCCGTGAAATTTTCTTAATATGGATAAAAAGATCTGCCGAGGAGACAAAATGTTATTAGCAGTAGATGTAGGAAACACAAATATTACGCTGGGAGTATTCAGAGACAGTGTTTTGATCGGCAATTTCAGGCTGAATACCGGTATTTCGAGGACATCGGACGAGTACGGCATCACTATCAGAAATATTCTCTATAACAATGGCCTTGACCACAAAGAGATTAAAGACTGCATCATAGCATCGGTAGTGCCGGCGCTGATGCATTCGCTGACCAGTGGAATTATAAAGTATTTCAACACGAAGCCGATCATAGTGGCAGCAGGCATCAAGACCGGGATCAATATCCAGACTGAAACACCGGGCCAGATCGGTGCGGACAGGATCGTCGATGCAGCAGGCGCATATGAGCTCTACGGTGGACCGCTGATCGTCATAGATTTTGGGACGGCCACGACTTATGATTTTGTAGACAAAAACGGCTCGTTCAAATATGGCGTCACAGCCCCTGGAATCAGGATCAGCGCGAAGGCGCTCTGGGAAGATGCCGCCAAACTTCCGGAAGTCGAGATCAGAAAGCCTAAGTCCATACTTGCGCGCGAGACGATCTCCTCTATGCAGGCGGGACTTGTCTATGGCCAGATCGGTGCGACCGAGTATATAGTCAGAAATATGATAAAAGAAACCGGCTGCAAGGACGTAAAAGTCATCGCAACCGGAGGTCTTGGAAAGATGATCTCGAGAGAGACATCAGTCATTGACAAATATAACCCTGATCTAACTCTTCAGGGAATGCGCTTTATCTTCGAAAAACAGGATCACAGGAGATCGTGATCAGATGAAGATACGGGCGGCACAGAGAATCGAGACTACATGAAGATACAGGCGGGACAGAGAATCGTGATTACATGAAGATACGGGCGGCACAGAGGACCGCTCTCACCTGACGAAAACAGTCATAAGATACGATTTCTCAAGAGGCAGTTCGGAGATGTCGGTAAAGATCTCTTCATCAGACATTCCGCATCTGTTTACAGCACCAAGGAACTCATGCTCTGGCTTTTTGGCCAGGGCATTTTTTAGTTCAGGAAGGTGCTTCCCGAGTTTCATGAAAATCTTCATGCCTGGAAGGTCCAGAGCACTGGAAATATCGGCAGAGCCAGGGATTATATGGACTTCCTCGTCATTTTGTCCGAGGATCAGGCCAAGCCTCCCGGCACACGAAAGAAACGAAGGGATGCCGTTTATTATCTTTACCGGAAACCCGTCACCCACTGCGAGATCTCTGATATAGGAAAAAGTCGAATATACTAAAACATCGCCAATGGTTACAAAACCGACATTTTTTCCGTCAGACAGATAATCCCTGACTTCCGAGTATATTTTTTTTCTTCGGGCGGTGAGCGCTGAAGCGTCGTGGATCATAGGAAAATTGTAGAATTTCAAGTCTTTCGAACTGATTTCGGGCATCGAAACTTTTATGATATCGTAGGCCCGCTTTCCAGATGGAAAAACTATCACATCGCAGTTTTCAAGTGTTTTGATGGCGTTTATCGTGACATCGCCCGGGTCGCCGCAGCCCGCGCCAACGCCAAAGAGAATTCCGGTATTTTTGTCCATGTGGGCTCCTTATTTGAGATCGTCTGGGCCGAACGATACAGGCAGGATCTGCTCGAGAGTGTATTCTCTTATCTGATTTCCATGATCAGCGGAGAGCAGGATCCTGAACCTGCCTGGATCGCAGAATTCGCGCATTACCTGTCTGCAGATGCCGCATGGAGGGCAGAAATCCGTGTCGTCTTTATTCGGGCCGCCGCAGATCGCAATAGCTGTGAAATCGCGCTTTCCCTCTGAAACAGCTTTGAAAAAAGCGGTTCTCTCGGCGCAGTTTGCGGCACCGTACGATGCGTTTTCAATGTTTCCCCCCTGGTAGATCGTACCGTCATCGCAGAGCAGAGCTGCTCCAACAGTAAAATGTGAATATGGCGTGTAAGACATATTCATAGCTTCCCTTGCTTTTTCTACTAACTCACTATTACTGACCATAATCATTTCCTCCAAAATATAAGATAGTTTATTTATTTTAGCACATCATTCATCAAACTTTAACAAATTTTTTAAATATTTGCGGTATAATGATACAGAATAGACTCAGGAGTATACTTTTATGGAAGAAACAGAGAGCATCTACGGACCTTACAGGCCCGAGCTTGAAAAAATACAAAAAGAACTTTTAGATGATATCGAGTCGCTTAGAAACGAACTCAAAGAAAAAAATGGTATGGATCCTGTCGAGCACTGCCTTTCGAGGATTAAGGATGAGGACAGTATGAGAGAGAAGTGCGTCAGAAAGGGGCTGCCGGTCACGACAGAGTCGGCGCTTACGAAGATCTACGATGCGGTTGGTATCAGAGTAGTCTGCGCATTTTTAGACGACGTGTACAAGTTCCGGGAACATCTGGTGGCGCTCCCGGGAGCAGAGGTGATAGAAGAGAAGGACTACATCAAGCATGCGAAGCCGAACGGCTATAGAAGCTATCACATGATACTTCGGATGCACGGGAAATTTTATGCAGAGATACAGCTCAGGACGATCTCGCAGGATACCTGGGCGGCACTCGAGCATCAGATCAAATACAAGCATGATCTGAGCGGGACGAATGAGGAGCTTGTCACATCGGAGCTCAAGAGATGCGCTGATGAGCTGGCTTCTACAGATATTTCGATGCAGACGATAAGGGATCTGATCTTTGAAGAGACAAGTGATATAAAAGGGAGTGAATCAGAATGAAGTTATTACTGGCAGAAGACACAAGGGATTTAAACAGGGCAGAGTCGGCTATTTTAAAGCACGAGGGATATGATGTGACAAGTGCCTACGATGGACAGGAGGCACTTGATTACCTTTCAAAGGACAGCTTTGATGCGGTGATTCTCGACATAATGATGCCGAAGGTGGATGGACTCGGGGTCTTGAAATCGATGCGCGAGGACAATATCCTGACACCGGTACTGCTTCTCACCGCAAAGACAGAAGTCGATGACAGGGTGGCAGGACTCGATGCAGAGGCAGATGACTATCTGGCAAAGCCTTTTGACATGAGAGAACTCCTGGCCAGAGTCAGGGCCCTTGTCAGAAGGGGAAGAGAGTACAATCCGCAGGATATGAGCTTTGGAGACGTCTCGCTTAAAGCAGAGGATATGGAACTTTCATGTGAGAACTCCGTAAGGCTCTCGATCAGGGAGTTCGAGCTGATGCAGATGCTTATGACACATTCGGAAGGCGGGATCTCGACGGATGATATCCTGCAGAAGATCTGGGCCAGTGAGCCGGACGCAAACGAGGATACGGTCTGGCTTTATATTTCATATTTGAAGAGAAAACTCTCGGCTATAGCATCCGGAATCACTATCGAAGGAGAGAAGGGCGGAAGCTTCAGACTTATCAATTCGCAGGCAGCTTGATTTTTTAAACACATGGAGGTGATCAAATGAATGAACAGAGCATCAGAAATCTTAAAAACAAATTCCTTGTCATCTCCATGTTGTCTTTTATCACGGTAATGGTTGTCGTCGGTGGCCTGATCTATGTAGGGACACTCGTTGTATCGAGACGGGAAGCGCACGAGGTCACACAGACTATCGTCGACAATGGAGGTTCGCTCCCGTCGGTAAAGACCGTTATAAAAAATGACCAGAAAGCGAACAACACGACTGCTTCTGGCAATTCAAATGATGACAGTTCCACGGTGGTAAGCGATTCCCCTCAGGATAATATCAACTATTTCCTTAAGACGATGTTTGGCACCAGAAGAAACGTACTCACAAATAAAGACCAGTGGTACGCTACGAGATATTTCTCTGTTATTCTGGATAATAATGACAATTTCATTCAGGTGAAGGCCGACAGGATAGCATCGATCGATATGGGGCAGGCGAAGCAGTATGCCAAAATGGTGTCTGACAATGCTTTCAAATTTGGCAGCGTCGGAAATTACTATTACCAGGTTGAGAAGCAGAAGCACAGGACCCTTGTGGTGTTTGTGGATTGCACGCAGCAGATAGGACTTACGAACAGGATCCTGTATATGGCTCTTATTTTGCTGGGATTCGGATCGATCGTCTCGTTCCTGGTACTCAGAGCATTTTCCTACAGGGCGATAGCTCCTGAGATAAAAAATGTCGAGCAGCAGAAACAGTTCATCACGAACGCGAGCCATGAGCTGAAGACGCCCCTGGCTGTAATTAAAGCAAACACCCAGGTTCAGGAGATGATCGGCGGAAAGGACGAATGGACTGAGTCGACCATGAGACAGGTCGACAGGATGACAGGACTTATCCAGAACCTTGTGACGATAGTCCGGGCCGAAGAGAAGGAAGACACTGGAGACAGGATAGATACAGATATCTCAGCAGCCATAAGGGATACGGTAAAGAGCTACCTGCCGGTAGCTGAGAATGCAGGAGAGACCCTGAATCAGAATATCGGTGACGGGATCTATATGAAAGCCGTGGAAAGCCAGATCAGGCAGCTCGCGACACTTCTTATCGACAATGCCATCAAATACTGTGATGATCACGGAACCATCGATGTTGTCCTCCTCCAGAAGGGCAAGGGCATCAGGCTTCAGGTGTCGAATTCATACGCAAATGGAAAAAATGTCGATTATTCCAAATTTTTCGAGAGATTCTACAGAGCGGACGAGTCACACAACGTGGATAAAGGAGGCTATGGCATCGGGCTTTCTATTGCCGAGAGTCTGGTGAAACAGTATAATGGTACTATAAATGTATCCTGGAAGGACGGTATCATCACATTTGACTGCATTCTGAAGGGGTAATAACGGGGCGTTTTTTATAAGAGAGGGAACAAATGAATATTTACATCGTAGAAGTGGAAGGCGAAGACTACCATGGTGTGGAGGGTGCGGATTTTTTGCAGCAGGATAACATCATCTGCATCTATCATCACAATACCTCCGGCACGATTCCAAAGCTGTACTATGAGGTCTTGAGGAGGACAGACGCTGAAGTCTTTTTGTGTGAGACGGACGGCGCTCCTTTAGATATTGAAAAAAGTATCAGCGAATTTTCTGCGCGTCATCCTAACGCAAAGATCCAGTATATTGGGCATCACAGAGCGCCTGGCGTAATGTGTTTCGATACGATAATGGCCTCTCTCTATGCGGGCTGCATCAAAGATGCGGACCTGCCGGAAAGTATCAGTGGACTTGAGGATGAACTTCAAAAAAAGACATCTGTCTATCGGATCGCTGAAAAATATTCACTTGATCTCGAAAAACTAGTCAGGGTTTACAGGACAGGTCAGAACGATGTGAAGAAGCTCTATCAGGACCTTCTTCACGAATTCGGCAGAAAAGCGGGACTTGCGGCTTACCAGCAGATGAAGTGCGATCATATCGGACCGTTCCGCGAACCCGGTGATGAGACAGAGAATCACGAGCCGATCATCTACAGCGATATCACGCTGGAAGACCACTATAAGAAGATGCAGGAAGAGGAGAGAAAATATTTCTTCCACAGCAAAGACTTTGAACCGTACTGGGGACCGGTCAGTATCTACGAGGAAGACGAGGATGAGTTCTTCTGAGGGTAAATTCTTGACTTTCAATTCTTTTACATTTATACTATTTTAGCAAAAAAGGCTTAATAAATATTTTTCGTATATTTTTTCATAAGAAAGGACGTTGTCATGGACGAAGAGAAAAAAGTAAATCTGATGACCAAAGAAGGTAAGAAAAAGCTGGAGGATGAGCTGCAGGATTTAAAACTTGTACAACGTCCGGCTATCGCGAAGAAGATCGGCGAAGCCAGAGAGCAGGGAGATCTTTCAGAGAACGCTGAGTACGATGCAGCGAAGGATGAGCAGGGTAAGATCGAGGATCGTATCACCGATATCGAGGAGATATTAAAGTACGCGGTTGTCGCAGATGATGACGGGCAGGATACAGGCAAGATCAACATCGGATACACAGTTAAGCTCTTAGATGTTGAACTGAAAGAAGAGGAGACTTTCGATATCGTTGGTTCAAACGAGGTCGATATCTTAAATAACAGGATTTCAAATGAGTCCCCTGTTGGCGCAGCTGTCATTGGCCATGAGCCTGGACAGACAGTTACTGTAGAGACCGAAGCAGGAAGCTTCGAGTACAAGATTCTTGAAGCTCACAGAACTAGGAAATAACTGATCGGTTTTTGAAAGGGATAACATGCCAGCAAAGAATAACAATTCACAGGATACAAACAGTCTTTTACAGATTAGAAGAGATAAGCTGAAGGCTCTTCAGGAAGCAGGCCGCGATCCGTTCAAGATCACAAAGTACGACCAGACCCACCATTCTACAGATGTCAAAGAGCATTTTGATGAGCTTGAGTTTAAGCCTCCAGTCGATGAGGATGGAAAGAATAAAGTAGTTCCGCTCGATGAGATTCCGGCTGAGAAAGTCGTATCTGTCGCAGGACGTATGATGTTCAAGCGTGTCATGGGCAAGGCATCATTCGCAAATATCCGCGATCTCAAGGGCGACATTCAGATCTATGTCACCAGAAATGATATAGGCGACGACGAATACGCATATTTTAAAAAATACGATGTAGGCGATATCATCGGAGTAAAGGGTTTTGCCTTCAAGACAAAGACTGGTGAGATTTCGATTCACGCGAAGGAAGTCACACTTCTCTCGAAGAGTCTGCAGATCCTTCCTGAGAAATTCCACGGACTCACAGATACAGATATCAGATATCGTCAGAGATACCTGGATCTGATCATGAATCCTGAGGTGAAGGACACCTTCGTAAAGAGATCCCAGATCATCGCCGAGATCAGAAGATTTCTCGCAGGCAGGAACTTCATGGAAGTCGAGACTCCGATGCTCGTTCATAACGCCGGCGGCGCCGCAGCGAGACCGTTCGAGACGCATTACAATTCACTCGATGAGGATGTAAAGCTGCGCATTTCACTTGAGCTCTATCTGAAGAGACTTATAGTAGGCGGACTTGAGAGAGTCTATGAGATCGGACGAGTATTCAGAAATGAGGGCGTTGATACAAAGCACAACCCTGAATTCACTCTGATGGAGCTGTATCAGGCCTACACAGATTACAACGGTATGATGGAACTGACAGAGAGCATGTTCCGTGATCTTGCCGAGAAAGTCTGCGGCAGCACGAAGATCTACTATGGCAGCAAAGAGGATGGCACAGGTCACGAGATTGATCTCGGCAAGCCTTTCAGAAGACTTACGATGGTTGAAGCCATCAAGGAGCAGACCGGAATCGACTTTGACCAGGTACAGACGGATGAAGAGGCCAAAAAGATTGCCGATGAGCACCACATTGCTTACGAGGAGCGCCACAAGAAGGGCGACATCGTAAACCTCTTCTTCGATGAATATTGCGAAGCGAAGATGATCCAGCCTACATTTATCATGGATCACCCGATCGAGATCTCACCTCTCACCAAGAAAAAGCCGGACGACCCTTCAAAGGTTGAGCGTTTCGAACTCTATATCAATGGCTGGGAGATGTGCAACGCTTATTCTGAGCTGAACGATCCTATCGATCAGAGAGAGCGTTTCGCCGAGCAGGACAGACTCGCTGCAGCAGGCGACGAAGAGGCCAACCACACCGATGAAGACTTCCTGAACGCTATGGAAGTCGGCATGCCACCGACAGGTGGTATCGGTTACGGAATCGACCGTCTCTGCATGCTGCTTACGAATTCAGAAGCCATCAGGGATGTGATCCTGTTCCCGACTCTTAAGTCGCTCGATGCAGATTCAGAAAGCAAACCGGCATCAACAGCTTCTGGCGACAACAACGGCTTCTTTACACCGAATTCGAAGATCGATTTCAGCGGCGTAAAGGTAGAGGATTTCCTCGCAGATCAGGTCGATTTCGACACGTTCTGCAAGTCGGATTTCCGTGCTGTAAAGGTCAAGGCCTGCGAAGCTGTTCCGAAGTCAAAGAAGCTTCTGCAGTTTACCCTCGACGATGGTTCGGGCACTGACCGTACTATCCTGAGCGGTATTCACAAATATTACGAGCCGGAAGAGCTCGTCGGCAAGACACTTCTTGCCATCGTAAATCTTCCACCGCGCAAGATGATGGGGATCGACAGCTGCGGCATGATCATCAGCGCTGTCGACGAGAAAAACGGCGAGGAAGAACTCCACGTCGTGATGCTCGACAACCACATCCCAGCCGGCGCGAAGATGTGCTGATGTTCGCCTGAAGCAGTGGGACAGTAGGGACGGTTCTTTTTGTCCCACTTATAGATTATTCAGACACAATATGCCCTTTTTAAGCTCGAAACAGCGCCACAGATGACCGGTCTCGCTCCGTAGGATTTTTCTGTTCGCGTGCGCGCGCCTAATTGCGGCCTTCTGGCCAATGTATGGTTTTCATACGTTTGTGGTTCAGGCGGGTGGCCACCCAGGCCGCAGCTAGCGCACACGCTCACGACGAAAAATCCTAAGGTCGCGAGTCCGTTCCTATCTGTGGCGCTGCTTCTTGATATAAAGAACCATGTCACCGGCTCCGCGGAGCTGGAAATTTTTTCGATAAGGCTTTCGTATGTTCGAACGCTTCAAATCGCAATGGCTTCAAGTTCTGCGGAGCAGGAAATTATCAATAGAGCTTCGCGAGGAGGCGATTTGGCTCTTACGATTGTAAACGGAGACTATATTCTGAGTCCGTAAAAGCACGCCAAGGATTACGGACTGTATATGAAGACTACACTGCAGTCCGTAAAATCACGCCAAGGATTACGGACTGTATATGAAGACTACACTGCAGTCCGTAAAAGAGCGCCGGGAATTACGGATTGTAGAAGGAAATCACGCCATAGTCCGTAAATGCCAGTCAATAATTGCTGAAATTTCGCCCTGTTCTTGGCTTTTAATAAGAAAAGTTGGAATTCATAAGCTGTCTAAAGGTGTATAATGAGTTTATATTAATCCAAGGAGGGCTTAAAGATGAAGAAAGTGGTTGTGGCGGTCCCTTTCAGTGAATCGCAGAAGGCAAGGCTTAAGAAGACCGCTGAAAGTTACGGGGATGAAATTAGTTTTATTACGAGCGAAGCAGTGACAGAGGGGGATATCTGCGATGCAGATGCGGTGATAGGAAATGTAGAGCCGGATGTCCTAAAGGCTTCTTCAAGACTTTCCTGGCTGCAGTTGAATTCTTCGGGTGTGGATGCGTATGTGAAGGACGGCGTGGTGCCGGAAGAGGCTGTTATTACATCTGCAACAGGTGCTTACGGAACAGCACTTTCAGAGTATATGGTCGCGATGCTTCTTGTTATGATGAAAAAAATCCCAATGTATATGGATGATCAGAAGAACCGCGACTGGAAAGATGAGGGACCGGTGGCCTCTCCTGCCGGAAAGCGCATCCTGATCGTTGGAACCGGGGATGCCGGACTTGCATTTGCGAGACGGATCAAGGCATTTGAACTTCCGGATAACAGGATCACCCTGTCGGGGATCAGGAGACGGGCGGATTTCTGCCCAGAACCGCTGAATGAAATACATCCGACGAGTGAGTTGGCGGCTGAACTTGAGAAAGCAGATGTGGTCGCTGCTACACTGCCAGGTACAGAACAGACATACCATATTTTTGATAGAGAGATGCTTCTTCACTGTAAAAAAGGTGCATATTTCCTGAATGCAGGAAGAGGCAGTGCAGTGGACGAAAAAGACCGCAGCGCGGGATACGCGATATGAAAGGAGAAAACTAATGGTAAGACATGTAATTCTGTGGACTTTGAAAGATGAATATTCTGCAGCTGAGAAGGAATCTATAAAAGCAGAGATAAAAGCAGGTCTTGAAGGGCTGAAAGGCAAAGTTCCGGGAATCGTTGAAATTCATGTGATAACCGAGGGCCTTGAGGGTTCAAACTGTGACCTGATGCTGGATTCGACTTTTGAAAATGAAGAGGCACTGAAAGGCTATTCGGTAAACCCGGCGCATTTGGCAGTGGCTGACGGAAAAGTCCGTCCGAATGTATCGAGCAGAGTGTGCTTTAATTTTGAGAGCTGATTTTGAAAAAATATAAATTTAAATTAAAAGGGAGCAGCGCTTTTTAACGTTGCACCCCTTTTTAGTAGGAAAAATTTAAATTGTGTTATTTTACTTTTACAGTTTTAGCCTTGCTCCATGCTCCCGCATATGTTTTTTGACTGACATATTTTACGCCACGAACTCTGACCTGATAAGTACCTTTCTTGGAAACTTTAATAGTTAACTTTAATTTCTTCGAAGAAACGGTAACCTGCTTCCAATTATTTGCTCCTTTCTTTTTGTAAGAAATTTGATATTTTGAAGGAGAATTCGAAGCTTTTTTATATTTTATAGTAAATTTCTTCTTCCCACCTTTAAGTGATGAAATAGAAGATTTACCAGGCTTTTTAACAGGGCTCTTAACGTTTACGGTTTTGGTGTTGCTCCAATTGCCTGTATAAGTAGTACCATTAACAGTCTTAACGCCACGAACTCTGACCTGATAAGCACCAGCATTTGATACGCTAATTATTTTCTTTAGAGTATTGGCGGGTACTGAAATCTGGCTCCAGTCGTTTGAACCTGTTTGCTTATAAGAAATTTGATAATTTGAGACGCCATTGCTGCAGTACCATATTTTACAGTAAACTGTTTTGTGCCTGATGTAAGTGAAGAAATAATAGGTTTGCCCGGATTTTGGGTATTGATTTTTTCTGTTACGGTAAATTGATAGGAGCTTGCAGTGTCATCTCCTGCGTAACAATCAGTCTCTCCTACTATATAATATCTGGAATTTGGACTTAATGTAAGATCGATATTAAAACCCTCATTTGAAGAATCAAGCCAGTCAGACGAATAGAGACTGTCGTATGATTGATCTAATATCCAGGCTGCTGTTTCTCCATCATGATTGGTATTGATAAAATTAAAATTATATTTGGATCCGGGATTATTTGATGTTTTGAAAGTATAGAACCTATATTTATTAATGTAATCCTCCGGTGTAGGATCGGCGTAAGAAATCTTGTCATCTGTATCAATTTCTATTGGTGATGCCAATGATGAACCATCATTGCCAACGCTAAGTACGTTATTAATATAAGAGCCTCTGGAAATTCTAAATATATATGCACTTGCATTATCATCTGCTGTGTAAGCATCTGTTTCTGCTTCTACATAATAAACGGAATTCTTGTTTAAAGTTAAATCAACATTCTTGCTTTCGGCATTGGAAAATGAAAGCCAACCGCTGCTATAGATTTCTTTATATTTTGAGTCTAATACTTGTACTGACGTTTGCCCGCCATATCCTACATTAATAAAATTAAGGCTATAAATTCCGGCAGAAGTAGTTTCAAAGACGTAATAATTAACTTTATTTTCATAATCGGATGGAGTTGGATCGGTATAACTTACAATTTGATCCAGATTGATGGCCTCTGCTTCCGATAAAGACTTGCCCTCAGCGTGTGCATTAATAGTTGTAAACGGGACGAATAAAGATATTATCATCGCCAAAGTTAATATGAAAGAAGATTTAATTTTTTTTCTCATTATTTTTCCTCTGTTTGAAAATACATAAATTTAAAATTACACTATAAATATTACAGTTGTTGATCTTATTCTTTATTTTATTGTTCCCTCCTTATCTATGATGCTTAAAAAATAATTGTTAATTTCGTACGTGATCACCCTCAATCTTATTAAAATATTACCTTGTTTATATGGGAATAATACAACTCCATTATATTTTTGTGCTATGGCTAAGTCAATGAATTAGAGTAATTTTATTAGATTAGATGTGGCTTAAAACAATGCTTTAATATATTTTCCTTCCCACTTTTTCCATCCGCCTAGCTTGCTTTCCAGTGCAGTTGAAACATTTTTGTAGAAATTTCTGACAAATGCAGCATCTTCTGCGGTTTCGGGTTCTGCTCCGAAGGCTGCTGCCTGTATGATGCGGGTCAGTTTCGCGGCATCTGACTCAGAAAGAGGTGGGACTGCAGAAGACAGCTTCGCTGCGAAATCCGGCTCATTTCCAGTGTATCCGCTGAGAACTCCTGTGAAATCCAAGAGCGATAGCAGCTGGCCGAAAATCTGGCGGCTGTTCATCTGGTCTAGTCTTGAGAGCTTTTTCTGGCGGCGGTACATAAGAAGCAGAGGGATAAGGGCGCAGGCGTATAAAAGGACGATTATGCAGGTGATCAAAAGGTCCGGGGCATTTTTCACACTGATCGATGGAAGGCTTAAGAAGAACTGAGAGCCGGAGGCCTTCGCAGATTGTCTGCTGTCTTTGCGTCGGGAGGTTTTTGTGATTTTCCAGCTTGCGTGTCTCTTCTGAATCTGATGAAATTTTTTCATGTTGAATCCAGGATAGGAGGTGCTCATACTGCCATCGGTGGATGGCGTCACTTCTACCGGGGTCCAGCCGTAATTGTCGACAAAAATTTCGGTCCAGGCGTGCGCCAGAGTATCTGTCACAGTGGCATGCCAAAAGCCATCTTTTCCTTTGTGAAAAGCGTTCGGGTCGACTCTGAAGCCCGAGACATAGCGGGCCGGTATTCCGTACAGCTGATACATAAGGGTGGCAGTTGATGCGAAGTGAACGCAGTAGCCGCTGCCGCGGTCGAAGAGAAAATCTTCTACGATATCTTCAGAAAACGGCGCCCAGCCGGGTGTTGTGCTGTATGATGCGCGGGACTCAAGCGTGTGAATGATAAAAGCGGTGGTGTTGTCAAGCCCCTTCTGTGGATTGTCGTGAACAAGTTTCACAAGCCTTGGGACTCGCCCGGTCTGAACCATTGTGTAGGACGTCTGAGCGGCCTGTTTGTAAGCCCGCTGGAGGGATAAATTCCATTTAAAATAATTGGCATATTGCGGCTCCATTTTTTTCCAGTTGATATTCATATCCTTCTGCTCGTAAAAGACGTACATCTGCCTGGAACTGTTGTCAGGCTTGCTCTGCATGGAATCGTAACGCTTTGAATACTGGTCTTTAACACTGTAATACGGAGAAAAACTGCCGTTTGAGCTGTTCAGCTGATAAATCGTCAGAAAAATTGGCCGGCTGCCTTTCTTGCTGTACATTCCGGCATTGATCATAAAATACATGCTGTAGTACATCTCTCCGATGTAATCTTCCCACTTCTCCCAGTGGAGGCTCTTTGCGACTTCGTGAAACACCTTTTTTTCATCTGCAGGCTTCCAGCTGCCACCCGTGTAGAGGCTTCCGGTAAAACCTCTCAGGTAAAGAGGCTGGGTCGGCTTGACACTTGTCACGAGTTCCATCTGCTTTGCACCGGTGTGATAATTGTTCCCGAACGAAACCTGGCCGTTCGCCTCCTGATTCGAAATGCTGCCGGATAGAGAGCGATAGTTCCTGTAAATCAGACCCTCTGCGTTGCCGGCCGCCTGGTAAAGAGGGACCGAGACCAGTTCGAGTGCCGGCCCAAGAAAAATAAAGACGACAGCCATCACAAAAGCAGCGATCAAGCTGACCCGGCCGCGCAGAGAAGCAGTGTTTTCGCTCTGAATTTTCTTTTTGCCGTGACTTTTTACAGAAGCGTTCCAGATCCAGAACGAAATCTGGAAAACCATTACTGAAAGAAGCGCAGGAGCCTTGATATCAACTGAAAAAAACGGTGCAACGGCTACCACTGCAGTTGTCAGCAGGTAGAGCGGAAGATGGAGATGCCAGACGCATTCCATGGCAAATGTAAATATGCAAAGAAGAAGCCCGATAAAAATACCAAGCTCTGTCAATTGCAGGGAATTTGTATTAAGACCTGTCAGGTGCTCGCCAAGAAGAATGAGCTGTTTTTTTGTTTTCGATAATTTTAACCAGCTGTAGCAGATAGTCCCGGAGACAGAGATGACAAGCCCCAGCCAGACGAGATCGCTTTTAAAGCGCCAGAGCGCCCAAAGGGCAGAGCAGAGAAGAGTAGCGGCGATAAAAGTTTCGCGTCCGAGTGAGATTCCATCTATAGAGTTAAAAATCGAGAGAATACCCAGAACTCCGGAAAGAAGAAACAGCAGTACAAAAGGCGACGATTCTGACTTTTCCGAAGAACGCCTGCTGTCTTTAATTTGTATGGATATACGTTTCTTCTTCATAGTTCCTGTTCCAGATTCTTATTTTTGAATGGAAATGCTGTGTTTGATACAGTTTGTATAAAATTTCGCGGCACTTTTCTGCGCTGTCTGCCTGCATTTCAACAGGCTCATTTTTTCCCGGTTCCTGCCAGTGCACGATAACCCGTGCTGACTGCTGCAGAAGTCCAAAAATCGTATCAGATAATGAAGTGATGAAACTTTCAAAATCCTCAGCGCTAACAAAAGGCTCTTCCGAGGGATCGAGAAAAATTTCCGCCGTATCCTCATTATAAGCTTCATATTCTTTGACCCAGGTCTTATCGGAGCGGGCACTAAGATTCCAGTGAATATGTCTTGCCATATCCCCTGGCCGGTATTCGTGAATATCGCGGAGTTCATGGCTCATTTCGATGCCATTACTGACTAAAGTGTTGTCGCCGGAATCCAGCTGGTTGTCAGGATGGGACGGCAGATCTGCCTCCATTGCCTGCTCGGGAGGAAATATGGCTGCCTCTATCGTCTGAGGGGTCTTTTTTCTGGCACTGAAAAGAGAAAACCAGTCGTAGACACGGATGCGTCTGATAGAAATATTGATTAGACCGGCATAGGGAGCATTGATCTCCAGTGTTTCGCGCTGCGAATCTTTCCCGACACTGGTGATCAGGATCCGCTTTGTGCGCTTTTTATCGAAGGCATATTTAAAAGAAATATAAATGGCAATATGTGTGACTGGCAGGCGGCCGGAATTTTTTATGTCAATTTCAAGGGTACCGGGATTTCCGGATTCAAGCCAGAGCTTTTCGGCAGCGAAACTACATGAAATGTGTGATGCCAGGATGTGGCAGAAAATAAGGCCGGCCGGGATCACCAGAAGCTCGATCATGCACAGGAGAAGCAGCGGGAAAAAACGATACATGCCCGCAAGATACCAGGTCAGAACTATCAATAGAAAAAATAGTATTTTTTTCACATCATCACCGCCTGATCCCAATAGGCGGCCTGGCTGTCGCGTTCAAAATATCTTCGAGAATTTTCCTGGGATCGCGCTTTTCGATTTTTGCAGCGGAGTTCAGGCGAATCCTGTGAGACAGGACATACGGCAGCTGTTCAGCGACATCTGAAGGTGTCACATAATTTCTGCCATCGAACCAGGCGCAAGCCTTTGCCATACTGGAAAGAGCAATCGCCGCACGGGGACTCGCACCGAGCTCGAGATACTGACTTTCTCTGGTCGCGCGAACAAGCTGCACCAGATAGCGGGCGACAGTTTCTTTGAGAAAGACATCCTGAACTTCATGCTGGGCTTCGATAAGCTCTTCCTGACTCATAACGCAGGAAACCTCATCCAGCCGGCTGTCAGATCCAGTAGTTAGTACAAGCTCGAGCTCATCATCAAAAGCCGGGTAGCCAATCGAAAGTCCGGTCATAAAGCGGTCCATCTGCGAATCCGGAAGAATCTGCGTCCCGGAACTTCCGGATGGATTTTGTGTAGCGATAACCAGAAACGGCTTTGGAACTTCTCTTGTGACACCGTCGACCGTGACGCGGCCTTCCTGCATGACCTCGAGCAGAGCAGACTGCGTCTTCTGAGAAGTTCTGTTGATCTCGTCTGCCAGCAGCAGATTGCAGAAAACAGAGCCCGGATGATAGACAAACTGAGAATCCTCCCTGTGAAAGACAGAAAAACCAGTCAGATCCGACGGCATAACATCGGGAGTAAACTGCACACGGCCGAATTCGAGAGCCATGGCTTTGGAGAGAGCAAGGGCCAGAGTGGTCTTTCCGACTCCGGGAATATCATTCAGAAGCACATGCCCTCCAGCAAGAAAAGTCAGAAAAACCTCGCGGATCTCCCTTTCTTTTCCCAAAACAGCGTGAGAGACCTGCCCGGTAACCTGCCGCGCTTTATTTAACAGTTCAGAATTTCCCTCCATAAATACCTCGTAATTTTATAAAAGTATTTGAGACCATTATACTCGAAATTTACAGATTATTCCATTGATAAAGTGAATCAAGATGTATTGATGACAATTCGGGATACGATTAATCCTGCTGTTTAAATTGACAGACAATAGTGATATAACAGAGATGTAAACAGAACACCTGTGTTCAGGAGGAGCCATTATGAATGTGAATCAGAAAAAGTGATGGTACTGTTATCTGCAGTAGGATATAATAAAAAGGACAATAGTTAAAACCCAAAGGAATATTAATTGTGACTGGAGGGAGGAGTTATGTCTACTGAACACGAGAAATACTTTGAACTTCTGCGGAAGGAATACCAGACGGAGCAGGCAGTCTGCACGGAGATCATCAATCTGAGTGCGATATTGAACCTGCCGAAGGGCACAGAACATTTCATGAGTGACCTTCATGGCGACTTTGAAGCATTTTATCATATATTAAACAGCTGCTCAGGCGTAATAAAAGAGAAGATTCGCCTGCTCTTCGGAAATCAGCTTACGGATTCGGAGATTATGGAGCTCGCGACTCTTATTTACTATCCGGAGGAGAAAATCCGACTTCTGTCGAAGGAGGGACGGATTAACGAGGGCTGGTACAAAGTAACGTTGAATGAGCTGATCCAGCTGGCGAGACTGCTCTCGAGCAAATATACCAGATCGAAAGTCAGAAAGGCGATGCCTAAGGATTTTTCCTATATTATCGATGAGCTGATCCATATGCCAAAGGATGAGGACGACAATCAGGTCCGCTATCATAAGAAAATAATCGATACGATCATAGACCTGAATGATTCTGACGACCTGATAATCGCGCTGGCGTCACTGATCAAGAGGCTCGCGGTCGACCATTTGCACATAGTCGGGGATATTTTTGACAGGGGGCCGAGCGCCGACAAGATAATCGACCTTCTGATACATCACCATTCCCTGGATATCGAGTGGGGCAATCACGACATTCTCTGGATGGGAGCGGCCTGCGGCAGCAAGGCATCTGTGGCGAATGTACTCTGTAACAATTTAAAGTACTCGAATACGGATATCCTCGAGAAAGGCTACGGTATAAGTCTCCGTGATCTGATGCTTTTTGGAATGAAATACTATCCAGATCAGGGGGACCCAATAAAAAGTGCTCTTCGCGCGATAAGAATCATCTCGTTTAAACTGGAAGGGCAGATTATTAAGCGCCATCCGAATTACGGGATGGATGACAGGGACATGCTCTCACGCGTGGACTGGAAGAATTTTTCAATTGAGATCGATGGAAAAAAATATGAGCTGAACACTTACCAGTTCCCGACTATCGATAAAAATGATCCGCTCGCCCTGACGGCCGAAGAGGACAAGCTGATATCTGATCTCACGGATGATTTTAAGAATTCAAAGCGTCTGGCTGATCATGTTACTTTTCTTTATGAAAAGGGCAGTATGTACAAAAAATTCAACGGCAATCTGATCTACCATGGCTGCATTCCTATGGATTCGGAGGGCAATTTTGTCGGAATAACTCACGGAGACCGGATCTACAAGGGAAAGGAATATCTGGATCTCGCAGATGAGATTGCCAGGAGAGCTTTTTCACAATCCCACAATACAGGTTTTTTAAATGAAAATATCACCGAAAGACACCAGTCCGATCTGGATTTCATGTGGTTCCTCTGGGGTGCGCCGCTCTCGCCGCTCTGCGGGAGAATTTTGAAAACATTTGAGAGAGAATTCATCTCAGACAAGAGCACATGGAAAGAGCCGCAGGACCCATATTATACTTTTTACAGGGACAAGAGAGTCTGTGATATGATCCTGCGTGAATTTGGACTCTATGGTGAGCACACTCACATCATAAACGGCCACACTCCTGTTAAAGTCAAGGAGGGTGAGCAGCCGGTGCGCGCCGACGGCAGGCTCTTTGTAATAGACGGTGGTTTCACCAACTCTATGCACAAGACGACAGGCCTGGCCGGCTACACTCTGATCTACAATTCGCACGGACTCAGGCTCAAATCGCACCAGCCTTTTGGAGGGATTGAATCGGCACTGATGGAAAATGCTGACATCGAATCCGACTCAAAGCTTGTTGACAGATATGAGCACAGAATCCTGGTCAGTGATGCAGACAATGGCGCTGCCATCAAGGATAAAATAAAAGATCTTATGGCACTGCTCAAGTGGTACCGGGGAGACAAATGAAGAGCATGAAATTTCATAAGGAGGCATTTGATTGAAGTATATTGTGGAGAAAATCGTCGAGCCTGATTTCGGCTGCGAGGGGATACCGGATGGACAGACTGCTATGGACCGGGTCGTTTTAAAAGCTGAAGATGGCCAGGAAACTGCGAGAAAGGTTTCTGACAAAGAACTGTATGATAAGGATATAAATGAGGGAGATACAGTCTGTTTTGACAGCGAAAACCTGATTGTAAAGTGCGTATAAATTAGTTAAGGGCACCTTTCTTTACAAAAAAAAGAGCCGGTATTATAATTATTTTCGAAATATTTAATCATGTCTGATGTTCTGTCGGACACATTTCAGAAAGGAGTTTGAGAAATGAACAATTATCAGTCTGCTTCACAGACTAAAAAACTGGTAACTTTTGTAGTTGCGGTCCTGTCATTTATTTTTTACTTTATTCCGTGGTTTCACATAAGAGTTGAGATTTTCGGGCAGAATGTTTTCGGAAAGGGGAATTATAATTTCTTCTCTCTGGCGAAAACAATAAAATCACTTAGTGACCTTAATTCAGATGGTGCGAATTCACTTACGCCGTTCCTTATTTTAATGGGAATTCTACTTATAATCTGCTTCATTATCACTCTCGTTCTTCTTTTCTTCGACAAAAAGCAGGCTGTCCTTCCATATCTTATAGCATATGCAGTGAATTTCATCGCAGCAATCTTTGTGATAATTTCATTTGATAAGGAAGTAGGAAATGAAGATTACGGATATGCGGCAGTTGGAGCCAGCATAACGGCAGCAGCGATAATCGGACTTATCCTGGTTATTATCATGGCTGTCATGTATTACAGCAAAAAGGATTTTACCGCTTCATACACAAACCCAGGCAGTATGAACTGGAATGGTCAGCAGAATTTTAACAATGGAATGAACTACGGTGGGCAGCAGTATAACGCAGGTCCGGCACCGCAGCCTAAACCACAGCAACCTCAGGCGGGCCAGCAGGTACAGCAGCCTCAGGCGGGTCAGCAGGTACAGCAGCCTCAGGCGGGTCAGCAGGTACAGCAGCCTGAGAAGATTTTCTGCACAAATTGTGGGGCAGAGAACAGGCCTGGAGCCAAGTTCTGTACTCATTGCGGAACTCCATTGGAAAAATAGAAGAAAGGATCATATTATGAAGAAAAAAATAAATATTACCGGGTATGCAAACCAGATCATTAAAGCAATTCCAGAAGGTGTTCTTCTGAATACGAAGGCAGACAAATTTGACACGATGATCATCGGATGGGGAGCTCTTGGCACAAACTGGGGAGTTCCATGCTTTACGGCTTATGTCCGCAAAAGCCGCTTCACGAGAGAGCAGCTGGACAAGAACCCGGAGTTTACAGTAAGCGTCCCGCTGAATGGCTCGATTAAAAAAATATTCGATGTCTGCGGAAGCAAAAGCGGACGGGATATTGATAAAGTAAAAGAGGCGGGCCTTACACTTGAAGAGCCTGAGACAAACGGAGTTCCGGGAATAAAGGAGTATCCTCTGACATTAGAGTGCAGGCTCCGCTACAGACAGGAGCAGGAACTTTCTCTCTATGATGACGAGGCCAAAGACAGTTTCTATAAAACGAGTGAAAATGATACTCACATTACGTATATAGGCGAGATCGTAGACGCATATATCATAGAGTGATTTTTATACATTTATGTTAAAAGAGGTAAGAAATGGTTTGTCCTTATTGTGGAAAAGAAATCAAAAATCCCAATGCAAAATTCTGCCCGCATTGCGGAGCGAAACTCAATGTGCAGGCTGATACAGAACCTGATGTACAGTCGAATGCCGAACCGGACATAAATGATATTTCCGGATTCAAGCCAAGAGATGAGCGACCGGTTCCGCCACAGAACCAGCAGTTTCAGAATAACCAGCAGGTGCCACCGCAGAACTGGCAGACTCCGCCGGTTCCGCCACGTGACAACAATAGAAATGCTCCTTCAAATCGAGGCGGGGCACCAAAGAAAAACAACCATCTGGTACTTATCATACTGATATGTGTGATCATAGCAGCTGCGGCCGCAGCAGTATTTTTACTGTATAAGAAGGGAGTTATTTTTAATAATTCCAACAGCACTAAAACAGAGGAAACAAAGAACCCGGGTGGGTCTGACGAAGCCCAGAAGCCAAAGGACTCTGCCGTGGATTCTAATGCTGCCAATTCACAGAGCTCTGATGGATCAAGTGATAGTGCTGATAAAGATTCTGATAAAACAGTTCAGGATAAGTCAGCCTCTTCAGCAGATGACAGTAATCTCGATAAATGGTCAGCAGACGACTCCGACAATTCATCTGACAGCAAAGACAAAAAGAAAACTGAAGACAGCAAAGATAAAAAGACAAAAAACACTAAAGATACGGATCCATCACCGAAAGGCCGGCACGATACAGTCGATGGACAGATTTTCCCGGACAGTGATGAGAGAGTACTTTCCGATAGCGAATTAGAGGATCTGTCGAAAGATGAAATTCAGGATGCCCTGAATGAGATGTATGCCCGTCATAATTATAAATTCACTAAGAGCAAGGAGCTCAACGATTATTATAAAAAGAACATGAAGGGCTATAAATCAGAAAATGATGATCAGCAGGATGTGGTTTCCCAGTTCAATTCATATGAGAAGAAAAATCTGGAGAAGCTCGAAAAGTACCGTGCAAAATCAAATTAAATACAGAAGGAGCGAATTATGTTTGAGAATATCGGCAACACTTTTAAAAACTATGGTGAAAAGGTAAAGAAGAGCGCTCAGAATTTTACAGAGACAAATCAGCTCAATGCCGGAATACGAGACACTGACAAAAAAATTGAGCAGGCTTTTGCGTCTCTCGGTAATGAGTTTTACAACAGTCATCTGGAGAATGTACCGCCGGAATACACGGAGGCGTTTAACAATATTGCGCAGCTGATACAGCACAAAGCCGATCTGGTAGAACAGCTTAACAAGTTGAACAACGCATGGAAATGCCCGAGATGCGGAGCGTCAAATGCTTCTCAGATGTCATTCTGTGGAAACTGCGGATGCCCGAAGCCGGTTCCGACTTCACAGATGGAAGGGCAGGAACAGCAGGAGCAGGCTCATGCAGAAGAAGAGAAGCCAAAGCAGCCAATCATGTTCTGTCCGAACTGTGGAACACCTCTATATGGGGGAGAAGCCTTCTGCGGAAATTGTGGATACAATCTGAAAAAAGATGCTGATGTAGAAGCAACCGAAACTACAAATGAAGCTTCCGGTGATGAAGCTGTCAATTCAAATGGTGGTGCACCTGAGGGAACAGAAAACAATAAATAGCAAATTTGAGGAGGAATGTAAATGAAACGCTGTCCCTATTGTGGAAAAGAGATTGATGACAATGCGAAGTTCTGCGGATACTGTGGAAAAAACGTGACGGATGCATTACCGGCTTACAATGACAAGCTTGCATCTGAAGGACCGGAAGAAGCAGTTCAGAACGAAAACGAAGACGTCGGGACACAGTCTGAAAGTACAGCAGAACAGGAAACAGCTGCTGATGAAGCTCCGAAGGCAGAGGAAAATACAGCTCAGCAGCAGTATTACCAGCAGAACAGTCAGCAGAATTGCCAGCAGAACGGCCAGCAGCAGTATTACCAGCAGAATGGCCAGCAGCAGTATTACCAGCAGAACGGCCAGCAGCAGTATTACCAGCAGAATGGTCCGCAGCAGTATAATGCCCAGAATGCTGTTGCGAAAAAACCGATGGATAAGAAGCTCCTTAAGCGGATTATAATTATTGCGGCAGCAGCAGTTGCGGCTTTGATAGCATTTCTGGTTTATAGAGCAGTCGCACCTGTAACACTCAAGTCCTCCGACTATATAGTTGTAACTACGGATGGAAAGTACGACGGTTATGGGAGCGCTGATGTGAGTGTCAGAGAAGAAAAGCTTACAAAGGATATCATTATAGCCCTCGGAAAGAAAGGGGAAATTGACCGTTCTGTTTATCAAAAAGTAAAACAGGCAAGTACTATTGATGACTGGAATCTGTTCTTTGATAGTATGAGTGATGCTGAAATCGCAGAAAGCAGAGTTGAAAAAATATATGATGCATTTTCATATGCGACGACTGGCAAGACAGAGCATCTGTCAAATGGAGATACTGTTACAGTAAAGTTCAACAATCTGAATGATTCGATCAAAGAGTATGGAATCAAATTTACAGGAGGCAAGGTTACAAAGAAGATTTCAGGACTTGAAAAAGTAACTAAGTTTGATGCATTTGCAAATATTAAGGTTGTTTTTTCAGGCCTTTCCTCTCACGGAACAGCGGTAATTACTGGTACACAATCGTCTGATACTGACGACGATGAAGATTATTATGAGGATGAAAAGACAGACCTTACGTATTCACTGAGTGATAACAATGGATCCCTTAAAAACGGCGATAAGGTTACTGTAACGATCGACTTCGATCCAGAAGAATATATATCAGAACATGGAAATATTCCTGAAGCATCTTCAAAGGAATATACAGTTTCCGGATTGGGTACACAGCTGAGCTCCACAAATCAGATGACAGATGCTGCTTTGAAAACACTTAAAGAGGAAGCAGTTAAGGATATAAAGGACTCCACTTCAGAATGGGATGATGAGTGCAAACTCGACGGGTATGAGTACAAAGGGTATTATATACTTGCACCTGGCGAAGACAGCAGCAATTCTGAAAATGGCGTATTTATGGTATATAAGGTTACTGCAAAAATAAACCACAAAGACGATTTTGACAGCTCAGAAGATTTCAGCGATAAGATAAGCTTTTATTATTATACTGATATCACTAATGTTGGAATAGGTACAGATGGATCGATCTGCACGAAATATCAGGTGGAAGGTGGTCCAGACGGATACGTAAACTATAATAGAGATGACTCTTATTATAACACGAGCTTTTACGGATATGAAAAACTGGATGATCTGGACAAGGCTGTCAGAAACCTGACGAAAAGCTGGACTTCTTTTGAGGGCGATTCAGTAGTATCTACATTTGACAAGTGATATGTTTGATTTTCTAAAAAAATTTAAAAGAACGGCAGCAGGGCTGGCCATTTTTTCAATGTGCATCGGGCTTTGTACCTGCGGCTCACAAAACAGCAGCCGGAAGTCAGCGGAGATTTCAACCGAGAAAAAGACTGAGCGGCAATCTGTCACCAAAGTAAAAGCCTCGTCTGATGCTGCTTTGACAGGGAAAAAGCCTGAAGTCTCAAAAAAAGAAAATGATTCTGAAAAAAAGGTTGATACTTCTAAGCTTAAGGAAATGGTAACAACGCAGCTTGTCAATGTCAGACAAAAACCAAGCTTTAAAGCAAAGGTCTACTGCAGGCTCGATGCAGATACCAGAGTTGATGTCGTAAAGTACGACAGGAACTGGAGCGAAATTTACATGGATGACCGTGTGATGTACGTTTCAGGGAAGTACTTAAAGGATGTGGAGACATCTTCTGATAAAGATCAGACAGACAGCTCATCAGATAAGAAGAAGACCAACGGCCTGGTTGTTGCCATCGATGCGGGACACCAGGCTCACGACGATTCTTCCAAGGAGCCGGTCGGGCCTGGTGCCAGAACTACCAAAGCGAAGGTTTCATCGGGAACGCAGGGGGTAGCAACCGGAGTTCCTGAATACAAACTGACGCTTCAGCTGTCATTGAAGCTTCAGGCAGAACTAGCCCGCAGAGGTTACAAAGTGGTGATGACCCGTACCTCGAACGACGTGAATATCAGCAACTCGCAGCGCGCCAAGATTGCGAATAACGCACATGCGGCTGCTTTTGTAAGAATCCATGCGAATGGCTCGCCAAACTCTTCTCTCAAAGGAGCTATGACAATCTGCCAGACAGCGTCAAACCCATACAACGGCAGGCTGCACAGCAAAAGCGCAGCCCTTTCGTCGGATATACTAAGCAACCTCGTCGCATCGACAGGCTGTCACCGCCAATATGTATGGCAGACCGACACCATGAGCGGGATCAACTGGTGCAGCGTACCAGCTACGATCGTCGAAGTCGGCTATATGACGAATCCATCAGAAGACAGGCTGATGGAGACTGCAGCCTACCAAAACAAAATCGTCACAGGAATAGCAAACGGAATCGACGCCTTCCTGAAATAGTGGGACAGTAGGGACGGTTCTTTTTGTCCCAAAATCAGAAAATTCTGATTTTGGGACAAAAAGAACCGTCCCTACTGTCCCAAATTTAGTGCATGAGAAAGACGGCAAATCATCCTTTTGACTGTACAAAATAATTTTTGCATGATATAATTTCGGCTTGTGAATGGTGAAAACAGATTATAGGAGAAAAAATGCCAGCAGTTAGTTCAAAAAAAAGAATAGCCGGAATGGATGGCCTTCGTGCAATTGCAATCATTGGTATCGTGATCTATCATATGCTGCCTGATGTGCTGTCAGGAGGATTTTTAGGAGTTTCGATGTTTTTCGCGCTGTCAGGATTTCTGATAACGCTGTCGGAGAGCAAATCCTACGAAAGAAACCATAGAATAAATTTCGGCAGATTTTTTTATAAGAGAATAAGACGTATATATCCGGCGATGCTTATGACACTCTTTGTCACAGTGATATTGCTGGCAATTTTTATACCTGAGAGCCTTAAAAATATCAGGGGTGAAGCTGCGTCTATTATTTTTGGATACAATAATATCTGGCAGATTCATATGAATGGCTCATATTTTTCAAATGTGTCAAGTCACTCGGCTTTCATTCATATGTGGTCTCTTGCCGTTGAGCTGCAGTTTTACCTTGTATTCCCGTTCATCTTCTGGCTGATCAAAAAAATAGAGAAGGAGACGGACATTGACCTCGGCTTCCCGATAATGCTTGCACTTGCAGTGGCGTCGATCATTGCGGGAATCGCAGCTTTCAAGCCGGGAACGGACCCGACACCGGTCTATTACGGAACATTTACAAGGATCGGGACACTTTTCCTGGGAAGTGCACTTGCATTTTTATATGAAAAAAACAGGCTCCCAAGGTTTAATAATATCGTAGCGCTTCCGGTACTTGCGGGGCTTATAGCCGCAATGGTGATTTTATACATTACGACGAATGGAACGGATGCAGTCACATACCGCGTGATTCTTCCAGTCTTTTCGATTATCTGCGCATTTGTAATAGTGCTGATTTCGGGCAACGATACCGCCGGACGGATCCTCGATGTTGCGCCGCTTCAGATAATCGGGAGGATGAGCTACGAGACTTATCTTGTGATGTATCCGGTCATTTTTATCGTATCACTGAAGATCAGACTGGGCAGCCAGTATAAGGATGCGGTGCTTGAAGTGGCTCTTATCGTTGCATGCACCGTACTGCTCCATATTTTTTCAAAATATCTGACGCCTATTGGACTGGCAAGGACTATTCAGGAAAAGAGCTTCAAAAAAAATACCGGGTATCTTGTAACAGCAGCCCTTTCGGCTGTTGCTGTCATAATTATTTTTATATCTCCGGCACTCGTGAAAAAAGACGATTCCGCCGAGCTCCAGGCTCAGCTCGAGGCAAATGCCAAAAAATCTGCCACCCAGGCGGAACAGCCTGCTAAACCGGCCAAGCCGGCAAAGAAGCCTTCTCCATCAAAGCCTGACAAGCCAGCTGCGGCGAAAAAGGCGAGCGGAAATGCTGCAAAGAAAAAGAAACCGGCAAAGAAGCCGGCCGACAATTCCAAAAAAATAAAGAGAATGGCGAACAAGAGTGTTACGATGTTTGGTGACTCTGTTATGCTTGGCTCCTATGACGTGCTTCGGAAAAAATTTCCAAATGCTGTGATCGATGCAAGCGTATCGCGCCAGGCGAGGGACGCTGCAAGCGAGATCATCAAACAAAAACAAGCTGGGAAGCTTGGAAATATCGTAATCATCGAACTTGGAACAAATGGCGCGTTCAGCAGCGATACTTTCGAAAAGATAATGGGAGCCATCGGCGCAGACAGGCAGGTCTACTGGATCCTCCCGTACGGCAAGCAGCTGCAGTGGCAGGACACCGTAATCTCAGAGCTGAAGAAATATATCACAAAACACAACAATATCACGCTGATCGACTGGCCTTCACTCGCCAGCAAACATCCGGAATGGTTTTACAGCGACGGCACACATTTGAAGACTGACGGCCAGAAAGGCTTCGCTGACCTGATCCTCGACAGCGTGGGACAGTAGGGACGGTTCTTTTTGTCCCACAATCTGAAAATTCTGAAAAAGGGACGGTTAGAACCGTCCCCGCTGATATGTACCCCTTTTACTGGACAAAAAAACATCCAGTGAAAGGGGTTTTATCATGCACTACACTTATGAATTCAAACTACATTGTGTCGAAGAGCATCGTAAAGGACGATATCCGAAGACACCAGAAGGTGTGTCAAAAGAAAGTTTTCAAAGTAAAGTCCGATTTTGGCACAGACTTGCAGACACTTGTGGGAACGATGCTCTCAAACATAAAAGCTGCAGTAGGCAATTTTCAGCTGATGATAAATTTAATCTTGTAGCCAGAGTTATGGCTGGAGAATCCGCTATGTCTGTAGCAATTTCAGCAAATCTGGAAACTGCAACACTTTGTTCTTGGGTTAACAAATATAAGAGATATGGTTATGATGGTCTTGTCAATAAACGTAAAGGGAAAAAGCAAGAACAAGTGTCAAAAAGTATTCAAGAAACTAAACCATTATCAGAATCAGAACGTGATGAGCTTATCCGTTTAAGAAGAGAGAATAAGTTTATCAAAACACAGATTGAAGTAATAAAAAAAGAGATAGCCTTGAGAGAAGAAAAGGAAGCTGCGCTACTCAAGGCGAAAAAGCAGCAATCATCAAAGACCTCCGTGAAAAAGGATACAAATTGAAACTCCTGCTAAAATCAATGGGTATGTCAAGGTCTACGTATTACTTTGAAATAGGCAAGAATGACGCTGTAGCAGTCAGAAATAAAGACCTGGTCAATGATATCAATAAGATCTTCGATGCCAACAAAGGCCGCTATGGTGTCCGTAGGATCTATCATGAACTGCGTAACCTTGGTATGAAAATCAATCACAAGAAGGTGCAGAGGCTTATGCACGAAGAGGGACTTATAGGCAAACGCCCTAAAGAAAAATACAATTCTTATAAAGGCACAGTGGGTAAGGTCGCTGATAACATCATAAACAGGGATTTCAGTACAAAAGCTCCACTAGAAAAATGGACTACGGATGTAACACAATTTAAATTTTCATGGGGCAAATGCTATCTTTCTCCAATATTGGATATGCACACAAATGAGATTATATCTTACGATTTGTCACTCAGTCCAAACATGGCTCAGATAAACAACATGCTTGATAGGGCATTTGCCAAGTTTAAATCTCTTAATGGCCTGATTCTTCATTCTGATCAGGGATGGCAATACCAGCATGCCACATATATATCCAGACTAAAGGAACATGGAATTATTCAGTCTATGTCAAGAAAAGGAAACTGCTATGATAATTGTATAATGGAAACTTTCTTTGGACGACTTAAAAATGAAATGTATTATGGCAATGAGAAAAGTTTTGGCAGCTTCAAGTCTTTTTCAATTGCAATAGATGAATATATCGATTATTATAACAATAAACGAATTCAAGCAAAAACAAAATGGATGCCTCCTGTTCAATATCGTGAAGCATCCATTTGTACCGCTTGATCATAAATATGTGTCCAGGATTCTGGGTACATATCACGCTGTCCCAAAAAGATTTTTCAAAAATTAGCACTCACCTATTGACAGTGCTAACAAAACGTGGTATAACATAATCGAAAGGTGAGAGATGAGAAAGAGAGAAGCAAAGAGCTTCAAAAAATATTGGGCAGCGCCTGATGAAGAGTTCGCAGGTGCCGTACAGATTGGAGGAATGACGTATGATGATGCCGAGTATTTTTGGAGAGAATTTGTTTGATGATGACTTTGACGACTGGTTTGATTTCAGGATGCCGAAGATGCCTGATGTTGACAAAGTCCTTTATGGCAGACATGCCAGAAACATGATGAAGACAGACGTCAGAGAGAACGGCGACAAGTATGAGGTTGCCATTGACCTTCCAGGATTCGATAAGAACGATGTGAAGGTTTCTCTAGAAGATGGTTATCTTACCATCAGCGCCGATAAGAAACTTGACAAAGAGGACAAGAAAGACAAGAAGTACCTGAGAAAAGAGAGATACGAAGGTGCTATGAGCAGAAGCTTCTATGTAGGCGACGAGGTTACCGAGAAGGATATCAACGCCAGCTACAAGAACGGTGTTCTTACACTTGAGCTCCCAAAGAAGGATCAGAAGAAGATCGAATCAGACACTTCACACATGATTGAAGTTCACTGATTTCGAATATCAGCTGATAACCTGAAAACCCTTGGCGGTGCCGAAAGGCACCGCTTTTTTTGCGTATGGAGTGGTCCGCCGGTTGTCCAATTATCAGTGTTTTTACCAGGACATAAAAAGTCTGAAAATTCTAAAAATGGGACAAAAAGAACCGTCCCTACTGACCCAGTTGACGGGGGAAGGGGATGGTGCTATTCTGTTTGTGGAAATTTTGTTTTGGAAGGAGAAAATCTATGAAGTACATTAGCACTGACAAGGCGCCGCAGGCGATCGGGCCGTATTCGCAGGGGATTGTTGCGGGTGATACGGTTTATCTTTCGGGACAGATCGGGATCGATCCGGCTGTTGGGAAGCCTGTCTCTGGCATCGAGGCCCAGACTGAGCAGATTTGTAAGAATATCGGAGAGCTCTTGAAGGAGGCGGGGACCGACTATGGGCATGTTGTGAAGACGACATGTTTCCTCGCTGATATTGACGATTTCAAGACTTTCAATGGAATATATGAGAAATATTTCATATCGAAGCCTTCCAGAAGCTGCGTCGCAGTCAAGGACCTGCCGGCAGGAATGCTCTGCGAGATTGAAGTTATCGCGGTTATTGAAAAATAAAAAGAAAAGTATTATTATATGATTTAGTCACCTGTTCGAGGAGTAAGGAGTCGTTACGCGCGGCTCCCGTGCTGACAACAGCTTTTTCCTTTAGCGTAGGCAGACGTACTGATGTGTCAGCAGCAGGCGGCTTTTGGAACGGTAGCTCAGCTGGGAGAGCACCAGGGTCACAACCTGGTTGTCATGGGTTCGAGCCCCATCCGTTCCACTAATTGAAAAGCTCTCTGGGATTTCCCAGGGAGTTTTTTTAGTTTACAATATGGTGAAATTTGTCCATAAGAATAGTCTGATCAGAGATTTCCCTGACGAGCTGGTCGTTGTGCGTGGCGATAAGCAAAAGCCGTTCAGGACTTTTTAACGATTTAAGCGCGTCTGTGATCCAGCTCTGCCCGTCTTCGTCGAGCCCGCTTAAGGGCTCGTCCATAATAAGGACCTCGGGCTCCATAGCGAGGATCGAGGCGAGGGCGACACGCTTTTTTTCGCCGCCGCTCAAGCTGAACGGAGCGCGGCGCCGCAGAGCTTCAAGAGAAAGCGCTGAGATGTAGTGCCCGGTGCGGCTTTTCACTTCCTCGTCTGAAAGCCCGAGCTGATAGAGCCCGAAAGCGATCTCGTCTTCGACGCTGCCAGTGAAAAGCATGACCTCGGTGTCCTGAAACAGGAAGCCGATCTTCGAATGAAAAATGGCAGCATTTTTCTTATCATGAAGAAATTTCGGCGTGACAGCAGTACCTTTGAAAAAATACTCACCCTTAGTCGGGAAAGACAGGCCGTTTAGAATCCTGAAAAGCGAGGATTTTCCGCAGCCATTCGGACCTTTGATGACGTAACATCTGCCGCTGGCAAGCGACAGACTGATGTCCTCCAGGGCAGGCGTCCCGTCATCGTAGTTGAAAGAGACATTTTTTAATTCGATCGTGTTCATATAGCCTTCTGAGTGATTATGAAAAAAATGACAAGCATTGGAACTGCGCAGAGATACAGGGCGTCCCAGATGCAGAATCTGTGCCGGGAAAGGCGCCTGTAGGCGCCGTTGTAGCCGCGGCACTGCATAGCTTCAAATGATTCCTGAGACATTTTAGACGACTTCAGGAAAACAGTCCCGAGGATTCCGCCGGCGGCGGACATTTTTCTGCGGTCAGCAGCGCGGCCGAGGGAGCGGAGCAGGTAAGCTTCGTGAATCCTCTCGGCGAGCCGCCCGAGGAGCACCAGAAAACGGACCGTAGTGTCGAGCGTCATTGTGATGACCGAAGGCAGGTGGATTTCGGAAAAAACGCCGGTGATCTCCTTCCAGCTTAAATCCTCATTTACAAGCAGGAGGATCAGTACGGATTCCGCAACTTTCATCGTGACAGTAAGCATTGTCGATCTGTGCCCGAAAAAAACGGCTGGAAGCATTATCAACAAGGTGAAAACGATCGGAAGGACCAGCTTTTTCAGGACATAGATCATACGATCAGGCTTTAATAAGGCCATGCGGATCAATTCGACAGTGAGGACCGTTATCACAAAGACAGCGTTTCGGGAGCAGGCGCAGAGTACAATAGCAAAGACCGCCACGGCGAGCCTCAAAGCGGGGCTCATCCGTGACGGCTTTTTTTCTGAATTCGAATCACTGTCAACGATAGCGGCGATCGCTTTAAGCAACCGCTCTGTCATAACGGCTTCCTTTCGAAGCAATATAAGAAATAATTCTGAAAATTATCACGAGGAGCGCGACACCAACGACTGCGCTGAGGATATATCCGAACCAGTCAGGCAGTCCGCTGAACGAATAGTCAGGCAGCAGAGCCGGATAATTGATACCGTGGGCAATTCCCTTAGGGACGTATCCAGCGCCGGTTCCGGAAATTTCATCTGCGCCCCACTCACCCCAGGCAGTGCCTTCAGCGAGGAGACCAACAGGAACAGCGCAGATAAGGACGCCGAGAAGGATCTTTACAGGAAGAGCGGTCTTTGCCTTGACAGTAGAATTGTCAAAATCAGGAGCAGCTTTCCAGACAAAAGCAAGGACAGCAACGGTAAAAACGACCTCCGCAAGACCGAAGAGTGTAAGGTGGCCAGCCATCATAGCCGGTATCGAGACATTCAGGCCGTAAGGGCAGTAGAGCGCATTACCGGACGCATCTTTAAACAGCATAGTCTGGATGCCGAACTCGATCGCGGCGCATAAAGCTGCGGCATTTATACCTATGTAGGAACCGATGCCGGCGCCAATCAGGTCCCGTTTTTTGTTTTTGCCCCAGTTCGGAGAAATGGCATGAGCTATAGCATATCCTACAAAAGGCAGGACAAACGCCATATTAAAACAGTTCGCGCCGAACGAGAGGATACCGCCGTCTCCGAAGATCAGAGCCTGCAGCAACAAGGCAATGCTCACCGAAATACAGGACGCATATGGTCCAAGCAAAAGCGCAATAAGCGTTCCTCCAACCGCGTGACCGGTCGTACCTCCAGGAAGCGGGACATTAAACATCATGCCGAGAAATGAAAAGGCGGCTCCGACACCCATCATTGCAACTTTTTCTGGAGGGAGTTCCTTTTTTACCTTCCTTACGGAAATGACCCATGCAGGTGCTGCAGCCGCAAACATGACCGCGCAGGTCTGCGGACTCAGATAATTGTCAGGAATGTGCATATTTAGCCTCCTAATTAATTGATATTACATTCACTACGTTGTAAAATTATATCAGATATTGTACTATGTAAATGCATAAAAGAGAATACATAGAGTGAAATGTTCGGAAACGTACAAAGAGAACACAATGTTCAGAAAAAACGGGAGCTAATTTTCATTGAGTGAGAAAATATTTTAAGGAGAGGAAATACAGAATGCACACGATTACGATAGAAGATATAGCTGAAGCACTTGGTATTTCAAAGACGACGGTTTCGAGGGCGCTGTCTGGAAAGGGAAGAATCAGCGAGGCGACAAAGGAGAAAGTCAGAAAATATGCCGCGGAGCACGACTACCAGCCGAACGTCATGGCGAGAGGACTGGCACAGAGGCGTACCTACAATATCGCTGTTGTAACGCCGGATGATAACGAAACGACGGCACTGGCATTTTTTCACAGGTGTCTGGTCGGGATAATTTCCGGCACCGAGGAACATGGCTACGATGTTCTGATCACCGCGGAGAGGGGCAACCGGGTCAATGAGCTCGAGAGGATCGTGCGTAATGGCAAGGCCGATGGTGTGATCCTTGCGCGCACATTTATTGACGACAAAAGGATCGGATACCTCACGGAAAACAATATCCCGTGTGTTGTGATCGGAAGCTCACAGGTAGAGGGAGTCGTTTCGATTGACAACGACAATGTCGGCGGGTCACGGGAGATGACCGAAAGACTTATAAAGAGAGGCGTAAAGAAGCCGGCGCTTTTCGGCGGTTCGAGCGAGCATTTTGTAACGGCGCAGAGGCTTGAGGGATTTGACTCAGCTTTAAGAGAGAATGGTCTTGAGATAGATGAGGATCTACTTTTCATGGACATGCATGATAAAAAAGTCCTGGAGGACGCCATTGCCACAGCTCTTGCGGCAGGCGCAGACTGTCTTTTGTGCATGGACGATGATATCGCGGAACGGACTTTAAAAATCTGCAAAGCTAAAGATGTTTTGATTCCCGGGCAGGTCTCTGTCGCAAGCTTCTACGATTCACCCGTTCTGGAGCAGACTGCTCCTGCGATTTCAGCGGTGAGGTACGATGGACAGAGTCTGGGGCGAAAAGCAGCGGAAACTCTGATAAAAATGATAGATGGAGTGGGTGTTTCAGATATTCCGATGGAAGGTTTTGAGATCAGGCTTCGCGAGAGTACCAGATAATGTGGCAGTTTAATCATATTTATATAGAAAAAGAGATAAAAGATCATCCGCGCACAGCAGAGATCCTGAAGAAATGCCGCTCAAACGGTATTTTTTATATAGACAGGTATATGGAGCTCTTCGGGCGTAAAAAGCAGGACATCCATTTTCAAATAGAACACCGCTCGCTTATCCTGGCTAAGGCATCGGGAGAGCTTATCTACCGCGGCTCGCCGATGTGCCAGGACTACGGGCGCCGCGAGTTCTACTACACTTCACTGATGAAAAACTGCCTCTATGACTGCGAATACTGCTTTTTGAAGGGGATGTATGACTGCGGCTATCTGGTCATTTTTGTAAATATAGAGGACGTTTTTGAGGCCGCAGAACAAAAGCTTGCCGGGATCAGTGGCCGGCAGACAATGTATCTGTCGGTCTCATTCGATACGGACCTGTTCTCATTTGAGAAATTGACCGGCTACTGCCGGCTCTGGGAGGAATTTGCTTCGAACCATCCCGAGTGTGAGATAGAAGTCAGGACGAAGGGCGCGCCGGCATTTGAGAACTTTTCAACTGCTTCAAATTTTATAATGGCTTTTACGCTCTCGCCGACGGAAATTATTGAGAAATTTGAGCACCATACGGCGCCTCTTGAGATGAGAGTAAATGCCGCGAATTCTGCGATTGAAAAGAATGCGACCGTGAGACTCTGCATTGATCCGATGATCTATGTGAAAAACTGGCGGAAAGATTACGCGGAGCTTGTGGGGCAGCTTGCCACATGTGTAGATCTTAGCAAAGTCCGTGACTTCGGAATCGGGACATTCAGGATTTCTAAAGAATATCTAAAACGCCTGCGCGAGGCAGAGCCAGACAGCGAGGCTGCGCAGTTTCCGTTTGTTACGGAGGGCGGCTATGCCGGTTATCCGCAGGCGATAAAAGAAGAAATGATAAATTTTCTTATGAAAGAATTAAAGAATGCCGGGGTCCCGGAAAGGAAAATCTTTATTAGTTAAAAATCAATCAAGAACCTGTTTGATGCTCTCGTAGTGCAGGAATTTCCCCTGCGCCGCGAGGGCTTTTATTGTGTCAGAATCGACGAACTCGAAACCGGCCGTCTCTTCGACCTGCAGGCGGACATCCTCTTCCCTGACATCCATTATAAATTTATATACATCTACAAAGTAATTGTTCCGCTCCTCGGGATTGTCTCTCCTGTAGGTGAACTCGTAACCGCCGGAGACGGCATTTTTTATATCGAGGCCAGTCTCTTCTTTTACTTCACGCTGTACAGCCTCTTCGGAAGTCTCGCCGGCGCGGACGCCGCCGCCACTGACTTCATAGGAGCCGGCAGCCCATTCCTTAGTAGAAACGCGCCTGGTGATCAGATATTTTCCATCCGGACGCTGGATGACACCGAGAACGGTCAGATGGTAGTCGCCGTCGGCCATGTTCCAGTCGTTTCGCACCATGGTGCGGCCGGTCAGTTTTTTATCTTTGTCATAGATATCCCAGAATTCCATAAAAACCTCGTCTTCGTGATCGTGATTACCGGGATATTATAACCTATTTGGAGGGGAGTGTCACGGAGAAAAACGATTGTGCACAGTGGGACAAAAAGAACCGTCCCTACTGTCCCACTACTGTCCCACTTGGGAAACTTTGTGAGAAAGTGCCAATTGTCCTGTGCAAGATGCACAAAAAACTATTGACAAATTTGTGGAGACTATATAAAATTGCGATAAAGATGTCAAATGTCCTTTTTGAGCGGCTGCAATAGAAGTATAGTGCTCTTATAGAGAAAAGCTTAGGCTACTTTTAGACGAGAGGAAGAAGTGTATGATCGATTACACAGAAGGTGCAGGTAAGGAATACCACATAGGCGTTGGTGCCGGAGAAGTCGGTAAGTACGTTATCCTTCCGGGAGATCCGGGAAGATGCGAGAAGATCGCGAAGAACTTTGATGATGCGCATTTTGTAGCGTCGAACAGAGAATTCACGACCTATACTGGAACGCTGGACGGTGAGAAGGTCAGCGTTACTTCGACTGGAGTTGGTGGTCCTTCTGCTTCCATAGCTATGGAAGAGCTGATCCACTGTGGAGCAGATACTTTTATCAGAGTTGGCACCTGCGGAGGGATGCAGCTCGACGTCAAAGGCGGAGACTTGGTCATTGCGACCGGCGCCATCAGAATGGAAGGGACCAGCAAGGAGTACGCTCCGATCGAGTTCCCGGCAGTGGCGGATTTTGACGTGACGGCAGCCTTGAAGCAGGCAGCAGAGAACCTCAAAGAGACATACCATCTTGGAGTTGTCGAGTGCAAGGACGCGTTTTATGGACAGCACGAGCCGGAGAAGATGCCGGTCGGATATGAGCTGATCAACAAATGGGACGCGTGGATGAAGCTCGGGACTCTGGCATCGGAGATGGAGTCGGCGGCGCTTTTTACAGTAGCAGCCGCCAGAGGCGTCAGATGTGGTTCGTGTTTTCTTGCGATCGCGAACCAGGAAAGAGCCGCGAAAGGCCTTTCCAATACACAGGTGCATGATACGGAGGGGGCCATCCGTACAGCTGTTGAAGCTATCAGGCTCATGATACAGGCAGAAAAATCTGCCAGAAACTGACAATTATTAATAAAGGAGGATTTGTCAGATGAAACTTAAAAGAATTGCAGCACTTGTTCTCGCAGGAGCGATGACACTGTCACTTGCAGCCTGCGGATCAGGAACAGCTTCCAAGAGCGGAAGCGGAGCAGCATCAGGTTCAGCCAAGAAGGCATCGAGCGTTAAGGTCGGTATCGTAACTGATGTCGGCGGCGTAAACGACGGTTCATTCAACCAGTCAGCCTGGGAAGGCCTTCAGAAGGCTCAGAAGGATCTCGGGATCCAGGCCAAGTATCTTGAGTCTAAGACAGATGCAGACTACAAGCCAAACATCGAGACATTCATCGATGGCAACTACGACATGATCATCTGCATCGGATATGCACTTGCTAATGCCTTAAAGGAAGAGGCTACAGCAAACCCGGACCAGAAGTTCGCTATTGTCGATGATTCATCACTTGCAAGCATGAAGAACGTTACCTCACTTATTTTCGAGGCATCACAGTCTTCTTACCTTGTAGGTTATGCAGCAGGACTTACTACAAAGAAGAATAACGTCGGATTCGTTATCGGTCAGTCTACAGATACTATGAACGAGTTCGGATTTGGTTACTGCTCAGGTGTTCTCGATGCTGGAAAGAAAGCAGGAAAGAAGATTAAGATCCAGCTTGCAAACGCTAACAGCTTCGCTGATACAGCAGCCGGAAAGTCAGATGCCAATGCTATGATCACAGCAGGCGCAGATATAATCTTCCAGGCAGCAGGCGGCACAGGACTTGGTGTTATCGATGCCTGCAAGGAAGCAGGAATCTGGGCTATCGGTGTTGACTCAGACCAGTATCATATCGCTCCAAAGACCATCCTTACATCAGCTATGAAGAGAGTTGATAACGCAGTTTACGCAGTTGCCAAGGATACAGTAGAAGGCAAGGTAAAGGGCGGCGTTGAGAAGTTCTCACTTAAGGACGGCGGCGTTGATATCGCTCCTACAACTAAGAACCTTGACCCGGATGTATTAAAGCAGGTTAAGGAAGTTAAGCAGCAGATCCTCGATGGAAAGATCACAGTTCCAAAGACCAGATCTGATTTCGAGAGCAAATACGGCAAGGGTATTTACACCATCAAATAATTAAAAAGCTATAAATTATTTTGGAGTCTCGAGTCACATTACCTGGCTCGGGGCTCTTCCACTATAAAAGGGAAAACAGGAGATTTAATAGTATGCGTGATATCAGCATGGATAGAGTGAACAGTACAAGAGATCAGATGCTTGAGACGGTCAAAAGCCCTACGCTCACACATGAGCAGAAAGTGGCTACGATGGCAAATCTGGCCGATTCACTTCTTGAAGTATTAGACCTGCCGGAAGGGCTCGATGAGTTATTAAATGCGCCGATCGACAAACAGTGCATCTGCGACCTGAGTGAGGGACATGCACCGCTTAGACCGCGTTATATTATCCCGGATTACGAGAAATTTTTAAGAGAGGGAAGCAGCTTTTTAAGGCTTGAGCCGGCGCACGACCTGCTTGAGGCCATGAACAACCTGCTTATTATTTACAAAAATGTACCTTCAGTTACGAATTTCCCGGTATATGTCGGAGCACTTGATAAGCTCCTCGATCCTTATATGAAGGATGTGGATGACGAGACAGCACTCAAGCTTACGAAGATGTTCCTGATCCACATGGACAGAACGATCCTCGATTCATTCTGCCATTCGAATATCGGACCAGAGGCTACGAGAGCTGGACGCATCATTATGAAGGCAGTCGCAGAGACCTGCGATACAGTGCCGAACGTTACGATGAAGTACGATCCGGATATTACACCGGACGATTTCGCAATCCAGGGAATCGAGACGACACTTAAGTCGGCAAAGCCTTCGTTCGCAAATCACAAGATGTTCGTAAACGACCTTGGCGAGGACTATGTTATCGCCAGCTGCTACAACGGACTCAAATACGGCGGCGGATCCTACACACTTGTAAGACTCATCCTTGGAAATATTGCCAAGAGAGCGAAAAACATAGAAGACTTTAAGAAAAATGTCCTTCCATATGTGCTCGATATCCAGGCCAGATATATGGATGCCAGAGTGAAGTTCATCGTTGAGGAGAGCGGATTCTTCGAGAACAACTTCCTCGCGAAGGAAGGCCTGATCCACAGGGAGAAGTTCACCGGAATGTACGGCCTCGTAGGACTTGCAGACGCTGTAAATATCCTTATGGAAAAAGAGGGTAAGAAGGGCGTCCGCTTCGGACATTCGAAGGAAGCTGATGACCTCGGAGTCGAGATCATGGATATTATCAATGATTTCAACAACAACCACGAGGCGCCTTATTGCGAAGCTACCGGAGGACACTATCTTCTTCACGCACAGGTCGGTATCGCATCGGATATCGATGTCACACCTGGAACCAGAATCCCGATCGGCGAGGAGCCGGATGAGATGATCGATCACCTGAGGGTTCTTTCAAGATTCCACAAGTATTTCCCTGCAGGCACAGGAGACATTTTCCCGATCGATACGACAGTTCACAAGAACACGGATTATCTGCTTGACATCATAAAGGGCGCATTCAAGGACGGTCTCAGATACCTTTCGTTCTACGCATCGGATTCAGATGTCATCAGGATCACGGGCTATCTCGTAAAGAAGTCAGAGATCGAAAAGCTTGAGAACGGTGAGAACGTTATGCAGGATACCACAGCACTTGGAATGGGTGCCAAGCACAACGGCCACATTCTCGAGAGGAAAGTAAGATAAATTGGCCATCGAAAGGAATGTGAGAAAAATGGAGAGATACCCGGTGAACAAGATCATCCCGTTCTCTTCGGTCGACGGGCCGGGCAACAGGACGGCAGTCTTCCTTCAGGGATGCAACTTTGACTGCCGCTACTGCCACAATCCTGAGACCAGAAAGCTCTGCACAGACTGCGGCGACTGCGTTCCGAAGTGTCCGGCAAAGGCGCTTTCTATAGAAGATGGGAAGGTGGTTTTCGACTACAGGAAGTGTGTAGCCTGCGACACCTGCATCAAGACCTGCACTCACGACGCTTCACCACGGATCAGGTGGATGACTCCTGAAGAGACATTTGAAGAGATCAAAAAACAGGTCCCATATATCAGAGGAGTCACGACTTCTGGCGGAGAGTGCACCTTTTATCCGGATTTTCTGCGGGAGCTGTTTACACTTTGCAAAAATGCAGGGCTCGGGACGCTTATCGACTCGAACGGAAGCTACGATTTTTCAAAGGATCCGGGGCTTCTTAAAGTCTGCGACGGAGTGATGCTCGACGTGAAGAGCTGGACAGAGGAAGATCACGCGAAGGTCGTAGATTTTTCAAATGAAATGGTACTTAAAAACCTGAAGTTCCTGGCGGAGCGTCACAAGATCTACGAAGTAAGGACTGTGGTGGTTCCGGGGCTTTTTGATGTCGAAGGAACGATAAGCCGGGTATCAGAGTATATAAAGGATTTTCCGGAAGTCAGGTACAAGATCATCACGTACCGGCCGATGGGAGTTCGGGAGAAATATGCAAAAGAGATGAATCCTCCGAAGAAGGATTACATGAATCAACTGAAGATCAAGGCAGAGAGTATTGGAGTTAAAACCGTTGTATTAGTCTAAGAGAGGTAAATGCGGTGAAAAAAGACAGTAATGCGGATATGAGCGTAGAAGCTATCCGGATGAAAGGGATCGTGAAACGATTTGGCAATTTCACGGCGAACGACCACATCAACCTGTGCGTTCACAAGGGCGAGGTACACGCTATCCTCGGTGAGAACGGAGCAGGAAAGAGTACGCTGATGAATGTCCTCTACGGAATTTATCAGCCGAATGAGGGATCAATTGAGATCGACGGAAAGCCGGTAAAGATCAATGGACCTGAGGAAGCCATAAAGCTTGGAATCGGAATGGTGCACCAGCACTTCATGCTGATCCAGCCATTTACAGTTACCGAGAATATCATCCTCGGCGCGGAGCCGAAGAAGGGAATCGTAGTCGACAAGGTCGGCGCCAGAAAGAAGATCGTCGAGCTTTCCGACAAATACGGTCTTAAAGTAGACCCGGATGCGAAGATCGAAGATATTTCTGTAGGAATGCAGCAGCGTGTCGAGATTCTCAAAGTGCTCTACAGAGGCGCAAGACATCTGATCCTCGATGAGCCTACATCATCTCTTACTCCTCAGGAGATCACAGAGCTGATGGAGATCATCAAGAACCTTACAAAAGATGGCAAGAGCGTTATCCTTATCACTCACAAGCTGAAGGAGATCACAGAGGCAGCTGATTTCTGTACTATCATCAGACAGGGTAAAATGGTCGACACTGTAGAGGTCGACAAAGTCGATGAGAACAAGCTCGCTGAGATGATGGTCGGCAGAGACGTCCAGTTCAAAGTCGACAAGAAGGAACAGGAGCCGGGAGAGGTCGTACTCGATGTAGAGGACCTCAAAGCCAAGGACTACAGAGGCGTTGAGATTTTAAACGGCCTGAACTTAAAGGTTCACAAGGGCGAGATCGTAGGACTTGCCGGAGTCGATGGAAACGGACAGTCGGAGCTTGTCGAGATACTGACAGGACTTATGAAGGCTGAATCCGGAAAGATCACTATCGAAGGCAAGGATATTTTCAATAAAAAACCTAAGGAAATTTTCGAAGACGGAGTTTCATCTATTCCGGAGGACCGCCAGAAGCACGGCCTCGTAATGGATTTCACAGTTGAAGAGAATATGATCCTTCAGAACTACGCCAAGCCGGAGTTCTCAAAACACGGCATCCTGAACAGAGACGCCATCGCTAAGTTTACAGACAAGCTCATTGATAAATTTGATATCAGGCCGAAGGGCTGCGGCAAGAGACTTGCCAGACAGCTTTCAGGAGGAAACCAGCAGAAAGTTATCATTGCGCGTGAGGTGACAAATGACAAGGACCTCCTCATAGCAATGAACCCGACCAGAGGTCTTGATGTCGGAGCTATCGAATTCGTGCACAAGTACCTTGTAGAGCAGAGAAATAAGGGCAGAGCGGTACTTCTGGTATCGTTCGAGCTCGACGAGATCATGTCGCTTTCCGACAGGATCGACGTTATCTTCGACGGAAGGATAAATGGTACCGTAAAGGGCTCCGAGGCCAATGAAAAGGAACTCGGTATTATGATGGCAGGAGGCAAAGTAGATGAAAACTAAAGTTAGTATCTGGGATGGAAATTTCATCTATGTGATCCTTTCCATCATCGTAGGATTCCTCGTAGGAGCAATTCTTCTCGTATCGGCCGGAATTGACCCGGGACTTACGTACAGCACGCTTTTCCAGGGCATTTTTTCAAGACCGAAATATATAGTATACGCATTCGTATATGCGGCACCTTATATAATGACAGGACTTTCGGTAGCCTTCTCATTCAAGACAGGCGTATTCAATATCGGAGCCGAGGGCCAGTTCGTAGTAGGTTCACTCGCAGCAGTACTCGTTGGAATTTTTGGAAATTTCCCACCTGTAATCCACCCTCTGATCTGCTTCGTTGCCGCAGCCGCAGCAGGAGCAGCCTGGGGAGCTGTCGTTGGTCTCATGAAGATCAAGAGAGGAATCAACGAAGTCCTCTCGTACATCATGTTCAACTGGATCGCTTACTACCTTTCAAATTACGTAGTAATGCACAAAGGTGTAAAGGCCCAGTCGATAGAGACCACAAAGAACGTTAAAGACTCAGCACGCACGATAATCAAGGGACTCATCCCGGTTACCGGATGCACCGAGGTAAACGCAGGATTTTTCATCGCCACGATCTGTGCGATCCTTCTCTGGTTTGTAATAAAAAAGACGACATTCGGATATCAGCTCCGTGCGGTTGGTCTTTCAAAGACAGCTTCAGAGTACGGCGGTATCTCATCTTCGAGAATATTCATGACAAGTATGGCTATCTCCGGAATGCTCGCTGGAATCGGCGGAGCTATCCAGACACTTGGTATGTCAGGCCGTATTCCTCAGTTCTCAGGTCAGGAGAGTTTCGGATTCGATGGAATCACGGTTGCACTTATCGGTGGAACTGACCCGATTGGATGTATTTTTGCAGGACTCTTCTATGGAGCCATGAAGTACGGCGGTAACAAGCTTACACTTGTAAACGCGCCGAAGGAGATCGTAAACATCATCATGGGAACGATCATCTTCTTCATAGCAATTTCACTTCTGTTCAAACGTATCATCAAAGGCGTACAGCAGAAGAAACTCGACAAGGCAAAAGAGCTTGCAGAAGCAAAGGAGGCCTGAAAAATGGATACATTTGTAAATGTCCTCGGACTTATTTTAAGTGGTATGCTGATCTCCACCCCGCCGCTTCTTCTGGCAGCGCTCGGATCAGTTTTCTCAGAGAAAAGCGGTGTTGTAAACATCGGTATCGAAGGAATGATGACGATCGGCGCCTTTGTCGGTGCTGTCGGAGCTTACTACACTCACAATGGCTGGATCGGATTCCTGCTCGGCGGATGCGCAGGAATGGTACTTGGACTCGTCCACGCATTTGCCTGCGTTACCTGCGGAGCTGACCAGACTATTGCCGGTACAGCAATAAACTTCATCGGACCTGGACTTGCGCTTTTCCTCTGCAAGGCTATGTTTGATAACTCATCTGATACACCTTCACTTCCGACAGAGTACAAGATCCCTAAGCTTTTCAAGGGTGTCTTCAAATCCGGTTCTTTCGGATACAACGTTTTCGGAACATATTCCGCAGTATGGGTAAGCTTTATCCTCGTTGCTGTTATCTGGTTCGTATTCTACAAGACGAGCTTCGGTATGAGACTCCGCGCAGCCGGCGAGCATCCGGAGGCCTGCGAGACTCTCGGAATCGATGTATTTAAAGTAAGATATGCCTGCGTACTTCTCTCAGGATTTTTAGCTGGACTTGGCGGAGCTTTCGTAACTCTAGCTACTGTTTCCCAGTTCCGTCCGACTGTCATCGTAGGACAGGGCTTTATCGCTATTGCAGCCGTAATTTTTGGTAAATTCACTCCGCAGGGCGCATTCCTCGGATGCCTTCTGTTCGGTCTCTGCAACGGCCTCAAGTCCGTTCTTTCAGCTATGGGTTCGACTGTATCGCCTAACATCCTCTCGATGATTCCGTACATCGTGACTATCCTCGTACTGATCCTGTTCGTAGGTGCTGGTCGTGTTCCGGCAGCAAACGGAAAGCCGTATATAAAGTCTAAGTAAGTATCGGGATGGTGCGCTTGACTTGAGGGGCCATAGGAATTCTGAGATATGCCGGAGCGGGCACGAATGTATGTCGTGCTCAGTTCTCGTTTTCCTGTTCAGTCGCGCGCGCCTATTTGCGGGCCTCTGACCAAACGCGCGAAAACGCTTGATATATTTTGGCAGTGTGGTTCGTTTTTCAATTGCGTTTTCGCTTGAACGGTGGTCAACCGGCCCGCAGCTAGCGCGCTCCTTCACAACGGAAAACGAGCATTCGCACGCCATTCATTCGTACCCGCTCTGGCTGATTCCCACGAATCCCAACACTGAAAGTCCCTGTGCCCCGTGGAGGAGGGGACCATGGACTGCTTCTCAGTCCGGACGTTTATCAATACAGGCCGATGCGGGGCGAAGATTATACAAACCTTGCAGACATCCGGCTCCGCGGTTCGGATGGTTTTCAATAGAGAGCCTGGCGGGGCGAAGTTTATACAATACTTGCAGATTTCCGGCTCCGTAGTTCGGATGGTTTTCAATAAAGAGCCTGGCGAGGCGAAATTTATACAATCGACTTTCCGGATTTTCAATATTGACAGGGAATGCAGTCAAAAACTTAAAGTGCTTTTCGGCATTTTCAATATATTTGCAAAATGAGTCGAAAAACTTAAAGCCTGTATTTTTGAGTTTCAAAATGAGACCATTACTCATCGATTTTCTACAAGTCATGTAAGTTTTCCGGCTCCGCGTAAGTCTATATTGAGAACGATAAACCTGGCGTGTAAGTTTTTGGGCGAAAAAAGAGGCTGTATTGAAACGCGAGAATCGAGCTTTTAGTTTTCCGGCTCCGCGTAAGTCTATATTGAGAACGATAAACCTGGCGTGTAAGTTTTTGGGCGAAAAAAGAGGCTGTATTGAAACGCGAGAATCGAGCTTTTAGTTTTCCGGCTCCGCGTAAGTCTATATTGAGAACGATAAACCTGGCGTGTAAGTTATTGGGCGAAAAAAGAGGCTGTATTGAAACGCGAGAATCGAGCTTTTAGTTTTCCGGCTCCGCGTAAGTCTATATTGAAAACGATAATCCTGGAGTGTAAGTTTTTGGGCGAAAAAAGAGGCTGTATTGAAACGCGAGAATCGTGCTTTTAGATTTCAGGCTCCGCGGGAGCCTATATTGAAAACGATAAACCTGGCGTGTAAGTTTTTGGGCGAAAAAAGAGTCTGTATTGAAACGCGAGAATCGTGTTTGTAGATTTCCGGCTCCGCGGGAGCCTATATTGAAAACGATAAACCTGGCGTGTAAGTTTTTGAGCAATCAAAGAGGCTGTATTGAAACGCGAGAATCGAGCTTTTAGATTTCCGGCGCCGCGAACTCTGATTTTGAGAACAATAAATTATATAAAAGGAGATTATTATGTTAGATCACAAGTTATTTGACCATACACTTTTAAAAGCAGATGCCACTCAGGCTCAGATGGATCAGATCATCGCTGAGGCTAAGAAATATGATTTCATGTCTGTCTGCTGCAACTCTTACTATACAAAATATGTCGCTGATGCCCTGAAGGGAACAGGCATCCACACGACTACTGTCGTTGGCTTCCCTCTCGGACAGATGAGCACGAAGTCTAAGGCCTTCGAGGCAAAGACAGCTGTAGAAGATGGCGCCGACGAGATCGACATGGTTATTAATGTCGCTGCTTTAAAGGATAAAAAATACGACGTTGTTCTTGATGACATCAAGGCTGTTCGCGATGCCTGCGCGGGCAAGATCTTAAAGGTCATTATCGAGTGTTGTCTTTTGACAGACGATGAGAAGGTTAAGGCCTGTGAGCTCTCTGAAAATGGTGGTGCTGATTTTGTAAAGACTTCGACCGGATTTTCAACAGGCGGTGCCAAGGCAGAGGATGTTGCCATCATGAAAAAGACAGTTGGCGACAGGCTCGGTGTTAAGGCCAGCGGCGGAATCCACTCAGCCGAAGAGGCCGAATCTATGGTAAAGGCTGGAGCTACAAGACTTGGAACTTCGGCTACTTTAAAAATTATAGGAGCGTAATTAATGGACAGAGAACAGATAAAAGCGCTGCCGAAAGTTGAACTGCACTGTCATCTCGACGGATCACTTTCGCCGGAATTTATCAGCAGTCACCTCGGGCGAAGCCTGGATTTCAAAGATCTCTCAGTTTCCATAGAGTGCGCGAGCCTGAACGAATACCTGGAAAAATTTGACGCCGAGATCAAGGCGCTCTCTACGCCTGATGCTGTAAGAGACGGTGTAATGGATGTCCTCGCACAGGCAGATGCAGAAAATGTCCGCTACATGGAGATACGTTTTGACCCGTTCTGCCTTGCGGAAGCGGGAAATGCAATGACTCCCGACGATGCGGTCGCGGCGTCGATCGAAGGCCTTCGCGCCGGTACTTTAAAATATGGCGTAAAGGGCAACATCATCCTCTGCGCCATGAGGCACTTTGACCTTGAAAAAAATCTCGGGACTCTTTCACTCGTAGAAAAATACCTTGGAAAGGGGGTCTGCTGCATGGACCTCGCAGGCGCTGAGGCAGTCTACCCGACGAGTGGATTCAAGGAGCTTTTCAAGGCTGCCCGCACCAGAAATGTGCCGTACATTATTCACGCAGGTGAGGCTGACGGAGAATCAAGCATCAGAGCGGCTTTGTCATTTGGAGCGAAGCGTATTGGCCACGGAGTCAGGATGCAGGGCATAAGAGAGCTCGAAAATGAGTTTGTAGAGAAGGGCATCCCAATTGAAATGTGCCCGACCAGCAATTTTCAAACGAAGGCAGTGACCGGGATCTACCCGCTCCGCGAATTTATCGATGCCGGAATCATGGCCACGATAAATACGGACAACAGGACAGTTTCAAATACGACGCTTACGGATGAGCTCGAGAGTGCGAAGGGCGTTGCCAACCTGACTGACGCTGAGCTCGTCTCACTTGAAAAAAATGCGGTTAACGCCTCATTTGCAGATGAAGCAACGAAAAATGATATATTAAAAGAACTTGAAGCATTTTTATGATCGAACATGCAGCAGTTAATTCAATTTTAGATTATTCGGAGCAATTGCCGGAGTCAGTCCAGGATGTTCTAAAGGAGCTCTTCAAGAATGCCCCTCTTGGAATTTTTCAGGAGATGGAGATCAGGGAGATACCGAGCGGCACGCATTTTGTCAGGGAAAATGACCCTGCGAGCCGCGTATATTTCCTGATAAAAGGAGAAGTGTCGGCCATTGAGCACAGGGTGCTCGGGACAAATTACAAATTCACGACTTATTCGGCGTTCGAATCTTTTGGAACGATGGAGAGCCTGCTTGGTTACGACCTATACGCGGCAACTCTTCAGACTGAAACGGACTGCATTTTTTTCAAGATGGAGCGTTCGGCCTACGAGAGGTGGATGGACAAGGACTCGCACGCCCTGAAACTTCTGACGAAGGATACCTGCGAGTATCTCCTGAGAGAGGCCAGGCGCGACAGGGTTTTCAGGTTCCTGCCCGGCAAGGATTCGCTTCTGATGCTCCTTGCGCTCGAGTACGAGGACCGCGCAGACCAGAAGGGGAACTGCAGGCTGACGTTTACAAGGCAGCAGATCGCTGATTTTTCGGGACTTTCTGTCCGCACTGTAAACCGTGTGGTCCAGCAGCTTGACGAGGAAGGTTTTTTTGATCACAACCGCAGCGTTTTTAAAATAAACAAACAGCAATACAGAAAAATGAGAGAATATCTGAATCGGTTCATTTCGGATTGATTTTTAAAGGGAGGTTTTTATGTCAGAGATTTACGAGCAGCTTCAAAAAGCGCTTAAAAGCATTAGAAAAGTAACTGATTTCGTGCCGGAGATCGGCATCACACTCGGAAGCGGCCTGGGAGGCCTCTCCGAAAAGATCGACAAGGTCTGCGAGATTTCATACAAAGATATCGAGGGCTTCCCGGTATCGACAGTTTCCGGTCACGATGGAAAATTTATCTTCGGAAATCTTTCCGGACGCAAAGTCGTATGCATGAGCGGAAGAGTGCACTTTTACGAGGGCTACAAAATGTCCGAGGTCGTAATGCCTGTCCGCATCATGGGCCTTCTCGGCGCAAAGATCATCCTGCTTACAAATGCTGCAGGCGGTATCAATACTGATTTCAAGCCGGGCGATTTGATGATCATAAGAGATCACATCTCTGTTTTTGTTCAGAATCCGCTTATAGGCCAAAATCCGGACGAACTCGGCGTTCGTTTTCCGGACATGTCCTCAGTTTATGACAAGGCTCTTATCAGCCAGCTTGAGGACTCGGCCGCCGCCACCGGAATCACCCTCCAAAAGGGCGTCTATATCCAGCTCACCGGACCAAGCTACGAGACTCCGACTGAGATTAAGATGCTCCGCACCCTCGGCGCAGATGCTGCCGGCATGAGCACAGTAGTCGAGGCAATCGCGGCCAACCACATGGGACTCCGCGTCGCCGGCGTCTCCTGCATCACCAACATGGCAGCAGGCATCCTCGACCAGCCACTAAACCACGAAGAAGTCAAGGCCACCGCCGACGCCGTCAAAGACAAGTTCGAGCGCCTCGTCATGCACTTCGTCCAGGTGGTACACTAGGGACGGTTCTTTCTGTCCCACTTTTTGTGGGACACTGGGGACGGTTCTTTCTGTCCCATTTTTTGAATTTTCTGACACATTATGTATTTATAGTCCGAAGCAGCGCCGCGGATGGTCGGTCTAGCTCCTTAGGATTTTTCTGTTCGCGTGCGCGCTCTATGAAAAATCCTAAGGTCGCGAGCCCGACTCTATCTGCGGTGCTGCTTTTTGGTTAAAGTGCGCCCGTATCTGCGGCGCTGCTTTTTGATTAAAGTGTGCCCATATCAGTAGTGCTGCCTTTTTCTGCCTGGATATCTGGTTGGCCACGTTTTCAGTATAGCCCATTCCGGGGCGAAATTTATACAACGGATTTCTTCCAGTCTCAAGATAGATCTGGGAGAAAGTCAAATTCTTAAAGAGTTTTCAAGCATTCTCAAGATGTGTGGGATAATGCTCGAAAATCTTAAACAGTACATTTCAAGCTTTTTATATATGTCCATTGCTTCTGAATATTCTACAAGGCATTTAAGATTTCCAGCTCCGCGACAGGCTATATTGAGAGCGTACATTCGAGCGTTTAAGATTTTCAACGCTTCGTGAATCTATATCGAGACTGACTTTTTTGCCTTTTAGATTTTTGGTCTCATGTATATCCATACTGAAACTGCGAGAACGAAGCTTGTATATTTCCAGCTCCGCAAATTCCAATATTGAAATTAGTTCTTCCATACTGTGCAGCAGGCAGGCACATTTGATGATTTTCAACTACATGTAAGCCTATATTGAAACCACCACTCTTCCGCGGAGCCGGAAGTAAACTTTTGTCCACGCCAGTTCACTTTCAGTGTGCTTACCCCATATCCCTCCCATGCGGAGATTCTTTGTCCCATTGCACTTCCTGAAAAATAATCTATTGCAGATACAAATGACTTCAACCCCAGAAGCAGCGTCGCAGATGGTCAGGTTCGCGACCTTAGGATTTTTCGTTGTGAGTGTGCGCGATGTTGCCGCCCGGGTGACCACCCGCCAAAATCATAACCATTATAAGACCATACATTGGTCAGAGGGCGGCACATAGACGAGCGCACGCGAACAGAAAAATCCTACGGAGCGAGCCCCGGCCATCCGCGGCGCTGCTTCGGTCTAAAAAACACAATTATCAGAAAATTCAAAAAATGGGACAAAAAGAACCGTCCCTACTGTCCCAGGTTGTGCAGGTTGCACAAATTTGGGAGGGGAATTTTGTGAAGTATTTCTGACCGGAAATGATTGAAAAGTACGGAATATGGTGGTAATATTTGAACTGTTATGAAGGGAAATGAATGGAATTGGAGGGAAAGATGCTGACAGAGGAAAGGTTTGCGAAGATCATTTCTGCGGTGGATTCGAAGGGGTCTGTCACAGTTGCGGAACTCATGAAGCTCCTCGGCGCCAGCGAATCCACTGTCAGGCGGGATTTGGATGAGCTGGACAGCGAAGGACGGATTACGAGGGTCAGAGGAGGAGCTATTTCGAAGACCGGCAGTCTGACGTCGAAGGATGAGGAGATTTCGAAGAGGAAAGGCCAGAAGCAGAAGGAGAAGGCGACGATCGGAAGCTATGCGGCGTCACTAATAAAGCCCGGCGATTTTGTATATATTGATGCCGGGACGACGACCGAGCAGATGCTTTCGTATATTACAGAGCATGATGCGACATTTGTTACGAATGCGGTGAATCACGCGATGGTGCTGGCGTCTGAGGGATTTAAAGTGTATATCCTTGGCGGCGAGTTCAAGCGGATCACGGAAGCTATTGTCGGCGAGGAGGCGCTGGATTCCCTGAATAAATATAACTTCACGAAGGGATTTTTCGGGGCGAACGGAATCACCAGAAAAGAAGGCTTCACGACGCCGGAGCTAAAGGAAGCGATGGTGAAGCGCCAGGCATTTTTATCATGTAAAGACAGATATGTGCTGGCGGATGACACGAAGTTCGGCACAGTTTCGGCGATCGGGTTTGGCGATTTTGAGAGAGCAACGATCATTACAGATAAGCTGACGAAGCGTGGATTCAAAGGCTTTAAAAATATCAAGGAATTAGCATAACTAAGATAATTTTTATAAAAAATAACAATAAAGGAGGTACGAACCAAGATGATAATGACAGTCACGTTCAATCCATCACTTGACTATATTATCAGTGTGGACGATTTCAAGCTGGGACTTGTGAACAGGACATCGAAAGAGCTGCTGCTTCCGGGCGGCAAGGGCTTAAACGTTTCGATGGTCCTTAAGAATCTCGGAACAGATTCCACAGCGGTCGGATTTATGGCTGGATTTACAGGGAAGGCCATCAGGGGACTGATGAGCGAGAAGGGAATCGACACGGATTTCATTGAGGTAGAAGAGGGCATTTCCCGAATCAATGTAAAAATTCGGGATGACAAAGACGAAGAGACCGGGATCAATGGAATGGGGCCGGCTATATCGAAGAAGAATATCGAAGCGCTTTACCAGAAGTTCGATGAACTTAAAAAAGACGACTATCTGGTGCTCGCAGGAAGCATCCCGACAGTTATGCCGGAGACGATGTACAGAGATATTATGAAATATCTGGAAGGCAGAGGAGTTCACATCATTGTCGATGCGACGAGAGACCTGTTAAAGGATGTGCTGCCGTATCACCCGTTCCTCGTGAAGCCGAATAATTACGAGCTTGGTGAGATATTCGGGGTCGAGATAAATACAGTGGATGAGGTCGTACCTTACGCTAAGAAAATGCAGGAGATGGGCGCCGAGAACGTGCTCGTTTCGATGGCGGGCGAGGGCGCGCTGCTGGTATCGGCAGACGGCGACGTTATTTCATCGAAGCCACCGAAGGGCAGACTTAAGAATTCAGTCGGGGCCGGAGACTCGATGGTAGCCGGATTCCTGAATGGATATATAGGAAGTGGAGATTATGAGAAGGCATTTTACATGGGGTTATGCACTGGAAGTGCGTCGGCATTTTCAGATTACCTCGCTACAAAGGACGAGGTGAAAGCATTATTGGAACAGATCGGAAAAGGAGGAATCTTATGAAAATAAGAGATCTGCTTTCAGCTGACAGTATCGAGCTGAAAGGAAAAGCCACAGGCAAATCTGATGTATTAAAGCAGATGGTAGACCTGATGGTAAAACAGGGGAACATCAAAGACCGCGACGCGTATGAGAAGGGTGTATTCGCCAGAGAAGAGGAATCGACCACAGGAATTGGCGACGGAATCGCCATTCCGCACTGCAAATCTGACGTAGTCGAGAAAGCGGGGCTTGCAGCCATGGTACTTCCGGACGGCGTTGAGTTCGATTCAATCGACGGACAGCCGGTGCACCTGATTTTTCTTATTGCAGCGCCGAACACAGAGGACAACGTTCACCTCGAGGTTCTTGCGAGACTTTCAGAGATGCTGATGGGCGAGGGTTTTGTCGATTCACTTGAAAAAGCGCAGTCGAAGGAAGAATTCCTCTCGATCATCGACAAAGCAGAGAGTGGCAAATTGGAAGAGGAGAAGAAGAAGGCAGAGGCCGCAAAGACAGAGACCGGCTATGAAGTCCTCGCAGTTACGAGCTGCCCGAACGGTGTCGCGCATACATATATGGCAGCACAAGCCCTGGAGGAAGCCGGCGACAAGCTTGGAATCAAGGTAAAAGTTGAGACCAGAGGCTCTGGCGGAGCGAAGAACGTCCTTACAGCTGAAGAGATAAAGAATGCAAAGGGAATCGTTGTCGCAGCTGATGCGAAGGTTCCTGTAGACAGATTCGATGGAAAGCCGCTCATCCAGACCAGAGTTTCAGATGGCTTTTCCAGACCTGAGGAGCTTTTACAGAAGGCAGTAAAGGGAGACGCACCTGTTTTTCACTCGGCAGCAGGCGCTAATACTTCATCCCAGGATGAGGGCGAAAAAGAGAGCGTAGGCCACAAGATCTACACCAGCCTGATGGCCGGCGTTTCGGCAATGCTTCCGTTCGTTATTGGTGGCGGAATCCTTACAGCCATCGCGTTCCTTATCGACACGATCTTAGGATTCGGCACGACAGGCGGCAGCAACTTCGGTTCGATGGTACCGCTTTCAGCACTTTTCAAATATGTCGGCGGACTTGCAATGGGCATGATGGTTCCAGTCCTTGCCGGATTTATCGCTTACTCGATAGCTGATAAACCGGGACTTGCAGTCGGCTTCCTCGGCGGACTTCTCGCATCGAATGGAAATGCGGTCGCCGAAAATTTTGCAAAGATTTGGCCAAAGAACCTCGGCGGTTTCCAGAACTTTATCGACAAGTTCGCGTTCCAGCAGAGTGGTAATACTGTTTCGGGTTTCCTCGGTGGTATTGCGGTCGGCTTCCTTGCAGGTTACATTATTCTCTGGCTCGAGAGATCGACTGAAAATCTTCCGAAGTCGGTACAGGGTATCAGACCGATGCTTATTTACCCGGTAGTCGGCATGTTCCTTGTCATGGTGATCATGTGCTTCGTCTTCAACCCGATCATCGGACTTATCAATAACGCTCTTTCAGTTGGACTTACAGCACTTGGAAAGTCCGGACTTGTATGGCTTTTAGGCCTCGTACTTGCAGCGATGATGGCTGTAGATATGGGCGGCCCGCTGAACAAGGCAGCATATCTGGTCGGCACTGGAATGCTTGCTACCGCAGATCAGCTTATTCATCAGGGATCACAAATTTCTGATCCAGAAGTACAGATTTGCTACATAGCAATGGCAGCAGTCATGATCGGTGGAATGTGCCCGCCAGTCGGCATCGCCATCGCCACAAAGCTCTTCCCTAAAAAATTCAACAAGACCGAGAAGGAAGGCTTTGTTTCAGATCTAGTCATGGGCGCAAGCTTCATCACAGAGGCCGCAATCCCGTTCGCAGCATCTGACCCGATTCACGTAATCCCGTCAACATTTGTTGGCTCAGCAGTAGCAGGCCTCCTCTCAGCGTTATTCGGATGCACACTGATGGCACCTCACGGCGGCGTCTTCGTAATCGCAACAATAGGCAGATGGCCGCTCTTCCTCCTCGCATGGCTGATCGGATCCCTCGTGACCGCATTCATGCTCGGAGTACTCAGAAAAGACGTCCCGGCAGAAGACCGCTGACTGGGACACAAGGGACGGTTCTTTCTGTCCCATTATCAGAAAATGGGACAGTGGGGACACATCTACCTGGTATATTTTCAGAAAATATAAAAAATGGGACAGAAAGAACCGTCCCTACTGTCCCACAAAGTGGCTTGCAAGCGCGCAAATTACTGATATAATCTAAATGGTAGTGTCAAATAAGCTATGAAAAACCTGGGCCGAAAAAAATGGCCCACATTGGACCTTGAAAACTGCAGATATTTTACTTTTGAGTACCGGACGCCACCCTTGACAGCACACCTGATCCGCGC